>Ga0316189_10000180_pt1 | contig 60514 bp, 53 predicted proteins | sample LowCovwburrow_MG_FD_204930 | JGI IMG/M metagenome (GOLD analysis project Ga0316189, IMG submission 204930) | Coastal sediment microbial communities from Maine, United States - Lowes Cove worm burrow | ecosystem: Environmental > Aquatic > Marine > Coastal > Sediment | place: USA: Maine...
CACCTCGGCAAGCGCGACCTTCTTGACGTAGATCCGAAACTTGACGTCCTCGAGCCCAGGCATGTGGTTGCCGCAGTGCGCCGCCCCTGCCTTTGCGGAGAGATTGTCCAGGGCGATGAAGTCACCCACGACCTCGCCGACCGCGAAGATCGCGTCCCCGGGAAGATCCCGAGAGGTTTTCCCGGGTGCCTCGTAGTAGGTCGTGCCACCGCGGAGCGCCACGAAACCACTCGGTTCGCCAACGTCCGGCGCGGCCGAATCGACTTCGGCTGCGGTCGCAGTCGGAGCGGCCTCAACCGCTGGCGCAGCAGCTGCCTCTCCCGCTTCAGACGGCGACTCTGCGTTGTCGCACCCAGCAAGCGCGCACGCGATTGCTAGCCAAGCCACTCGAGGTCGACCGATCACATCCAGAGCATACGCCTCGCGATCACAAGACGAGGACGTGAGGGCATCTCCTTTGCGATCGTGCGGGTGGATCCCCTCGAAGCGCGGGCAGATCTGTGTTCGGCGAAAGGAGGAGCCCGCGACCGTGCGCGGGTAGGCATGACTTTGTTGTCGCGGTCCTGAAGTTCGTTGTGACCGCGTCCGTATGTCCCGCGTGCCCCGCGTGCTGTCGCCGTTCAAGTCTGTCGCACTCACCCTCTGTTTCGCCACCGCCGCCGTAGCGGGTTGCGCCCAGCGCCCTACGAAGCACACCACGCCACCGCCCACACCCGACCTTGCGACCGCGACCGCTCAAGCGCGCTGCGGGGTACGCCGAAGCGCGGACAAACCATTGGTGGTCGAGTGGCCCGCAGCGGAGCGCGCGGCGCTCGAGGCACGTGCCAACCAGGGACTGGTCGCGGTTCGCTACGAAGGCTGCGAGATGGAAGTCCTCAGCGGATGTCAGGTCGACGGGACCTACGACTTCGTCGCGCTCAGCCGCAAACACGAGCGCGTCAGCATTCACAACGCCGACGAGCTCTACGCCAGGCTTCCCATCGGTGCAGCGTCGCTGGAGGGCAAGTTGAAGCAGCGTGGGGAGCTCGTGGTCGACATGACGATCGTCGGCCGCAAGCAGTCCGAGCAGCATGTATTTGACAGCGACGACCTCACCGGCCGCTGCCAAGCCGCGACCCATGTGCTTACGGGCCTGACGGTCGGCGCGTTCACTCTGAAGGCGGGTGCCGCGACCGAAGTGTCGGCCGGTGTCACAGCCATGGGCGCGGGAGCGGGAGGTGGCGTCCTGCGGTCGGGCGAGCTGCTCGCCGCCGACGGTGACGTCGAGTCGTGCCGACGCTCGCCCGACGACGCGGGGGCTGCAGGGTGTGAAGCGCTGCTGAGGGTCGAGGCCGTACCGTTGGCGGCAAATACTACGGCCGTCGCCGCCCCCATCTTGGCCCAGCCCCACGCTGCGCCAACGCATCGTAGCGACGAGGACCTCCAGGCCGGCCAGCGTGCGCATCGACGGGCGGCCGCGTGGCGGGGCGTCGCGATCGGCTCGGGCGTTCTGTCTGCCGCGTCGCTCGGCGGCATGATCGGTGGCGTCTTTGTACTCGCGCAATACTCGAACGACACGTTCGACTTCGACTACGAGCCGACAGCCGCCGACACTCGCAAGCGGCGTCAGGGCACAGGGCTGGTCGTCGGGTCTTCGATCGGAGTGTTGGGATTCGGTGCGCTCGCCATCGGCGCTTCCGGAGCCGCTCGGCGCGCCCGACGGGTCGCGGATGCCCGGCTGTCGGCCTCGGTGGGTCCCCGATTTTCGGGGGTCACCCTGTCGGGGCGGTTCTAGCCCGCACGGCGGCGTCCTGGAGTTCGAAGGCAGTCGCGCGATCGTGTTCCGACGCAGCGCCGCCGTCCCCGTCAAGCCAGTCCGGCACTGCATCTCGCTGGCACTGCGCTATCACAGCCTCAAGCGCCTTCCGCTGCTGGGCGTGTAGCCGCTTGCGTGAAATTGCGGCAACGGCCCTCACGTGGCACGAGCATGCCGTAGCGATGCATCCGGCTATGCTGAAGTCGGATGCGAGCGTGGTCCTTTAGCCTACTCCTTGTCGCCGGTTGCTTCGCGGATGCACCGATCGTCGAGGCCGACGACGCTCCGGATTCATCGGACGAAACGAGCACCAGCGGCGGCCCCCGAGGAGGCGAGTCCACGTCCGAACAAGGCGCGAGCGAGGCCGTGGGCGATGTCGACGAGGACTCGGGCGACGACGACGGCGGCGTCGCAACGAGCGACTCGGGGAGTGACGCGATGGGCGACTCGGACACTTCGGACACGGACTCGCCCGACGGTCCGTGCAACGGCCTGCCCTGCCCAGTCGGGTGCGAGGCCGAGGTGCAAGGCGAACATCTGTATGCGGTGTGCGGGGTCGGGTTCGCCAACTACACGGCGTGGTCCGTCGCCAGCGACGTGTGCACCGAGCTGGGCGGTGCACTGGTTCGTATCGAAACGGCGGCCGAAAACTCTGCTGTCAAGGCCGCGATCGCCAACCACCTGACCGGCTTCGAGACGGCATGGATCGGAGCCAACGATCGCGCTGCCGAGACGACCTGGGTCTGGCTCGACGACGCCGCGGACGACGCCTTTTACATCGGTGGCCCAGGGCAGCAACCTGTGCCGCCCCAGGAGATCGTCGACTGGGCAGGGGCAGAGCCCAACAACGACGGGCCCTTCGCTGTCGAAGAGGACTGTGGCGCGGTGTACTCGGCCGGCTGGCTCGATTTGCCGTGCTCAAACGAGACGCCGTTCGTCTGCGAGTTTTAGACGCAGAGGTACACTGGCGTGGCGTGTCCGGAAACACCACCAAGCCTCGCTCCCCCTCGACGTCGCCCGAAGCGACGGGCGTTCCGGTCGTCGACCTGAGCTTCGACAAGCGTCGGCTGACAGTGGTCTTGCGAGCGCCCGCCGTGGTCATGGGTCGTGGAGACGGCTGCGACGTCACCCTGGACAACGACGGCCTGTCGCGCGAGCACGTCAAGTTCGTCGTGGCGGGTGACGGCGCGGTGCAGCTCGTCGACCTCGAATCCACCAACGGCTCCTTCGTCAACGGAGAGCGGGTAACGACTGCGCGGCTTCGCATTCGCGATGTGCTGCTGCTGGGGCCGGATGTCCGAGGGGTCTTCCGCCACGCGGCCAATGCCGAAGAGCCGCAAGGCGTCCTGGGGCGACTCACCGACCGCCAGCTGCACGTGGCGTGCTTGGTGGCCGAGGGATTGACGAGCGCGGAGATCGGAAAGGAGCTCGGCCTGTCGGCGCGGACCATCGAGAGCCACCTCGCGCGGATCTTTCGCCGCGTGCAAGCGCGCGGTCGGGCGGAGCTGGCCCGCATGGTCACGGAGGTGGGGCTGCCTCGCTTCGAGCGCGCGCCTCCTTGAGCAGCGCCGCTACCTCTTGTCGGGTGTTGGGGTGATCGGCCAGGGTTTGCGCCCGCCGAAGATGCACTTGGGCCGCCTCGTACTGCTTCGTTGCCGTCAGCGCGCTTGCCAGGACGATGAGGTCTTGCGCCATTGGCGGATAGTCGGCGCCGCGATGCACCTCGCAGATTGCGATCGCCTCCTGGGCCAGAACGATCGCCTCCTCATGCCGACCCTGCATCGTCGCTATCTGGGCGAGATTGACCAGGGCCGGATTGAGTTCGTACGCCTGTTTTGGAAGCTGGAGGCGGGCTTTGGCCACCGCGGTTTCGATCACGCGCGCGGCCTCGTCGAGCTTGCCGTCTTCCGCCAACAAGGGCCCGAGCAAGGCCGCAACCCCGATGAGTTTTCGGGCCGACTTTGTATCTGCCTCGAGGATCACGCGGGCTTTGTCGAGGTAGCGGCGCGCCGACGCGGGATCACCTGCGCCCATGTAGACAAACGCGAGGTTGAACAGGCTCTCGCCTACGAGCGGGTGCGTGTCTCCGTAGACATAGGTCCGCGCCTCGAGGCACTCCAGCGCGGTCTCGACCGCCTTTTCGTACTCGGACACATCGCGATAGGCGGTCGACAGCGCGTTGAGTAGATCACCAAGGGTCGAGTTCACGACACCTGTCTGGGCGTAGGCATCGCGCGCGGCGGCCAAGATCTCTACGGCGCGCTGGGTGTCGCCCCGATGCCTGGCTGCCACCCCCCGAGCGGTCGCAAGCTCGGCGGTGAGTTGATGATCATCAGGATCGACGCGGGCTATCTTGGCCAAGCCAACATCCGCCCAGACCTGCGCTTGCTCCGGGTGGCCTTGGACCGCCTCGGTGTGAACCAAGAACGGGGTCAAGCGAGCCGCGTAGTCGTCGTCGCCTGCGATCTCGGCGTCGCGGAACGCTCGCCGAAAGGAACTCGCGGCCAGAACCAGGGTCTCCCCGTCAAGCTGTGCCTTGCCGACGTTGAACTCTGCCCTAGCCCGCGTTTTGTAGGACGCAAGCGCATCGGCCCGCTCCACGAGCGCTGGCCCGCGCTCGATCACCGCGTCACGGTGCTTGGGGAATCGCAGCCGCGTTCGGTCGCCTGCTATCTCTCTGCGAAGCGCCGCCAAGGCTTCGCGCGCCTCAGGATCGGTCGGCGGCGGCTCTCCGGCCAAAAGTGCCTCGGTATCGCCGCAACGTTTTGGCGGGGTGAGGCTCGAGGTCGCGCTCACCGCTTCGGCCAACGTCGCGTCACCAGCGTGCAATGCGTCGACGATAGCCCCCACCCCAGCGAGCCCTGTCTCCAAGCACAGCACACGTCGGTCAAAGAGCTCCGCGGATTGGGTCATGCGAACGCTCCGGTCGCGGCAGGCCGACGTCCACTGCTCTGTCCATGCCTCGCCGTAGGCGTCGATGTTTGCCGCAAAGAACTCCCAGGTCTTCCCCTCGTGCTCCGCGGCGAGCCCTGGCCGGGCTCCTTCGCCCCAGACCTCTGCGAACTGCGCCCGCCCCGACTCACAGCTCGGGGTCCCATCACTGACGGAGACGTATCCCAGCGTGCCAAGTGCGGCGCCCACCCCCGCCGCAAGAGCCCAACGCGATCCGACGGAGCGCGGCGCGATGCGGGAGAGCAGCTCGTCCATCCCTTCGAAGCGCTCGTCCGGATCGGCGGCGAGTCCACGTCGCAAGGCTCGCCACACCCGAGGCGAGACCAGGCGGCGCGGCGGCGCGGTGGGAGGCTCCCCGAGTTGCTGCACCCCGACGGAGCCACCAAACGGATGCGCCGACACCAGCGCGGTGTACAGCGAGACGCAGTACGCAAACTGGTCGCTTGCCGCGCTCGTTGCCTGCCCCTCGAAGAGCTCGGGGGCCATGAATAGCGGCGTCCCGGCTACCCCACCCAGCCCGGCGTTTTCGGTGACCGTACTCTCGTCGACTTCGCTCTCTTGCTCGGACACGCACCCCAGCCCGAAGTCGAGCACGACGATTCGGCCGTCCTGGGTCACCATGACGTTGCGCGGCTTGAAGTCGCCGTGGACCAGGCGCGCAGCATGGGCCGCCGCCAGACCACGGCCAGCATCGACAAACGCGCTCAGCCGCTCACGCGGCGACGGGTCGGCGGTTTGCAACCAGGTCTCGAGCGTTTCGCCCTCGAGGTACTCCATCGCGATGAACAGCTCGCTGCCGTAGCTGCCCACGTCGTAGACCCGCACGATGTTGGGGTGCGCCAGCTTTGCGGCAATGCGTCCCTCGCGGAGAAGGTCCGTCGCGCGCTGCTGCGTCGCATGTTCGTCGCCGCCTCCTGGGCTGAGCAGCTTGATCGCGACCGGGCGATCAAGCTCCGGGTCGTGCGCCTGGTACACGACCCCCATGCCTCCCGATCCGATCGGCTTGAGGATCGTGTAGCGCCCCACCGATGTCCCGCGGCGCAGTTGATCGACAAACATCCGTGGCGCCACCCCCGAGACGGTTGGGCCGCCGCCAAACATCGCTGGCCGCCTCGGAAGCGTCGGGTCGTCGCTCTGCATCGGCCGTCGTCATTCTACGTGACGCGCAGCGCTCGGTCGCCGCCCAAACCAGGTGCAGTAGGATTACTGAATCATTGCGCACAGACGCTTCGGATGGGTCCCTATCCCAGGTCTTCAACGACCACGCATCGCGCTTGTGGCGCGTCGCCCGTCCGCTAGAAACCGACCACCAACACGGGTTCCGCCTGATCCGTGGTGGTTCCGTCGCCCAGCTGGCCCCAGTAGTTGAGACCCCAGCAGTACACCTGACCGCTGCCCGTCACCGCGCAGGTATGCATGTACTGGCTGTCGATGCTCACAACGTCGGAGAACCCGTCGACCGCCACGACCGCAACGGGAGTCACGCTGTCGGTGACGTAGTTGCCATTGCCGAGCTTGCCGTGGTTCGCACTGCCCCAGCACTGCACGGTTCCATCGTTGAGCAAGGCGCACGAGTGCGCTCCGCCGAGGGCGAGGTCGGTGGTCGGCCGCTCGAGGCACAGTTCGCGCGGCTCATCCAGCCATTCCACGACATGCGTCTCGTCGGGAGGATCGTACCCGCCGTCGAAACCCAGCTGCCCGTACCGATTGCTGCCCCAGCAGCTCACGACGCCATTGGTGTGCACCGCACAGGTGTGCTCGGCCCCGGTTTCGATCTGGGCGACCCCGCTGTCGAGCCCGACGACATCATGCGGCTCCAACGTCCCCTCCTGCTTGAAGTACTGGGTCTCGCGTTCGCCGTCGCCGACCTGACCGCGGAAGTCACGGCCCCAGCACTGCGCGCCGCCCTCCCGGAGCATGCAGCCGTGGGCCGTGCCCAACGCGATCGTTTCGGCGTCTCGGAACGCGGTGCTCTCGGGCCCGACGACCTCGCCATCGTCGCTCCAGTTGTCCCCCTCCTCAGCGTGACCGAGCACGCCGTTGAGCGAGTAGCCCCAGCAGTACACCGCCCCACTTTGCAGACGTGCGCACGTCGAGCTGTGGGCGGCCGACAAGAAGACCGCGGGATCGTTTTCGGGGAGATTGATCGGAGCGGTCGGAGTCCCCGTCCAGTGGTAGGCCCACTCACGGATCTGCCCGTTGAAGTCGTCCATTCCGAGTTGCCCGTACTCGTGCGAACCCCAGCAACGGATTCCGCCGTCTTCGAGCAGCGCACACGTGTGCACCTGACCCGCGACGACCTGCGTGGCGGGTCCCGGCAGATCCACCGCGGGGCCCACGCTGGCGCGGGCCGCCTGGGTGAGTCCGTCTCCGGTTTGCCCCCACCAGCTGTCGCCCCAGCAACGCACCGAGCCGTCGTTGATCAAGGCGCAGGAGTGGTTACCGCCAACCGCAACATCGGTGGCCACGAGGCTTCCCGGAGCGGGAGGGTCGGCGGACGCAAACAGCTCGGGCTCCGCGCCGTCGAGCCGCTGACGGGTCTTGTGATTGTAGAAGTCCTGGAGCAGTCGGTGCGGGCGCACAGCCGATCCGTCGGCGTCGAACCCGTAGTACCCCGTCGCCGAGTAGCGCGGCTCGGTCCGCATCATCGCCCCGTAGTGCCCTCCTTGGGTTTGCGCTTCGGTCCAGCTCAGCTGAAGGCACCAGTTGCCCCCGATGACGATCTCGCCATCCCCTCCGCAGGCGTTTTGCGAATAGCCCCCGCACTCGAGCACATGGCCCGCGTCCGCGACGAGCGCGGTGTATGCCTCGCCCGCCGCGCAAGGTTCGTCTTGGACGAAGCGGACATAGGGTTCCAGCCCCTCCAACGAGCGAAACCAGTTCAGTCGTCGCAGCATCCATTCGCTACCCGCGATCCCGCCGTCGGCACCGAGCGGAATAGGATCGTCGTCGGATCCGCGAACGGGGTAGAGCGTGCCAAAGCTGGTCTGCCAGTGGCCGTCACCGTTCACCGCGACGTCCTTGTCCCACGCGGCCATGCCCTTATCTACGTCCGAGAGTGTCCCATCGGGTTGCGTGTCCGGGTGGCCGCACTCCACTTCCGGCCAGTCACCATCGTCTCCGCCGCTTGCATCGTCTCCCGCGTCGGCGCCCGTCGCGTCCGCGCCAGCCGTCTGACCGCCGTCGGCAGCCGTGACCGTGGCCGCCCCCGACCCGTCGGTCCCCGAGGCATCGGCCGACGGATCGCCGCCGTCATCCGCACATCCGCTGGCGGTGGTAAGCGCGGCACACAGGAGCGTGAGGGATGAGCGTCGTGTGGACATGATCGTTCCTGTCGGTGGCCGACCGTCCGCGTTGACTGCGAGCGGAGCACCGCAAGCGTCTGCCGCCCGTCGGCACAACCCATCCAGCCGGCTCCAGAGCAATGTGGACGAATCGCGCCCCAGGATCGAGGCACGGACGGTGACGACCGCTTACGGCGCCCTGTCTGGGGTGGCGGAACCCCGCCCGTAGGACGAAGTGTCCGTCGACTCCCCCACCGACTCCGGTCTGGGGGGTCGAAATCCCGACGGCCGACGATGACCCCGCGACGATTGCCACCGAGGGGCGCGCGGCTCCAAACTAGTGCGGCGCAACTCGACTCCAACGCTCCCGAACCCCGCCCCTGCTCGCTTGGCGACCCGCGCATCGAGCCCATGGCCCAGCCCGCCGACACCATCGAGCTCCCACCGGTCGACGCCGAAGAACTCGACCCTGTGCCGCGCGCCAGCGCGTGGGAACCGGGCACCGTGCTGGGGCGCTACGTATTGGACCGACAGCTGGGAGCGGGGACGATGGGCGTGGTGTTCCTCGCCACGGACCCTGAGCTCGACCGGCAAGTCGCGCTCAAGGTTGTGCCCCGCGACGGCAGACGGGCAGAACGAACACGCCGTCTCGTCCGAGAAGCGCGAGCGCTCGCCTCGGTCAAACACCCCAACGTGGTGACGGTGTACGACGCAGGAACCTCGGCCAGCGGCGATGTGTTCATCGCCATGGAGCTCGTACAGGGGCGGACGCTGTCGCAGTGGAGCGAAGACGACCGTCCGAAGGCGACAGCCGTACGAAAGGTGTTCGCCGCTGCCGCCCGCGGTCTGCAAGCAGCGCACGACGCCGGGATCGTCCACCGAGACTTCAAGCCAGACAACGTGATGATCGAGAGCACTGGGCGCGTGGCCGTGCTCGACTTCGGGCTCGCCCATGCCGTGGGGTCCGAGCCAGGCGCCTCCCCCTCGCAGTCAACGCTCGCCCCTGAGACCACAGCGACACACCCCACGATCGGAGTGGTCGGAACGCCCGCGTACATGGCACCCGAGCACCAGCTTCACGGGAAAAGCTCGGCGCAGTCCGACCAGTTCTCGTTGTGTGTCGCCACCTGGGAGGCCCTGTACCGCGAGCACCCGTTTGGGCGAGGGTCGGCGCGGAAGGTCGCCGAGCGTGCCGCTCAAGGGCGCATCGCTGACCCGGAGCATGCGCGCCGTGTTCCACGTGCGCTCCAGCGCGTGCTTCGGCGCGGGCTCGCGGCGCACCCCGAGGACCGATGGCCCTCCTTGGCCGCGTTGGTCGACGCCCTGGAACCGAGCGGGCTGGCTCGCTCGAAACTCGGGCTGCTCGCTGCGACCACCCTGGGCGCTGCGATCGTCACGGGCGCGATCCTGGGAGGCCCCGACCCGGGGTGCGAAGACGTTGAGCTCGCACCCGTCTGGGGAGATGCGATGCGCAACGAGCTCCGCACCGCCCTCGGTACGATCCCCCCAGGAGGCCCCGCTGCCGCCGCACGGTTGACCGAGCGGGTCGACGCGTACGGTCGGCGCTGGACAGCGACGTGGAAGCGAGCGTGCACCATCGCCACGACGTCACCGTCTCCAGAGGCCTTTGCACCCAGCGAGCAGTGCTTGCTGGGCCGACGACGCACCCTCGAAGCACTCTTGACCGCCCTCGTCGAATCTCCGGAGGCCGCCATCACGGAGGGAGACGCGGCCGTGTTCAACCTGCCCGATGCCGAGCTCTGCCTCGATCCGCTGCCCGCGGAGGACAGGGTTGCTCCCCCACCTCCAGCGGTAGCGGAAGAGGTCGCCGGGTTGGAGCGTTCGCTCGAACGTGTGAGGGCACTGGAGTCCATCGGCCGGGTGGACGATGGCCTGTCCGTGCTCGACCGGGTCGAGCCCCAAGCGAGGACGCTCGAGTACGCCCCGCTGACCGCGGAGATGGTGCGGCTGCGAGGTCTCCTCCTTTCACTCCGCGGCGAGCCCACTGCGGGGGATGCCTTGCGCGAAGCCTACGCGCTGGCCGTCGCCTCGGGTGCCCACACCACCGCCGCACTCGCGGCGACACGTCTGGTCGAAACCGTGGGGCACGATCGGGGGGAGGGAGAGGCCGGGCGAACGTGGGCGACGGTGGCGCGGGCGCACCTGGAACGCACTCGACTTCCGATCGAGACGGAACTGACGATTCAGCACGCGGTCGCAGCCACCTATCGAGCAGACCGCGATCTCGATCGAGCCACGGCAGCCTTCGAACGCACCCTCATCCTCGCCACGCAGGAGCTACCCGCCAAGCACCCCCTCGTGCGCCAGATCCGGTCCAACCTCGCGGGGACCTACCTCGTCGTGGGGCGACACGAGGACGCCCGCCGCGAGCTGCAACGCCTGTTCTCCGAGCTCGCTGCCGAGGTGGGGCCAGACGACCCTCGGCTGGCCCCGATCTTGTCCCAGCTCGGCTCGGCGAACGTTCGGCTCGGGAATCTCGAGGTCGGTGTGGAGCAGCTCACTGAGGCTATCCGCCTGCTGGAGGTCGAACATGACGCCGAGCACGTGTCGCTCACCGTCCCCGTCAACTCGCTCGCCGCCGCATTGTTTGAAGCCCAAGACTACGCCCGCGCCGAGCCGGTCTTCGCCCGCTTGCTCGCGTTGGCGCGGAAGAACTTTCCGCCGGGTCATCAGATCTTCTTGATAGCCCACGTGAACGCGGGCGAAATGAGTGAGCGGCAAGGCGACTTGGCGCGGGCGGCAGAGCTCTACGCCATCGCCCTTCGCGACTGCCCGATCGACGACCCGCCGCTGCGCTGCGCTGCCGCTTTCACCGCGATGGGACGACTGGAGTTGGCCCGTGGCGCCCCTTCGGCCGCACTCCCCCTGCTGCGGCGCGCGCTCGCCCTCCGTCGACGCTCGGGAGGCGACCCGCTCACCATTCCGGAGGTGGAGTTCCATCTGGGGCGCGCATTGTTGGCGACCGCCTCCGGCCATGACGACGGCCTGCAGATGGCCCTCGGTGCCGCCCTACGACTCCAAGACGCTGCGCCCCACTGGGAGCACCTCGCCAGGCAAGCGCGAGTGTTCCTCGCTCGGCACGCGAGCCCCTAGCGGGTCGCTGCAGGTACGGCGCCCGTTGCCGGACCCGACTTCAATCGGATAGCGTTGGCCGTGGCCTGGCTTCAGCACGTCCGCGATGGCCGACGTTGGGCCCCGCCACCCAACGCGGTGATCGGACGCGCCCCCGAGTGCGCGCTGATGCTCGACACTGCAGACATCTCCAAAGAGCACGCATCGCTGCGATGGACGGGCGCGCACTGGGAGCTTCGCGACCTCAACAGCCGCAACGGCACGTTCGTAGGGACCACGCAGCTTGGCTCCGACGACAACTACCGCCTCGCCGTTGGAGACCGCGCGCGGTTTGGCTCGCGCGAGAGCTGGCGGGTTGTGGAAGTGACCCCTCCGCCTCCGATGGCGCGCCATCTGCGGGACGGCACGTTCGTGGTGGCCCAGGGACACCTGCTCACGCTCCCGAGCGAGGCTGATCCTCAGGCGTCTGTGTACCGCCATCCCAACGGACTGTGGCAGCTCGAGACCACAGACCAAATCGAGCAAGTCCAATCTGGCGCGGTGGTCGACGTCGGGGAGCACAGCTGGCGCTTGCTGCTCGCTGAGGCATCGCTGCAGACGGCGGAGCCTGTGGACGCAGCCGAATGTCTCGCCGACTCCGAGCTGTCGTTCGAGGTGAGCAAAGACGAGGAGCATGTGGTCGTGCGCATCAACAGCGGCGCCCTCGAGCGCACCATGCAGGACCGGGCACACCACTACGTCACGCTGACGCTCGCCCGGCTGCGACTGCGCGATGTCCAGGCCGGCCTACCACCCTCCGAGTGCGGCTGGGTGCACCACGCCGATCTGCAGAGCATGCTCGGCACCTCGAGGAATCACCTCAACGTGGCGGTGCACCGGATTCGCAAGCAGCTCGAGGAGCTCGGCTACGTCGACGCAGCGAACATCGTGGAGCGCCGACGCACGACCGGCCAGCTCCGCATCGGCCTCAAAGACCTGGCCATTGCCATCGCGTGACGCAGCACCGCCTCACGGGTTCGCAGACTCGTAAACGAACAGCGCTAGCTCATCGATCATCGAGTTCCCGGGAGGATCGCCTTCAAACTTCGCTTCGCTCGACAACGGGCGCGCGGGATGGGGGACATAGGCCCACGCGACGCGACCCGGACCGAGGTTGATCGGCTCGTCCTGTGGCCCCCACCCCACCTCGGTCGTCACCAACTCGTCGGTGATCGGATCGCCCCGCCCATCGATCTCGAACAGCACGTACTCGAAGGGGACGTACCGCTCGCCGACAAACTCGAACTCCTCGTTGCTGTAGTCGATGTCCGGGTCCTCGATGCCACTGCGCCCGTAGCCGAACAGATAGTTGCCGTTGCCCAAGTCGGCGATCATGGCGTTGGACAACCAGCCGCCAAACTTCTCGCCCCCCTCGGGATAGCGAACGTAGCGCGGGCCCCACACGACCTCTCCCTGCGCATCGACCCGCATCAGCGCGGCGACCGTTCGCGCCTCCGTAGGAAAGGCATCACCTTCGAAGAGCGGCTGCGTTTGTGCCTCGTCGGCAACGGTTGTGAACGCAAGCATGTAGCCACCATCATCCATCGGGACGATCCCCCCGGGCGCGCCCTGGTGGCAGCAGTGCTGGTTGCCCAGCGTCCGGTACAGTTCCTTGCCGCCGACGCCCTCGATCCCGACGCCCCGCGTGTGCACGTCCACCCCTGGGTGGTCTCCATTGTCCCAGTCGCCACCACAGTGCACCGCATACGCGGACGTCGCGGGATTGTGGGCCAAGAACCCAAACAGAGGGTGACCCGCGCTCCCCTGGCATCCGCCCGAAAACCGACTCCGCCCCGTGTCGAACGTATAGTCGTCTCGGTTGAGCACCATGAACGAGCTGCCTTCGTGTCCACCGTTGTACTGCTTGGTCAAAATCCCGTACGTGTTGTCGTCGCCGAGCACGAGCCGGTAGTTCATGTAGTGCCACGAGCTGCCGGCCGACCCGTGCACGACGTACTTGTCTGGCTCGCCCTGGACGTCCGCGTCGGTCCACTCGTACAGCCACAACTCCTCGGGCCAAGTCCCTCCGTTGCGATCGTGACGCCATAGGCCCTCGGTCGACTCCACGAGGTCCTTGGTGAACGCGCCGTTGCCCTCGAAGCTGGGGTGGACGGAGTTGGAGTTCGGCTTCATACACAACGCGCCCACAAACGAGCAGTCGGGCGCCACGGCGATGCCTCTCATTTCTTGGCAGTCGGGTTGAGACGCTTGCTTGACCGGCTGCAAGCCCACGCCAGGCTCGTACTCTGCCTCGATAACCACGCCGTGCCACCAGCGGTCCTGCCACAGCGCGCTGACTTCGTCTTGCGTCGGCCAATCCTTGTCGGTGATTCCGCTCTCGACGTTGGCGGACAAAAAGAAGCGCGGGTTGTCCGTGTCCGTGTTGCAGGCGGCAAAGTACATCCCACGAGGGACTCTGAACCGAGCACTGCCAATGGGCACCTTGAAGTCATCCCAAGCTGAGGCGACCGTCCCCGCGCCAGGGAGGCCGCCGATCGTCACGATCGAAACCGGTCCAACCTCGCCCGTTTCGCCCACAGGATTCACATCGGCTCCGGGAGACGGTGGCGTCCGCGTTCCGTCGCCGCCCTCCGCCGCGTCGCTGCTGGACCCGGACGCATCGTCGCCACACGCGCCCGCGAGCCAAACCAACAGCACGAACGCGCTGTGTCTGAAGCACCGCACGCCTTGCGTATCTGTCCATGGTCGAGCCTCTGCTTTTGTGGTCATGCCGTTCTCTCCCATCGCACTCGAGCGATACGTCCACAGTCGAAGTGGGCGGCTCGGGAGTCAACGAGACGGCGGTGACACGCGATTACTCAGACGCGTCCCGAGGGCCTCAGCCCCCGGATCGGGGGCCGCCTACGGACAGTTGCAGAGAGGCTCGATGAGAGCTGCGTCAGCGCACAAGCCATCCCACTCGGTGTCGCAACAGAACGGGTCGAGGCCGCAGATCGCGAGTTCACACGCTGGCTGCTCGCACCCGGCCGCATCATTGGCAACGCAGCAGTCGCCTGGGCCGCCCGTGCAGGCGTCGGTGACCACCGAGTTGCAATCGGCCGCGCAGGTGATCGGCCCGCCGTCGAAGCCTTGAGAGATACAGTCCTGGCCGTTCAGGTCGGCGCCGTCGCAAACCTCAGGGCCTTCCGCCAAGTCGTCACCGCACACGATGTCGCAGCCGGAGGTGTCAAAGAGGCAGTTGGGCAGGCAGTCGACCGTGCCTGCGCCAAGACCCAAGCTCATGCAGGTCTGGCCGTCGAGCAATGCACCGTCACACGCTTCAGCCCCATCGATGACGCCATTGCCACAGACGCCGCAGTTGTCGGTCACGATGGCATCGCAGTCCGCACCGCACTCGAGTGTTCCCGAATCGAAGCCCTGCGTGACGCAGGTCTCCATGCCGAAGTCGACGGCGTCGCAGCTCTCGTCGCCGTCGATGAACGTGTTGCCGCAGGTGCCACAGGCCGTGAAGTCGAAGTCGCAGTTCTTCTGGCAGCTCAGCGTGCCACTGTCGAAGCCCTCACCCGCACAGGTCTTGCCGGGCACATCAACCCCGTCGCAGTCCTCGCCGCCTTCCTGCATGTCGTTGCCGCACGTCGAGCAGTTCGAGGTGTCGTAGAGGCAGTCTTTGCCGCATTGCAGCTGTCCCGTCATGAAGCCCTGACTGAAGCAACTGGCTTCGAGGTCGGCCTCGATGTCACAGTCCTCCGCGGGATCGATGATTCGGTTGCCGCAGGTGCCGCACTGCTCGAAGTTGTATTCGCATTCGGGAGTGCAAAAGAGCGTTCCGTTGTCGAAGCCCTCGCTCGTGCAGGTCGCATCGCCCACGGTGCCGTCGCAGTCCTCGTCGCCCTCTTCCTTGCCGTTGCCGCACTCGAAGAAGCCGCACCCGGTCAGGTCGTAGCCGCCGCAGTTGGCCGTGCATCCCAGGGTACCGATCTCAAAACCGAGGCTCTCGCAGGTCTCCCCGCCGAGGTCGACTCCGTCGCACGCGTCGGAACCGTCGATGATGTCGTTCCCACAGATGGGGCCCTGCTCACCACCCGAGCTCTCATCCACCGCGGTCGGCACGTCACCGGTATCGGTGTCGCCATCGCCCGGCGGCGTGGGCGTCCCCGTGCTGCCCTGGTTGGTCGTCGCGAACTCATCGAGTTCTTCGGTGACCGCAGTCTCTGGACAAGCAGACGCGCAAACGACAAACAATGGAAGGATCGGCAGCCAACGCATCTTCATCACAGGCGGCCAATATCTCATGCTGCGTTGAAGGGGTCACCTCCGTTGTGGGCTCCCGCCCTGTGGACAGGCGGTGAGTCCGCACGCCCGTGGCCGGTTCGCCGACATCTCAGAGGCTGTAGGATCGTCGGATGCGGCTGACCTGGTCGACGGACGTGCATCTGAACTTCCTCTCCGCCGCCGCGGTGGACCGGTTTGCCGCGGCACTCAGCGCGGGTGCGCCCGACGCCGTGGTCCTCACGGGGGACATCTCAGAGGCGCCCGCACTGCGTGGTCACCTCGAACAACTGCAGCGCCGTGTGGAGTGCCCGATCTATTTTGTCCTGGGCAACCACGATTTTTACCGCGGCTCAATCAGCGATGTCCGCGCCACAGCCCAGGCGCTCACACAGTCGACCGACGGCCCATTTTGGCTACCCGATGTGGGCGTGCTGGCTCTGAGCGAGTCGACGGCGCTCGTCGGCGTCGACGGGTGGGGCGATGCGCGGGCGGGCGACTACGCCAACACCCCTATCCGACTCAACGACTTCCTGCTCATCGAGGACCTGGCTGGGCTCTCGCACGCAAATGTCGTCGCCCGCGTTGGCGCAATCGCGGATGCCGACGCGGCTCTCCTCCGGCCACGGCTGCAGGACGCGTGTGCGCGGAACGACCGGGTGATCGTTGCGACCCACGTCCCGCCGTTCCGTGATGCGTGCGTGCACGAAGGCAAGGTATCCGACGACGACTGGCTGCCCTGGTTCTGCTGCGTCGCCGTCGGCGACGTTTTGGCATCCGTCGCACGAGCACACCCGCAATGCGAGATCACGGTGCTGTGCGGGCACACGCATAGCTCGGACAAGGCGACCGTGCTTCCCAACCTCACCGTCCATACCGGAGGTGCGGACTACGGCTCGCCCGCGGTGGCCGAGACGTTCGACTTCGACTGAACGAAGCCGCGCCGCGTCTGGCAACGGGCCCCCCTGGGCCTTAGGCCGGCGGCTCGAAGTTTTGACAGGTCGTGGTGATCGTCGCGATGGTCTCGGCAAACGACGGAGCGAAGTCGGCCTCGCAGATGCTCGACAGCACGCCCTGCTCGCCAAACGACTGCACAAAGTCGATGAGGTTCGGGCTTTCGCTGTTGAACACGACGCAGGACACATCCATGTAGGGCACGAAGCCGATGACGACGAGCGCCTCCGGGTCGTTGTTCTTGGCGGCCACAAATGCGGGGTTCCAGCCCGTCGTGTCGAGCATGAGATTCGCGTCGTCCATCGTCGAGACGGGCGGATCGTCGGTCAGCACGACCACAACCAAGATCGCGTCGTCTCGCAAGAAGCCCTCGTTGCAACCGCCCGGACCCGTCAAGCTCGGGTCGAAGGATGCGATCGCTCCAGTGATCGGTTGCTCGACACCACTGCCGAAGGTGCCCAGGCTGGCCATGCACGGAAACGCGACGGAGAGATCGTCGGCTTCCGTGGCAAAACGCCCGCCTTCGGCAAAGTTGCACATACCGCTGGCCTGCGTCTGACTCACCAGGGCCCCCAGCGTTGTGCAGCCTGGGGCGTTTGCGGAGTACGCGTCGCTGCTGATCACGCCGACGTGGTAGCTGTCGACCGAGCCCTCCAGCGAGTCTTGGATCGCGGTGATAAAGCCGTCGAAGCTGGCGAGCATCTGAGCTTGTTGCGCGCTCATGCTGCCGGAGTTGTCGATCACAAACAGGAAGTCGACCTTGCTGCAGCCGGTCTCGAACTCGGGCGCATCCGGGAGCGTGCCCAGATCAAAGATGATCGGCGGGCCGCCGTCGCCTGGATCGGTGTCCCCCGTCTCGGGAGTCGCGGACGAAGTGGAACCGGACGCCGAGTCGTCGGCGGAGGGGCCGTCGCCCGACCCGGTCGCGGCGCCAACACCCCCCGTGGTCGAGGCTGGCGTTCCCAGCGACGTTGCATCGTCGGCCCCCTCGTCGGAGGCATCTGGATCGGTACCGCACCCCGCGCCGACGAGAGCCCACGATGCAACTGCGATAGCGCCCAAGCCAAGTCCCCTAAATCCCCACATGGCGGAAGTATACGCCCCTTGTGAGGGCAAGACGCCGGGATGGTGAGCGAGCGCGATTGAGAACCGCAGGGGGACACGGACCTCAGGCGCGGACCGCTCACGACGCACGGCTACTGCAGGTCGTGGTGTCCAAGGAGGTTTGGCGACTGCGGGGTCTCCTGGCCCGACCACCACACTTGGGCAACGTTGTTGGCGAAGTGAAGGTCTACGCCATAGCCGTTGGCGAAGTCGCTGTCGGCGCTAAGTTGGCCCGACTCATCGAAGATCCGCAAACCGAGCCCAGAGTCCACAGTGCGGTGACCAAAAGCGCGGAAGTCGTTGCCATAGAACCCTTGGGACGTCTGCTCGTACTCGACGGTGAGGGCATCCGGGTCAAACCAGCGCAGAACCTTCCATCCCAACGAGGTCCAGCCCTGGACCGCGACTTGCTGCGCCCCTAGATCGAAGTCCATCGGGCCGCACATCGACGTTGAACCGTCGGGGTTCGACAGCTCCGCCCACGTCAGGTCTCCACCGTCGTCCCGAACGAGCATGATCTTCCCGTACCACTCTTGGATGAGTAGGTAGGTAACGCCATCAAGGTCGCGAGCGAAGTCGCAAAACACCCGATCGCCCCACGGCGATTGCGAGTTGGGCAAGGTCTCCTCGGCGTCTGTGGCGATGCCGTCGACGCCCCAACGTGTCCTGAATCCGTTGTGATGCATCACCCACACCTCGTCCTCGTGACCGTCCTCGTACGATTTGTACAGCGATCGGATTGCCCAGGACTCCGTCCAAGGCCCGATCTGGTTGAGCACCTCTCCTGTTTGCGCATCACGGGGCACCAGGGTGAGATCGCCGCTCCCCTGCGTCGTCCAGACGACCGCGCCGTCCATCGACACCGCGAGCGCGGACGACGGTCCGGAGAGTTCCGTGACCACGGTCTCGTCAACTAAGTCGCAGCCGCCCACCAGGAGCAGTGCGGCGGCAAGAGTGCGCGCATGCATGACTGTAGGACGCGCAGCCCCTTCGATCGCCTCAGGCCCACGCAGCTGGAGCGCAAGCCGCCGCCAGGCTCACTCAGGCTGGTAGCGGTTCCAGCCCAGCCCATTCGATTTGGAGACCAGCGCGTTGTACTTCTTGGAGATCTCCGCAGGATGCCCCTCCACACCGAACGTGGACACCTTTTCCAGCTCGGCATCGGTCCACGGTTTGTCGTCTCGTTTGCGGCGCATCAAGGACTTCGTCTGCTTCTTGAAGTCATCGGCTGCACTATCAAACCAACTCAGCGCGGTGACGGAACCTGCCTCCGCACTGTGGGCCTTCTTGTAGGCCTTGTACTCGTCCAACGCGGCCTCGTAGTGCTTGAGCGCCTCAGTGAGCTTGGCCAAATCGAGCGTCTCGAACGAAGTCGAGTCCGACGCCGCGATGAGCTTCTTGGCGGTGGCCATCACATTCTTCGTCAAGAACAGGAGCTTGCGTCCCTCCTCCTGCTCAACGCGCGCCAGCTCCCGATCGAGCAGGCCCTCGTTGGTCGTTTTCACCTCGCCACGCAGCGCGGCGTCGGCCTGCTCAAACGCCGCGAAGCTCGCGACGAGCTTGGGGTGCAACGTCTTGCCCTTGGCGAACGCGTCATCCTTGTAGTCTTTGTCGTCGTAGTACTTGAAGGCCTCCGCCACGACGGGCTCGATCGCATCGAGCGCTTTGACGTAGGCGGTGGCCGCGGCCTCGAGCTTGGGCATGCTCGGCTCTGCCGCCTGACCCGCCGTCACGGCCTCGCGGCAGGCCTTGTGATCGCGCATCGCGAACAGCCCGAAGACATGCTTCTCCGTGCCTGTAGGCCCGGTTTTCATGTCAACCCAGTCGCCGTAGCGTTTTTGCGCGCGCTGGACGTCGCGCGAAGTGTCGTTGACGCACTTGATGTAGCCGCTGAGCTTGTTTCCGAGCTTGTCGTCTTCGGACAACGGCGCGCCGCCGTGCGCTTGCCCGGGCTCTTGGGCCATGGCCTCGGCTCCCTGTTCGATGGCGTCGGTCAGCGCGTCACAGCCGGTCCCAGCGAGGCAGAGGATGAACAGTCCAAGCGGGGCGGGGCGAAATGAGAACAGTTTGCGACTCATAGGTCTCCAACTCGGTGGTGACATCCGGAGGACTTTGGTTCACCCCTCGGGCAAGAAAGTCTGAACCGCGCACACTCCGCACGCCCTGCAAGTGCCGTAATCTCGCGTTCTGAAGCGGTAGGCGCCAAACTGGCGATCGTCGCAATCAAAACCAGAGCGAACCCGACGGTCCCAGCATGAGAAGAACTCCAGCCACCCAAACGCCCTGCCACGTCGACCTCGGTGCCAGGCTCATGCAACGGGCATTTGCCCTTGTCTGCGTTGGGACGCTCGCGTGGTCCGGCTGCGGGGACGATGGGTCGACCGAGAACGGCACAGGGACCAGCACAGGCTCCACACAGGCGACAGACGACACCGCGGGCGACGACAACGGCACCAGCGTAGGCGGCGACACGGAGTCCTCCACCGCGCCGGCCGACGACACCGCGGCCGACACAGCCGGTGACTCAACCGCTGGGTCGAGCGAGTCCTCGGCCGGGGATTCCACAGGAGAAGTCCTCGACGAGTGCGAGATGTGCCTCGCGGACGAGTGTGTCGACGCCGTCACCGCCTGCGTGGAGGACGTGGCGTGTGACTGCTGGATTGACTGTCTCGATCTGAACGAAGAGGATGCTTGCGTCGAAATGTGCGGCGAAACGCCGGAAACGCTGGAGGACGTCTTCGAGTGCGTCTCAGCGGAGTGTGGGCCCGAGTGCGGGATCCCAGGCGAGCTGTTCGACCCATGCACGAAAGACTCGGACTGCGAAACCTCGGGCGGCTGCGGCCCCTTCATCAACTACTGCGGGCAGGCGTGCACCGACGAGAAGATGTGCCCGATGCACCCCGATAGCGACGCGACGCCTTCCTGCGCGCCGTCTCTCGGTCCCGATGGCCAGTGCCTCCTCAGCTGCGCCAACGGCGAGACCTGCCCGTCGGGTATGTCGTGCGTCAGCTCGGGCGGAGGCGCGCCTATCTGCGCGTTCGAGTAGCGGCTCTGCCGTCTCGACGATGGAGGCAGGGAACATCTCGGCGCGGGCGGTACTCCCGATGCATGAGACGAGCCCTGCCCATTGTCGCCCTCGCGTTTGGCCTCGCTTCCGCCTGTGACGCCGACCCCAAAGCCGCCGCTGGAGCGCTGGGCGGGGTCGGGTCCAAGAAGACCAAGCGCATCGTCACGCCTACCGACGTCGACGCCAAGAACGCCAAGCGCATCGTCACGCCCACCGACGTCGACGCCAAGCGCATCGTCACGCCTACCGACGTCGACGCCAAGAACAAGCACATCGTCACGCCTACCGATCTCGGTGCCAAGGCGATTCCGACTCCGATCCCTTGATATCCGGAACCCCGAGGCCGACCGCGAGCGAACGGCTCGCATCGGTCGCGGGTCGAGCTACCCTGCCTCCGTGCGCGTGCTTCGATCCCTCGGCCTGCTCCTGGTTGTCGCAGGGGTCGTACTCGCCGCGGCACCGACCCTCATCACCGACCCAGGGCCCGCGGCAACGAGCTTCGACGCGATCGAGCGGCGTATCCCATACGGCGCCATCGCCGGACTGGGCGCCTTCCTCGTCGCACGAACTCGCCTCAAGCCGCTCCTGACGAGCTTGGCGTGGCTTGTGCTGTGGGCCATGATCGGCCTCCTCTTTGCGCGTGTAACGGGCCTTGCCCTGGACGGGGCCGACAGTGGCAAGCAATGGATGTGGGTCGGCGTTGAGGCGGCCATCGGGCTCGTCGCTGGCGGGTACCTGTGGCGCCGCGGCACCGCGGACTCTGCCGACAGCCCCACACGAGAGCCCGCTGTGTAGGGCGTATGCTCGTGGCCATGGACGAAGTCTGCTGGACCGAGGCGGGGCACACACTGCTCAAGACCGAACGCGCTGGACCAGGTGTGCTGGACACCGCGGACCGCGGACAACTCGAGGCCACAATCCGTGCGGTGATCGAGCGCTACGCCCACACCTGGGCGCGAGGACTCGCGCGTGCGGATGAGACGGGTCGGCGCGCAGCGGAGGTGGCCACCCAGTTCGACACGCATGCGCCGCCCACGTCGGCAACCGAGCTTGCGATGGCCGTGAGCCTGTTTCACGCGCGGGGGGACGGCGACTCCGACGCGCTCACCGAGCTTGTCCTGCGCGAGCACGGATGGCCCGTGGCGCTCGAAATGCTCGCGCGCAGCTGGGCCATGTCGACCCGATACAAGGACCCGGGCTGGCCCAAGAGCGAGGACCAACTCGAAGTCTGGCTCGAGGATGCACCTTCGGAGGGCGCGCGAGCTTTCGACGCGTCGGTGTCTTACGGCAAGTACCACGTGGCACGGTACCTCTCGGAGCGGCACGGGCAGGCCTCCGAGAAGGACCAGCGCGCGGCGGCCGCGTTTGTCGAGAAGCGGTGGAGCACAGCCAGCGAGCCGCAGCGAGTGGCGCTCGTCGCCGCGACCCGAGATGCGGTCCGTGCGGAAGAGGTTGTGGGTCAGGAGGCTGAGGGCCCCGCCGTGCACGGCAGCTGCTTGCGGCTCATCTATCCCCTGATCGCCAACGCCGCGACGCTCACAGCGCTCGAACCACATGAGCTGCCGCTTCGATACGCCCACCTCGATGTGCTGGGTGAGGCCGTCATCCCACTCTTCGAAGCGCGCATCCGTTCGAGGATCCACAAGTCAGTCCGACTCGAGTTGCTCGAGCAGCTCGCGAACCTCCGTGGTCCTCGGACGGCGCACTTGATGGCGATTCACGCCGAGCGACCGCCATACACCAAGCTGGTGCGCGCCTATTTCCTGACCCACCCCACACTTTGGAGTGGCTTGGGGCGCGCAGACCACCCCGAGCTCGGCAAGCTCGAGGTCAAGCTCGACAAACTCGAAGCCTGGCTCACCAAACACGCGGGCAAGCCCGGGCTCGAGCTACACGCCTAGCGCCGCGAATCCACGACCTCTCGGCGGTCCGTGCCGCGACGAACCAGGAGTCCCGCCACGCCTGTGGACCCGCTGTCCGTCCTAGCGGGGTGGGTCTTCGGTGTTGGTGACCCAAATCCCAACGACCGAGAACGCCTCGTCGGGGCGATAGCCAAGCGTGAAGGTGTGGCGCCCGGCCGGCCAGTTCTCCTGAACCCACGGGTTCTCGACGTAGTCACACGCTTCTGCCGCTTGGTCGCGCCAGTTGAGCTCTTGCCACGAGTACGAGCCCTGCTGGGGGCCGTCGGTGCAGTCCAGCTCGAAGATGGGGATCGGCATCGGCCCGTCATCAACCTGCACAAAGAACGTATCTTGGCTCTGGAAGTCGAGGGCGCGCACCCAGATGTGCCAGTCGTCGTCGCACGGGATATCGAGCTCCCACTCGATCGACGCGACCGGGGTCTCGCCGTCGTGCACGAGAATCTCCCCCTCGCCGCTCCCGCTCGTCTGCTGGTTGAACCCAATGATCGTGTCGGCGTCGATCGCAAGCACCTCGATCACCTCGTCGCCCGCACAGGTGCGGCCCGTCCCAGTGCTCCCATCGGTGCTCCCGTCTGAGCCGTCAGAGCTCCCGCCCGAGTCGCCAGTCCCATCCGTCGTCCCAGCCGTGCCCGTCCCCGTGTCGGTTCCCGTGCCGTCCGCCGCTGGCGCGTCGCCGCAAATGCCCTCTTCGTCACAAACCAGACCGAAGTCGCAGTAGTCGCTCGCGCTGCACGGACAGCCCTCAGAACCGAGGGGGCACGGAGGACCGCTGCCGTTGCCGCCGCCCCCATCGGCATTGCCGTCGCCGTTGGACGGAATCGTATCGCCCGCCGTGCCGGTCGTTCCGGTGCCCTCGGTGTCGGCTGCGTTGTCGTCGGAGCCGCCACATGCCGAGAGGCACAAGCCCAGTGACATGGCCAGCACTGCGGTGAGATCGCTAAGTCGTTTCATTCGCTCGTCTTCCAAACCTGAAAATCGCTACTCGACCCAAGCACAAACGTCTGTGCCGCCATTGAAGCCATCGAGGCAAGTCATGCCTTCGGGGCAGGGGTTGCCAAAACTGCATGCCGCCACGGGGCCACACCAGTTTGAGAACTCGCCGTCACCCGGGATATCGACACAGACATCGTCCCCAGGATCGCTGCAGTCACGGACGTCGTCGCACGCGGTCGTGCACAGGCTCCACGCCATGCCGTCCGTCTCCCCAGTGCGGCAAACCTCGCCCTTGTCGCAGTCGCCTTTTCCATCGGGGCACGGTCCGAACGACGCTTCACCCCCACCCGTCGATTCCTCTCCCGTGGTGGTCGAGTTGCCCGTCGAGCCCCCCGTCGAGTCGCCCGTCGTGCCATCGCTCGTCGCCGTGCCTCCCGTCGCATCATCAGACCCCGTTGCCGTGCCATCGGCAGTGCCGCTGGTGTCGGCATTGGTGGACGTCGGATCCACGGGCGTCTGGCCCCCGTCATCGCCGGGCGGCGTACCAGTCACTGGTGCTCCGGAAGTCGTGCCCGTGCCCGTGCCCGTGCTCGAGCCCTGGCCCGCAACGAAGTCTTCGTCGTCGCTACAGCCACCTGCGACAAGAGCCAGAAAAATCCCACTAAAACCGATTAAGGAACGCATCGAGGGCCGTAGCGTCTCTCCAAACGGAGAAGAACGCCAATAAATACACAGCTCGCGACCAGCGCCTGCAGAGGCAGCAACGGTCGATCGGGCGAATCCGGCCGCTGACACCGCTTCTCGGCACGATTGGCTCGTGAGTCTTGCAGAACCCGGTTGCCGCTCAACCGGTCGGCGCTCTAGTCTTTGGCAGGTGCTTCGGCCAACGCTCCTCAGCGGGATTCTCACGCTGGCGTGCACCACCCAAGCTTTGGCCGCACCGCCCGCCGTCTCCGCTGCCGACAACCCGTTTCGGTTGGTGGGCGCAAACGCGGATGCTTACGAAGGCGTGCTAGCGGGTGCCGCGGGCTATCCCAGGACCTCCATCGAGCTCCGCTCGACACGCGCCGTCGCACGCGGCTCCGCGGCCTACCTGACCAAGGTCGACGCCGCGGCGTTTCGCGGAAAGCGGGTTCGGCTCCGAGCGGTCGCCCGCACGGGCGACCTCCATGGCACGCGTGCGTGGGCGGGCCTGTGGCTGCGCGCCGAGCGACGCGAGCAAGCCGTTGCGTTCAACGACATGCGCGACCGCCCGATTCGAGGCACGCGGGCCGACCGGTCGGAGTCGGTCGTGCTCGACGTGCCCATGGATGCGGACGTCATCGTTTACGGGGTGCATTTGGTGGGCAAGGGCAGCATCCGTGCGTCGGATCTGACGCTCGAAGTGGTTGACGACGCGGTGCCCGTATCCCTCGATTTGGCGCCTGGCGCGACAGCCTTGGACCCCTCCGATCCGTTCCTTCACCCCGACAAACCCGCCGTTGTCGCCGCGCTCGACAGCGCCGTCGACCTCAACGCCAGCGGGATGTTTCTGTTTAGCTTTGGGGGCGTGGTGGCGGTGGCACCGTTGCGATACGGCAGCGAAGGTCCCAGAGCGCTCGGGCTTGGCCTCAGCGTCGCGGGAATCGCGACCGCAGGACTCGGCGTCGGCTTGCTCGTCGCGGGCGGCACCCGCTTGAAGCGACCCGGATTCTGGCTGGCCAAGGGCAACCGATACGACCGCATGGCCGCCCGAGCGCATCGACGCGGATGGACCCCACCCGACAGCGTCGATCCTTCGCGGGTCGGAACGGGCCGGCGGCGATTCTATAGCGGTTTGCTCGCGCTCAGTTTTTCGGGGCCGCTGCTCGCCAGTGGAGTGATCGCCGCCCCCGTCGCACCTCGTGCCAGCGCGGTCTTCGGTGCGTTGGGGGCCGGACTCCTCGGAGCGGGCGCAGCGTTGGTCGTGGTGGGCAAGCGGGGGATGCTCGGGGCCACGCAAAGACGCGTTGCCTATGCCCCCGCCGTGTTCACGACGCCAGGTCGCAAACGCGTCGCTGGTGTGGTGATGAGCAAGCGCTTTTAGCCCGCAGGCTCAACCGGAACTCCGAGCAGATAGGTGCCCAGCGCCCGCCCTTTGTCGTTGCGCGCTGGGCCCTTCTCCCAGCGGTACTCCGGAGAGTCCAGGCCCTCGAGCAGCGTGTCCAAGTCGCCCATCGTGTAGATGCGAGGCGTCGAAGCGTGTCCGTCCCACGCGTAGAACAGCGGAATGAGCGGGATGACGTAGGTGAAGAACAGCTGCCGAAACGTCATCGGCCGCACAAACAGGGTCAGGATCATCGAGCTCAAGGCAATGAGCGGCAGCGCCAGCGGAACGGAGAGCACCCACCCTGCAAACGGCACGGTGTTGGCGCCCATTTCGTAGATAAGCAGCGGCTGTCGGCTGTCGTGCGCGGACTTGAGAATCGCACGCGCCATGTCGGGGCGCATGTGATGGAAGCAGTTGGACATCGTCTTGAGACCAGCGGGTGCGTTGGCGAGATCCGTCGCATCGACCGGCACGCTCTGGTACTCGATGTGCGCCGACTCGGGGCGATTGAACCGCTTCATCGCGTCTTCGTTCGGGTACAGGTCGGTCATCGTGAGCCCGACGTGGCCGGATTCAGGTGAGGCGCGGACCTGCTGCAGGACATCCGGCATGACACCGCCCGCGCCGGATCCAAGATCGACAATCCGATCGACGCCTTCCTCCCTGACGACCCGCGTCACCAACGAGGCCAGCACGGAGCTCACCCCCACAACGCGCGCGAGCACGACGAGGTCGTTGGTCATGCATGTCCGCAGCCACGGCGGAAACCAATCGAAGTCCTCGAACTCGACGACGTGCACTCGTTTCATGGGTTAGCGCTTCCAGGTTCGGAGCTGGTCCCCTTCGAACCAGGCGTGGGCGGCTCTCTTGAACACCGGCTCGCCTCGCCTCCATCGTGACTCCGCGTCGGGGAGCTCCAGCGCGATCAACAGCGCGTTGTGGAGCTCGAGGATCTCCTTGCGACCGCAGATCTGCACGGCCGCGTGGTCGAGGCGCTCCTGAAGCGTTTGTGCCGCGTCCCAGACCTCGGCGTAGGTCGGGACGGGGGCGCCTGACTTGCAGGCCTCGCGGTCAAACGACGTCGCCCCTCGGCACAGCATGGGTCGGGCCTCATAGGCCGTGCACAGGCCGTCTTGGTTGAGTGGACACAGGGTGCCGCGCTGCTGGGCCGCCGTCCGCCCCCGAACAGCGTCGGCGGTTTCCCGGGTTCGCTCGATCAACAGTGCGAGCGCCTCGGGTGATCGTTCGTTGCGCAGGAACTTCGCGAGCTCGAGCACTTCGAGCGCGGTGACGCTGATCTGCTGCTTGCAGCAGTGGTTGCACCCGGCCTCGCACGCCAGCTGCCGCTGCGCAGGGAGCACGCGAAGCAGTCGCGCGCTCCTAGTCGCAAACTCCTGAAACGCACGGTTCGCCAACGACATCGACTCCGCATTGCTTCGTGTGCGTCGACGGGACATTCGTCGTCGGATCGTCGCATCGCGGGTCTCCCGCTGCCAAGCGCCACCGTTCGTTGGCGTCGGACGCCTCGTCTTAGTTCCTTCCGGCCATGACGCCGCCGTCCACGTCCCAGATAGCCCCCGTGACCCACGAGGCTTGCTCTGAGAGTAGAAACTCCACGACCCCCGCGACATCGTCTGGGCGCCCAACTCGGCCCACGGGGTGAAACGCGTCGAACGCGGTGGTCAGTGTGCTCTCGATGTCCTTGGGTTCGATGAACGCACCGTAGATCGGCGTGACGACAACCGCGGGAGAGACCGCATTGACGCGGATGTTGTCGCCGCCCAGCTCCATCGCGAGGTGTTGGGTCATCGCGTGCAACCCAGCCTTCGCCATCGAGTAGGCGGACGAGGGCGTCGCCTTGATGGCTTGCTTGGCCCACATCGAACCGATGTTGACGACCGCCCCGCCGCCATGGGCCTTCATGTTCGCCACCACCGCTTGGGTGACAAAGAAGAAGGCCTCGTTGAGGCGCATGTACTTGGCGTAGTCGTCGCGCGTGTGCTCGACAAACGGCTTGGGTGCGAACACGCCAGCGGCGTTGACCAACGAGGTCACGTGCCGAGAGTCCGACCCAATCGCGTCGATGAGCCTGTCGACGTCCTCAGGGCGCGCCAGGTCCGCGGCGAACCCCTGGACGGGCCCCTTTCCGAGGGCCTGAACCTCGCCAACGGCCTTTTCGAGCCTATCGCTGTGCCGCCCGACGATCAGGATTTCGTCCCCCCGCGCGGCGAGCCGCTTGGCTGTCTCGAGACCCATTCCGCTGGAACCGCCTATAATGATTGAGAATTGTTTGCTCATGGTTGATTTCTCCGTCGCGCCTACCTATTGATAGGTAGGCTATAGGTGGAAACCAGCCGGGAGGCAAGCGACAAATCCGATCGAATCTACCTGGGCATAGGTAGAGTTCAGGCGAAGGGCGGACAGAGGGTCGTGGTCGAGTACTCCAAAACGCAAACGTCCATCCTCGATGTGGCGCAGGAGCTGTCGCAGACCCGCGGGTTCAACGGGTTCAGTTACCGCGACATCGCCGATCGGATCGGGATCCGAACGGCGAGCATCCACCACCACTTTCGGACCAAGCACGATCTCGGCACCGCGATGACGCACCGCTACAGGTCGGACTTCATGGCCGCCGTCGCCGCGCTCGAGACGGACGCCAGCGATCCATTCGAACGGCTTCGCAGCTATGCCATGCTGTTCATGGCAACGCTCGAGGCGGGGCGCATGTGCTTGTGCGGCACGCTGGCGGTCGAATACGAGACCCTACCCCAGTCGATGCAGACCGAGGTCAGGGCGTTTTTTGTCGACAACGAGCGCTGGATCGAGGGCGTCCTAAAAGCCGCCCAGGAGCACGGCCAGCTCGCCGTGTCGGACACACCGCGAGAGCTGGCGGCCACGTTCCTCTCAACCCTCGAAGGCACGATGATGAGCATTCGAGCGCTGGGCGAAGCGCGTCGGTTTGTCGTGGTTGTCGACCAGCTTCTCGAACGGCTCAAGCTGCCCGCCGACACCACGCAGTCGCACTGATCGCAGGTTTAGATGCAGCCTTGCTGGCCGATGCCATCGGCGAAGAACGCGAGGTTGTAGGTCGCTTGCACTGAGCCCCCCATATCGAACTCGACGATGGTGTTGCTCTGGGTCCCCGTGCCCCCCTCGGAGTCGGTGACGATCCCGTAGAAGTTGCCGCTGGACGGGTCGTACGCGAAGTCGACAACGTTGTCGTTCGCACCCAGTCCCACAGGATTGGCGACCATCTCTTGAAAGACAAAGCTGGCGTCGTAGCGCACGAAGAACGAGTTGGCTCCGTTCCAAAAGCTGGCCCACAGATCGGTGCCGTCGGTCGCCATGCCCTGGCCTGTCCCGTTGCCGGTCGCCAGGAATCCCTGCTCCACCCCAGCCGTGTTGTACCAATGGAGTGTCGCGTCGTTCCGACTCATGACGACGATCTCGTTGTTGAACACGGTGATGTGCTTGGGATAGGCGTACGGCGTCCCGAACGTTGCGGTGACGCCCATGACCGACCCGGGAGCGAAGTAGCCAAACGTGTCGCCAAAGTGCTCGGGGACCCATGCGTCATTGGAGCCCTCCGCTGCGTTGCAGTCCACGTCGTTGGCGGTCGTCGAATGGAACAGCGAGGTCATCCCCGACGGATCCCACGCCCAGATGTTGTCGGCCCCGCGCTCGGTGAGGATGAACGCTGCGTCTCCGCCTCCGCACAAGACGGTGACCACATCGCTGCAGTCGGCGGCGCACGCGAGCTCACCCGGGTCCAGGCCCAACGTCTCGCAAGTCTCGCCACCCAGGTCCGCACCGTCGCAAACCTCGCTGCCCTCGATCATATCGTTGCCGCAGGTCTCGCAGCCCGACAGGTCGAGCGTGCAGTCGGCCGCGCACCCCAGCTGGCCAGCCGTCGCTCCCTCGGACACACAGTCCGCGCCGCCCAGGTCGGCGCCGTCACAGGCTTCGTCCTCCTCGATAACCCCGTTGCCGCAGATCTGGTTCACGCACATCGAGGTGTCAAACGTGCAATCGACCGCGCACCCCAGCTCGCCGCCAACAAAGTCCTGACCCAGGCAGTTCGCAATGCCAAGGTCCGCGCCGTCGCACTGCTCGTCCTCTTCGAGGATGCCGTTGCCACACTCGGGCATCGCACCCGTGCTCGACTCGCCCGCGGTGGATTCGGTGCCGCTGTCTTGCCCAGCGGTCCCGTCGGTCCCGTCGGTCCCGTCGGCCGCGTCGGTGGTGCCGCCCGAGGTGTCCTCGGATCCTCCCGCTCCCGTCGCGCTCGGATTGTTCGAGGCGCCGGTCGTGATGTCCGGCGACGTATCCTCGCCCCCGCTCGTCGTGCCCGGCACATCGCCAGTTGAGGAGCTGCTCGGTTCGGAGTCAGGGCAGCCAGCGATGGTTGCGAGCCCACAGAGCAAACCAAGTGCGCGTTTTCGATCAAGCAAGTTCCTCATCCCGATCACACTATCGGTAAGAGGCGTCCGCAGGACAAGCGAATCGTTCTCGATTTCGACCGCGTCCCGAGAACCCGAGACCCAATCCGCAGCTACCAGCCGCGCTTGGTCAGATCCGAGCCGCGGTGCTGCTCGATCAACGCCAGCGCGTCGGAACCAACGCGCCAATTCGTCTTGACGACCTTGCCCTCGCGCGCACGAAGCTCCAGGACGCCCTCGGAACCAACGCGCAAGAGCCGAACGTCATCGACTTCGCAAAGCTGGATCACATCGAGCCGCTTGGGAAACGCTCGGTCCATCCCCGACTCGATGCTCGTGCCCGGGCCAAGCTCGCCGCGAACGAGGCGCTCGGTGGACTTGCTGGGGCGGAGACCGTGCTTGCCGAGCAGCCTGCGGGCGGCATCGCCCTCGGACAGCTCGAGCTTGGTGATCGTGTCGGCTTCGCGGTGCAGCAAGGCTATCGCGCCACTGGTGTGCGACAGGACGACCTGCTTGGCCTCCTCGACCAAGACGCGCCATCCCTTGAGGTCGTCTCCTGCGTTGAGCTCAAAATCCGACCAGCTCACCGGGCCATCGAACAGCTGAGTCCAACGGTCATGCACGAACTTGGGCAGCACAAATGGCACGCACCAAGGGTATCAGCCGGCCTTGATCCGATCGAGGCCCTGCACCAGCCGCTGCACCTCGTCGAGCGTGTTGTAGTGGGCCAAGGACGCTCGAACGATGCCATCGCACTCCAGCAGCCCCAGGCGCTCCACGGCTCGCTGAGCGTAGAAGTGCCCGAAGCGTATGCCCAGTCGATCGGGAAGCAGGCTCTCGGCGACGTGCTGGCTCGACAGCCCCTTGATCACAAACGCGATGGTGGGAACCCGCTCGTGCTTGTCGGCCGACTGTGGCCCAAGCACGCGGATGTCGCTGCGGCTGTGAAGGTAGTCGAGCAAGTGGCGGCCGAGGTGCTCTTCGTGGTCGGCAATATCCGCGAACACGCGCGCCAGTCGGCCTTCGGCGGGCGCGCCTGGTCGGTGATGCTTGTCGACCGCCTCGAAGTAATCGGCGACGCCAACCATGGAGGCCGTGAGCTCGTGGTTCACGTTGCCGGGTTGGAGCTTGTAGGGGACATCGTCCTCCGGGATGAAGGCGTGGTTCTGGCCGTGTGCGGCGCGGAGCAGCTCGGGGGTGCCGTAGATGGCGCCGATGTGCGGGCCAAAGATCTTGTACAGGCTGACCGCGTACAGATCGGCACCGATGGCCGCGGCATCGACGTGACGGTGGGGGCCATACGCGACCCCATCGACGCATGCGAGCGCGCCCGCGTCGTGGATCATCGAGATCGCGGCACCAACGTCCTGAATGCCGCCCGTGATGTTGGGGCAGTGCGTGAACGAGACCAGCCGTGTCTTGTCGGTGAGAAGCGGCGCGAGATCTTCGACATGAAGCGCGAGGTCGTCTTCGCGGAACTTCCACACCTTGATCTTGATGCCCGGCAATCTCCGCCAAGCACCGATGTTGGACTCGTGGTCGAGGTCGGTAACGATGACTTCGTCGCCGTCGCTCCACAGCGGACGAAGCGCTCGCGCCACCGTCGCAAAGTTCAGGGTCGTGGAGGGGCCCACCACGACGTCGCGCTTGCTCGCCCCCAGCAACGATGCGGCCGCGGCTTTGCCGGCCTCCACCGCTTCGGCGGCCTCCACCGAGGGCCCGTACCCCGCGCCGAGCTGGACTTGGTAGTGCGCCATGTAATGCACGGCACGATCGATCACGGTTTGCGGCAGCACGCTGCCGCCCGCGTTGTCCATCAACGCCCACGGGGTAGCGAGCGCGGGGAACTGCTGTCTGACCCAATCAACGTCGAACACCCGCGCAGGGTACTCGACCTCGAAAGGATTTTTGAGGCGCGCGCTGCTAACCCTCGGGCATCGTGACGGGGCCGCTCTGCGGCTCGCAGCCCAGCTGGAAGTTGTCGATGAACGCGTAGCTGTCGAGGATCGAGTCGCTCAGGTCGAAGATCGCAAAGACCACCGTGATGGACTCCCCGGGCGTGACGCCCACCGTGGTGCTGAGCCAGCCCGTCCCCGCGTGCCGCGCCATGCAGGTGCCCGCCAGCTCGGGCAGGCCGCCGCCCTGGTCGGTGTACTCGAGGAACCCTGCGTTGAGGGAGATCGGGTTTCCCGCACCATCAAACGAGATGTTGCCCGTCCAGTTCTCAGACTCGAGCCAGCCGACGTACATATCGTTGAACTCGCTCCCCGCGTAGGCGGGCCACTCCGTCGAGAAGAACGCAAAGTCGTAGGAGATCGAGACCACGTCGTCGGGCACGTCGAGGTCGACGCGCATCTCCACGTAGTCGTTGGCCGAGCCGCCCTGGTCGAACTGCTCGGCTATCGTGTTGCTGCAGTCGCCGCTCCCGACCAAGGTCGGGTCGTCATTGCAGTCGGAGGCACCGACGTTGTTGGTGCGCAAAGGGGCTGGCAGCGAGCCGCCCGGATCAAACGCGCCCAGGTCATCGTTGCAGTGGGTGGGCGACAGATCGAAGTCCCCAGCTGGCGTCGCCGAGTTGAGCTCGGCGACAAGGCCGCTGCCGATCACCGCAAAGCTCGAGCCCTCGGTCGGGGCCCACGTGTTGGTGTTACCAAATCCCGTGCGCACGCCGATTGCGGACGGGGGGCCCGCGGTGGACACGGTCGCCTGGACCTCGCCCGCACAGTTGAGGCCGATAGCGTTGAACACGTCGGTGCCTCCGGCATCACAGGGGATGTGCTCTGGGGTCACGCACTCGCACTCTGTGCCGCAGGTGTCGTTGGGCGCACCGTCGTCTGCGTTGCCGGGCCCACCCACGTCGAACTTGGATCCGTCGCTGTCGCCCCCGTTGCTGTCGGTCGCACCGCCGCCACCGTCGGTCCCGCCGCCGCCGTCGGATCCGTCGCCGTCACTGTCGCCGCTGCCGCCGTCCTGCCCCCCTGGCAGGCCCGTCAGACCCGTTTGCCCCGCGCTTCCACCCCGACCGTCTTGCTCGTCGCATGCCCCCGCAAGCAGCGCCACCAACCCTACAGACGTCCCCAACGTCGCACATTTCCCCATATCCCCATCGTACGCGCCCGCGGGCACTCGGCTACACGTTGTTTGCGTAGTTTTCGGAGAAATCGACTTGGCAAGTTGCCCAATTCTGCGGTCGGGAGAAATCAATGCGATCTGGCTGACGGCGGCAACGGCCGCCCGCAACGCCCCCGGGTTGCTCGTTCACAACCGCGCGTGCACCTCAAAGACCGATTACGGCGCCGCGGGTGCGTCGTTGATCACCCGCACCGCGCTACCGCCCGTGTACGCGTACGACACGGCGTCGTCATAGCCGACCACCGTGATCCCCATGGCCACGTCTGAGGTGATCACGTGCGCGCCAGGGTCGACGCGTGCGCGTCGGTAGCCCCAGTTCGTTCCCGAGACCTCCCCTATCGAGCGTGATCCGCGCACGGCCTCGCCGTCGAGCGTCACCTCGGCGTCGTGCGGCGCGACGACGGTAACCACACTCGTCGCGTAGCCAATCGGCGCCAAGAAAACGTACCGCTCCATCAGTTGCTCGACGGCTGGGATGACGATCATCGCGGGGTCGCCTTGCGTGCCTCCGGGGTTGGCCTCGCCGCTGTTGAGGAGGAACTGCGTGACCCCAAACGGCGTCGCGGAGTCCTCGGCCTCCACGATCAATGGCTCGGACGTGGTGAACTCGACGGTTTGATGGGGCGACAAGGTGTCGGGCGCTCCAGACGGTTTGCCCGCGGGGTAGCGCAGTCGGGTGTCGGGGTGCGCCCCCGTCAGTCTCACGACCACAGGGTCGTCGCCATTGACGTTCGACGGCTCGGGAGGCGGCGCGGTGATGTACGTCGCGCCCCAAGTGACAGTTGGCAGGAGCTGGTGCTCGACATGATCGAGGCAGCACTCGGTGAATCCTGCGGGCTCCCCAGCGGTCACGTTGCCCGAAAACGCGGCGATGGGACCATCGGCAAGGATCCGAGTCCCCGACAGACTCCCGCCCTCGGTGAGGTCGCTCTGCACGTCGGAGATGATCGTGAACTGGTCGCCGCGATTGAGCACCACGCCCTGGTAGCCGCCCGACACCAACACGTCGGTGGGGAAGAACTCCACGTGCGTGTTGTCTTCGGTCGCGACCACGGTGACAAACGCCCCCGTGTTTGAGGCCTCCTCCTGCCAACCGTTGGGATACGACGTCGTCTCCGTACCGTGACTCGTGACCGCGATGTAGTCGTCCTGGAGCACGTGCGCGGGCAGCAGCGAGGTCGCGTCGTTGCTGTAGACGGGCCGCAGGTTATCCAGCGGCTGGAACTGATACGCGGTGACGGGCACGTCGCTCTGTACACGAAAGGCACGGCCGCCATCGTTGGACCGTGGGTTCACCGACAGCGTGTTGGGCAGCTCAAACACATACGCCCCGAGCGGCCCGACCGTCGCGGTTGCAATGCTGCTCGACTCGTTGCCCTCAAACACCGAGACGTGGGCGTTGTCGACCTCCGACACGTTGGCCACGACCACGGCGAAGGTCTGCTCCGCGGCGATATCGAGCACGTAGGGGTCGTAGGGTTCATACGCGTTGGGGAGATCGACCGCCCAGAACTCGCAGCCCGCGTTGGTTGCGACAAAGCCTGCCGCCGCGCACGTGGTGGCGTCACCGATCCCACCGCCGACGTCGAGCTTTTCGACCACCGCCTCGTCGTCGCCGCTCGCGGCTTCCATTGAGCACTGGCCCTCGATGCAAAACCCCGCAGCGCCGCAGTCCGCATCCACGAAGCACGCTTCGTCGGCCGTGGGCAGCGCACAGCCAAGGGGTGCGGCGAGCAGCATAGAGGCGAGGGAAGTTGCCCGAGAACAAGCCATTCGGCCGGTAAGTGGCAGACCGGCCCGATTCGATTCCAAGTTCGGGGAAAAAATCGAGAAACCGGGTTCCAGGCCTGAGATCGGGCCCGGACCTACACCGTCACAGGCGGCGGTAGATCGCGGCGGCCATGCGCTGGGCCACGTTGCCGAAGTCGTCGCTCCGAGGGTGGAGCTCGTTGTGCCACGACTTCACAACGCCCCGCAGATCCACGTATTGCACGCGATCGAAGTCGGCGGCCACGGACATCATCACGGCGTTGAACTGATCCATCATCGCGCGCACGATCTTTCGCTGGAGCTCCGGGTCATCGATTCCGATGCGTCGCATGGGCCGGCCCAGCCACTTGCCGTGATCCGGAATCGCGTAGTCATAGCCGTGCGTGACGACCAACAGGTCGGGATCCGCGCTTGTGACCTCTTCGAGCACAAAGCGGTACAGCCGCTCGAGGTCTGCGAGCACCGCTTGAAACCTGGGGCCGAGGTAGGCCTCGGGTGCGCGCCCGGCCTCGTACGGCTCGAGCACGGTGGCCAGGCGCCCCTTGCCCACCATGTCATTGCCCCCGCCCGACAAAAGGAAGACGTGTGGCTTGTACGCGGCGATCGCTTGCCAATACTCATGGTGCCGAACGAGGTTCGACATCCAATCGCCCGCGTAGCCCAGGCTGTAGAGGTTGAAGTCGTCCCGATCGAACAGGTGGTCGATCACGTCCCGCAGCCGAACAGGATACTGAAACCACGAGTCGCCCTCGGACACGATGCGCACCCCATCAAACCCTGGTGCCCGACGCGTCCACAGCCTTTGACGGCGCCGACGGGATCGCCGATTGAACGCACCCATGATGCCCTCGGAGGCCGTGGACCGATTCTCGATCTCGAGCACCCATGCGGGGAGGTCGCTGCCCACGGGTGGCGCCGTCGCGGCCGCGTGCACCAATCCCGCCACGTCAGGTGAAGGCGGGCTTGTCTCGTCCAGCTCAAAGAAGGACGCAAGCACCGCGTCGTCGATGCGCTCATCCTCAATGAGCGCAACCGCGACCTCCTCAGACGACATCGACACCGCAGGGATCGTAGACCATCGACGGGGCGTGCCCATCCGAGACGGCGAACTCGCCGGGTCGGACCTGGTTACGGTGTTTCGCCAACGCGATTTCCCGGCCAGGCTTCAGGCACGCCGCGGGGCCGCGCGATCTCAGCGATCGCTGTCTACGACCACGTGCCGCTCCCGCCGCCCGTGCCGAGGCAGATGCCGACTGACCCCCCGATGAAGCTGCCCACGAGCACACTGTTGCTATCGAAGAAATTGACGTTCAACGCTGCCGCCGCAGAGTTGAACTGAAAGGAGACGGCTGAACGATAGAGCGTATCCATGTTTGGCACGCCCATCAGAGCGCCGCCGACGATTGCCCCCGCCCCGACCGTGCCAAGCCCACCAGCATTGCCCGTGTAGTGATGGGCACCGTCCGGGGTATCAAGAGTGATACGCCAGTAGAACACCACGCACGTGACGCTGCCCGTCATGCCCGTCACTGTCTCGTTGTCGGCCCCCGGTTTATTCGCGCCAATGATCAGATTCGTACACTTGTCGACCTCGGCGTCGTCGATCTTTCCCCGAAGCCACGAGTCAGAGGACGCAGCGAGTGCTTTGAGTTGTTCGTTTGTGAGATTCATGTCGAATTGTTCCTGTTGTCGTGTTGTGTGGCCAGCGGATTCCGCCAGCGTGATTGGGCAGCCCGCCGCCGGTCACGATGGATCACGACGAACACGACTTTGTCCCGTCCGAACAAACCGACAATGCCAGCGGGATCGACGAGCACGAGCGGGCCGCGCCGCCCGCGACACGCAGCTCGCGCGGACCCTCAATGACTTCGGAAGAAGTCCATCGTCACCTGCTGAAAGTCGTACTCGGCGGGGCCGTCCCAGCCGGGGATCTGGTGACCACCCGAGTAGGAGCACAGCACCATCTCGCTGTCGCACCCCAGGCGCCGCTGGCAAGTTTCCGGCTCGATGTTTTCCATCGGCGCGGTCCCCAGCTCCGCGATGACAAGCTCGGGGCCTACCCAGGTGCCGCAGCCCGCCGCGCTGGCGAGTAACTCGAACGTACCGAGCCCGAACGGATTGTATTCGATCCAGTCGTCCGGGCTGTGCATCTGCATGATGTTGGGAGATCCGACGCAAAGGTCGGGGTGGGTCTCTCCCCAGCCCACGCAGGTCGAGTCACCGCAGAGCACGAGATTCGCAGCCACCGGAACCGCCGCGGTCACCACATCACCGCGATGGCACGCAAGCTGGCCCGCGTAGCCGCCGCCCGCGCTCTGCCCCGTGACAAAGACGCGATTTTCGTCGATGCAGTAGTTGGACGACATGATCTCCAGGATCGCATCGAAGAAGGCATCGTCGGCCATCGCCGCTTCTGTGATCCCGTACTCGAATCCAGTTCCGCTTGGGTTGTTTACGGCACTGGCATCTGGGTAGACGAAGATCTCGCTGCCGACCGGCTCGATGCGCTCAAGGTCGAGGTAACCGCGCATGGCTTCGCCGCCGAAGTCGTCTCCACCATGGTAGCCAAAGACGATTGGGTACTCGTGGTCCGCGTCGTAGTCCGTCGGGATCGACGCAAAGAACGTGCGCTGTGTGCCTCCGACGTCGAGACTTTGGTGAAAGGTGCCTGTAGTACCGCCGAGGCCACACCCGCTGCTCGCGGCGGGCTCGCTGAGCGGTCCCGGGTCACCGGGCGGCTCGCCCATCGCGCTACCGTTGGCGTTGCCGTCGCCGCCGTCACTGTCGCCGTTCCCGTCGCCGGCAGGCATCGTGTCGCCCGAGCACGCGGTACCGAGCGCCAGCGACAGCGCAACCATTGTGTTTTGGATGTGCCGCACAAGCTCTCGCGAGGCTCTGCCCCCACCACGCAGTGGGCACCACAACGACAAAACGGCTCACAAACTGAAAATCGCAGACCCGAGCCCGTGCCAACCGACGCCGACTCACTTCAACACTACCTGTGCGCAGCTGTCTCCTCGACCACGACCGTCTCTCCGTAGGACTCGATCGCACAAGGAAGCACTGCGCGGCTGTCGAACTCGAAGGTTGTGTACTCAAACACCGTTGCCTCCCGATCGGGCACGAAGCTCTCGCGAACCGCCCGCCCCCGATGCACGGGGACGACGCTCGTTTGGCAGCGTGCCACCCCATCGGACGAGGCCACAACCGCGCGAGCGGCCGAGCGACGCGTCAGCGAGACAAAGCCTTCTGGGTCGACGATGACACGATGTAGTGCCTCCTCGGGCGACGGCCCCTCGCTCTCGCGCCAGGTCGAGAGCAGTCGGACCCGGTCTGCGAGCGCGGCGTAGGTATACGCGCTGATCCAGTACGGGTACGCGTAACTCATGAAGTCATTGAGGTTGCCCTCGTTGGCGTTGGGGAGGCCATCGCACGTGTCGTCGGTTGGCGCGAGCAACTGCTCATGCGGGTCTATCCACTCAATGCCCAGCTCGATGTCGTTGCTGAACCCAGAGTTGGGCATGCTGCCGCCAACCACACCCCATCCGAATGTCGTCCGCGACCCACAGTTGCCTGAGGCATCCCCAGGAAACGCCGCGTCGTCGAAGCTGTGATTGCGGCCATGGTTGTGGCCCAGCTCGTGTGCAAACAGGTCGAACGTCAGCCCGTACCAACGCCATGTGTTGTTGGCGAACGTCCGTCGGTAGTCCATCTGATCGCCGCCCTCGGTCGAGATGGAGTACCCGCCCCCGTCACCGGGCAGCAGGCCACCGTAATAGACCCACGGCTGAGCACCCTCGTTCTCTCGCAGCTCGGGGAGGTCGAACTCGGCGGCGTCGAACTCGCTGCACGAGGCCGATGCCACCACGTCGTGCACCTCAATATTGATCTCCTGCACGGGGTAGGTGTTGAAGAGGTAGGCCTCGAAGTCGGACAGATCCTCTGGCGTGATCTCGACTTCCCCGAACCCGTCGCAGCTGAACGGCACGACCACCAGGTCGAGCACCATGCGGTCGCCCCATGCGAGCACGGGCGCGAAGCCCTCGCTCGGAACCGTGGCTCCGCTCGTATCACCCGCAACCGGCTCGGCCCCTTCTTCCTCCAAGAGTTCGACGCGAAACTCGGTATCGCCGTCGAGCGCGTCGGCCTCGACCATCCACGTGAACGTCCCGCCGAGGGTCGTCATGTCGCCCGGAGATGAAACGTTGCGTGTGTCCTCGTACACGACGTTGGTCCCGTCTGCCTGGAGCAGCCACAGGCGCGCCGTGACGGGCCGGGCCAAAAAGTCCGGCGCCAGTGCGTACTCCACACGGACCAACGCTCCGCGCCCTCCGATGATCGGTGCTGCACGCTCGGCCTCGGTGGTTGGCTGGCCGTCGTCAATCAGGTCGATATCCACTGCCTGATTGACGACGACACGCACGAGCGAGATTCCCGCTGCGGCGTCTCCGGGTGGGGGCGGTCCGCCCCCATCGCTCGAGCTGTCGAGCCCGTCGGCGCCCGCCGTTGTGTCCGCAGGCGCAGTGACGTCGTCATCACTACCACCCGGGAGCGTTGAGGAGTCACTGCCGATCGTTCCAGCGGTACCACCGCCGGTCCCGGCCTCGGATGGTCCGTCGTCACCCCCGCACGCCGCAGCAAGGGCGGCGGCCAGGATGTACACGCGGCGGCGGGGCTCGCTTCGTTGCTGCATTGATGGGCTCTCCCTACGTGCAGTGTACGCGGCAACAAGAAAACGGCTCACCGCCGGGCTTGACGGGTTCGGCGCGAACCCCCACGGTGGCTGGGTGCTGCTGCCGGTGTGCGCCGCCGTCGTCCTCCTCGCTTCGCCTGCCCAGGCCTGGCTCGATCTCGACGGCTGCCCCGAACTCGACGGACCCGCGTTGCGCGATCTAACGCGCCTGGAGATCGGCGAGCACCCGCCGCACGTGCGGGCCCGCATCGAGTGCCGGCCTGAGGCATTCGTGGTCACCGTCACCAGCAGCAAAGGGCCATCGTCCGAGCGACGGATCGCTCGCACGGCGGCGACGGGAGAGGTCCCCGAGCGCTACCTCGCGCTGGAGCTGACGGAACTCATCGAGGCTTCCAGCCACGCGGCGGCCCAGCCGGATCCGTCGCCACAGGATCCGAAGCCAGACGGAGAACTCACCACGCCGCAGGCGCCGCGCCGCCGTCGCGGATTCGTCTCGGCCGGGGCGCGCGCCGAGATCGGTGGCCAGCCAGCGATGGCCGCAGGCGGAGGGCAAGTCAGTCTGGGCGGTAGGGTGTGGCAGCACCTCACCCTACGCACCGACATCGTTGCGGTTGGCGGGGCGCGCCGGGTGCGAGGTGACGGTGTACGCAGCGGCTCGCTGTGGCTTGCTGGCGTTGCGCTCGCGACGTTTGACGTCGGACGCAACCAGCTCGGGGCGGGCGCGGGCGCGCGGGTCGGGGGCGTGTGGATTCGTGGCATCCCAGAAGCTGGGAGCACACTGCAGGGACGACTCCACGCCGGATTGTCGTGGTCTCCGCAGCTGTCCGTCGCCTTTTCGCGTGCGGTCGGCCGTGCCGCGTTCTTCGGCGTCGGAACTGATGCAGGCTGGCTCGTACGACCCGTTCGCGGCTTCTCCAACGCCGCGCTGGTCTACGCCGCGACGGGCCCCTGGGCGAGCGTGAGCATCAGTGTTGGGGGCTGGTTCGGGCGATGAGCCGATTGTGGCCCCCAGGCGTCACCCCTCAAACAGAGGACGACGAACAAACGGGAAACGTTGACCAAAGCAGCCCGGCGGCGCGATTGCGCCTCGTGGGTGATGAGACCGACGAGGACGTTGGCATGCCTTCGTTCGAGCAGCTGTACCGGCTGCACGCCCGGTACGTCGCGACAATCGCGCTGAGGATCTTGGGGCGACCCGAAGACGTCGATGACATCGTGCACGACACATTCCTACAAGCCCGCCGCGCATTGCCGCGGCTCCGCGATCCCAAGGCGGTCAAGGGCTGGCTTGCGACGATCACCGTGCGGGTGGCTCGCCGATGGTTGCGTCGATCTCGCTTGCGGCGGCTGTTTGGTGCCGACGCGGTCGAGGTCGACGAGCTCGCCACCGGCCGCCTGGAACCGGCCGACTACGACTATGTCCACAGCGCGTACGCCTCACTGTCCCGGCTCGCGACCGATCTGCGAATCGCGTGGATTCTGCGACGCGTACACGGGGCTCAGCTGGGCATGGTCGCCGAGATGACCGGTTGCTCACTCGCAACGGTCAAGCGACGCATCGCTGCGGCAGACAAAGCGCTAGGGATGGTGACCCCATGACACCGGACCCCGACCGCCTGCGCGAGAGCTTGGTCCTTGATTGGACGCAAGAGCGCCAGGAGGCTGGCCTCCGTCGTCTGCAGGCCAGCCCCTCCCGCAAAAACTCCCTCCGCTGGACGGTTCCCCTCGTCGCGGCCGCGGCGGTCGTGGCAGCGTTCTTCATCGGCCGAAACTCCCTCCCCCCCTCGGCCGCTGAGCACCCCACGACCGTCGCCGGCCCGGGCGACCCTGCCGCTGTCGTGATCGTGCCGCGCCAAGAGGCCGACGTTCGCCCCCCGTCAGACCCACCGACGCCACCAGCGATCGTGCCCCTCCAGTTCCGCGACGGCAGTTCCGTCACACCGCACAACGCCGTCAGCGACGTGGTCATCGCCGATGCCAGCGACGCACGCGTTAGGCTGCAGCTGCGCCGCGGCGGCGCGCGGTTCGATGTGACGCCCAATCCGGACCGGAACTTCGCCGTGGAGGCAGGACCGGTCACCGTCGAAGTGCTCGGTACGGAGTTCGACTGCAATCGCGATGGCGACCAGGTCACCGTCGAGGTCATTCGCGGAAGTGTGTCCGTCGCCTGGGACGGAGGTTCGACCATCTTGAAGACCGGGCAGTCAGGGACGTTTCCCCCGCAGGCACCGTTGATCGAAAATCCGGAGCCGGAGCCGGGGCGACCGCCCGCGACGCAAAAAGAGTGGCGGCGCCTCGCCAAACGCGGGGACCAGAAAAAGGCGTACGACGCACTCCTGGCGGGTGGCAAGGTCGCAAACCGTGCAGAAGAGCTCATGCTGGCTGCGGACGTCGCCCGCCGAGCGGGACACACGCCGGCTGCACTGCCCTATCTTCAACGGGTGCTGGAGCATCACCCGAAGGACTCGCGGGCACCGCTGGCGGCCTTCACGATCGGGCGCATCGAGCTCCGCCGCGGCAACTACAAGACCGCCGCGGGGAGCTTCCTCCGGGTGCGCGAACTCGGGGGAACCTCGCTGGCCGAACACGCGCTGGCCCGCGAAGTCGAGGCTTGGGTCGGCGCGAACAACAACGCAAAAGCCCGCCGCCGCGCCCAGGAATACCTGCGCCTTTACCCTGATGGCCCGCGGGTCGAGCAGGTCCGCGCGCGTGCCGGCATCGACGGAGGCTGAGTTGCCGCCAGGCCTCGCCTGTTGTTTGCTCGCGCTCGCCCTCGGGGCGCTTGGCTGCCAGCCGGCGGATGGACTCATACTCGCGGGATCCGACGAAGCCGACCCCAACGCATCGGTTGGCCCGTGCGAGCCCGGCACGTTGGAGTTCGCGGGCAACCACCCAAACTTCTCGCACGACTGCGGCGAGAGCTGCGACAGCGACTGGTGCGGCTGCGAGCCCTGCCTCGCGGCCGCCGGCCCGCTGCAGCCTCTGACCGCAGGTGAGCACCTGCTGCGGGTGGTCGGCGGAGTGAGTGGGATCGGCGAATACCAACTCACACTGCAGCTGGACGACGGCACCAAGCTGCTCGACCTGCCGCTGACCCGCGACGGATTGTTCGACGACGAGTTTGCGTTCACCGTCCCCGCCGGGTGCCCAAACGTTTCGTTTTCGTGGGAGCAACGAACCGCGGTTTGCTCTCGCCTGTACGAGATATTTGTCGACTATTAGTGGGCTCGGCAGACCTCGACCCATCGGTCTGGCGCTCAAACTCCAAAACGGTACGTGGCTGGCGTATCATGGGGTCGTGACGTCGGCGACGAGCCCAACCGACAACGGCCAAGACGACGAAACTCGGCTCATCGGACAGGTGGGTGCGCCGCCCGTTGAACCGACGGACGTCAGGCGATCGACGCCTGGCTCCGAGCACACCCATAGGCCGTCCGGCGGCTAACTCGGACGTTCCCGACACCGGGGTGATCGTTCCCCTCGGTCGCGGCACTACCAGCGACGTGCCTACCTTTTTGTCCCGCAGCCGCACCGAGGTGGCGCTTGTGTCCGTTCTCGCCGCGCCTGCCCTCTGGCTAGCGGCTCCGTCATCCGCCCAGGCGTGCGGTGGCACCTTCTGCGACGCCGGCCCGAGCGTGATGCCGGTCGACCAGACGGGCGAGAACGTGATGTTCGTCGTCGCCGATGGGCAGGTCGAGGCGCACATCCAGATTCAGTACACCGGTGATCCTGAGCGCTTTGCGTGGATCGTTCCGGTGATGGCCGAACCGACGGTCGAAGTGGGATCCGACCTGCTCTTCACCGCACTCCAGGACGCAACGGTCCCGACGTTCACAGTATCTACGCGCACCGAGGGCTGCAGCTCTGGTGGAGGCGGCGGTGCGGGCGGGGGTGGAGGCTGCGGCGTCACTCTTCAGGCCGAACGGCCCGCCAGCTTCGATGAGGACGTCCCCGTTGGTGGTGAGGACGAAGGCGAGCCAACCGTGCGACAACGCGACCTCGCCGGTAGCTACGAGTACGTCGTGCTCGAGGGCGGAAGCACCGAGGGTATCGTGGGCTGGCTCGACGAGAACGGGTTCGCGCAGGATGACGATGCCCCGCCCATCCTGCAGGACTACATCGACGACGGCTTCCTCTTCGTGGCGTTCAAGCTGCGCTCCGGCCACGGTGTCGATCAGATCCACCCCATCGTGCTGCGCTATCCCGGGAACGAAGCCTGCGTCCCCATGCGGTTGACGCGGATCGCCGCCCGCGATGACATGGGTGTGCGCACGTTCTTCCTGGGCGATGATCGGGTGGCCCCGACCAACTTTCGCCACGTGCAGCTCAATCCGGTGAAGTTCGATTGGGAATTTCCCGGAGCCAACTACGAGGAGGCGGTCAGCCTGGCCGTCGACGAGGAGGCCGCGGACGGCCACGCCTTCGTCACCGAGTACGCGGGCAGCTCCGACATCGTCTCGCCCTCCGCGTTTACGTCGGACCGGTGGCAGAGCGAGCCCTTTCGCGCCACGGGCCCTGCTGACCTCACGGCGCTGTTGGCTCAACACGACCTCATGACCTGCCTCGAGGGCTCGTGCTACCCGACCCACCCGCTCGTTCCCTCGCTGCTGCAGGACTACGTGCCTCCACCGCCAGGCGTCCCCCCGGAGGCCTTCTACGCGTGCTCGAGCTGTTATGCCGATTGGCAGCCCGAGGACGACTCGCTCAGCGGGACGACCGGTGGCATAGGTGACAACGGCAGCACGAGCGACACCAGAGACAGCACCGACGGGACGGCGGGCGAGACCGGGAGCGAAGGAAGCACTGGCGGTGCATCGAGCGGCATGAGCAGCGACGACAGCGGCCCAGGCAGTACGGGAGAAGACACCCCAGCCCCAGACATGTGGGCCGATTACTGGGACACGGAAGGCCTTGCCGACGCGCTCGAGGAGCAGGTCGTCGCGCCGAGCCACCACGCCGCAGCCCTCGTGCAGGAGTTCCCCTACCTGACGCGCATGTACACGACGCTCTCGCCCGCGGAGATGACCCGCGACCCGTTGTTCTCCGAGATGCCCAGCCTGCCCGAAGTCGACAACGTCTGGTCGGCCACGCGCTTCAGTCGCTGCGATGGACCCGACCGGGTCGAACTCGACTCAGGCCCAGTCATCTGGTTCACCGAGAGCGACGATCCGCCAACGTTCTCCGAGATGCCCTACGCGCGTGTCGTCGAGCAGTTCTTCACGGGCGCCCCCATGACACTCCGCGATCACGGCGCGACCATCGATGCCGAGCTCGCCGCCTGGAACGAAGAACATCGAGGCCCCGAAATCACGCCCGACGATGTGCTGGACGACAGGGACGACAGGGACGACGGTGATGAGGGCTTCTGCAACTGCACCTCGACCAACCCGGTGCGCGGGTCCGGTACGTTCGCGATGCTGCTCACGCTGGGGTTGTTCTTCCGGAAGCGGCCTCTGCCCGGCCGACGACCAGCCCCACCGCCATGAGATGAGACGACGCGAAAGCCTGAGGGGGGCGGCGACCCACAGCGCAAGGTTGCCGCGGTTGGCGGGGGAACACGACGACAACGCCCACTCGCACGAGTGCTTCACGAGCAACAGGAGGAAGCACAGCGGGGGCGCATTGACTCAAGCCACGGCACGCTCGCGCCATCCAGCACTCTGCAGTAGGCTGCCCACGCCCGCTCCCGAGAATCCGCCATGAGCACCTTCACCGAGCGCGTCGCCTCCATGCCCATCGCGGAGTCTCTGATGGTTGAGCCCAAGCGTTGGCTCGACCTGGGGCACGCCCGGCTGCCGTACTGGGTCATCGGAAGCGGACCCGATCTTGTCTTGGTGCACGGGTGGCCGGTCGACGGCCGAACGTGGCGGCGCATCGTGCCTGTGCTCGCCAAGCATTTCACGTGCCACGTCATTGACTTGCCCGGAGCCGGGCGCAGCACGTGGACCAAGGACACGCCCCGTGGATGCGAGGGCCTCACGGCGTGTCTGGCCCAGGCGCTGGACAAGATGGACCTCGACGAGCGCTTCGGCCTCGTCGCCTTTGACAGTGGCGGCGGCTTCGCTCGCAAGGTCGCGGCCGAGATGCCCGAGCGCGTGGTCGGGCTGGCGTTGGGGAACACCGAAACGCCCAAAGACTACTCCGGCCTGTTCCTCGCCGCGCTCCGCAACGGCCGCCGGTTCGGCGCGAAATCGGTGATGTGGCTGGGTCTGAAGTTCGCGTCGGTCCGGGTCAAGGCCTGGAAGACCAGCGCGACCGACCCCGAGCTGCGCAAGGAACTCGCCGAGCTGTTCGTGCGCCCGCTTGCGCGGGACCGGCGGCGATTGGCCGGAGTCTTCGTGCTGGCCGATGACCTGCAGGCCGAAGATTTCGACGGGTGCTACGACGCCCACAAGAAGATCACCGCGCCCGTCCGGCTTATCTGGGGCACCGAAGACCCTTGGTTCAAGCTCGACGCCGCCAAGCGTATGCTCGACCAGTTCGCCGGGCCGGCTGAGCTTTTCGAGGTGGAGGGAGGCAAGCTGTTCGCGCACGAGGAGTTCCCCGGTCGCTTCAGCGAACTCGTCGTCAGCCACTTCACGGCTGCGTTCGGCGGCTAGAAAAGGTGGGCGATACCGCGCCGTCGCGGCCGCGACTTCGCCGATCTTGCGCTCGCTTTGGATCGCCCGGATGCACTCGGATGCTAAACTGCACCGTATGCGCCTCGTTCCGATTGCTCTGTTCGGTCTGCTCGCAACGAACGCTGGCTGCAATGCGTGCAAGAAGTGCCAGGCGGAGCTCGACCATATGGCCTCGAAGATCGAGGGCCAGGCGTGCAACCCGAACTTTATGCAGAAGGCGCTCGGAAACATTGAGGACGAGTGCAGCAAAGAGCATCCCGACTGGGAGCTGTTCGTCAGCCAGATGACCGATCAGTGCCAGACCTTCGAAGCGCCGATCGAGAGCAACTGCGACGCCGGCCCCGGCTTCAGCCACGCATTCCCGCTCGCGATGGTGCCCGAGGGAGGCGGCGGCGCGTCTGGCGAAGCAGTGCTGCTCAACTCGGCAGGCGCTGAGCTGTTCGTCGGCCCCTGGGAGGGCGAGGGCTACACCATTACTGCCTCGGCCATGGATCCCGACGAGATGTACACCTTTGGCCTGCGGAACGTCGGGGACACCACGCTCACGCGAGAAGTCAGCTTCGAAGCGCCGCAGCGAGCCGCGGTGACCTGGAGCCCCTATGCGCCGCGGACGGTCCGCATTGGGACTTCGGTGATCACGCTGGAGAACTTCGAGGTCGATCCGGCCATGCCGTAGCTAGCAGCAACGGCCTGCCACAAGCGGTCATAGAGCGACGCGTTGTGATCGATTGGGGCGCGGTGGGCACTACCGGGGCATGAAAATATCGGCCGGAGCGGTCATTGGCTTGGTGCTGTGTTTGGGGGCAAGCGCGTGCGGGGATGACGGGGCAGCAGACGATGCCACCGTCGACGCATCGACGGGGAGTGGGGATGGAGCCGAAGCGAGCACGGGCGCGCCGGAGACGGGACTCGACGCCGACGAGTCGGGGACGACAGGCCCGGTCGCCATTTGCGGGGATGGCTTCGTCGAGGGGGATGAGGTCTGCGACGACGCCAACCCCGTCGATGGCGACGGCTGCAACGTCGACTGCTTCGAGAGCGGCTCGCTGCGTTGGTCGGTGACGCTCGAAGACGACTCGAGGAAGGTTCGGTCGGGGCGCGCAGTGGTCGTCGCGGCCGGCGATACGATTGTCGTCCAGCAGAACACGGCGGACGAGCAGCTCGGTCCCGAGACCGGGTACTGGATCGCGGGCCTGGATGCGGCGGACGGCACGGAAGCCTGGCGGACGACGATCGAAGGGTACGGTGGGGCGGTGCCGCGCAGCACCATCGTGGCCGTTGGCGACGATCGGGTCGTCGTCGCCGAAGCCTCCGGCGAGGGCCCTCGCCTGGCGATGTACGAGGCGGGCGCGTTGGTGTGGCGAAGCACCGCGCTGGGCGAGCAAGTGTGGATGGCGAGCATGAGCGCCACCGAGCGGCCCGTTGCGGGGATCGTCGTCGCGACCGCGTCGGCCGGGATGGACCACCAACTGCTGCAGTATGACTTGCAAGGGGAGGTCGTCGAGACGATCGCGCTACCGCCTCCAGAGCCGCCCGCGACCCTCAATACGTTCGAGTTCGTGGCCCGAGATGGCGACATCACGTATGTGGCTGGGGCCGAAATAGCGCGCGGGTTGTTCCAGCCCGCGTTCCGGGCGTACGAAGGCGCTTCGCTGAGCTGGGGCTACGTGGATGCCATCAGCGCTGGGGTTGGCTACCAGGCGATGGCGCTCGACCCCAACGGAGACCCTTGGTTGCACGACAGCGAACGTTTGGTACGCCCTGGCCCGGACGGGCGGACGGTCATCGTCGACACGGGGTACACCGCGGCCCGGGACCTCGTCATCGACGCGGACGGCAACCTCTTGCGCGTGGTCGTTGTCGAGGACATCGGCGCTCAGCTGGAAAAGCGCAGCGTCGACATGGAGGTCTCATGGACCGTTGCCGTCAACACGCTGGTGTCGCTGGCCGTGACTAGGCCGGGCGACGCAGTTGTCGCTGATTCAGACGGGATGGCCATCACGGTGCGTGCATTCCGGCCGTAGCCACGCTCCCCCAAGGTGGCGCTGCCTCCGCCGACAACCCGTACATGCGGAAGCCGGTCTTGCGTGAACGGTCACGAACCTGACACAATTGGGAGTGAGTGCGATGGTCAAGCAGGTGGTTGGGTCTTTCGGCGTGTGCAGCCGTCGTCGGTTGCTCGGGTCTTGAGCAAGCGGCCACTCCGGCTGACGGCGACGGAACAACCGACACCGACACCAACGCCACGACCGCTGCGGTGCCAAGCGAGGACGGCGACGATGGAAACCCGCCTCCCGACGGCGATGGCACGTCGCAGGGGGAGGTCACGGGCACGCCACCAGGCGACGGGGTCTCGACCGACGGGGTCTCGACTGACGACGGGGGCTCGACCGACGACGGCGTCTCGACCAGCGACGGGGCGGAGTCCTCAGACGGCGGACGGCCGAGCTCGGACGACGCGGGCATGGAGACGGGCTGCGAGGCGCGGCTGGGCACGACCGACAATTGTGCTGCGTGCGGCGACACGTGTGTTGCTACCGACGTCTGCACCGAGAACGCCTGTACCTCCGCGCGGCGTGTGTTCCTCAGCAGTGCGCAGTATGACGGCGACTTCGGCGGAGTGGAGGGCGCGGATGCAGCGTGCCAGACGCTCGCCGAGGCCGAAGCGATGGGCGGCCACTGGCGCGCGTTCATTGCCGACCCGAACACCGGCCTTGCCCGTCACTCGATGTTGGGAGGGCCGTACCTGCGGATGGATGCCGCCTCCATCGCCGACGACTGGGACGACCTCACCGACGGTGAGATCGACGTGCCGCTCAACATCGACGAGACGGGTCAGATGGTGGGTGGCAACGTTTGGACAGGCCTGTCCAACGGCGGCAACAGCACCTGCGCGGACTGGACGTACAACGGAAATGGCTGCCTCGAGGGCTCCCCGTGCGGCGTCGGTGGTGAGTCGAACCTCACCGACGATCACTGGGACGGGTTCTTTGTGTACCACTGCGACAGCACGTTCCGATTGTATTGCGTCGAGCAGTAACGGGTATGCTGACGTGGTGGTGATGGATATGGACGTACCTCTGCGACGTTGCGTGATCGCGGTGTTTGTCGTGGGTGGCTGTGGCCCAAGCGCGAGCGAGTCGGGCGGCCGCGCCACGCAGAGCACGGGAGGGACTGAGAACGGCGAGACCCTGATGGAGACTGCGAGTACGTCCGAGGGCGGCGACGACACGGCGGATGGGACAGATACGTGGGGGGATACCTGGTCCGGTACGGGTACAACCCCCGCCTGTGAGCCCACCCCCCAACCTGGCGCCGATCCGCTGCCGCCCGACGTCGCGTGTGATGCTTACTACAACAGGGAAACGCCATCACTGGAAGTCATGGGCAGAATCGTCAACGAAACCGCCGAGCCGATCGTCGTGTTGCCCAGTACGGGCCCGCATTCTACCGCGCGACACTTCGACGTCACCGGGACAATGGGTGGACGCTCGGGGTTCACAGCCGACCCATGTTCCACCCCGCGGCCGGATTTCTATGAGTGTGCCTGGCACGAGCCCGGTGGCAAAGGGAGCGCGTGCCTCTTGATTTCGATCCCGCCCCACCCGAGCATCCTGATCCAGCCGGGCGGCACGTTCGTGCAACCCTGGCATGCGTGGTTCTGGGCGCGGGCTGACCTCCCGCCCCGATGCGGTACAAACGAGCGGCCGGTCGAGTGTTTGGCGCCCGTGCGCCTGGGCCCGGGGACTTACGAGGCTGCGGCTTTCGCTGCGACGCAAGCGGCGTGCGGGCTGGACTGCGACTGCACGCCAACCGCAGGTGGTTGGTGCGAGGTTGATGAGTGGGCCGAGCCAACGCTTGAAGCCACCGCCGTCTGGGATGGCGAGTGCGAAGTCTTAGACATCGTATTTGAGTAGGCGGCAGCAGGCGGGCTCGCCGCGACCCCGTGGCGCAGCGGATCATCGCTGCGCGACATCACCGGAGTGTACTACTTCGGGTTGGAGGGACTACCGACTGCGATCTGTGGGTTCTGTCGCGTAGACGGGCCCGCCAGGACCATCGACGAGCATGCCGTTCTCGAGGCAGTCCGCCACCAGAGCGTCGAGCGATGCGGTGTGGTTTTTCATCGGGCGACAGATCGGGTGATGTCGCACTGTACGCGGACCTACGCGCGAAAACCTGTGAGCGCGCCGCCAGCTCAGCGAGCTGGCTGGGAGCCAGACACAGCTTCTGTTCACCGCCCGCGTTCGCCGTTGGTGCGAGCAGACCCACGCCGACGGCGGAGGCTAAGGTGAGACCGAGGACCGAGAGACCGAGACGAGACTTCATCGCCCGTGAAGTGGCACGACGCACCATCGCGATTGCGCCGATCTGAGAAAAGATCCGCGCGACCCACGAACCGGGCGATCACGCCTTATGGGCCGACGGACGTGCCGCCCTGCTTGCCCAGCCCGGGACGGAGGCTGGACAGCGTCCTTTTTGCCACGGTCGCGAACGCCCGCGAAACACCGACGTTCGTCGCGGCGGATGTCTGCAGGTACGGGGCGTTCATGGCCTTCGCTGCCTTGGCGATCTTGACTTTCATGGCCGTGCTCGGCTCGGGGTTGAGATCCGCACCGCAACCCACGAGGAAGGCGCGCGCGGTGTCGTTCAGCTTGCGCGCATCCGTGTGCCACTTCCGGAGTCCATCGAGGCTGGCAGGATCAGCTAGCGAAAAGCACAGCATCAGCGCGGCGGCGTCGTTGCAGATCAACGGCAGCATGTGTCTGTAGCTCGAGTCCCCTCCGATGTCCCAAAAGCTGAAGGTGATGTCCGTCTTGCGCAGCGACACCTGCTTCTCGTCGAAGTCGGTGCCGAGGGTCGGAACGTAGTCCTCAGGGAACGTGCCGTCGACGTGCGTACGCATGAGGGAGGTCTTGCCGACCCTGCTATCGCCGATCATCCCTACCTTGACGATGACCTTCTTCTTGGTCGGGGCGGCGAACCCGAAGCTGGGCAACAAGATCCCCGCGGCCGACAGCCGAACGAAGTGACGACGATCCATGCGTCGATTGTATCGGAGTCGCGTACCGCCGAGACAGCGAATAAAACTACACCTCCGGCCGGGCTCGTTGGGCACCGTCGAGGCAAGCCCTAGGGCAATCGGCGGTGCGCGGGAATGGAGATGGGCGTTTTCGGTAGATTCCACCAGTGGGTCGCCTCTCTCTTGTCTCGCTCGTCTGTGTCGCCGTGCTGCCCGGCTGCAAAGACGCTGCGAAGAACGACGCTGCCAAGCCCGCCGCAGCACGTGACGGAGGCACCGAACCCGCCCCGCCTACGGCCGATGGCGGCAACAGGATCACCTTCTCGGGCAAGTGTGACGCGGCGAAGATTACGGCCTTGGCTGGAGCTGCGGCGGCCAACCCCGCCGCGGCCCCTGACCTGGTTGCCCGGCAGCTTGGCGACGCGTGCGAGCTGCCGCCGGCCTTCGCGAGCTTCTTCGCATTGTCCGCTGCCTTGGGTGAGGACCCGCGCTCGCTGGGCCCTATCGGCAGTGCGCCCCAACATGTGCACAAAGCCCTGACCGAGATCTGCCCTGGCGCTACGGCTATCAAGAAGGAATTCGCGGCGAAGGCCGGCGACGAACGGCAGGGCTATCTGTATGACAAGTGCGACCTCAAACGCTTCGGCCTGATGGACAAAACCAGCTGGCTTCGAGGCGAGCCAACCTTGCCGGTCCCGTTCTATGCGTACCACTGGCTCAGCAAGCAAGGCGTCGCCGAGGCTGCCGCCAAGACCTTGGCCACCGCGATGATCATGCGAGATCGGCGACAGTGGGCGATGAAGGACCAAGAGCTGCCAACGGTGGCTCACGCGCTGGCGCCCATCCCCGACGGCGTCGCTGTGTTCGTGGGCCCTTCGCACATCGAGGTGAACAACAAGAGGATCGTTGCGTTGGCAGACGGTGCGGTCGACCCGGCTACGCTGCACGGGCACCTCATCGGGCCGCTGTACGACTTGCTCGCCGAGGAAGCGGACAAGGCCAAGCAGATGGCCGCTCGCACGGGCGGCGAATGGGACGGTACTGTGGTCGTGGTTGCGGACACGACCACGACCCACGACACGTTTGTCAACGTTCTGTACACCAGCGGTCGTGCCGAGTTCAGCCGGTTTGCGCTCGTCGCCGAGTCGGCACCGTTCGAGTTCGGCGCAGTGGGGGTCGATGCGCCCAAGTTCGGTGTGGGGCCCGCCCCCGACGACGCCCCTGATTTCTCCGTGCAAGTTGCGGCGGATGGCTTTCGCGTCAAAGCGTCCGGCTCCGACGCCGAACCGCTGCACATCCCGAACAAGGACGACGGGCAGCCGAACCTTGCAGCGCTCGCCACAGCCGCCGCCGGTCACATCAAGGCACATCCCACGGCGGAGGTCGGCCGGGTCCACGGCGGGGAGAAGGCGAACGTCGGCCGCCTCGTGCAGACGCTGGCCATGCTCAACGGGCCGGATTGCCACACTGCCAAGAAATCATGCTTGCTCCCCAACCTCGTCTTTGGCGCGGGCGGTGAGCGCAACTTCGATCCGGATATGATGGCGCGCCGCGCCGGAATCCTCGGGGTCCTCGCCGCAGAAGAACGCGCTGGCGGGTTCGCGGTGGCAAAGGAATCCGAGGATGTCTGGGGTGGGCTGACCGGCACCGAGGTCGGCGAAGCATTCGGCGTCGGCGGCCTGGGGCTTGTCGGCACGGGGCGCGGCGGCGGAGGTACAGGCGAGGGCTCGATCGGGCTCGGCAATGTCGGCCTCATCGGCAAGGGCGGAGGCGCGGGCGCGGGATTCGGCGGTCGAGGTAAACGGGTTCCGCGAGTTCGTCAGGCCAAGGCGACGATCACCGGAAACCTCGATAGGGACATCATTCGTCGGATCGTCCGGATGCATATCAACGAGGTGCGGCACTGCTACAATCAAGGCCTGCTCAAGGACGAAAATCTCGAGGGCGGGGCCTCGATCGAATTCGTCATCGAGGGGACCGGAAAGGTCTCGTCGGCGAGTGTCAGCAAGACCACGCTTGCCGACGAGAACGTCGGTGTTTGTATTGCCAAGGCGACCAAGCGCTGGAAGTTTCCCAAACCGAGTGATGGCGCTGCCGTGACGGTCGTGTACCCGTTTGTACTGTCGCCGGGTTGAGCCAGCCGCGCGCCGCGCCTGGGGCGTGGGCCCCTTGCGGTTCTGGCTTGACGGGGTAGCATTGGCGGGTGAGATGGGCTTGGTTAGTGTCGGCGGTAGCGCTCTTAGGGTGCGGGCCACAGATATCTTTGGGTGATGAGGGCACGGGTGATGAGGGCACGAGTGCTCAGGGGACGAGTGACGAAACCGCGGGGGTCTCGGGCTCCGAGGGCACAGCTGGCGATCCAACGCCCCCAACGCCCCCGGGCCCTAGCTCTACAACCGCACCACCGAGCTCAACCTCAACGACAGGCCCACCCCCGGATCCCGATACTGACACTGACACTGACGCAACCACGGGAATGAGCACGGGCGACGACGAGCCGGATCCTGTGGGCCCGGACCCCGTCCCCGATGATTCGGACGACGTATCTCTGCCGAGCGCGGACGTAATAGCCGCCGCCGTCTACACCGATGGGACGCTCGTGGATTTTCGACTGCAATTCGCCGCGGCGCCATTCACCGATCAAGCGTCCTACACTGTGGGGTGGTGCATCGTGGGCATCGGGGGCCAGGGGTCGTGTGGTACGCACGCCAGCGACGTGAGCGACTACCTGCAATTGTTCCAGCAGGGTCCTGCGGGTGAGTTCGAGAGCGGCACGCCCGGCGTCGACGAATGCGAGCACACCAGTTTTCACGCCGACAGCAACACGCTGCGAGTCCTGGTCCCGGCCGATGTGTTCCCTGGGACCGCGGACTTTCGCTGGATCGCCTCCGTCACGTTTGGTGGAAGCTTCGGGATGAACGAATGGGTCCCGGAGGAGGGCGATCTTGCGGTGACCGTCGTCGACGAGCTTCCCGCATTCGAAGGCGAACCCGTCTGTTGATGCCTCCAGAGTGAGGCATCCGATCGTGGTGGCCTTGAGCTTGCCGCGCGGCCGTAGCGGTGGTCGATGCGGGATCAGTCGCTCGACCCAGAGCCCGTCGAACCCGTGCCAGCACCCGTTGACGTCGTGTCGTCACAGGGCAGGGTCTCCGCATCGACGCAGTTGGCATCCGCGTCACACACACAGTCCGGGCTTGCGCATCCCTTCGTGCATGGAGTGCCGCACGCTCGCGGCCCACCGTCCCCATCGACGATGCAGTCGCCATCGGGCTCGGGCCTGCACTCGACACGGCCTTCGTCGAGGCAGCGACCATCCCCATCGCACGCGCAGCTCTGTGCGGAGCATCCCGAGGTGCACGGGACTCCGCACTCTCTGGGTATCCCGGCATCCCCCGTGATGCATGAGCCATCGAAGTCGGGCTCACAGGTCACGGAGCCTTCGTCCACACACCCGCTGATGCCGTCGCACATGCAGCTGGGCGAGCCACAACTCGAGCAAGGGGACCCGCACTGTGCAGGGGGCTCGCCACGAGGCAGGCACGACGAGCCATCATCTCCCATCGTGGTGTCCGACTCAGTGGTCGCGGCCGTCGTAGCGGCCGTCGTAGCTGCTGTGGTCGCGGCCGTGGTCGCGACCGTCGCCGCCGAGGTCGTACCCGGCTCTGCCGGCCCGTCGTCAGAGGGACATCCGGCCAGCAGGGGCAGCGCCACGAGCATCCGAGTCCAGTCGTTCATCGTCCGAGCATATCGGATCGAGAGGCCGTGGCCGCGCGAAGTTACACACCGAGCGCCCGTAGGTCGCGGCACGCATTGATCGACCCAGCGCTTTGTCGCGCTTCCGCCTTGCTTGCTATTGGGCCGCCACGGTGACTCCTGCGATTGCAGCACCGCGGCCGTCGCCTTGAGTCGCTCGGCGTCCAACACATAGACTGAATTCTACGGAAGCCATCGCGTCCACGCCAAGGTGGGAATCGGTGCGAACGGGCGAGAGCCGGAACTAGATCAAGCTTGAACTAACGGCGACGAGCTAAACGATGGCCGCGTCGTACGCGGCCAGGACATCTGCAAGGAACGCTCGCGCCTCCGTATCGCGATCGAAGGACGTGTGGCGCATCCCCAGCTCCCCTGAAGGACGGGCGAGTTCCTCTCGAATGTTCCGAATCGTCTCCGCGCAGAGTTCGTTCTCCTCTGGCTCGGCTTGCATCCGCCGTGCAACGGCACCAGCGTCGACCCCGTAGCGACAGCGCCAGAGGTAGAGCACCGTTTCAACCCGATGCCGGAGTCCATGCGCGTTACTCACCATGGTCCAGTCCATACGCTGGTCCGAGCATACGACAGAGTGGAGGCGGCCGGCCGACGACGCTGCCAAGCGGTTGACCCAGCTCGACCAGCCCCAACCACAATGCCCGGGTCGGACGCCGCGCAGCTGCAGGCGTGACTCGACCGCGGCTAGGCCGACGCCCAAGTTCGATCGCTTCGCTTGACGAAGCGACTTGCTGCGCTACGTTGCGTGCTCGTTCCGGGAGAACACCACGATGGCGACACACCACCAAAATGATCGACGGCGACACGCGGATCGTGGTGGTGTGCACTCGGTAGCTCTCTGATTGGGACTTCGTAGCGGCCGCCTGGCGCCGTCACGAACAATCAATCCGAGAACAAAATGCAATTTCTGTTTGAGTCGGCCCGCGAGGTCGACGTGCTGTACTACACAGCGGCTGCGCCCGGAGGCGGGAGCGAGACCTGCTCGTTGCCGCTCGTGGTCGTCACTGCCACCGGGCTACCTCCAGGCCTTCGCGGCGTCCTGTTTGCCTCCGACCTGCAAGGCGTCGCGCCGCTGCCCTCGGCGGGCGGCGAACTCGCACTACTGGGCGAGGTCTTGGTCCACCGGTACGCGTCTGTCGCCGATTCCGGAGCGGTGCCTCCTGCGGCGTCCGTGGGCGTTGTGCTGGCTGGAGACTTGTTCTCCGAGGAGCGCGGGCGCAAGCGAGGCGCGACGGGCGATGTCGGGTCGGTATGGGCTGCGTTTGCGAGCCAGTTCGCCTGGGTCGCGGGCGTTGCGGGCAATCATGACCTGTTCACGTCCCGGACCTCGCGTCGTGTGCTGAGGGACCCAAACGTTGCGCTTCTGGACGGGGATGCCGTCGAATTCGACGGCCTGAAGATTGGAGGGATCGGCGGGGTGATCGGCCCGCGGGCAAAGCCGAACCGCCGCTCGGTAGCCTCATTCGCCAACGCCGTCTGCACCGCGACGTGCGGACGTCCAGATGTCGTGGTCATGCACGAGGGTCCGCCCGGTGTGGGCCGTGCCCAGCGCGGTCGGGCAGAGGTGGGCGCCGCACTCACCAAAGTGCATGCGCCACTGGTCGTGTGCGGGCACGTGCACTGGGCCGAACCGTGGGCGTCGTTGGGGGATACCGTGGTGCTCAACGTCGATGCTCGTGCGGTGCTCGTGGTGCCGCCGTCCTAGCTCGGGCGCGACGCATTCGGCGCCCCGCATGATTCACCGTTCTTCGTGGGTTCCCGTGACTTCATAGGTCACGACGACGGGTTCGTCACCGATCTCATACGTGACTGTGATGCGATCAGGCCCGATGGCGACAGTGCCTTTTAGGCCAGCATTGCCGACGTAGTTCTCCGAGAGGACATAGTCGCCATCGTCCACACGTTGCGGTGGGAAATCGGGACAGCCTCCGCCTCCGCAGTCATCCGACAGGCACGCGCCCCCGGCTACGAGGGTGGCGCCGAGCCCAAGTCCTGCAATGATCGGAGCAAGAGCGCGCACAATCACTGCACCACCTCTCTTGTGAGCTCATAGCGATCGGTAGCGGTATGAAGAACCAGCGCCCCGTCGAAGTAGACCTCCGCGGTGTCACTCCACGAGGGCCACACATCGGTCGCGTTGGTCTCCACTGACACCAGCGTCAGCTCGCGAACTTCATAGTTCGGGTTGTCGGGGCACGAGCACGCGCCTGCCGCGTTCGGCTTCGCCGCCAACGCAGCACCCACCACGACCCCGACCGTGGTGAGGAGCAGGGAACCCATTGGACCGAAATTCATGCAGTCACGATACACGACCTGTCCCACGACATGGGTAACAGTCGGTCCGAAGACATGGGTAACACCATGTCGTATTGGCGACACGAGGCTACCGACAGCGCAGATGAATGTCGACTAGCGTGACTTTGGTGTCGGCATCGACCGCCGCACGCTCGATCTCACAGTTGTCACGCGCGTCGCAGCGCGGGTCTGAGTGGTATTGCAGTGGAAGTGCGGTGATACCGGACGCGGCCAACGGGGTCAGTTCATGGGGCGAAGAACTGCGGTTGCCGTCCGCGTCCCGCCACAGGCGCAGCGCGTCCCATTGGGCGTCGCCCGCATCGATCCTGCCGTCGTGGTTGGTGTCGAGCTGAGCCAGCGCCGCGAATCCGTTTGCAGCGCGCGCACCGTCAGCGAGTCGTGTCGCGGTACCGAACAACTCGTGCCCACCATCGATCGACCCATTGCCATCCACGTCGAGCACGAGCCAAGGGGTCGCGGCCGACGGCCAGTCTGGGGAGCCACATGTCGCCCCACCCAATGCGAACGGCTGCGCTCCAGAGGTCGGCTGCATCTCAACGGCATCGTCTCCCCACACCAGGACGAGTGGGCACGTCCTGAGCTCGAGCGGCGGGAGATACGCGTCCCCGAAGCCTCGACGGACGTAGTCGTTTTCCCCCGACCAGTCGCGCTCGAGGTCGGCTCGAGACATACGCGACACCCGACGGGCAGCGGGCCGTCCCCCCTCTCCCGTTCGTTCCTCTGGCGCGGCTGCCGCGTAGATCTCGAGTTGCTCGACCGGGGCAGGACGGTGGGCGCCGTCTCCTGCGACCACCGTGGGGGGTATGGTCAGCCCGAGTGGCCGACACCCCACCAACAACAACAAACCCAGAGCGACGGGTGGCACGCGCGTCATCCGTGCTGTGATAGCCCGTCCTGGTCGCAAGGCAACGCCGCGGGGCGGGCACCGTGGCGCGCGTCACTTCGTGTCGGCCCACGCTTCACGGTAGGCGTGTCCAGACCCTGAGGCCGCTTCGCGGGAGCATAGTTCTCAGCGGCAGTCGTCGTCCCGGCAGGGGTCGCAGTTCGCCGGGACACAGCCTTGACGATCCGATGTTGGTATAACCACAAGGCGGTGGGCCCACGAGACTCAATGCGACCGATCGCCTGGTTGGCTCTTTTGTTGCTCACTGCGGCTTGCTCACCGCAGAGGGTGCAAACCGTAGAAGGGTCGGGAGGGTCGACCGACGGCGCGGGAGAGTCGACCGACAGCGAGGGGAGCTCGACCGACGGCGAGGGGAGCTCGTCCGGAGGCCCAGGACAATCCCAGGACCCGGTCGACTGTGGTGCGCTCGACGCGTCCGGAACCGAGCCGACCGAGTATCGCCAAGTCGAGGCAGCCCAACGCACCATCTGCGCCCTCACCGGCATCGGATCGGTTCGGTGCTGGTCGACTGCCGACCTCTTTGAGACAGATCCAGAACCGATCAGTGACCGGTGCTTTCGCCGCATCGCGCTGGGAGGCGGCTGGGGTGGCGAAGACTTCGTGTGCGGCCTCGACGAGGCAGGCCAGCCGCACTGCAGCACTACCGCCACGGGTAGCGTCGCCGAAACACCAGCGCTTGCGTTGACCTCGCTCGTCGCGGGAGGGGATTTCGCCTGCGGCCTCGATGATGAGGGGAGCGCTACCTGTTGGTGGGTCGATGCCGGTTCGCCGTCCGACTACAACATCGAAGCCACGGAAGGCCTCATCGCGGGGGGCCCCTACGAGCAGATCGTCGCCGGATGGGAGGTCGCATGCGGACTCTCCCGCGCTGGCGAGATCGCCTGCTTCGGACAGAACCGATATGGCGAGGCGTCCTCGGTTCCGACGGGCACCTTTGATCGGGTGTTCGCCTTTGGGCTGAGCGTGTGCGCTTTGGACACCACGGGTGCGCTTCAGTGCTGGGGCGAGATCACCGAAACAGGATTTGGCGCAGAGCCGCCAGTGGTTGGACCCGGCGATCCGGCAATCGTCGACGTGTCCGGCGATCTCTACGGGCTGTGTTGGCAATCGGCCGATCGGACGATCGAATGCGACGGCTCAACCCCGTACGACGGTGCCTCTGGAGGGCCCTTCGACCAGATAGATGGCGGGTTGAGTGCAATCTGTGGACTGGAGCCAGACGGTGGCCTGGTGTGCACAATCGCAGACGACGCGGAGTGGACGCCGCTCGAATGAGCACGCTCGCGCGGGTTGCCAGGTTTTGACCCCACGGACAATGTGGCTTTCGGGCCGGGTGCCGTCGACTCGCACGAATGGGGCTTGGAGCTCTCGTCGCGGATCGGTGGCACTCCGCTCTGCCGTTGGCCGAACGAGGGGACACCCCTAGACCATGAGGGTCGAGACACCGTCGAGCAGGTGCAGCCCCACACGCCCACCGCCGAGGGCCTTGTGCGCCTTGCGATAGACCTTCAGCCCCTCTGCCAGCTGCCCAGGAATGTCCGCGAGTTCCCCGAGTTCGATACTCCACAACGTCGCATGTGCCGAGCTCGAGAACACGGCATGACCGCTCGACGTGACCGCGCGCAGCTCGAGCTTGCGCATGCCGCTGAGCCCCTTTTGACCAAAATCAATCTGCCCCCGCAGCTGCCCGTCGAGGTCGAACACGAGCAGCTGATCGAGAAGCTTGTGCAGCAGGCGGGGACGACTGCGATCCCTGACCATGGGATAAAAAGGGTGATAGGCCGCGGGGAAGAGGGCCTCGTCGATGTTCGCGTAGACGTTGATCGGCTTGCTCCGCGAAGCGGCCGCATGATCCACCCGCGCGACGCAGGCACCCTCGCCGTCGACGATCACGTAGCGGTAGGGCATCGACTTGGACGGGTAGGCCGACTTCACAGAACCATCGGTCACGATCCCCACCAACCAGCGACCCTCACCCAGGGCCACGACTTGGTGCACCCAAGGATGATGCAGGCCCAGATCGAGCAGCTCGGCGCCGAACGCCGGCAGCGCCTCCCAGTCTTCGGGCACCGCGCCTGCGTTAGCCTTCCCGCGCACGAGACCGCCGCATCGAAGGTGGCGCCGAGCCGGATCGAGGTCAGTCGAGAGTGCGAGGTAACGCCCCTGCTCGTCCCAAGCCGGAGACACGCCCGCTCCCGGCCGCTCTTCCACGAGCGCGAGCTTTCGCGTGCTCATGTCGAACCACAGGCATCGCCCGGCCTTGTTCGTGACGGCCACCAAGTCGCCGGGGCCCGTCGACAGGCGAAAGTTGCCCTCTTGCCAGTTGGAGGTCGAGGCCGCGTCCTGAGGTAGGGAGTCGAGCCACACGAAGTGTTCGACCTCAAGCGCTGGATTCATGAACGACAGCGCAT
>Ga0316189_10000181_pt1 | contig 60271 bp, 46 predicted proteins | sample LowCovwburrow_MG_FD_204930 | JGI IMG/M metagenome (GOLD analysis project Ga0316189, IMG submission 204930) | Coastal sediment microbial communities from Maine, United States - Lowes Cove worm burrow | ecosystem: Environmental > Aquatic > Marine > Coastal > Sediment | place: USA: Maine...
CAACTCAACCTGAGTCTGGCTTGGCTCCGCGAGACCCAGGGCGTTGTCCAGCGTACCGGTGAGCTTGCTGCCCCCGACGACGCCCGGCTGGCTGGTATACGAAGCGCCGATCCAGATCTTGTCCTTCTTCTGGACATTGTAGATGGCGCCGACGGAGAACCCGGCGTCCCACGCGTCGACGTCGACGTACGAGCGGCCTTCAAGAAGATTCCCAGCGGGATCCAACAGGTCGTCGCTACCGTTGGTGTTACGGGCGCGAATCGTCGTGACGTTGCTCTTGATCGCGCTGCCGGTGACGCCGATGGCGAGGCCGATCTTCCGGATATTGAACGCCAATGCGCCGGTCACGTACATCGATCGCAGCGAGCCATCGATGGAGTACCAGCGCTGCGTTCCGTCCTGCGCGCCCGGGAACTGCTCGTTGTCGGTGTACGTCGGGTTCTTGTCCCAGACCGCGGAGCCACCAAACGGGAAATAGACTGCCAACCCGCCGTAGATGAAGTCGGTGCCGAAGTCGGTGCTCACCCCCGCGAACGGGGCCAAGATCGCGTTGAACAGCGTGGCCTTGCCATCGTTCGCGCCCGGGGCGAGATCGAGGCTCTCCTGGCTGTTGACGACATCGGGGGCGACGCCAGGCCGATCATACGAGGCCCACCGCAGCGCGGTGGTGGTGTCGATGACGATGTGCGTGCCCTCGGACAGGGCAATGCCCGCGGGGTTGTAATAGATGGCCGAGACGTGGTCGGTCGTCGGATGGCCGTGCTCGCCACCAAACCGCGCGGCCGAGATCCCGGAGGCAGAGGCACTCCCAGACCACGACAGGGCCAGCGGCAGGCCGGCCAGCAAGGGGAGCAGCCGCAGTTTGCGGGCGGTTGGACGAAACGAGCGAAGACGGGCGGAGGCAGACATCGGGCAGACTCGAGGTGCCCAACCGGCGCAGCCCAGACGTTGGGCATTGCAGTTGGGCTTAGGTGCTTGTATTCGCAGTCCGGCGGACTCTACACTGCCTGCTGCGGAAGCGAAACACGAGCGAACCATGAACGGCCGACAAAACCCCCTTGGGATCCTGCCGACGCGCGGCCTTGTCGCGCCCGCCTTGACCGTTTTCGCAGTCGCGCTGCTGTCTGGCTGTCCGAGCCCGGACGTGCCCGGCCAGTTCGACCGCTACCTGGAAGACACCGAGGACGAACGCGAGGAGGCGCTCAACGTCAAGATGGACGTGGGTGGCCAGCTCGTGGATGTCAGCGGCACGTTCTTGCTGATGCTCGATACGATCATCTCACCGGGTACCCCGCTCCAGTTTGTCGCTGAGGTGACGTACACGGCCGAAGGAGAGGGGGGCACGTTTGGCATGACCCTCCAGCCGCTGACGCTTGAGGTCATGAGCCTCGATACCCCGCGCCTGCCGATCGGCGACCTCATCACGATCGACCCCGTGCCCGTGGATGCCAGTGGCCGGTTCGAAATCGCTTCTTTGGGCGAGCTGATGGTCAGCGGCGAAGCCAACCCGATCACGGGCGGCAACATTCGCGCCGACGTCTCGCTGGGCGGCAACATCATCGATGAGGACACGTTCTGCGGCACGGCCGGCGGCGATGTGTTTGAGCCGATCATGGTCTTGCTGGACGGATCGACGTTCTCCGCGGTTCGGCTGGACCTCGAGCCTGGTGTGTTCCCCACGCCTGAGCAGCTGCCGGCCGCCGACGTTGTCGCGGCGAACCTCAAGTGCCCCGAAGGCGGCGCAGAGGGCGACTCGGGCGGCGAAGGATCCGACGACGGCGGCTCAACGTCCGGTTGAATTGATGGAAGCGACAACGGCCGACCTTCCCTCCACGCCCGGTTCCGCACCGCCGTGGGAGTCTTCGGTATTCGACCCCATCGACGGGGCCAAGGACGTCCGCGTGCTCGTGTTGGCCGGGTATGGCCTCAACTGCGAGGCCGAGACCGCGGCCGGCTTTGAGATGGCCGGAGCGCAAACACAGGTCGTGCATGTCGCCGATCTCATCGAACGCGGCCCAGGGGCGCTTGACCACGCGGACCTGATCACGTTCATCGGCGGGTTCTCGTTTGGCGATCACATTGCGTCTGGGCGGGTGTTCGCCAATCGGGTGCGCCACCACTTGGGCGATGCCCTGGCCCGGCATGTCGATGATGGAGGCTTGGTGCTGGGGATCTGCAACGGGTTCCAAACCATCGTGAAGCTTGGCCTCGTTCCCGCGCAGCTTCGCGAGTCGGGCGACGGGCTGGCGCCGCAGTCGGCCTCGCTGGTCTCCAACGACAGACCTGGCTACTGGAACTGCTGGGTCTCACTTGCCCCGGACCTCCAGTCGCCTTCGGTCTTCTTGCGCGGGGCCACGGGCGCTCCGCTCGAGGTGCCCAGCCGCCACGGTGAAGGCAAGCTGGTCTTCGCCGACCCCGCCGTCGAGGCCAGCGTGCACGCCTCGCACTGCGTTCCCTATCGCTACGTCGATGCCGGGGGCAGCCCGACCGAGGCGTGGCCGGACAATCCCAATGGTTCGGCACAGGGTGCCGCGGCACTGTGCGACGCAACCGGCCGGATCCTCGGGATCATGCCGCATCCAGAGGCGTACCTTTATCCGGAGAACCATCCGCAATGGATGGCGCAACGCGACGAAGGGACGCTGCCCAAAGTCGGCTGGGGCGCGGGGATCTTGTTCAACGGCGTCCGTGCCGTTACCGAACGCTAGCGCGTGCGCGCCGCGCCGCACCCCCGTGCGGGCTCTTATCGTCCTCGTAGAGGGCCCTTGAGGGCGAAAACGATGTTCTTGGCGGCCACCTGACGGTGTAGCCCCGATCTGGTGCTGGCGGGGGCGAACTGAGACCCTCGTCGCATGAGTGGCGACTTCTCACGGACGGACCTTGAGGCGCTCCACCGAAGCGGACGCGGCAAGCTGGTCGTGCTCGGTCTGGTGCTCGTCGCGGCGCTCGCGGCCGCGGGTTGGTCGTTCCTCAAGCCGGGCGGGACGGGGAACCCCGAGGAGCTGCACCGCGTGATGGTGGTTTCGCCCCTGAGCGGTCGGAGTATCCCGCTCGCCGACAGCGGCTTTGATGCGGTCGAGGGCAGCTTTGCTGCCTGGATCAGCAAGGCCGAAGACGAGGTGCCCGACCTCGAGGTTGATGGCGTGGAAGCCATCATGGTGGTCGCGGACCGCTTTGGGTACGCGTGGGTCATCTTCGAGAATCCGAAGGACGTGGATTTCTCCGGGCTCGAGATTGAAGGGGGCGTGCCCACGATGACCGAGACGACCCGTTTTGCGGTCGTGTCCGCGGGCGACCTGGCGTTCCCGCATCGCATGACGCTCAACCCCGAGCCGAGCAAGGTCGTCCGAGACACGACGACGATCATGATGCAGGCGTTGTTTGCTCAGGACGAGATGGCCGAGATCACCGCCGAGGGCGAGGCGCTTGGAATCTCTGCACTACAGCTCCGCGATCGCGTAAGCGATGCCGTTGAGCGGGTGGGGCGGGTTCCCACCGCGGAGCGCATGGCCGAAAAAGTGGTCGAGCAGGTTGTCGATCTGTTGAGCGGCCCGGAGCGCACCGAGCCTAAGCCAACACTGGTGGGTCACGAACTCGAAGTCACCAAGCCGATCCCATTGCCCAACGGGCAGGTACTCTCCATCGCCCAGGGGTTCGACCTCGTCTCCCGCGACGGGGTTCGTGTCGAGCTCGACTTGGACAAGACCGAGCAGTTCTTGGTCGGCGCCCCCGGCAGCTCCGCGGCCGATAGAGAGGCCTGCACGGCGCTGGCTGGCGGTTCGGTGAGCGTGCGTGACTCCGCGAAATTCTGGTACGCCGCCGACGGATCGGCGCTGTTGATCAAGACGGTGTCCGATGGGTTGAACTTGTGGACGCTCGCTGCCGACGCGCCGCCCTGCGGGTTTGTACACGCGGGGTCCGTCGCACCCGCACTGCCAGGACTCGGAGATGGCGCGCCCGTGCCGCAGGGCGTGTCTGGGCGGGTGGCGCGGGCTGGCTACGTGCGCGGCCAGGGGGTCGTGTCGGTCGTGCGCGCAGGCCATGACGAGGACATGGTGTTGGGCATGCTCGATGGCATTCGGCTCAGCGATCCGCGTTGGATCGGTGACCGCTTCATCGTGGCGATCGCGTCGTCCTCTCCGGGGGGGCTTGTGTTCTTCGACGTCGAGCAGCCCATGTTGGCGCTGGGCCTGTCGTCGCTGCTGTTTGACGGCGCCAGTGACATCAACGAGTTCGCCATCGGCGGAACGCCCGAGGCTCCTGCGCTCGCGGTTGTCGCAGGGGATGACGTCGCTCGCCTCTACGCACTGACGCCCGGATCGCTGCAGCAGCTGTTCGACAACCCCCCGGTCGACGCGGAGCTCGCGCAACTTGAGCCGGAAGCGGTGAGGCAAGAACGCGAAGGCCTGCCCACGGTGGTCTTGATGGACACCAATGCATTTGACCCGAAGCTCGTCACCGCAACGGGCGGGCCGCGCAATGTGGTTGTGTCCGGCGATGGGAGCAAAGTGGCGTTTCGGGTGCGCGGCGACGAGGTTGATGCGGTCGAGCCCGGCGACAGCGAGGTTGCGGTCGCCTCAATGAATCCTCCCGAGGGTGGGGGAGGCGTTCGCGTGATGACCCTCAACGCGCTCAAGGACTACACACCGCGCTTCACCGCCGATGGCAAGCACCTGACGTTCCGCACCCGCCTGGACGTCCCGCGGACCGAGTGGGTGATCACGGCCGGACGTGTGACCGCGCTGGAGTAGCGCTGGCCTGCGCGCTACAGGCCCAAACGCCCGGCGAGCTCGAAGTGTTCGCCGCAGTCGACGTTGGTCCGGGTTGCGTCCGCGCCTGTGACCGCGTCGCCCTCGAGGTGGCGGAGCAGCGTTGCTTCGAACTCGCCGTTGAAGGACTCGGGATCGAAGGTGCCGTCCAGACGCGTCACGTATTCGATACTTGCCAGCGGTGACGACAGGTCGAACACGCCACCCGTTGAGAATGTGCCGTCGACATTGAGGCCGCCTGTGATGGACTCGTCAGCCATCCGGATCAAGATGAGGCCGTCGGCCTGGATGAGCTCGACGCTGATGAAGTACGCATCACCCGTCGCGGTATCGGGGCAGGGCGTGAGGATCTCCAGGCCCGCGTAGTCTGGGCAATCGCAGCTCACCAGCGTCAGGTCGACGTCGTAAAAACCGCTGCGGGCGAGCCCGACCGCGTCTCCGGGGCGGCGGGACAACGCATGCACGACCTCGGGGTCCAGCTCGCCTGGCTCCTCGGCACATCCGGGCGCCAGGAGGGCACACGCCAGGCCCAGGGCGAGCCTTGGCTGCGACAACGTTGTGAACAGAGCTGTCATCCCAAGCCTCACGAGCGTAGCAGCCACGGGCACGTCGCGGGGAGCTTGGGTGGGGCAGGCGCTCTAGCGTGCGCCGTGTTCGGCGACGTGCGCCAGCACGGCATCGCGCTGGCCGTCGCCGATCACGCCACGTTCCGCCAAGTCGGCCACGACCTCGGTGATCGACACCACGGGCAGCACGGGGGCGCCAAGCTCGGCCTCGAGCTCGGTGAGCGTCGTTTGTGTGCCTTGTCCGCGCTCTTGTCGGTCGACGGCAACGATCACGCCCGACAGCTTCACGTCGCCTGCCGCGGCCAGGAGCTGAGCGGCCTCGCGGATCGAGCGCCCCGAGGTGATCACGTCGTCGACGATCACCACACGGCTCCCATCGCCGGGCGCACTGCCCACGAACACGCCGCCTTCGCCGTGGTCCTTGGCCTCTTTGCGATCGAACGCGTAGCCGATGTCATTGCCTCCGTCGGCGAGCGCGGCGGCGGTTGCGACGGCCAGCGGGACCCCCTTGTACGACGGGCCAAAGATCAGGTCTGCGTTGGCGACCAGGCCCGCGGCGGTCATTCGCTGGGCAAACGCGCGCCCGAGCGCGGCAATGGCCGCCCCTGTGCGCAGCTGCCCGGCGTTGACGAAGTACGGCGAGGTTCGCCCCGATTTCAGCGTGAACTCGCCGAACCGAAGCACCTCGAAGCGAACGAGGAGGTCTACGAAATCACGCTGGTACGCCTGCATCGGCGCGGAGCATACACCGTCAGTCGGCGGGCAGCGTCAGCACAAACCGCGCGCCTTTGCCCCCGTCGCGTCGGTCTCCGATTTCGATAGTGCCGCCGTGCGCGGTCGCTATCTGCCGACACAGGTAAAGGCCCAGGCCCACGCCTCCACGGTCGCGGTCACGCGCCGCGTCCAGGCGCATGAACGGCTCGAAAATCGCGGATCGATCGGCGACCTTGACCCCAGTCCCTTCGTCCTCGACCGCAATGGCAAGCGTGTCCCCGTGGTCCACGCACTCGATGGTGATCTCGCCATCTGGGCAGGCGCGGCGCGCATTCGCCAGCAGGTTGGAGAGCAGACGCTCGATCAACATGGCGTCCATGGTGATCTCGCGAACATCGTGCGGCAGCACGCGCGCGCCGACCTTTCGCGCGACGCGGTCCACCAGCTCCGCGGGCTTGACCAGCCCCGTTTCGAGCACACTCCCCGTGCGTTGGAGGTCGAGGCGTCCCGAGGTGAGCAGATCGCCGATGAGCGATTCGATCTCCACGATGTCCTCGCTCATCTCCGCCATGCCTTTGTGCAGTCGGGCCGCGTGCTCGTGGGGGTCCCCGCGCTCCGACAGGATTCCGCCCACGCGCTCTTCAAGGATCTCCAGCAGAACTTTGACGCGAGCGATGGGGGTTCGTAGCTCGTGCGAGACGTTGGCCAGCAGCGTCTTTTGCCCCGTGACGAGGACCTCGACCCTCTCGGCCATATGGTTGAATGAAAACGAGAGGTCGTCGATCTCGTCGGCGGGCCGGTCGGCCTCGGTGGTGATGCGATGCGTCAGGTCACCGCCTGCAATGCGCCCCGCGCCCGCTTGGAGGCGAGACAGCCGCGTGGCCAACGAACGCGCCAGGACCCACGACCCGGCTCCGATGACGGTGACCAAGAGCGAGAAGCTGATCAGTGGAATCGCCCACGTTCGCCGCCGACGGGGCTGCGCGACCAGGAGGATGTCGCGACGTGCCCCATCGTCGGGCAACATGACCGCTAGGCTCGGCGGGCCGAAACGGCTCTCGCGAAACACGACGGATTGGCCGCGTCGCAGTTCGCGGCGACGCTTGCGGATGGGCGGAGGTGGGCGCGCGGGGCCGGGGCCGGCGAGCTTGCCTTTCCCTTTCCCTTTCCCTCTGATCTTTCCCTTGCCGTGGCGGTACAGCGTGACGTTGGCGTCGAGGCGCTCGGACAACACGCGCAGTTCATCTCGCAACTCGGACGGATCGTCGGACGCGCCCACGATCGCTTGCGCCCCGTCCTCGATGACGTCGGTGGTGTCCGCGACCCAGTCGGCGCTGAAGCGACTGGCAAACACATAGGCACCCACGGACGCGACGGCGGCGGACGCGATGACCGTGACGACGAACGTCACGAAGATTCGACGGAACAACCCACTACCCGGACGCCGAGAACCGCCGGCGTCCGCGGGCGCACCCGGCGCGGCCGCGGTCATGCAGAGCCTCCGAGCACGTACCCGACGCCGCGGACCGTTCGGATGAGCCCCTTGGCGTCGTCGTTTGCCGAGGCGATGGCACCGCGAACCTTGGACATGTGCACGTCGATCGAGCGATCGACCGCAGGGTCAAACTCGGCCGGGGGATCGCCTCTCAGCTCCCGTACCCGATTGTGCAGCTGCTCGCGTGACAGCACTTTGCCCGCGCCTTCAGCCAGGGCCCACAAGAGATCAAACTGGTATGCCGTCAGCTCCATCGTGGTGCCGACCACGGTCGCAACGCGACGATCACGGTCGATCAGCAGCGCGCCCTCTTGAATTGTCGCCGAAGGCGCGTCCGTGGTCGTGTGCCGTCGGAGCACGGCGCGTATCCGCGCGAGGAGCTCGCGAGGGGAGAACGGCTTGGCCAGATAGTCGTCGGCGCCGACTTCGAGGCCCACGACACGGTCGACCTCTTCACCGCGCGCGGTCAGCATGATCACGGGGACCGCCGACTTTTGCTGCCGTAGACTCTTGCAAACGTCCAGGCCGTCCATGCCCGGGAGCATGAGATCCAGGAGCACGATGTCGTGCTCCCCGGCCATCGCAACGGTGAACCCCGTCTCGCCGTCCCCCACGATGTCGACGGTTGCGTCGTGCGACCGGAGATATTCGGCCGTGCGCTCGGCCAGTCGGGCGTCATCCTCGATCAGCAGGATCTTCACTGGGGACAGTGTGCCACCGCGAGCGCGCGTCGCTGTAAACGGCGCGTCAACCTTGCGGCGTTGGACTGAAAAAGTGCGCCGAATCGCCGCGATATCAGCGTGGCTGCGTGTTTGCCGGCCCGGAGGGGCGGATCTGGCGCTTGACACGCGTGCACCCCTAGCGCTAGCCAACGTGGGTGGGCGTCCGCTGCAGCCAGTGTCACACGGTCTTCTCGCTCGAAGAAGAAGGCACGGAGCACCACGCGTGCCCTACCTGCAAGGCCGAAGCGGGGCTCGAGCCCGTCACCGGTGTGCCCCCCGCGATGCGGATGTTCGGGGCGGTCCTCGGCTTGGTCGTGCTGGTAGCCATCGCGGGTGACCTGGTTTCGCGGATCGCGGGGTGATCCCAGCGTGTTGTGCTAGTTTCGCCCTCAAGGGCTGACCGCCAATTTCGCAACGTTGATCGTCCGCTGCGCCAACTGCCAGACCGAGTTCTCCCTCGACGACCAGCAGGTCGGACCAGAGGGAGCACCAGTCCGTTGCTCCGTCTGCTTGTACGTGTTCCGCGTTCAGGCGCCCGAGCGCGAGGCCACGTGGCAGATCCGAACCGTTGACGCGCTGTCGTTCACCGCGCCCGGGCTGACGACCCTACGCGCGTGGATCCGCGAGGGGCGCTTGCATCCCGACGACGAGGTCTCTCGAACGGGCAAGAACTGGCTGCGACTGGGTGACATGCCGGAGTTCTCCGACGTGTTTCGGGGGTTTGGCGGCTTGCCCGAAGTGTTCGTCGAGATGAGTGCGGACCGGACGTCCGCCATCGAAGCACTGGGGCCGCCGCCCACGTTCGGTACCGAGGCCGAGGGAACTCCCGTCGAGGCCGTCGTGCCCGCGCCCTCGACGTTGATCGCACTGGACAACGGGGGCGTGCCAACGGCCATCGACGACGACGGTTCGGACATAGGCTCGGGCGAAGAGCACCCGCTGTCGATCTCGCGCCCCGCCTCCGGGAGCTTGCGCCCGTGGCAGGTCGGCGTGCCAGCCGAGCCGGTCCCGGAGCCGCCGTTGCCGGAGCCGCCGCCTGCCGCTGTGCCGTCGCCCCCGGCCCAGGCCCCTCCCGCCTCCGCACCGCCCGTGGCCGCCGCGCCGCCCCCGGGCCTGTTGCCCCCGACCGACGCGGGCAACACGGGGATCGTGCGGCACGTCGACGTGACGGACCTGCTGGACGACGACGACGGCGATGGTTTCGACGACGGCTTCGACGACGGCCTCGCGCGCGACGCCGCGGCTCCAGTGGCGCTGGAGCGCCCGTCGCCGCGCGTCTATCCGGCGGCCCGCGCCGCCGAGGAGCCGCCTCCCGCATCGATGCTCGATGCGGTGACCGCCCACGTTCGGCCGATCACGCACCCTGCGGTCGAGGTCGACCCGCGGTCGCGCGATGCGAGCCGCGGCAAGCCCGCGAAGGACGCCGACGATGCAGACGATGCAGACCCGCCGAGCAACGAAGCGGCGGAGGCTTCGTTGCGGGCCGCTGCGCTCGAGGCAGCCACGTCGGGCGAAGAGTCCAACCCCGGCTTGTCGCGGTCAGCCCGGGCGCGGAGATCCCCCGCACCCAAGCCGCCCGCCAAGAGCTGGCCGCTGTACGCCGGGCTCGGTTTGTTGGTCGGCGTGGCCGTTGTTTTCGGAATCCCCGACGTGCGGACAGAAGTACTGGGTTGGGCGGGCATCGTTGTGGGGGAGCCGGCTGCAGACGCGGCGCCGGGTCTTTCGCAGACCCGCGACCGTGCGGCGCTGGTGATCGGTGGCCTGGACCCGGCACAGGTCGAGTCGTTCAGCGCCGAGCTCAGCGCGGAGATCGCCAGCACGACGGACCCACAAACCAAGGCCCGCCTGCAGCTGATTCACACCGAGGTCGTCGCGGCCGTCGTGTTCGAGGCTCGGATTCGTGTGGGCATCGCGATGCGGGCCGCCGAGACGTTGGGCAAGCCGGTGCCGTCCACGAGCGCGACTCCGTCCGAGGCCGACGAGGCCCTGGAGCTGGCGATGCAGGCACTGCCAGCGGTTGCAGCCCAGGCGAACGATCCGGAGGCTGCGGCCCGCGCCGAGGTGCGGGCGGCCGTGGCTCGCGGCGTGGTGCCCAAATCGATGCGGGCTCTTTCCGAGCCGCTGGCGACGGAGCTTAGGCTCGCTGGCGTGGCAGGCCCATGGATCGCGGCACCCGAGGCGCAAATCCCGGCGGGGTTGATCAGCGGTTTGGCCGAGCTGCAAACGCCGTCGGCAACTTCGGCGCTGCTGCTTTCCCTGGCGTTTTGGCGCGCAGGCGATGAGATCCGTGCGCTGGCCGAGGCAAATACTCTCCTGGCGCGCGTTCCGGCTCAGCCCAGCGGGCGGGCGCTGCGGGCAGCGTTGTCGCCGGTCGCAGCCGCGGGGCAGCCTGCGGCTGGAGAGGGCGGGGCGGCGGACGCGGGAACCCCCGCGCCCGAGCAGCAAGACACCGAAGCCACGGAGTCCGACGGGGGCACGGCCGCGCCGCCCACGACGGAGGCTCAAGGTGCGGGGGGGGAGGCCGAAGATCCCAAGCCCAGCGGCCCGGCAGCCCCGCGATTGTCCACCGACCAGCTGATCTCGCGTGGCTGCGACAAGGTCGACGGCGGCGACAGCAAGGGCGGCGTGGAGCTTCTCAAGCGCGCGGTCGAGCGCCGTCCGAAGGACATCGACATACTCAACTGCCTGGCGACCGGCCTCGCGCGCCTCGGCAACTCCAGCAGCGCGCTGAAGTACTACGAGCGTGGGGTCAAAGCGTCGCCGAACTTCAAGCCCACGTTGCTTGGCGCCGCGAAGATGGCAGCAAAACTCGGCCGTACGGGCGTCGCGGTGGGGTACTACAGGCGCGTGCTGGCGATCGACTCGGGCCACGCCAAGGCGCGGGCCTACGTCGACAAGCACGGCGGCGCGGGCTGACGGCCCCTAGTCGCGGCGGACCAACGCCCGGGCTAGCGCCGCGACGCGCGGGCAATCAAAGGCCGACAGATCGGCCCCGAATCGGACGCGGCTTCCATCGGACCACAGCTCGGTGTGCGCCCCCTCGAAGGGAGCGAGCGCGTCCAAGAGCGCGTCGTCGAGTGCCTCAGCCTCGCGATCGCTGCCGCGTTGTCGGTGCGTCTTGCCCAGCGCGTGAGATGGGCGCCGCCCACTTCCGCTGGGGTCGCTGACGAACTCGAGGGTTGGACGCGCGCGCCCCAGGACTCCGGTGACCAGCTCGATCTGCCACGCTCCCCCAGCCGTGTGCCCCGTCGGGCGTGCGCGAAGATCGATGACGATGTCCTCGACTTCTCCGCTGACGGCGACCGTCATGCCGCCCTCGGCCTCCAGGACAACCGGCGAAGGCAATGCCAGTGCATCGGCGACAGCTTCGAGCGTGGTGTCGACCGACCCTGGGGCGGGCTTGATGGCGCCGCCGCCCGCGGGCTCACGGGTTCCCGCGTCCAACCAGGTCAGCGCACCGGCCAGTGTCATCAGGGCGAGTGCGGGGGTGGCGAGTCCGAGGCCTGCGGTCAGCAGTAGGGCCAGGGCCACCCCGCGTGCACGCTCTCCGGGTGTGATGAGTCCGGCGTAGGCCGCACTCACGATCCCGAACATCCCGAGCATGACCGCGATGACCTTCCAGCTCGCGACGTAGGTGGGGTAGGGGGGCGTGAACGCAAACACCGACTGCGCCAGTCCGCCCAATCCTGCCTCGTATTCTCCGAAGCGATGCTTGTACGCCACGTAGAGAATCACGGTGAGAATGCCGGCCAGTCCGCTCACGAGAGTGACGTAGGTCGGAGGCATGCGTGGCCGGAACCCGACAAACGTCACCAGTGCGGCCGTCACCATGAGCGTCATGACCCAGGGCCGCCCCGCGTCGAACACCGATGCTCCGACCAAGCCCTCGGGCCACGACCAGACGATCCGCAGGACAAACGGAAGCAGCAACGCCACCGACACCACACGGATCCGTGTCGGTCCCAGTCGGCGCCACAGCGTTGGGATCGCCGTGGCCCACGCCGCGAGTGCGAGCGCCGTGCCTGTCGAGTGCAGCCACTCGGGTGGCTCGCCAACGACGCCGGGCTCACGCCAGACGTGAACGGTGAGCAGTGCAGTCGCCGCTCCAACCGCCAGTACGACGGGAGCGAGGCGAGCTGTGCCCAGCTCGCGGCGCTGTGCCCAGCTCCAAGCGACGACGCCGACCGCCGCGGCCGCGACGAGTGCACTGAAGTGATGCAGGATGTATTCGCCGTGGTAGCTCAGCCCGAGCGACGTCGTCTTGGCGCGTAGGGGCACGAGGATCGCGCCCTGCCATAGGACGAAGACGCCGGCGGCGAGCAGCAACCGTCGGCGAAGCGACCACACGACCGCGACCCCGACCACGGCGGCGAGCGTGCCAAGCACGTACGGCATCGACCCTTCGACCGCTGCCGTCTGGAGCGCCGCCAGCCGAGCCATCCCGAGCTGGATCGATGCGACTATCTGGAGCAGACCGGCGAGCAGCGCGAAGCCGCAAAGGACCGGGGCCGAGGCGAGACGAGGCGTCACGTGTCAGCGAGTGGTTAGCATCAAACGGTCGGTTCTGAGTTTGCGGGGAGCGCGCACCGGATGACTTGCGTTGTCCTGTCGCGAGTTCTCAAGGCGAATGCTGTTTGTGCCCATCGGTCAGCCCGGTTTTTTGCCGGATGTGGGATGTGTGCGTACATGTAATCCATGGTCCGTCGCTTCGCTACAGCCCTGATGTCCCTTGGACTTGCCGCGCTGGTTGCGCCTTCCTCGGTGACGGCGGCGCAAGCGCCTCTGGGCCCGAAGCCGGAGGTCGAGAGCGCGTTTGTTGTCGTCCTCGATGCGGGGCACGGCGGGACCAACGAGGGCTGCCGCGGACATGGGGGGGTGGTGCACGAAAAAGAGGTCACGCTCGCGATGGCGACGCAGCTCGCCGCGGAGATCGAGGCCCGTCTCCCGCACGCCCAAGTGCAGCTTACGCGCACCGACGACCGGACTCTGACGCTCGCGGAGCGGGTCGGGATCGCCAATGCCGCGGGCGCGGACCTCTTTGTGAGCCTCCACGCCAATGCGTCGCCCGATGCCACGCAGACCGGGTTCGAGACGTACGTTCTGGATGCGCAGGCCAGCAGCCTCGAGGCCGCCCGGACGGCGCGTCGTGAAAACGACGAAGGGTTTACCCATCCGGTCGAGGCAACCGCGGACAGCGACGTGCCCGTCGAGGCCGCACGCATGCTTCGCCAGCTGGCGATGACCGCGAACCGCTCGCGCGCCGCCGCTTTGGCCCATGCCATCCAGCGCGCGCAGGCCGAACGATTCCCCCGCCGGACCGACCGTGGCGTGAAGCAGGCACCGTTCGACGTATTGATGGGCGCGCGCATGCCCGCCGTGTTGTTCGAGGCCGGCTTCTTGGACAACGGAACGGAGGGAGCGGTCCTGACCGATCCGGCCCTGCGTGAGGTCGTGGTCGGCGGCCTGGCGGACGCGATCGTCGATCACTACCGCGTGAGTGCGCAGCTGCGCTAGCAGCCCACGTTCTGACGACACGCGCGTTGCACCACCTGGCTGCGAGCGCATCTAGAGCGCGTTGACGGTCTCGATGACGATCGGGCTGGCGGGCACACCCTCGTAGGGGCCGACCGTCGTGGTCTCGACCATGCTCATGGCGTCCACGATGTCCATGCCCAGAGCGACCGTTGCAAATACGGTGAACGCCGGCTGCTGATCCAACTCGGGATTGTTGGTGAGGTTGATGAAAAACTGCGACGTCGCACTGTTGGCATCCCCCGCGGCCAACGCCATTGCGATCGTGCCGCGTTCGTTGCTCAACGCCCCGGCCTCGCTCTCGATAGCGTCCATCGCTGGCTTGTTCTCGAGCGCCAACGTGAGGCCGCCACCTTGGATGATGAAGCCGGGCACGATGCGGTGGATAATCGTCGCATCGCTTCCATCCGAGCCGTCATAAAAGCCGCTGTCGGCGTAGGCGAGGAAGTTGGCGACGGTGTTGGGTGCAGCGTCGGCGCGCAGCTCGATCACGATGTTGCCCGCGGTGGTCTGCATCTCCACCAGTTGCATGGCCTCGCCGGACTCGCCCGACCCGGGCTGAGCCGTTTCATCGGAGGCGGCGGACGCCGCCGTCGTCCCGGCAGCGGTCCCCCCGTCGGGGTCGCTGCAGCCGGCGAGTCCGACCACGGCGCTCCACAAACACACCAGGGCAATTGGGGCTCGCAGACCAGTCGGATGCACCATCGCGACCATGGTAGCCAACGACAGGGCTCCACGTGGGCTCGGTGGCCACAGCCGTGGAACGCGCTTGGGCTCTCAAAAAGCTTCGGTTCGGGCCCGCTCAATGCGGGCCCGAACAGGGCGAGTGATGGGATTTGAACCCACGACATCCGGCACCACAAGCCGGCGCTCTAACCGACTGAGCTACACCCGCCAGTCGAAGGCGCGGACCGTAGCATGTGGAGCGAACGGGTCAAGGTGTCTCCGGCGTGTTCGCCAAAAGTCCGCCTCTCGGCCGATTTCTTGGCCACAAGGCTCCGCCCAGCCGCTAGGGCTCAGCCCGGAGGCTGGTGAGCAACGCTTCCAACGCCTGCACGTCGTCGGTTTTTCCGCCCGCCGAGAAGATCGCAATCGCGGACAGCGCAAGCGCCTTGGCACGCGCTGGGTCGTTGTCGGCCAGCAAGCGCGCCAACGTGCCCTCGGTCTCGGCGCGGTTGATGCTCTTGCTCTGCAGCGCGTCATGGATCTGCAGCGCCTCCTGGAGGATCTCGATCGCCTCCTCTTGGCGACCGAGGCCAGCAAGGGATCGGCCCACGCCAGTCAGCGAGTTGGCGAGGCTGCTGCGCCCCTGGCCCTGAACCGTGCGGCGCAGCTTGGCCGCCCGTCGGAACTCCGGCAGGGCGCTGTTGTGATCTTCAGAGGCGAGCAGCACTTCGCCCAGGTCGTGCACCGTTGTGGCCAGGGCAGGGTGGTCGGCCGGAAGCACAGCCTCCTGCACGCCGATCGCCTGCCGCAAGAGGGTGACGGGCCGTTCCTTGCCGCCGCGATAGAACGCGATGAGCCCGCGGGTGTGAAGCGCCTGGGCCACGGTAGGATGCGTGTCGCCCAGCGTGTCGGTGAAAATCTGCATCGCCTCGTCGAGGTCGCGCTCGGCGGCCTCGAACTCGCCGACGTGCGCACGCACGAGGCCCAGGTTCGTCAGCGAGGTCGCCACACGCGGCGAGGCATTGCCCAACTCGGCCCTAAAGATCTCCAGGGCGCGCTCGTGCTCGAGCACGGCCCGCTTGGGGTCCGCCTGGCGTCGCCGGGCAATCCCGCCGAGGTTCTGGTGCAGTTGAGCCGACATCAATGCGCTGCCGCCCGCGCGCTGCAACGCAGCCTCGGCGTGCCGCCGCAGCGCATCGACCTGGTCGACGCGCTTGAGCTCATAGCCGATGGCCCAAACCAACGTGACCCACGCCTGTGCGCGGACGTGATCGGTCTGCGCCGCGTCGGCCAACCAGATCGCCTCCATCAGCGTCTTCTCGGCCTCCTCGGCGTCGCCGTTGCGCAGCTGGATCCGGCCCACCAACGCGGTGGTCAGCGCATGGCGCTGGGGCTCCTGCAGGACCTGGGCTGCGGCCCGTGATTCGCTTGCTGCCGTGAGCGCCTCGGGGTAGCGGCCAAACGCCTCGAGTTGCTTGGCGAGCGCCATCTGCTCGTCGATGGACGTCGCCTGCTCGGCGCGGCGCCCGGTCAGCGGAGCCGCGCCGCTCATGACGAACTCGGCGTCCATGCAGGGCTCGAGCTGCGGCAGCTTGGTTGTCGCCTCGACCGCGTGGGTGACGGTCTCGGCATCCGCCTCAGACAGCAACCGCGTCAGCGCGCGCACGTCTTTGAGGCGGCGGCCCAGGCACGCCATCTGACGATCCATGAGCTCCTGCGATTGCTCCTTGCGGACCGCCGTGGCCTGGCACGCCTCAGTGAACTTCAGGACCCAGTCCTGGGTGTAGCCGTCGAGAAACCGGCTTGTCGTGGCGAAGGCATCGGCCGCGAACGGCCGCCGGGTTGCATCGAAGGCCCCCTGCACGGTGGTCCGGACCCCGCTGTCCCAGACTCCCGCAAGCTTGCGCTGGGCGCCCTGGCACGGGACCTCGGGATCCGAGCGCGTCGCCAGCACGATACCGAGTATCGCCGACAGTCCGACGCCCGCGACGAGACCCAGCCGCCCGGTCTTGATCTTCGGCTTGGGGGAGAGCGCCGCGAGCAGAGCGGCCATGTCGGGCCAGCGCTCGTCTGGAGCGATCGTCAAGCCCCGCAGCAGCACCTTGCGGATCCATGCGGGTACGGCGGGTCCGTCCTTGGGAGCCTGCGACACCTGGCCCTCGAGCATCCGGACCATGAGCTCGGCGCGGGTGTGGCCGGCATACGGGCGCTCGCCGTACAGAGACTCGTACAGCGCCACGCAAAACGAGAACTGATCGCTGCGCGCATCGGTGCGATCGCCCTGGTGCTGCTCGGGTGCCATGTACGCTGGCGTTCCCATCACCGCGCCCACCTGGGTCAGGCGCGTCGTCCGGGCCGCCCCCCGGGCTACGACCTTGAGCTTGGCCTGCGTTGCGGGCTGCAGCACGGACGTGTCGCGCTCGGCGACGCCGCGAGACTCCTGCTCGTGCTCCAGGCGGTCGGCCTCGTCCAGAGCATCGTCGGCGTCCTCCTCGTTCTCGGAGCGTGCGAGCCCAAAATCCAGCACGCGCACACGGCCGTCGTGCCCAACCAGGACGTTGTCGGGCTTGAAGTCGCGGTGGATAATGCCGGCTTCGTGGGCGGCCGCGAGTCCGCCTCCTGCGTCGACGTAGGCCCTGAGGATATCCTCCCAGCTGTCGGCCTCCTCCGCGACCCACGTGGCAAGGTCGACCCCGTCGACGAACTCCATGGCGACGAAGACCTGGTCTTGGAACGGGCCCACGTCGTGCACGGTGATGACCGCGGGATGCGAGAGCTGAGCCAGCGCCTGGGCCTCCCGAATCAGGCGGGCTCTGGCGACGCCCGGACGCTTGGTCCGCGTGCGTGGGTGGAGCAGCTTGAGCGCGATCCGGCGGTCGAGCTCGGGATCGAACGCCGCGTACACGATTCCCATGCCCCCCGCGCCGATGCGCTCGAGCACGACGTACCGCCCGATCGTAGCGCCGCGCTTCAAGATCTGCGGCGCCGCATCCTGCGCAGGCTGGGGCGCGTCGCCCATCACCGTGGTGTGGAAGGCGTCCATGCCCAGATCTCCAGAGTCGTTTGGCTTGGACATATCCCGGGACGACCGAGTGCGAAGCGGCCATGCCTAGCGTAGCGCGGATGCCCCAGCCGCACCGAGACAGTGTCACAAGATGCACCACACACGCGTTCAGCGCGGAGAGGCCGGGATTGGGCTGTGACGTCGCCCAGACGGCGTTTGCGCCCAGTTTGCGCCCGGGTGGGATAGCGCGGCCAGCGGCAACCGGCTATGTTTCGAGCATGCGTTGGGTTGGCTTGATGGGTTTGGTGGGAACGGCGCTTGTGGCCGCGGGCGGGTGCGCGGGAATCGAGGGGTCTGACATCGGGAGCGAGGGGCTCGCCGACACGGGCTCGGGTGTCACCAGCGGGAACGCCGACGATGGCGCGGTTCCGACGCCACCCCAGGGGTCTTCGGGTCCATCCGATGGGTCAGGCGGGCAGGGCACCACCGACGCCGACGGTGGCGGTGACTCCACAGGGGGTGACTTCGATACCTCCGACGGGGGCAGAGACGGCAGTTCCGGCGACGGTACCGGGACCACAGGGGACGAATCGGGCACGGGCGACACGGGCACGACCGGCGACACGGGCACGACTGGCGACACGGGCACGACTGGCGACACCGGCTCCGAGACGGGATCCGAGTCCAGCGACGGAGCGGACCGCGGCGGCTAGTCGACGCCGAACTCGTAGTCCACACCCATCGCGGGTCCGTCCCACTGCGGAAAGCGACTCTTGTGGACGGCCACGCGCACGCAGGCCACGACGCCGGTCTCCTTCAGTACGGCTGGTGCTTTCACGCTCACGCCCCAGACTTTGCCGGTCGGCTCCACGCCGATCGTGAAGGCGACGGTGCCTCGGATCGTCTCGTCTGTGCTCAACGCGGCACGCTCGATGCACTTGTTGAACTTCGGCTCGAGGCGCTTCATGTGGTTCTTCACCGCGAAGTCCGACAGGCGCTCGGTGCCATCGGCCATGCCTATCTGCTGCAGACGCTTGGGGTTGTAGCGGGGCACCCGCGAGTCATCGACATGGGGGGCGGCTTCCAATCCGTCCTCGGCCGCGGCGCCCCGACGCCGTTTTCCTTTTCGACGTCGCTTCTTCTTCCCGGCTGGCTCGGCGTCGTCGGCAGGCGTCTCCTCGGCCTTCGGTGGCTCCACGACGCAGCGCTCGCCCTCGCAGCGGGTGCCCGGCCCGCAGAACCCTCCGCATTCGCCCGCGGGCTGACACCCGGAGGCAAGCGCCGCGAGGCCCAGGCCCGACCAAACGATCAGGCTTGTGCGGACCAGACCCGCGGCCGAGGGGGTCGCCCCTGTGCGCCCCGCTCTGCGCTCCTGCGACCGCGATCTCCGTGGATTGACCACGGAGGCATCTTCGCGCGCCCAGGCGCGCAACGGCAAGCCGCTGTTCAGCGAACGCGAGCCACGCCTCGGATCTCCGGCTTTTGACGGCCCGCGCGTGCCGTGCCAGCGTCGTCGCCGTGGGCACTGCACCGAGCAAGACGCTCGAAACGTTCGACAATCCCCGTCCCGAGCGCGAGTACGAGATTCGCTTCGACTGCCCGGAGTTCACGTGCGTGTGCCCCAAGACAGGGCAGCCCGATTTCGCGACGATCCGCATCAGCTACGTGCCCCACCTGCGCTGCGTGGAGCTCAAGAGTCTGAAGCTCTACTTGTGGTCGTACCGCGATGAGGGCGCGTTCCACGAGGCGGTCGTCAACAAGATCCTCGACGATCTGGTCGCCGCCACCCAGCCCAGGCGGATGACGGTCGAAGGCGACTTCCTCGTCCGCGGCGGAATCCACACGGTCGTCGAAGCGCGGCACGAGTGGAGCGGGCAATGAGTGCGGAGCACCTCGAAGGCGCAGCGACGCGTTCGGGGACCCAGCGTGGTGCGGAGAGCTTCGGGGCGGGAGCGCGGACGCTCGGCCGGACGGGCCTGTCGGTGACGCCTATGGGATTTGGCGGTTACCGCGTGACCGATGACTCCCCCGTACATCGTCGCGCGCTCGCAGACGCGCTGCGCGGTGGGGTCAACCTCATCGACACGAGCACGAACTACGGCGGCGGTGGGAGCGAGCGGCTCGTGGGTCGCATCGTGGCCAACCTCGTGCAGCAGGGCGAGGTTCGACGCGAGCAGCTCGTCATCGTTTCTAAGGTCGGCTACGCGCAGGGGGAGAACCTCGAGCGCATCAAGGCCCGACCCGATCCGTATCCGGAGATGGTGCAGTACAGCGATGCGCTGTGGCACTGCATTCACCCCGATTTCATCCGCGACCAGCTCGCCGAGAGCCTCGACAGGACGACGCTGTCGCGGCTCGATGTCGTCTTGCTGCACAACCCTGAGTACTTCCTCCTGGACGCCGCAAAGCGTGGCGTGCCTTTGGACGAGGCTCGCGCGACGTTGGATGAACGCTGCAAGGCCGCGTTTGTGGTGTTGGAGGCAGCGGTCGCCGCCGGGCAGATCGGCTGGTACGGCGTGTCCTCCAACGGCTTCGTAGAGCCGGCCGATTCGCCCTCCTTCACGTCCGTTTCTCGGATGGTCGAGCTGGCGCGCGAGGTCGCGGGCGACGACCATCACTTCGGCGTGCTGCAGCTGCCGATGAACCTGCTCGAGCTCGGTGCGGCGCATGAGCCTTCCGGGCCTCAGGGCGAAACGCCGCTGCAGATCGCTGAGCGGGCCGACCTTGGGGTGCTGGTCAACCGACCCCTCAACGCCATGATGGGGGCCGCAGGGGCTCGCACACAGCTTCGGCTTGCGGCTCGGCCGCAAGCCTCCGAGGCGCACGCGTCCGTCGACGCGACGCTCGCCGAGGTACGAAAGCTCGAAGCGCAGTGGGCCACGGGCCTGGGCAAGCGATTGGTCACCGAAGCGGGGGAGGAGGCGGGTGACTTGTTTCGGTGGGGGCGTGAGCTCTCAGCCCGCGCGGAGAGCATCAGCAGCACCCAGCAATGGGCCAAGCTGCGCTACGAGGTGATAGCGCCCCATCTGGGAGAGACCTCTGCGGCGCTGTTGTCGGCGCTGACCGGCGAGGCCCGGAGTGCGTTTGCGGAGTGGTGGGAGGCCTATGGCACTGCCATGCATGGCGTGTTCGAGGCGCTCGAGGGGCGACTCAGAGTCTCGCATCGAGCGCAAACCGACGAGATCACGCAGCGCCTGGATCCCCTTCTTCCCGCGCCATGGCGAACGATGCCGCTGCCGGCCAAGGCCGTGCTCTCGCTCCTGGGCGCGCCCATCGGATCCGTGTTGGTCGGGATGCGGCAGCCAGGCTACGTGGCGGAGATGCTGGTGCTGCGCGATACCCCAGTGCGGGTGCTCTCGGCAGCCGCTGGCGTTGTGGACCTTCGCGCGGTCTCCGCAGCGCTGGCCGGGCTTGAGTAGCAGTCCGCGCGTGGTACCTTGCGGTCGCTTCAGGCCGCCAGCAGCGGTCAAGCACCACCCAACGGATAGAAGGACGAAGAGCATCGATGGCTTTTGCGAACCTCCTGGCGGGACTCGCCTTGGCCTACTCGATGGCCAACGACCCCTTCACCTATGAGTACTCGGGTCAGACCGACGCCAGCGGCAACGCTTGGATCGTCGTCGTCAATAACGAGGACATGAAAGATGTCGAGATCACGATCGCGGGCGACGCCAAGCCTGTGACGCGGTCCCCGGGCAATCTCAAGTCTGGCAGCCGGACGAAGGTCAACTGGAAGCAGAAGAACGATCACGTCAGCTACAAGCTCGACGTGACCGCGCGACGCCGCGAAGGCGACGTCTCCGGCAACTTCAACTTCGAGATCATCAAGACGCGCGCCAAGGGCAAGGTCGGCAAGCTCAAGGTTCGCAGCAGCCGCGAGGACATCGTCAAGCGCAACAAGGCCGAGTACGAGTCCTCGTTTCAGCTCGAGCGCTACGAGTACAAGGTCTACGACAGCGACGGAGAAATCGCCGCCAGCGGCAGCAAGGACGACGCCAACGTCCCGCCCGGTGGCAAGTTCACGATTCAGTGGCCGCCGACCGAGGTCTTCATGATCTGGGTCCGTGGCGAGGATGAGTTCGGCCGCTTCACGGAGTACAAGCTCGTTCCGTGGTCCGCTGAGATCCCGCATACCGAGATCAACTTCGACAGCGGCAAGTTCAACATCAAGGGCACCGAGTCACCCAAGCTCGACGATGCGCTTGCCGTTGCCTTTCACGAGTTGCTGGCGCTGGAGCGCGTCAACGAGGCCGTGCAGGCCAATCTCGTCCCGCAGCTGTACATCGTGGGCTACACCGACACGGTCGGGAACGCGGGCAAGAACAAGACGCTGTCGGACGGACGCGCCAAGCAGATAGCCAAGTACTTCTACGACAAGGGGTTCTGGGCCGAGATTTTCTACGCGGGCATGGGGGAGCGAGGCCTCCGGGTGCAGACCGACGACAACGTCGACGAGGTTCGCAACCGCCGCGCGCTGTACCTGCTGGGCATCCAAAAGCCGGGCGCAGGCGGGCAGATTCCAGGCTCGTGGAAGCGTCTGTCGGGCCCGCGGGCCAAGCCGATGGGCTTCTCGCCACCGCCGCTGCCCCCGGAGTGGAAGGACTACCGCGAGAAACGACGCGAAGAAGCCAGCAGTGGTGGGGAAGCCGGCCCCACTGCGACCACAGGGTCCGACGACAATCCCGGCTCTGACCTGTCGGGTTGGAAGGACGGCGACGGCGACGGAGGCGGCGACGGATCCGAGGACGATGGCGGCAGCGGCATCAGCCCCAGCGGGGACGATGGCGTCGGCGACGGTGGTCCGCCCGAGGTTGAGGGGCAGCCGAGCGCGACGAGCAAGGGCTGCAGTGTTGGCGGCGGCGGGTTCGGCCCGCTGGCGCTGGGGCTGTTTGCGCTGGGCGCAGGCTGCATCCGGCGACGACGCCGGGTGGCGTAGTGACCGCGCAAAGCCAGGCCCGAGTGCGGCCTGGCTAGCGGGCGACGTCAGGCCGCTTCGTCTTCGGCGGGTGGCACGAAGCGGTCGACCGTCATCAGATGGTGGACCGCGCCGCTGATCGACGTGGGCATGCTGGCGAAGTAGCGCATGGCGGCGTGCAGGTCGCCAAACGTCTGCTCCGACAGGGCGAACGCGTCGGTGATGTTCTCGCGCAGCGGCGGGGCCGCATGCGGGTTGTCGCGGTAGGCCTGGATGTAGGTCAGCAGCCGCGGGTGGTACAGCTCGTCCTCGACGATGGCTCGGATGGAGGCCGTCCGCGGGTGCGCGCCGCTGAGCACATCGCGGACTTGCTGCTCCATTTCATCGAGCCCGTCCTCGAACGTGTCCAGGAGCTGAAGATCGTAGTGCGGGTTGGCGTGAACCACCTGCATGACGTGCCCGATGATCGTGTCGCGCGTGGAGTTGAGCCCGGTGGGGTCGACCACCGACGCTGGGTCATCGAGCCAGCGCAGCGCGGTGTGAAAGCGGAAGTTGATGCCTTTGGACTCGTAGTAGTCGGCCGCGCAGGGGACGATGAAGAAGCGCAGCATGTCGACCGCCCCGACCATCCGCTGGCGGCGGGTCGGGATCACATCGATGTGGCCGAGCTCTTGAAGGCGCTCGAGCCGTGGCCGGACTTGCTCCTCGCGCCCGAAGCTGTGCACCGCGGTGAAGAGACGTCGAAGTTTGCCCGCGAGCTCGCGGGGCGTACCTGCGGTACGCCGCACCAGCTCCCACGGCGGCTGCGCGAAGCGATCCGGCTGATTTTGAAGTTCCGGGTCCATCCGCACCACGATTCAGTCATAGCGTAAGTCACGAGGAAAAGTGCGCAACCCCGTTCGCACCTGACCGCAAAAATAGCGGGCGGTCGGCGGCTACGAGGACGGCGAGTCGGGGTTTTCCTTGAGCCAGCCGTTGATCCACTCGGCGCTCTTGGCCCAGCCGTCACGCAGGTTGGTCTCCGCGGCGCGCTCGATGACCCCGCCGAGCCCGAAGATCCGCACGTCGACCCAGAGGTCGGTGACGCGGGTGCTGCGGTTGTCGCCGTGATCGCGCATGGTCACCGCGCCGCCCAGTCGGATCCTATCGGCCATGACGCTCAGGATGGTGTCGAACGTCCACTTGCCGGTGGATTTGTCGAACACGCCCTTCTCCGTGTAGGCCATCTTCGGGCCCAGGAGCTTGGCGACGGCCGCAGGCACGTTGAGCTTGGGCGTGACCACCATCTGTCGGCTGCGCTTGTCTCCCTTATCCACGGCTTCGGTGCAGTCGCACGCACTGAATCCCAGCCCTTTGACGATCAGTTCCTGGTTCCACTCGGGGTCCCAGAACAGCTCCCAGTGGCGATCCGGCGAACAATTCAAGCGATGCTCGACAGTTATCTTCAGCACGCGGCGGAAGCTACTGCAAAGCTCCCGCCCTGGAAACCCGCTGGGGTCACGAACCGGACCGCGCGGCGCAGCGGGCCGTCCACTGCGGATTGACGGCCTCTACGGCGGCCAGCACCACAGTGTGCGGACGCGGCGGATCAACCTGCGTGTAGTGCGGGTCGTCGAACCGGTCGACGGGCCGCATCGCGAAGACCGGGAGGAACTGGGGCAGCCAATCGGCCGGGATCGCGAAGTGCGTCGGCGCCGACTGGACGAAGTGGCACATCTTCGCGGTGCGGTCGAAGTGCAGGTGGGCGGCGCGGCGGTCGTTGAGCCCCACGATGTCCAGGACGGTCATTGTTCGTGGAACGAAGTACCGGATGGCGCCCGCGCCTTCCACGGCGATCACCGCATCGGGTGGGAGCTTTGCGGCGCCGAGAGCGACCAGCGTGTGGACCGCGTGCGTGTCCGCGGATTGCTCGAGCAGGCGCGTGCGGACGTGGGCGACCTCGAACGCGGTCGTGATGGCCACCGGGAGTACGGCTCCCCACGCCAGCCAGCGCCCACGCGGGCGCGGCAGCAGTGCTGCGACCCCGAAGGGGAGGAGCACTGTGACCCCGACGCAAAAGGGAGCGAAGTACCGAGTCTCGTAGAACCCGGTGCCGGGATGGAGCGGGCGGCTCACCGCGATCGCCACCCACGTCAGGAGCACAGCGGCCAAAAGGGCCAGTAGCTCGGGCCGTCGCTGCCGCACGTCATGTACGACCCCGATCGCGACGAGCACGACGCCGGTCAGCGAGACGATCCACGGCTGGCTCGGCAGGATCTCATCGCGCAGGTACGACAGCCCGGCCAGTCCACCGCCCGCTCCCTTGATGTACTGGGTGTTCGGCCACGGATACCCGGACACGCTCCAGCACCAGGCAACCCACAGACCGAGAGCGACAAGGGCGCCCAGCGGGCCGACCCACGCGGCGCGAAACCGTTTGGGATGCTCGCCGCGAAGCCGATACCGGCCCGCGGCCAGCGTGCCGCCAACAACCAACACAAACGCGAGGGACTCGGGCCGGCACCAGACGGCGAGGCCACCCGTGAGCCCCGCGGCCAGGGGCACCCCGCTGAGCATCGCGGCCGTCGAGCCCAGCAGTACGGCGGCGGTGAGGGGGACCTCCATCCCCGAGGTCGATCCTTGCACCAGCGCGGGGGCGGATGCGACGAGGGCACCCGCGAGCAGGGCCATCGAGAGCGCTGGGATCGGTCGCTCTACGCTTGCCCGCTGCTTGGCCAGGTCGAGCACGATGTGCGCGGCGAGCCACGCCGATAGCGCGTGCAGCAGGACGCCCAGCAACTTGACCGGCAGCACTGGCGCATCGCCGGTCGGCCACGCTGCGAGCATCAGCGCCCACGCGGGGCTCGAGAACCCCGTTTCCCAGTCGCCGGGGTTGTAGCTGAGGCCGTCGCCGAGCCGGACGCTCTTGGCGTACGACAGGTGGATCCAAGCATCGTCGAGCGGAAAATCTTCGGAGCCTGGAATCGTCAGCACCGCGAACGCAGCCGCGGTCAGTGCGGCGACCAGGCGCGCCCAGCCGTCTCGGCCCAGAACCGTGTCGCGGTCACCCGTAGGCGACTCAATGTGCGTGGGAGTAGGTGCGCGGTCGTCGGGCACGGGGACACCGGTTCGGGCTGCGGCACGGCGCCGCCCGGAGCGAAGCGAACACCGGAATAACTCTTGCGCACAAGGCCCGGTTGGATCAAAGATCATCTTGCTTCGAACTGAGCGGCCGGGGGGCTTTGCAAAGTTTGTCGCTGCTACAGGGTTCCAAATTTCGGGAGGTCTCGCTGACCTCGTTCCGACCCACCTGGGCCGGCCGGAAGAGAACCCGAGATGACCCAAAGTTTCGCAACCGAGCAGAGCTTCTCCAGTTTCCAGCAGGCCATCGAGCGCTATCCAGTGCTTGACCGGGCGCGGGAGTTGGCGTTGTCGAGGCGATACCTCGACGGGGACAAAGCCGCGGGTGACCTGCTGGTCTGCGCCAACCTGCGCAACGTCGTCAAGCTGGCGATTGGGTATCGCGGCTACGGCTTCCAGCTGAGCGAGCTGGTCGCGGAGGGCAATGTTGGGCTCCTGCACGCGTTGCGGCGGTTCGAGCCCGAGCGCGGCCTTCGTTTCATGACGTATGCCGCGTATTGGGTTCGCGCGCAGGTCCTGGCCCACATTCTCAAGCGCTGGAGCGTGGTGTCGGTGGGCACGGGGCTGCTTCAGAGCAAGCTGTTCTTCCGCCTCAAGCGCGAGAAGGCCAAGCTCGCCGCGCGGCTGGGCGAAGGCGCCGACCTAACGCCCATCCTGGCGGAGATCTTCGAGACGTCGGAGCCACACATCCGCAAGATGGAGCAACGGATCGACGGGCGCGACATGTCGCTGGATGCGCGGACGACCCGGGAGTCCAAGACCACGATCATGGATACGCTGGTCGAGACCGGGCTGGACGCCGAGTCTCTCGTTGCGGCCAACGAGGTCGACTGTCTGGTGCGCGAACGGGTGGCGGCGGCACTGGGTCGGCTGGAGCCGCGGGAGCAGGTCATCGTTCGCCGTCGCTTGCTGGGTCCCCAAAAGGAAACTTTGTCTGCGGTGGGCGAAGAGCTCGGCTTGTCCCGCGAGCGGGTCCGTCAGCTCGAACAGCGGGTCAAGGTCAAGCTGCAGCGCGCACTGTCGGACTTGCGTCCGCTCGGACGGCCCGCCGCGCTTGGCCAGGCCGCGTAGGTGGTCACAAGCCGAGCTGGCCGTAGTCCAGCACGAGTGCATCAAACGCAGGCTGAATGCCGGACCGCGGTGGCGCAGCCTCCTCCTTCTTCTTCGTCTTCTTCTTGGGCTTCCTTTTCTTGCCCGATGCCGGTGGGGTGGGCGCCGCGTGCACGGCCTCGGCCAAGGCTCGCAATTGCTGCGCAGAGTGGGTGAACGACGTCAGCCAAAAGACCGCGGACGCCTCGTCCGGATGCGCGCTGCGCCGAGCGATCAGGCCGTTTGTCGCGGCGACGTACGCCGACATGGTCGCGTCGCACGTCTCGGACTCGACCGGAGCGGCCGGCTCTGCGCGTCCCAGCGCTAGCGGCGGCAGGATGCAGCGCACCCAGCTTCGCGCCGAGAGCATCGTGGCGTGCGCGTGCCAGCGGACGGTCTTGTCGCCCGCCTCGGCGAGGAGGGCTCGGTCGGCCTCGTCGGCTTGGGTATCGATGACCGTGCTGAGCGCGAGGGCGGCCTGCTCGAAGCGCCCGAATGCACTCTGCATCGTCGGGGCCAGCGATTTGCCGAGCGCCCAGTCGTCGTCGGCGTGCGCTGCGTCGGTGTAGTAGGTGTTCAGCGTTTTGCTGTGCAGCGCGACCTGCCGCAGCGCGTCGACGTAGGTGGCCGCCGCGCCCTCAAGCTTGGGCAGTGGGGGGACCAGCGATGGGCCCTGCTGATCGACAGCCTCGCATGTGCCGCGCACGTCTGAGACCACCTTGATGGTGGCGGTGGTGCGGCGCGAGGCTGGGGTCCCCGCTTCGGAGACCGTGCTGTGCCACGCCGCCGCGCTTGCCACGACCAGCGGTGCGGTGCGGTGCAGGCACTCTGCGTACCGCGCTACCTTGCGCGCGAGTTGCTGTTGCGGAGTCGGGTCTGCCTGGCTGGGATCTGTCGCATCGGGTGGGGGCGGCACGATGGCTGGGGCGTCAGAGTCGGCAACGGCCTCTTCGACCGCGGCCTGAAACTCGTTGCAGCCGGCGCACAGCGTGACGCCAATCGCGGCCACCCGGAGCCCAGCCGTCCTCAGACCCAATGTGGATCCTCGGGCACGATGATCCGCAGGTGGTGGAAGAGGTTCTCGATCCGATAGTGGTCGGTCGACAGCCACTCCTCTCCGTCGATCTGGGCGGCAACGGGCCCCAGGTCGGCGGGCCGCTCCACGGCGATCTCGATGGCCGCACCGCGCGGCACCTCGCGCCGCGGCAGACCGAGAACCTCGAGGTCGTCGTTGGTGACGGGGTTGCGCTTGTGGCCCCCGATAGCGGCTGCAGCCCAGTCCGCGTGCCCGCGTAGGATAATGAGCTCGAATTTACCGTCGTCGGGCTTACTCGTCGGGTCGAAGATCCAGTCCCCCGCGTAGAGGATCGTGCCCTGGACCAAGATGTCTGTGACCCCTTCGTAGGTGCTGCGCTCGCCGTCGACGGTGACCTCGACTGAGAACCCCCGCCCCGCGACGAGTCCACGCAGCAGAGCGCGGACCGTCGCGCTCGTGTACACGAGCTTGTCTCGATAGAAGCGTCGAATGAACGGCACGCGCTCGACGAACTCCCGGTCTCGGTTGCGGGTGTACAAAATGCTCGCGGACAGCCCGAGGCCACAGCTGTCGAACCACAGGTCGCTGCGCACGGGCTCGCCGTCCTCACCGAGTGCCTCGATCCGACCGACGTCGAGCCACTGCTCGATCCCGGCCGCGATGATCCCGATGTTTCTCTCCAACGCGCGGACCCCCGCGACGATTCCAAACGACCGGCCCTGGTCGTTGGCCGTGCCCATCGGGAGCATGCCGAGCGGCACGTCCATGCCCGTGCGCTCGCGCGCCAAAATGATGGCTTTGGCCGCCTCGGCAAACGTGCCGTCGCCGCCCATGTAAACGACCCGGGCGGCATCGCCCACCTCGAGTCGTTCCGCCAGCGCGGCGACGGTCGCGCCGTCGGGCAGGGTCGAGACGAACTCAGGCGCGAGGCGTGCGTCCTGCAGCGCGGTCATCGCCTGGTCGATGAACCGCTTGGCTTTGCCGCTGCGGGCCGTAGGGTTGGCCACCAACAGAGTTCGCTGGGGGGTTCCCACCTCGTCCAAGAGCCTATCAGGTCGCCGCGGCGCGGGGTTGGCGACCTGGGGACGCGGCGGCGATGCCATGCGCCCAACTATGGTAGGGATCGCGCCCATGAAGGCGTACCGTGGGTGTTGGAGCAGTGGCGCAGCGATGATTGGGCAGGCCCGGGCAACGGCCCTGGTGGCCTTGGCCTCCGTTGCACTCGCCTGTGGGCCGAAACAGCCCACGACTCCGCCCGCGGCGGGGGCAACCGCGTCCTTCGAGAATCCCGGCGGAATGTGGATGCCGTCCCAGCTCGCCGAGCACGCCGAGACCTTGCAGGGTCTCGGGGTTGAGCTCGAGCCCGGCGCGTTGACGGACCCGATGGCGTTTCCGCTGGGGGCGGTCGTCAGCCTCGGCGGCTGCTCGGCATCGTTTGTCTCGCCCAAGGGGCTGGTGATCACCAACCACCATTGTGCGACGGGATACCTCCAGGCCAACTCGAGCCCGGACGCAAACCTGCTGAGCGATGGGTACCTGGCCAAGACGATGGCCGACGAAAAGCCGGGTGGCCCCGGCTCCCGAATCTACGTCACCCAAGCGATCACGGACGTCACGGGGGCGGTGCTTGCCGACACGGATGCGATGAGCGATGCGGAGCGCGCGACGACGATTGCCAAGCGCCGTGGCGAGCTGGCCGCCCAATGCACCGCCAAGGCACCGACGACGTCGTGCGTTGTGTCGTCGTACTTCGATGGTGCGCAGTTCTTCGAGATCGAGCGGCTCGAGATTCGGGACGTTCGGCTCGTGTACGCGCCCGATGCCGGCGTCGGCGTCTTTGGCGGTGAGGTCGACAACTGGCGTTGGCCCCGACACACCGGCGACTACAGCTTCATCCGGGCGTACGTTGGACCCGACGGCAAGCCGGCCGACCCGTCCGCGGACAACATCCCCTACGAGCCCAAGCACTTCCTCAAGGTGGCGACCAAGCCGCTGGCCGCCGACGACTTCGTCATGGTGGCGGGTTACCCAGGGCGCACGTATCGGCTCAAGACGGCAGCCGACGTCCAGGAGGCGATGTCCTGGCGGTATCCGCGAGAGATCGTTCGCTATGACGAGCTCATTGGGCTGCTGACCACGCTGGGCAATGAAGACCCGAAGCTGGCGATCAAGGCTGCGTCTCAGCTCCGCCGCCTTGCGAACTATCGCACCAACTTCAAGGGCATGATCGATGGCCTGCGCGAGGGCGGCTTGGCGGCCAAAAAGGAGGGGCTCGAAAAAGAACTCCAGACCTGGATTGAGGCCGACCCCGAGCGAACAAAGCTGTACGGCAGCGTTTTGGCCGACATGGCCGTCGCCCGAGCTGAGCGGACCAAGTTCCTCGAGCACGATGCGGCGGTCAGCGATCTGATGCGTGCCGGAGAGTTGCTGGGCTGGGCGCAGAACATTGCTGCGGTCAATGAGATGCGCGACACGCTGAGCGCCGAGGCCATCGCGGGGGTGACCGCACAGCTTCGGGGCTCGTTGCCCGGGCTTGTCGCCGGGTTTGACCCACGCATGGACACCGCTCTCGTCGCGCATGGTGCCCTCCGTGCGGTCGCGCTCCCCGAGGGGCAGCGCCCCGACGCTGTCTTGGAGGGCCTGCTCGGCGCCAAGGCGTGGAAAAAGGTGCAGGCGGAGTCCGACGAGACCAAGCGGACGGCGCTGGTCACCAAGGCGGTCGCTACGATGTTTGCAAAGACCAAGCTCGCTACCGAGGCGGGTCGGAGCAAGGCCCTCGACGCCCTGGCCAAGCCTCCCAAGCCGAGCCGCGACCCGCTGCTCGCCGCGGTCACGCGCATGCTGTCCTCCGTGAAGGAGGTTGAGGCGCGCCGCGCCGCCTACGATGCTTCGATGGATCGCCTGCGGCCGCAATACGTCGCGGCCATGCGTGGGTTCTCGCCGACGCCGCTAGCACCCGACGCCAACGGCACCCTGCGGATCACGTACGGGACCGTACGCGGCTACAGCCCCACACCAGACGACGAGGTCTACGTGCCGTTCACCACGATCGGCCAGATGGTCGCCAAGCACACTGGCGAGGCGCCGTTTAATGCGCCCAAGCCCGTGCTGGAAGCGGCGGCCCGCGGCGAGTGGGGCGCGTACGGCGACGAGGTCGCGGGCGAACTCACCGTGAACTTCCTGGCCGATCTGGACATCACGGGTGGGAACTCAGGGTCGGCGACCCTCAACGCACGCGGCGAGCTGGTCGGACTTGCGTTCGACGGCAACTACGAGTCAATCGCCAGCGATTGGCTCTTCGCTCCGCAGGTGGCCCGATCGATCCACGTCGATATCCGCTACGTGTTGTGGTTGATGGACGCCGTCGATGGCGCCGATCATCTTCTCCAGGAGATGGGGGTGACCCCCTCGGTCGAGCCCGCAGGGGCGGCACCCGCACAGGCGGCACCCGCAGACAAGGGCGCGGCGCCTGCACCCGTAGCCAACGAAGCCGGCGCCGCGGCGGCGACCGGCAGCTGAGCGGTCCGCGTTCCCCTTCGGGTCCCGTCTGACGGGCCCCGTGGGGTCGTAGAACGCTCGCTGGTACGACGCTCGCTGGGCCTCAGCCCATTGAGTCCATGATCTCCATTGCGAGTTCGCAATAGGGATTGAGCTCGAGCGCGCGGTCCAGTGACTCGCGGGCTTGGTCGGTCTGGCCTGTCGCATGCAGGATCGCCCCGCGGTACGCGTGCACCAGATCGAGGCTTGGATCCATGTTCTGTGCGTAATCCAGCAGCTCGAACGCATGCTGGGACGTCGCCTCGTCTTGGCCAGACGCCTTGTAGCGCGAGTACGCCAGCATGGCGTGCAGCTCGGCCACGTCGAAGCCGTTCTCGTAGGCCTGCTCGAGCAGATCGACGGCGTCGTCGAAGCGAGACTCGCCCAGTGCCGTCTCGGCCTCGCTGAAATGCTGGGCGCCGAGCGTCTCGGGGTCGACTTCGGGTTCGGGCGCGGCGGCGGCGTCGTCATCGAGCGCCAAAACGACACCATCCAAGTCGTCCAGGCCCATGAGGTCTGCATCGGGCGATGCGGCGGCACTGGGGCTGTCGCTCTCGGAGCCCAGGTCGTTGAGGTCGCTCAGGTCGAGGTCACCCTCGAGGCCGCCGTCGAGGTCGTCTCCGCCGAGGTCGAGATCGCCGTCGATGTCTCCGAGGTCGATGTCGTCGAGGTCGGCATCCGTCGCGGCCCCGTCGGCGGGTTGGGCATCGCCGAGAAGCAGGTCGTCGTCGCCAGCGAGATCGAGCAAGTCGTCATCGACCTCGAGGTCGCCGATCGGCTCGTCGAGATTGAGCTCGGGCTCGTCGAGATTGAGCTCGGGCTCGTCGAGATTGAGCTCGGGCTCGTCGAGGTTGAGCTCGGGCTCGTCGAGGTTGAGTTCGGGCTCGTCGTCGAGGGTGAGCTCGGGCTCGTCCACGGACTCGACCGCGGCGGCCTCGATCGAAATCGGCTCGATGGAGTAGGGCTCAATCGAGTCGGGCTCGGTCAGCGCGTCAGGCCCACCAGAGGGGGGCGTGAGCACGGGGGGCAGCGTGGGTTCAGAGGCGGGAGCCTCTTCGACGCCTGGAATAGGGGCCAGCGGCGGGAACTCGTCGGCCGCTGGCTCGGCGACCAGCATCGGTGGCTCGTCAGCATCCGAGGTCGGGGTGTCGACAGGCGCAGGTTCGGGCGCGGCCTCGGCGGTGCCTGGCACTATTGCGGCGGGCTCCTGTGCGGGCTCCTGTGCGGATTCGGGTGCGGCGGATTCTTGTGCGGCGGGCTCGGGCTCGGGCTCGGCCTCGATATCGAGCTCGAGCTCAAAATCCGCGTCGTCGAGCAACTCCATCGACGGATCGGACTCGATCAGGGCGTCGTCGAAGGTCTCGTCGATCTCGTCGTGCTCGGCCGCGACGAGCTCTTCGTCGACCTCGGGCTTTATGCTGTGGACGCCGGAGTCCTCGACACCCGCGAAGTCGTCCTCGTGGTCGCCCAGCAGGCCGGGCGCCTTGGGCAGCTCGCCTGGGAGCGGCGTGTCCTCGTACGCGGCTATCTCGTTGGACACCGCGAAGGCGGGCGCAAGCGCGACGTCAGCGTTGTCGCCCGGGGCAAGCTTGGGCAGCGGGGGCGTGGGCTGAGCCGGCATCGCGTCGTTGACCAGCTCGACGACGCCAGATTCAGACAAACCCAAGAGCAGCGCGGCAGGCGAGGGCACGACCGGGTCGGGCGGGGATTCGAGCAGGTCGTCGACCGAGCGACTCCCGTCGAGGCACTGCAGGTAGTAGCGCTCCTCTGCGAGCAGGCTCAAGGCGGTTCCGTCGCTCGTACCGTTCGGCCGCGCGACGGGGTACTTGGTGGCCGACGGGCGCAGCAGGCCGCGCGCGCGCTCCTCGGAGTACTGGTCCTGGATGGCCTCGATGATGACGCCCTCCGCACACGACTCCAGCCGTATCCCGAATTGAACGTCAGGCGTGTCTCGCTTGAACTGGTAGCGCCCGTTCTCCCACGAGAAGATCTCGAACAGCTTGGTGCGGAGCTGCGCGGCGAGCCCGTAGCGCAGGTTGCCCTCCGACAGGATGCCCATCTCCACGAGCAGTTCTCCCTGCTTCTTCCCCGTTCGCCGGATAGCTTCAAGGGTCTGCTCGCACTGCTCTTGGGTGATGAGCCCTTCCTGCGCGAGGACCTGCCCGAGACACTCCGACAGCACGTTGCTGCGAACAAAAACGGGCTGGCCTTGCTCGAAGAAGACGACCTTCTTCGTCTCGTCCGACAAGAGGTAGAGGCTTCCTGTCAGGGCGCCGCTTGCGATCTCGCGAAGCAGCCGCGGAAACGGGCAGCGCTTCAGCGTGCCTTTGACGGGGAACTCAAGCGATGCGTCCGCTGATACCTGGGCGGTGGACATGGGTCGTCTGGGGACGTCAGTCGGGATCGAAGGGGAGCGGAAGTTTACAGTCGGGGAGCAGACTGACGAGGGCGCTGCGGACGACGCTCCGGGATGCGTGGTACCGCGAGATCAGCGCATCGACGTCCGGCAGCCCCATCCTACGCGCAAGGGTGGGAAGCTTGGGAGAGTTTTCCGAGAAGCGGTCGGGATCATCGAACCCACCCGCGTGACTCATACGGAGACGGTTGAGCAGTAGCCGCTGGAAGCCATAGGTCGCGCTCAGCGCATTGGCGGTGGTCTTGGGCAGGGCGCCCGCGACTCCAAGCGCCTCGATGGCGGCCGCGATGCTGCGGCAACGTAATCCCGGGGCATCCCGCCCGTGCTGCAGCTGAAGCGCGGAGATCAAAAGCTCGAGTTCGAGGCAGGCGCCCAACCCGGCCTTGGCATTGAAATGGCCGCGCGTCTCACGCCCAATCTCGCGTTCAATTCTCCGCTTGAGGTCGCCCAACGCCGTTCCGAGCGAACTGGTCGAGACCTCGCCGGGGCCGCTGAACAGGTGGGTGGACACGACGGCCTCCGCGGTGGCCGACAGTGGGCCGGGGATAGCCGAGGCGAGCTGCCCTGTCGCCTCGGCGGCCGCGGAGGCATCGGGGGCGCAGAACGGGGCACCCACCTGAACCTCTGCGACTGCGCGCATCCGCAGCATCGCGAGCTTCTCCCAAACGGGCAGGGCGCGCGCATGGTACCGGTCGAATGCGGCCGCCGACGTCACCAGCAAACCTTGCCGCCCCGATGGCCGCAGACGGGTGTCGATCTCGTACAGGCGGATCCCCAAGGCGCGGTCCGACAGCCGGCCCACCAGACGCTGGGCAAAGCGGGTGGCGACGGCCCCAGCCTCGGCAGTGCTCGCGCCACCGTCTGGTGCCCCGTACACAAACACGAGGTCCAGGTCCGATCCGTAGTCCATGCCCTGGGTTCCGTACTTGCCCGCGGCCAGAACCGCGAGGTTCAAGCGGGGCCCGCCGCGCCACGAAGGCTCGGCGGCCAGATCGCGGATGACCGTGCGCATGATTCGATCGGCGAGGTCCGACAGCACGCGCCCGACCACCAGCGGGTCGGGTCGACGCGAGAGGTCGTGGATGCCGATACGGACAAGTTGTTGGTGCTTGAATCGCAGAAGCGTTGCATCGATCCCGCGGGGGTCGACGGGGGCGGTCAGCATCGCGGCGCCCAAGGCCTTGGCGTCCTTTAGCGGGTGCTCGGCGACGGCCTGCAAGACGGCGATGGCGTCGTCCGGCAGCGCACCGCGGCCGACAGGAAATCCGATGAGACCCGCCGACAGCGCTTCGCTGGTGCCGAACAGCTCGGCGGTCATGCGCGGGAGATCCCAGCCGACATCCGGGGGCTCGGCGAACAAGCGCCAGATCCCATAGTGCGCGGGCCGGTCCCGGGAGAACCGCGCGAAGCGGACCAGCGCCATGTCCGGATCCGCACTATCGAGGCACGCCGCGAGCAGCCGCTCCGCGCCCCTTCCCGCGGGGCCGCGCGTGGTCAAGGCGGCCTCATCTCGGGCAAACATGTGCGACAGCAGGGCCTCCGCATCATCGGGGTCGCGAAAGCCAAGCTGAGCGAGCGCCTCGCGTCGCACGTGCGGCGGGGCGCCACTGTCCAGAACCTTCGCAACCGGGCCACGGTCCTCGGGCTCATCGCCGGCCATCGTCGCGGCGATAGCGGTGGCGCGCGCGCGGTGCTCGGCGATCCGCGCATCGAATGCCGCGAGAGGGTCGGGGCCAGATCCGCTTTGCGCCTCGGCGCTGGAGGGCGACGGCGATACGCCAAGCCGTAGTGCCAGGAGGCGGCGCTGGGCGTCGTCGGCGGGGACGACGTGGGTCTGCTGCCCTTGCGCGAGCTGGACGCGATGCTCCACACGACGAAAGAACCGGTACGCGTCGGTGAGTTCCGCGTGCTCGCGATCGGACACAAGGCCCGCGGCGAGCAGACGGTCAAGCGCGCGCAGGGTGCTGGGGCTGCGCAGTGAGCTGTTCTTGCCCGCGTGCATCAGCTGCAGCGCCTGCACGGCGAACTCGATAGTGCGGATGCCACCCTCGTCGAACTTGAGGTTGATGCCCGCCGTGCCCGCGTTGGCCCCGACATCCGATGCCACGACGATCACCGACTCGCGGCGGGCTCTCGCCATGAGATGCCGGATCTCCTCGAAGATCGAAGCGCTCATCGTACGGCGGTACACAAAGGGCCTGAGCCGCCGCTGGACCTCTTGACCAAGCGCTTTGTTGCCTGCGATGGGCCGCGCTCGCAGCCAAGCCTGCCGTTCCCACGGCCGGCCATGGCGCTCGTAGTACGACTCCGTCGCCGATGTGGACATCGAAAGCGGGCCGCGGGTGCCAAACGGCCTTAGCCGAAGGTCAACGCGGAAAACCGGGCGCCAACGTCCCGCCCCCTCCAGGTGACGGACCACGCGCCGCAGCTTGGCGTGCAGCTCGATCACCGCTGTGCGGGGATCCGCTTCGCTGTCGTCGGCGTCCGCGTGGACAAACAGCAGGTCGATGTCCGACAAGAAGTTGAGCTCGTTGCCGCCGAGCTTGCCCATGCCGAACACGACGACTTGTTGGTCGATGCCAGCGTGCTCCAGCAATGCTTGGATGATCCCCGCGGCGAGCGCGGACAGATCGGACCCGACGCGCTCCAGCGGCGCCGCTTCAACCTCCCGCCTGGCCAGCCGCAAGTACTCTCGTGTTCGCAGCCGCCCGACCGCATCGTCGACACCGTGCCGGGTCACGGCGCTGCGCAGCGCGTCGGCTATCGCCCTCGCGCTGAGCGGGCCGTCCTCGGCGTCGGGGTCCGGGTCGGGTCCCAGCGGTTCGGCGTCGTCGTCCGCGCCCGGGTCGTCGAGGACGGAAACCGCCTCGGGGACCAGCGTGCACAGCCGTGCAGGGTAGCTGCCTTGGTGCAGCAGGCGCGCAAACGCGGTGGCTATTGGGTTTCGCCGTAGCGACTCGGGCAGGGCGAGCAAGCGCAGGGCCGCGCCTGCAGGCTCGGCCCCGCGGGCGAGGATCGACAGCGCCCCACGCCACTGCCGCGGAGCGCGGTCCACGATGGCCTGCCGCTCCGCGTGCGTGCCTGCCTGGACCAGTGCATGGAGCAGCGGATCGATCGGGAAGTGAGCCGCCACGACGCGCCGATGGTACCCGCGCCGGGCGGCCGGGGCACTGCTATGGTCGCGCGCATGAGCGGAAGCGATCTCGTGGCTGCAGTAGTACTGGCGGCCGGCAAGGGCACACGCATGGGCTCCGACCAGGCCAAGGTCTTGCACTGCCTCGCCGGCCGTCCGCTGGTGACTTACCCGCTGGCGGTCGCTCGGACAGTGGGCGCGACGCGGGTCGTGGTCGTTGTCGGCCACCAAAAGGAAGCGGTCATCGCCGCGGTGCGCTCGGACGCGGATGGCTCCGACAACGTGCGGTTCGCCGAGCAGACCGAGCAGCTGGGGACCGGGCACGCGGTGCAATGCGCCCTGCAGGGCCTTGAGGGATTTGACGGGGTGGTTGTCATCCTCAGTGGCGACGTGCCGCTGGTGACCGAAGCCTCCCTGCGCGGCCTGATCACTGCCTGCCAGACCAGCGGGGCGGGATTGGCCGCGGCGACCTTCGAGCCGGAGGACCCAACCGGGTACGGCCGGATGTTGCGCGGGCCCGACGGGGGGCTCATCGCGATTCGCGAGCATAAAGACGCGAACGAGGCCGAGCGCCGCGTCACCGAGTGCAATGCAGGAATCTATTGCGTGAACGCGCAGCACCTGCGCGATGACCTGCCGCGGATCGGACGTGGGAACGCGCAGAACGAGATCTATCTGACCGACCTCGTCGAGCTTGGCGCTGGACGAGGAAGCGTTGCGGGCGTGCCTATCCCGTTGCGCGAGGCGACAGGCATCAACACGCAGGCGCAACTGGCACAGCTCGAGGCGGAGCTGGCGTAGGCCGCTAGGCCGAGGTCGATTCGGGCAGCGTGCCCTGTGCGGCCGCGCGAACGACCTCGCGCAGGCGCTGGATGTCGAACGGCTTCTCCACAAACGTGTCGCAGCCGGCGGCGCGGGCCCGGGCGCGCTCGTCCTTCATCACGCTCGCGGAGATCGCAACGATCGGGAGTGTCTCCAGCTCGGGAAGCTCGCGGAGCGCGGCGGCCAGCTCGAGCCCGCTCATGCCCGGAAGATCCAGGTCCAAGAGCAACACGTCGGGTCGCTCGCGCTTGATCTCACGCAGCCCCTCTTCGGCCGAGGACAGCCCTACGACCGTCATCTCGCCGGTTGCCTCCAGCACCTTTCGCACCAGGGTGAGGTTGGCGTCGTTGTCCTCGACGTAGACGATCCGCATGGCAGTGACGCGGCCAGGCTACACTCTGTCGAGCGTGCGCAGGTGCCACAAGGCTCGGGCCCGATGGATGCTGGCCGTGATGGGGGCGCTGGTACCCGGAGCGGTCGCGGCGGCTCCGCCGTTGGTGAGCCCAGCGGTGCCAGTTGCGAGTAAACCCTTGGTGGCGCGGGCGGTTACGTCCGGCGAAGGGGAGGAGATCGTCGGCCCCGCAGAGGTCTCCCGCGCACTGACCGTCGAGCGGGTCGTGATCATGGGCCGCGAGCAAGTGTCGGCCCGTCAGATCCGGCAGATCCTACGCGCAGAGGGAATCGAGGCGGGCGAGGAGATCTTGTGGCCCCGCGATGAGCGGGTCGAGCGGGCTCGCCGACGGCTGCGGGCAACGGGTTACTTCAAGCGCGTTACGTTGCGGGTCGATCCCGTACCGGCCGATCCACATCGGGTCGTTCTGGTCGTCGATGTGGCCGAGCGTTCGACGCTCGCGGTGCAGCGCGCCTACCTCGGCAACTCGAAGATGACACCGTTTCGGGGCGGCATCGACCTGGTCGAGCGCAACTTCTTGGGGCGCGCGGTGCGATTGGGCGGGGCGTTCGTTTGGAGTACGCGGCCGGAGATCGAAAAGGCACGCCGCCAGCAAGCGTATGAAGTCTCGGTGGAGGCACCGCGGCTGGGCGCGACCCGAATCGCACCCCGGGCCAGCGGTCGGTTTGTTTCGGCGGCCGAGCCGTACCGCGTCGACGGAGAACCTGGCGATCCCAATCCCGCGAACTTCCGGACGTTCGCCTACGACCGACGCGGCGGCAGCGTGGGGATTGTGTTTCATCTGGCGCCCAACCTGGTGCTCGATGCTGGGTACCGGTTCGAGCGCATCGATGCCCAGTTGCCCAGCCGCCCGTCGCGGGTCAACCCCGACGGCTCGATCGCCGATGTCGACTTGCGGATGCTCCCCGGCCGGCATCGGTACACGACCGCAGGCTTGGGATTGGGCTACGACAACCGCGAGCAGGCGTTCCTCGCGGGCAAGGGCGGCCGCTTTGTACTCGACCTTCAGGCGTCCTCGCTGGGGACAGGGAGCGAGTACGAGTTTATCAAGCTGGCGGCGGGCGGCGCCTATAGCTTCCGGCTCCCGTGGCGCCATTGGCTGACGCCGAGTGCGTTTGGCGGGCAGATCAGCGGGCGAGCTCCCATCTTCGAGCGCATGTACGGGGGGGACTTCAGTGCCTGGACCCCGGGTCGAGAGCTGGGGCTGCGGTTTTCTACGCGCAATCCCATCGACGTGTTCGGTACGGGGATCAGCCGACGGCCGTACGGAGACATCTTCGGCCGGTTCGACCTGGAATACGTGTGGCCTCTGTTTCGGCGCACACGCACCCAGATGTTCTATGGCGGCGATCTGTTCTTGGCGACCGGGGTGTTCACACTTGTCGGCGACGCCGCGGAGAGGGCCGAGCAACGCGACGCGGGCGAATCGACGACGCCCGTTGGTTTCAATGCCAACCTTGGGATCCGGCTGGATACCGGCCTGGGCACGTTCAATATCTCGGTGGGCGGCGTGCTCCGGAGGACCCCACTTTGAGGCTCTCGCGGCGGACGTGGCTGCGTGGGAGTGTTTCGGTGGGCGTGTTGGCCTCGACGCTGGGCCTGGCGCGTCCGGACAAACTCACCCATCGCAAAGCGGTGTTCGAGGAGATCGGCAGCTCCGTCATGATGACGATCGCGATGCCGACGCTGTTTCGGCGCGGAGACGAAGATGCCTTGTTCTCGATCGACTCCGGCTGGGACACCACGCTGCAGTTCACGGTGGATGTGTGGGAGCGCGGCTCACGCAGGCATGTCGGCACGCGGGTCATCGTGCGCAAGATTCGCTGGGACCCGTGGAAGAAGAAGTACGTCGTGCGCACCAAGGGCAGCTCCGGCTGGGTCGCCCGCACGTTCTCCAAGCGCGCCGATGCCATCGCCGAGGCGGTTGCGCTGGACAGGGTTCGGGTCGTCGCCTCCCGCGATCTGACGCGCGGCGGCGAAGCTGGGCCGTTTTATTTCGTCACCATCACGGCCTTGCGTAACCCCATCGAAGACAGCACCAGCAGCAAGCCAAGGGGGCCCCGACGCAGCGGGCGCCGTGACCTCGAGTTGTTTGGCCGACTCGTGGACGTCCTGGCGGGTGAGCAAGCCGTCGCCGAAGAGGTCCTCAACATCAAGACCAACCCGTTCTTCTTGGTGCCCCGATGAGTCGCCGCGACAACGGGGGGCACGTGGCCTGGTGGGGTCGCCTCGAGCTGCGCATGGTCGCGGCACTGGTGGTGCTGGGCATCGTCTGCGTTGGCGCATCGGCGTACTTGGTGCGCCTGTCGGTGGCCTACTTCGACGACAGAGTTGCGGGCGCGCTCGAACAAGCGCGCGGCGTTGCCGACGAGGTCGAGCCATTCCACCAGGCCGTTGTCGACAGCGGCATCGCGGCCTTCGAAGCGCGCGCGAAGAACCTTGGGTACCGCATCGGCACGCCGCCCCGCGATCCTGCTGCGGCCCGCGCGGTCTTGCAGCGCGTACTCGACGAGACGCCGGATTTGGTACGGCTGACCCTGAGTGTCCCCGGGACCGAGGTCCGGGTCTCGCGGGCTGAGGCGACGCAGCTGGGTCCGCTACAGACGTACGAAGCCGAGGTCTCCGTCGTGGCCGGGGCCCCGCCCGCACTTCGGGTCGCGTTCATGATCGACCCGGAGATCGACGCGCGCTACCAGCGACTGGGTCGTCTGGACCGAGGCATCGGCGTGGAGCAGGACTCTCGCGAGGACATCGAACAAGCCGTGACCGCCGTGCTCGGCTTGGCCTCGGTGCTCGTCTTGCTGGTCGCGGTGGGGATCGGCTTTTGGGTCGCGCGATCGATGACACGCAAGGTCACGGAACTGTCACGCGTGATGACTCAGGTGGGGCAGGGCGACCTGGCCGCTCGGGCGCCCCCGCGCGGCGAGGACGAACTGGGGCAGCTTGGGGCGGCGTTCAACGGCATGCTCGACGAACTCGCGGCGGCGCAGAACAAAGTCGCGTACTTGCAGCGAATAGGCGCCTGGCAGGGGATGGCGCGACGTATCGCGCACGACATCAAGAATCCTCTGACGCCCATTTTGCTCGCTGTGCAGCAGGTCCGCGACAAAGACCCGGGGTTGTCCCCGCAGTTCTCCAAGATGCTCCGAACCTCGGTCGATATCGTGGAAGACGAGATCGAGGGACTGCGCCGCATGGTTTCGAGCTTCTCCAAGTTCGCCAAAGTGCCGCAGGTTCACCTTGAACCCACGACCGTCGGTCGAGTCCTCGAAGAGTTCTCCCGCGCGTATGGGCACCTGACCGAAGACCGCGGGGAGACGCTGTCGGTCGAATCCTCGGCGGGCGCGGCGTCGATTTGCGCAGACCGCCAGTTGCTCAAGCAGGCGCTGGTCAATCTCGTGGAGAACGCGGTGCTGTCGGCGCGCGAGGCCGGCCGTCAGCCCGTCGAGGTCAGCCTGACCGCGGAGAGCCAGGGCGATGAGGTCTGGATCATCGTCGACGACAACGGCCCCGGGATCGAGGCGGAGCGCCGAGAGTCTGTCTTCGAGCCTTACGAGACGTCACGCAAGTCCGGTACTGGCCTGGGATTGGCGATCGTCAAGAAGCTGGTGCTCGACCACGAAGGCGAGATCTGTGTCGACGATAGCCCCCTGGGCGGCGCGCGGTTCGTGATCAAGCTGCCGGTCCACAGCGACTGAATCGGGCTGCTAACCTGCCCCCGCGTGCCCGAAGAGATCGAAATCGAAACGCCGTCGGGGATGCGGGCGGCCCGAGTCTGGGGACCGCTCGATGCGCCTGCTGTACTTGCGCTGCACGGATGGCTGGACAACGCGGCGTCCTTCGACCACATCGCCCCGCGCATGCCTGGCGTCCGCGTCGTTGCGCTGGACCTGCCGGGTCATGGTCTCTCCGAACATGCACCTGCCGGGCAGCTGTATCCGTTTGTTGGGTACGTCGCCGTGGTGCACGAGGTCGCGGCCGCCTTGGGGTGGGACTCGTTTTGCCTGCTCGGCCACTCCTTAGGGGCTGCGGTCGCCTCGATCTACGCGGGGACATTTCCTGACAGGGTTCGGCGACTGGCGCTGATCGAGGGGCTCGGCCCGCTGGCGGAGGATGCCAAGCACGCGCCAGAACGCTTGGCCAAGGCGATAGCGCAGGACACGGGCAAACAGGGGCGGCGGATTCCTGTCTATCCGTCGATCGAAGAGGTCGAGCGCAAGCGCTTGGCGGCAGCGTGGACGATGAAGCCGGCCTCGGTCCGCACGCTGCTTGCCCGGGGGCTGAAGCCGACCGCGGGAGGCGTCACCTGGCGCAGCGATCCTGCGCTCAAAGTCGCCTCTCGCATGCGTCTGACAGAAGCACAGGTGCTCGCGTTTCTGCAGGCCATCCGCTGCCCGACGTTGCTGGTGCGCGGCGATACCGGCTTCCCGTTTGTCCCGGCCGACGACGGCCCTCGGGTGCAGGCCGTCGCCGATCTGAAGATCGAGGCGCTGACGGGCGGCCACCACTTGCATCTGGACGAGCCCGAGGCGGTGTCAGCCGCACTCAACGCATTTTTCGCGCCGCAGGTCACTCCCGAAGGACCGGACGATGCGTGACGTGGGCGGGGACGGACATCGATACTGCCCGCTGTATTGCGAGGAGAATGTCTGGCAACTGTGCGACGACCCGACGGTCCCGGCGGGCCCGCGCGCGGCGGTGTTCATCTCCAATCGCAGTCGTCAGGTTGCCGTCGCGTACCAGCGCGCTTCACCGATACCCGAGGCGCCGATCGTCTGGGACTACCACGTTGTCATGGCGCTTCGGCGAGCGAGCGCGTGGGAGATCTGGGACCTCGACTCCACCCTCGGGCTGGGCGTGGACTTGGAAACCTGGATCGACAGGGTGTTTGGCGGTCGCGAAGGCTTTGGCGTCCCCCACGACCCTACGTTTCGCGTGATTGAAGCGGGCCTGTACCGCGAGACGCTCTCTACCGATCGCAGCCACATGCCGGAGGGGCCGCGTCCTCCGTGGCCCCGCATTGGGACGGGCGCCTCCAACCTGATGGGGATGGTCGCAATGGAGGGCACAGCCGTCGGCGACGTCGTTGCCGCACAGGGCCTTGCCGCTGCCCTCGACCGCGCGGTCAAGCAAACGGACTGCGCTTGAAGGGCACCTTGGGCGGGTGGACGCCCATCTGCGCGTAGCTCTTCCGAAGGTAGACTGCGCGAAGAGACTGGGGCTCGACCTCGGCGTTGTCGAAGTACGCGGCCACGGTTGCCGCCCACAGTCCAGCGGCGGTCGGGCCAGGCATGGGCTGTGCGCGCGCCCGGACGGCCTCTGGGAGTGCGTCGGCGTAGGGCGCAACGCCCGGTCCGATGGCGGTGATCTCCGAAGGCAGCGCCTCGAGCAGGTCTGCGAGCGGCGCTACGGCCTCGTCCGAGGTGCACTCCAGCTGCGGCGGCGCCCCTGGAGGACGCCGTACCAAGAAGCGTCCGGCGTAGACCTCGTCACGCCGCGCATCCAACAGCGCGAGCACGGGTCCGTCCCCGTCGACGCTCGCGGCTACGGCGGCGAGGGTCGAGACGGGGAGGGCTGGGCAGCCGGCGCCGACGGCCAGCCCCATCGCGGTCGCGACCGCGACGCGGGTGCCCGTGAACGTGCCGGGGCCGCGCCCGACCGCAACCCGGCACAGCGCCGAGGGAGCGACGGGCACGCTGGCCACAAGTGCGTCGATGCACCCGGCGAGCCGCGCCGAGGCCTGGCTCGGCTTGTCCGTGATGGCTTCGCCCGCGACCAGCTCGGCCGTCCCCGCCGCCGCGTTGGCGCGACCCAGCGCGATCACGCATCGCGGCGTCGATGCGTCCAGGGCAAGGATCCATTCGTCGGCGGGCATCTAGCGGTCCTCGGCGGCCGGCTTGGCCTTGGGCTCGTCGTCGCCCCAGTAGCGGTTGATGTCGTTGCGGGTCGCGATCAGCACCAGCAGCACGATCACGATGAGACCGATGGCGCTGGCTATCTCGCGGGCGCGCTGGCCCAAGGGGCGCCGACGGACCGCTTCCAGGGTGAAGAACAACAGGTGTCCTCCGTCGAGGATCGGGATCGGCAGCAGGTTCACAAACCCCAGGTTGATCGACAGGATCGCCATCAGCATGAGGAAGTCGCCCGGCCCCTGATCGGCGGCCGTGCCGGCCACGTTGAAGATTCCAACGACGCTCGAGAGTTGGTCAACGCCCGTTTGCCCGGTGAGCATCTGCCGGAGCGCTGTCCAGGTCATGCTGATCTTGGCGACGGTCTCGTCGAGTGCAGCCCCAAACGCATAGGTGACGCGCCCGCGGATCGGCTCCCGGTCGGGCTCGAACACCTTGGCGTAGGGGCGCGCGCCAAACCAGAGGTACTTGCGATCCTGCTTGTATCGATCTCGCCAGGTCTTGAACTCCTGGGCCATCGTCAGGGTCCGCGGGTCTTCGCCCAGCGACTGCACAGTGAGCTCGAATGGGCTGTCCTGCTTGCGGGCCAGCGCGCCACGCAAGTACTCCCACTTGGAGAAGGGGTCGCCGTCGATCTCCAGCACACGGTCGCCGGGCTTGAGCCCCGCCCGCGCCGCCGGACTCCCGGGCTCGATGGATCGGATGAACGTGTTGGCTGCGAGCAGTCCGGTGGCTGACTCGAGGTCGATCGGGTCGCCCGGTGATTTGCGGGGCAGCAGCTGCGCGTGCGCAGACTCGTAGAACATGTACTTGCCCAGCGGCCCGTCGTAGACCTCTGCGCGAAGATAGGTCAGCCGCACCTGCTCGCTTCGCATGGCGTCGAGCATGCGCTGCAACTCCTCGATGGTTCGCACGGGCTCGCCGTTGATCGAGGTGATCACATCGCCTGTCCGCAGTCCGCCTGCGTGCGCGGGCGAGTCTGGATCGACGATGCCAACCTGCGGCACGTAGAACCAGGTCACGACGCCCAGCCGCCCGATCGAGGTGGTGCCGACCGCGTTGCGGCGGACGGTCTTTCGCGGGGTGACGACCCTGTCGATGCGCTTGCCGTCGCGCTCGAGCTGCACCTGCAGCTCGACGCCAGGCGAGGCGGCGACCCGCTTGCTCATGTCGAGCCAGGAGCGGACATCGCTGTCCTCGATCGCGACGATGCGGTCGCCCTGCTGCAGCCCAGCCTGTGCCGCTGCGGTACCATCGATGACCGTCCCGACGATCGCGGGGGGCACGGTGACCGGGGCGAGGATCAGGAAGTACAAAAAGTACAAAAGGATCGGGAGCACCAGGTTGGCCGCCGGCCCCGCGCCGAGGACGAAGTACCGCGCCCATAGAGGTTTGGCCGAAAGCGCGCGGTCGGTATCGCCCGCCGCGACCTCCTCGCCTGGCGCTTGACCCAGCAAAGAGACGTAGCCGCCCAGCGGAATCGGAGCGACGCGATACTCGGTTTCGCCCAGACGGAACTTGAACAACGCGGGTCCAAATCCGATCGAAAAGCGCGTTGCTTTGACATCGACGAGCTTTGCCGCGATGAGGTGCCCCAGCTCATGGACCAAGATCAATGGGCCGATGAGGAGGATGAACCACCAGATGTTGCCCACCGCCGACGAGCATAGCCCACCCCGGCCGCCGCGGCAGAGGCGCGCGTTTGTCACGATGTCGCCTGCCCCCGGGCCAACGGTGGGCCGTAGCAGGGCCGACTGGCGGCCGTCGTTGTGGCGCGATAGGATTCGGGCCGTCGGTGACGAAACCGGAGCCAGCCTCCTACCGCGAGATCCAGGATCTCCTCGACAAGTTCGAGGCAGCGCTTGAGCAGCTCAAGGTGGCGTACGACAAGTACTTTATGGGCGTGGATAGGATCGCGCCCACGAGGATGCGCGACAGCGTCCAACGCCTCTTGCGCACCTGCGAGGCTGCGCGACCTCGGCAGACCGTGCTCCGCTTTCGGCTGAACTCGCTACGGGCACGCCACGTCTCGTACAAACACTACTGGACCCGTGTTCTGACTCAGATCGAGAACGGCACGTATCCACGCCATCTTCAGCGCGCGCGTCGGCGCGAGCGCGAGTTGGCGGCCGCGGCGATCGCCAAGGCCAAGCCCGCGGCGTCCAACGGGGCGGAGGCGGCCCCGGCAGCGTCGGGTCAGCGTCCCCCGCCGCCCCCGCCGCCCGTGCCCGGAATGGAGCCAACGCGCGTCCGAGCGCTCTACGACGAACTGGTCCGCGCCAAACGGGCCGCCGGAGAGGACACACGGGGCCTGACCTACCGGGGCTTGTGTAAACAGCTTGCTCGCGATGCCCCCAAACTGCGTAAAAAGCACGGCGAGATAACTTTTGTCGTTTCGAGCGACGGAGGCCCCGTCCGGCTCAAAGCGAAGGTAAGTCGCTCGGGTTGAAAAGCGCGGCAGGGTGCGTCCATCATGCGCTCAGTGCCTTGCGTGCGCAGCGCGCCGTTTGTTGAGGACCCGCCGGCTGAATGCCTGCCCCCTCGCTTCGTCTCAAGGCCCGAGGACGCTACCCATGAACCGCATTTCGATCGCCACGCTAGCCTGCCTTGCACTCGCAGCGGGGTGCTCTTCCAAGAGCTCCCAGCAGACCGACACCCCAGATGCGGGCGCCGTCGCTGAGACGCCGACCACCGACGGGGACGCCGGAGCTGCCGACGCAGACGCCCCGGCCGGGGAGCGCCCCAAAGCCCGCATGGGCAGCGGCACGCGGAGTACCACCAAGCGCACGGGCAAGCACCGCTCTCTCGTTGCCAAGAAGCCTCCGGTCGCAGCCGGCGGCAAGACAAAGGCCAAGCGGACCGCCAAGGCGCGCAACCCCAGCGACCCGGTGGTCGTGAGTGGCGTCGTGCCCACCATGCTCGTGTCGGGCGGCGTCTTTCAGGTCTTCGGCGAAGGGTTCGATGAGGATCCCGCGAAGAACAAAGTCACGATCAACGGCAAGGCTCAAACGGTGCTCGAGGTCGCAGATGACCACCTCGTCGTTCAGGCTGGCGCGACGCCGACCACGGGCGCGGTCCGAGTGCGCAAGGGCGGCGGCCGAATGCGGTCCCGCGGCAAGTCCGGCTCTGGTACGCCCACGACGGCCAACAAGGTCACGGTCCTGGGGGCGGGCGACGGATTCGCGACCCCCGCGACGCTGCCCGGCCAGGGCTTGCTCGGAGCGGTCTACGACATCGGCGGCGCGTCCACCGAGATGCCCGACTTCAATAGCGTAGGCGATCCGGTCGGCTACGTGCTGATGGGCAACCTCGACATCGCGACGGGCGGCTTCAGCGGCTTCCCGGTTGGCGGGGCGGAGCTGAACGAGAACTTCGGCATCCACTTCCAGGGCTCGCTGAATGTCGTCGAGGGCGGGGACTACGAGCTGTGTCTCGCCGCGGGCGATGGCGCCATCCTCTTCCTCAACGGCGCTCCATTCCTCGACAACGACGGCGCTGGCGAAACGCGCGAAGTCTGCGACACGGTCGAGATTGAGCCCGGCGAGTTTGACCTGCAGCTGCTCTACTTTCAGAACGAGGGCGACCTTAGCCTGCAGCTGACGTGGGCCAAGGACGGCGGCGCCAAGGAAGCCATCCCCGCGTCCGCGTTCTTCCCCCCCGAGAATCTGGACGGACTGGCTCAGGCTCTGAACCAGTAGCGCGTACGCCGCTGGGCTGAACGACCCGGACTCTTGGGAGTCCGGGTTTGTTCGTTAAGGCAGTGGCACGCTGTCGTCACCCGCGCAGACAAGCGTGACAAGCTGCGGGGCCGCGTCTCCGCGCCGCAAGACAAACCGACCCGGACCAGCGGGCCGCGCTTCCAAGATTGGCGCGTCGGTCTCGTATCGCGTGGTCTGAGACTGCTCGACCGAGTCGGGGAACAGCTTGGTGACCTCGAACGCGCCCGCGAGCACGCGGGTCAGCGCGATGTCGCCGTCGAGTTGGGCGAGAGACTGCCCTTCGAGGTTCGGCACTTGAAGCTCGGTGAATCCATCGTCGAAGTTGACCCGCGGCAGTCGTAGCAGCTGCGGCCCCTCGCCGGGCATGGTGACGAGTGTGTACGTGGCAAAGGGATCGACGGCGAGCCCTGACGGCGGCCCTGGTGGCTGCGTCGCGATGAAGTCGGACTGTTCGGACCGCAAGATGCCCGCGGGCACGCCGTCGTTGTCGAGACCGATGAGCACCACGAAGACGTCGTAGGCGCTGGCCAAGTTGCCTTCTTCGACCCGCTCGCGACTGGCGAACAGGGCGGCGGTACCTGTGCGCGGGTCCGACTGGCGCCCGAGCACTTGGACGTTGGGGTGCGAGACGAGGGCGTTGCTCGCTTGGCACAGCTGGACGTCGACGTCGGGATCGTCGGGGTCGCAACGCGGCTCGAAGTTCAAGCGGTGCTCCGAGGCGAGGCGGAAATCGCTGATGTCGCTGTTGGATGTCTCGAGCCTCCCGACCCAGACGCTGATCGCCACGCTCGGCGAAAACGGGGGCACGGAGACCAAGTACGGCGCGCCTTCGACGAAGATCAGATCGCGGTACCACGTGCTCGTGTCGCAGGGCTGGCACGTGTGGGAGTCGTTGGGGAACGCCACCATGTTCATGGACCCCTGCACGAACGGGACGGGGTCGCGGTCCAAGACCCGCAGAACCCGAAACTCGTCCGGCGTTCGCACGGTGACGTAGACCTCGTCGGCGTCGGGGGAGGTCCGCAGGTGTGTGGCGTCCCGAAATTGGGTGGAGACCCCCAACGAGACCTCGGATACCACCTGGTCGCCCGCGAGCCTGCGTAGGTATAGGTTGCCCGCTTCCCCGCCTGCGGGCACGACGAGCACCCAGGAGGAGGCCGACGTCGCGTAGTCGGCGGCGACATCGAGGATCTCGTCGCGGGTGCCGTCGGCGGACTCGCCGAGGTTGTCCGCGAGCACGTGTACCTCGACCTCGTTACAGTTCTTGGAAATGTCCAAGACGATCGGCGCCAACTCCGAGCTGCAGCTGCCGCACAGCGCGGCGAGGCACACAGCGAGCGCGCGCTGGGTCATGCCTTGGGCCCCGGAAACACGGACTCGATGGCCTCGATGGTGACCTCGGTCAGAAGGTCGAGGGCCGCGTCGTCGATGCAGTACGGTGGCATCCAGTAGATGGTGTCATGGAGCGGGCGCAACAGCACCCCGGCCGCCATGGCTGCCTCGCGAAGAGCAAGCGATATCCGCCCGCCTGGTGGCCCGGGCTGGCCCGGGGCTGGCGCCACGGTAAGCGCAGCTATCATCCCAGCCTGACGGTGATCCACCACGGCGGCGCAGCGTTCGGCGACGCGGCGTCGGCAGCGCGCCAACGCCTCAATTCGCTCTGGCAGCGCATCCAATCCGCCGCCCTCCGTTAGGAGCTTGATGCTGGCCACGCCCGCTGCGGTCGCTATTGGGTTGCCGGTGAACGTGTGGCTGTGGAGAAAACTCCGGGCGGGCGAGCCCGTGAACGCCTCCTCAAAGCCCTGGCGCACCAGCACGCACGACAGCGGGAGCACGCCCCCGGACAGGCCCTTGCTCAGACACATCAGGTCCGGCGTCACGTCAGCCCAGCTGCTCGCAAACAGACGGCCCGTACGACCGAACGCCACGGCGATCTCGTCGGCGATGACGTGGATGCCCAGCGCCTGCGCCTCTCGCACGATGCGTTGGTAGTAGCCGACCCCGTGCATTCGCATCTTGCTGGCACACTGAATCAGCGGCTCGACGACCAGCGCGGTCAACCCGTCGGCGTGTTCGCGTAGCAACGCGACGGCTTGATCGGCGGCTTCCGAGTCCGCGCCCGCATCCGTCTGCAGCATTGCGTGCTCGTGCCAGCGAAACTCGGGCGCAGGCAGATACAGCGGCTCGGTCAGCAGACCGGCAAAGATGCCGCGGTAGTCATCGGCGCCGCTGACGGCCAGCGCGCCCAGCGTTTCGCCGTGGTACCCGCCGTGCAGCGCCGCAAATCGGGTGCGCTTGGGCTCGCCCGTTTGTCGCCGGGACTGGAAACTCAGCTTGAGGGCGACCTCGATGGCCGCCGAACCACAGTCGGCGTAGAACACCTTGCCGTAGCCGGGAGGCGCCAGCTTCAGCAGCCGCTCGGCCAGCTCGACGGCGGACGGGTGGGTGAACCCGGCGAACATCACGTGGTCGAGGCGACCGGCTTGCTCGGCGATAGCGGCCACAATGTCGGGGTGGCAGTGCCCATGGATGGACGTCCACCACGATGCGATGCCGTCGAGGATGCGCTTGCCGTCGGCATCGAACAGCCAGACTCCCTTGGCGCGCGTGATCGTCGACGGAGGCAGCCGCTCGAGGTCACCGAAGTGGGTCGCGGGGTGCCAGAGGGCCGTCGCGTCCCGGCTGCTGAGGTCATCTGCCATCCCCATGGGCAGGCCTCATACCACGGGAGCGACAAACGCCGTGGCTAACGGTCGCGGCCCGCGAGGGTAGGGGCGTCGGCCCCCGCTATCCCAAGGCTCGAGCGCAGGCGGGCGGTCAGCGGCAGATCGGGGTCGGCGCGGGCCCACAGCTCGGAGGCCGCGAGGCGTTTGGCTTCGGCAAGCTTGTCATGGCCCGAAGCATCGTCGACCCGGGCCCGGGCGATGAGCAGCCACGGATCGTTGGGCGAGAGTGTTGATAATGCCATTGCGAGCGAGTGCCCGCGCACCAGGTCGGTCACGGCGGGGGAGGCGGGGCATAGCGCCGCGGTGAGCTCGAGCTCGGCCGCAAACATCTCGAACGGTGGCACGACCTGGCGGACGCGAGGCGGTCGGGTGTCCCCGCCGCCACATCGCCCGGCCGCGACGGCGCCGAAGCGCTCGACCATGGCGATGGATGTCTCGGGCAGCAACCCGGTGTCGCCCTGTTGATGCTCGAACACGTCCCACAGCGATCGGGTCAGGCCAGGGGCAAGGTCGGCGCACTGACGTGGCCGCGTTGTCATCTCGAACCGCAACGCATACCCGCACCACATCGTGACCAGGGCGACGCGATGTGGATCGTCGCCCAGCGCCTCGATCCCCTTCCACGCGGCTGCCAGCCGTCCGTCGTGCATCTGGATCCGCAGGGCCATCGTCGGATCGACGGGACGCAGGCGCTCGGCGAGGCCTGCCGCGGTCGACATATCGCCGTCGAGCAATGCCCGCAGCGTGCGGACCTCCAGCAGCAGCGGGATGTCGAGATCCGTATCTGTGGCGGGGGCCGGGCGGGGCACGCGGGCGCCGCCTCCAGCGGTCATCGCGTCGGCCAGGTGTGTGCGTGCAAGCTGTGTCCGCATCGGAAGCGCCCACATCGCCTGCAGGTCTTGCTCCTCGCTCAGGCTCGCCAGCGCGGCGTCGGCGTCGGCGACGGCTTCCGGGTCCTGTGGGTCCAAGTCCAGGCGCGGGATGAGGTGCCACTGCACCGCCAGCGGCAGGAGCTCGGGCCCTATCGATCGCGGCCCGTCGCGGAGGGTCTGCTCGGCGGGGGCCGCGAGTCGGTACGGTGACTCGCAGGCGCCTTGTGCCAGTTCCTGCCAGGACGGGGAGCCGCGGAGGGTCGTGCGGCCGTTGCAGGATGCGCGGCGGCCGTCGGGGTCGCCCAGGTCGTGAAGCACGGTCGCCCTCCAGAAGGTCAGGGCCGCCGAGTCGGGTGCGCGGATCGACAGGCGCTCGAGCCTCCGAAGCGCAGCGCCGCGCTCGCCGACATCGAACGCGCGAATGGCCGCCGACAGCTCGGCCTCGGCCAACGTGTCAGGAAGTCCGAGGCTCCGCCAGGACGGCGCGGTGCGCATCCACAACGCGCCGACGACAGCCGCGGCGAGGAGCCCTGCGCCGACCACGAATCGACGCCGATGCTGGTTGCGGAGCGGGGAAATCAGATTCGCCGCGGCCGATGCGGACAGCGGTCGCTCCTCGATATCGCGGGCCATGCAGCGCCGCACCAATCGGACCAGGCTCCAAGGCACGTCGCGTCGGAGGCTGCGCAGAGGGGGCGGGGGGGCGCTGGCAAGCTTCTCGACAAACGCGGCCGGGGTCTTTGCCGAGTGGGGCAAGCGCCCGGTGATCATTTGGTACAGCATCACGCCGAAGGCGTACAAGTCCGACTGAACGCTTGCTGGCTGCCCCTCCCACAACTCCGGCGCCATGTAGGCGGGGCTGCCAAAGATGGTTCCGGCTTCGGTGCGGACCAAGCTCCACGGAGACGCTGTCGCCTCGGGAATCTTGCTGCGGTCCAATACGTCGTCGATCCCGGCGACACCAAAGTCCATCACGATGGCGCCGCGGTGCGTGAGCATGACGTTGCCCGGCTTGAGGTCGCGGTGCACGACCCCGGCCAGGTGCGCGGCCTCCATGCCGTCCAATACGTTGAACGCGATCGCGCGAATCTTCTTGATCGAGAGTCGCTCCGCGGTCGGCGGACGGTGACCGTCGGGACCCTCGAACAGGTCCTCCAACACCTGCCCCTGCAGCACCTCCATGGTGAAAAACGGCAGGCCCTGGTCCTCGCCCGTGTCGTAGATCCGAACGACATTTTGGTGCGTGACCGAGTGTGCCAGGGCCACCTCTCGCAAGAATCGGCGCACGGTGTCGCGGCGCTGGGCCAGTTCTGGCCGCAGTACTTTGAGCGCGACGGGCTTTTTGAGGAGTCGGTCTTCGGCGAGGAACACCTGGCCCATGGAGCCGCCGCCCAGCGGACGCTCGATCTCGTAGCGTCCACTGACGAGGTGTCCGGCCTCCCACGGGACGCGATCATCGGTGCGCTGTCCCGGGTCGGAACTCGAGTCCGATGGGTCTTCCGCGTCGTGTTTTTCGGGGGACAGACCGGCGGAGGCACCGTCCTTGCGCGCGGGGTCGTGTGGCGGTCGGCTGTCGTGCCGCGTGCGAGCCGGTTCCCGGTCGCCGTCGCTGTCGTTGCGTGGCCCTGCCACCGACGGCAGCATACCGGGCTGCGGGAGGCGAGACTATGTGCGGCGTGCCTTGGCGAGCGCCAATACCGATTCGACCAAGACGCCCGTCCCCAGGGCCGCGAGGAGACCGCCCACGGCCAGGAGCAACGGATCGGTGAACTTGCCCAGATTCACCACCATCGCGACCACGGTGGAGCCGAGCATACCGACGGCCGGAACGGCTGCGGGCCAGCTCGGTCGGTTGCGCGCGCGCAGATACAGTGTCACGACCACCAATGTGAGCCCCGCCAGCAGCTGATTGGTCGTTCCGAACAGCTGCCACAGGGCCAGGCCGGCGGGGCGCGCGACCATGCCCGCAGGCGTCTGAACTTGGACCTCGTAGAACGCGAACAACGCGATCACAGCGCACGCGGCAGTGGAGGCAACGTATCGGTTCGAGGCGCCCGGAATCCCAAACGCGCTTCCGATCTCCTCGATGTTAAAGCGGAGTAGGCGGGTCGCGGAGTCCAACGTGGTCAGCGCAAACGAAACGACCACCATCGCGATCAGCGCCGAGGCGAGCGCTGCCGACAGACCCAGGCTGGTCATGAACGCGGTCGTGCCCACGATGAAGGTGTCGATCTTTTGCGGGAGCGCCTGCACCGAGCTCCAGTCGGCGTAGAGGTGATTCCAATCCGACGCCGAGGCGATACCCGCCGTGCACGCGAGCGTGGCCAGCAGGCCCAGCAGGCTCTCCCCGAGCATCGCGCCGTACCCGATCGGTCGAGCGTGGGTCTCTTTGTCGAGCTGCTTGGCGGTTGTGCCCGAGCTGACCAGACCATGAAATCCGCTCGCAGCCCCGCAAGCGACGACGATGAAAACGAACGGGATCATCGACGGCGCACCCGCTGGGTTCAGGCGAACGGCGGGCGCGGCGAACTCATGGCCGCCGAACACGAGGCCGACGTAGGCGACGCCGAGCCCCAGGTACAGCAGCAGCGCATTGAGAAAGTCGCGGGACTGCAGCAGGGCCCACACGGGCAGCACTGAGGCCGCAAACGCATACGCCAGGAGCGCCCACGTCCAGGTGCTCGGGCTGGGCCAGCTCGCTGGGTCCAGGCCAACGGTCGGCCACCGCATGCCCACCCCAATCGAGCCAAGCTCGAGCGCAAAGCCGACGATGGCGACCGTTCGCAGGGTGACCTTGCCGCGGTGCATCAAGACCCCCGCGGTCATCGCGATCAACATCAGCGCACCCGACGGAAACACGGCGCCCGGGTAGCCCGGTTTGCCCGGGGCCAGCTCGACGGAGAACAGCCGCGCGATGACGTACACAAACACGCCCATGGCGAGCGCGACGCCAAAGAAGATAATGAGGTGGAGCAGGGTCCGAGCGCGCGGACTGACCACTTCCTTGGCGACCTCACCGATGCTCATGGCTCGGTGGCGCACCGAGACCACCATCGCCGAGAAGTCGTGCACGCAGCCCACAAAAATCGCGCCGAAGACGACCCAGCACACGGCCGGCAGCCAGCCCCAAATCACCGCCACCGCGGGCCCGAGCATTGGGGCCAGCCCAGTGATCGAGGCGAAATGGTGTCCGAACAACACGGCGGGGCGTGTCGGCACGTAGTCCACGTCGTCGCGCTGCGCGTGGGCGGGGGTCACCGCGTCCGGGTCGAGCGAGAACACGCGCTCTGCGAGCCAGCGCGCGTAGATCCGATACCCGAGGAAGTAGGCGGCGAAGGCGCCAATGACAACCGCAGCGGGGCCCATGTTCGCGGCAGGGTACTGCAAGTGCGGCGGCCCCGAACGGACGCGGGGCCAAGGGGATCCCCGGGTGCTTTTTTGAGGAGACCCCTCGATGACGATGGGGCGCGTCGCGCTAAACTCAGCGCCGATGCCCGCAGCGCCCACGCGTGACTTGGTTCGTCGGCCCTGGGCCGCGGCCATTCGATACCTGGTTGCCGCCGGGCTGGGGCTCGGCGGCGCGTGCGTGGTGTCAGTGCCGAACGACGAGGGCAAGCCAGGGCCGTGCGGCGGGCGAGCGTGCTCCGTGCACGGCTCGTGCGAGCGCGGCACTGACCTTTGCCGCTGCGATGCGGGCTTCAGTGGCAATCCGTACGCGTCGTTTGGCTGTCAGCCCACGCATCCGAAGGGCGATTGCAGCGCCAGCTGTGGCCTCAATGCCCGCTGCGAAGACGATGCGTGCGCGTGCGAGGAAGGGTTCGTTGCGGTGTGTGGCACGGGCGACTGCCTGCCCGAGTCCGCCTTGTGCGATGGGGAGCTCGACTGTGCCAATGCGGCCGACGAGCAAGCCGATGTCTGCTTCGAGACGGTCGTGATGCAGTGGTCGATTGTTGATGGCTGCGATGACGGCGAGTCGGTCCGCTGGCGGCTCTGGGCCGAGGACCGCGACTGGGTCTGGCCCAGCGCCGACTCCGAGTTTGCCAGCGCTCCCCTGTCACAACCCAGTATTGAGGGCATTGAGTGTTTCGCCGGTGAGCTTGTTTGCTTTGGCGGGTCTGCGGGTGACAGTGACTGGGGGGTCGCCGCGTCCGGGGTGGGTTCTTGCGACACATGCTGCGAGCTGTGCCGTGAAGAGACCATCGAGTACGGCGTTCTGAGCTGCGACTAGGCCGTCTGCGCGGCGAACCACGCGCGTTTGCGGCAAACAGCGCGATACCGGTATCCACTGGCGCAATGGAGGCCGCGCGGGGAGCCCCCAGCGGGATTGTGAACGGCTGGCACTTTACGCACCGCCAGCCCGGTGGCATATTCCGTGGGTCGCGGCGCTTTGACGGCGTGTTGCGACCGTATTCGGGTCCAATGACCGAGATCGCCCAGCTGTTCGAATCGGCTCTGCGTAGCAATCGCGCCAGTCTCCTCCGCAAGGCGGCGATGAACACGGTCGCGCGCATGCCGCCCGACACAACCCTCCGCGAATTGCTCGCAAGCGATGCCGCCGAGGCCATTCGTGCCCTGACGCTCGAAGACCTCGCCGCGGCGCTCCGCGAAGCCGGGCTAGAGCCAAAGCCGAAGCCGAAGCCGAAGGCACCTTCCCAACATGAAGGGCCGGCAAACCCAGACCCGGACGCGCCGCAGAGTCGCGACGAGCAGATCTATCGACGGATCCTCGACGCAATGGCGGATGAGCCACTGACGATTGGGCAGCTCTCCAAGCGGCTCGACGTCGACGTCGACGAACTTCGCGGGTATCTCACCTGGATGAAGAAGATGGGCAAGGTGGCCAGTACCGGCCGCGCCCGTGCCACGCGGTACCAGGTTGTGGGCTGACGCCCGTGGATTGGCAAGACGATCCTCTGAGCGAGCGCGTGGCCGCGCTCAAGCACGACCTGGGTAAGTACTGCGCGTGGCAGTCGGTGAACCTTGGCGACGAGGCGTGGACGGGCCCCGTTGCGGACGGACTCATGACCGCGCTGTGCTCCGACTTGTTGGCCACCAAGACGGGCACCGACGGCGACCGCAGCGCGTGGGAGCTGTGGGATCTGCACGCCGCCGAGCTGCCGCGGCCTCTGGATCCGCCCGAGCTTGCCGACGTCGAGGCGGCCGTCGAGGTGTTGCGGGCCGCTGAACCGGCGCTGCGCAGTCGCGATCGTGAGGCCATTGGCGCTCATCGCAACCAGATCCGACAGGCGCAACAGACCATCCGCAAGGCCTTGGCCTCAGCCCATCGGACGCTGCTCCGTCGTGCCGACGCGGGAGCCTCTTAACCCGATGGCGTCCGTCCTTATCATCGACGACGAGGACAAGTACCTCGAACTGTGCCAGCGGTTCCTGCCCGAGCACGATTTCCTGCCGGTCTCGCGCAACTACGCTGAGGCGGCGAACACCCTGCGGCAACGTGCGGGCACCGTCGACCTGGTTCTTCTCGACGTGCACTTCGATATTCCGCAGGACGACCTGCTGCCGTACGACAAAGACGCGCTGCTGGCCAAAGGGAACCCCGAGCGCGCGGTCGAGCGCCTGCGACGAGGGCAGGGGCTGCACATCCTCGACCGACTCCGGGACTCGCATCCCGACGTGCCGGTCATCCTGATGACGTCGCAGGACGACCTCCCGATCGAGGCCGACGCCGAGCGTCTCAACGCCCAGGACTACACGTACCTTCTCGATGACGACTACCTCGACGCGCGCTCGCTCAAGCTCCAGGTGGAGGCGGTGCTCGCTCGCAAAGAGAAGGTGCCCGGCGTCTCGGACGAGCCGTTCTACTGGGGCACGACCCCGGCCATGTTGGCGATGCGTCGGCGGCTGCAAGTGCTGGCCCGCGGCCGGCTCCCGATCATTTTGCTGGGCGAAACGGGCACGGGGAAGAGCCTGTTGGCCCGAGAATTCGTGCACGCACGCTCGCGGCGCGAGGGGCCGTTTGTGGCGGTGGATCTGTCCACGATCCCCGCTGGTCTGATGGCCGCGCACCTGTTTGGCGTGGTCAAAGGCGCGTACACGGGGGCGACGTCGAGCCGCGACGGCGTGCTGGCCCGGGCCAACGGCGGCACGCTCTTCCTCGACGAGATCGGCAACCTCTCGCTCGACGTCCAAAAATCGCTGCTGACCGCGATGCAGGATGGCCGCTATTGCCCGGTGGGCTCCGTCGAGGAGCGCCACGCAGACGTGAAGCTCATCGTTGCGACCAACGAGGATCTGACGGCGATGGTGGCGGGCGGCACATTTCGGGAGGACCTGTTCATGCGCCTCAACCCCGCGACTGCAATGCGGCTGCGGTCGCTGCGTGAGCGCAAGGACGACTTCGCGGAGCTGGTGTCTGTGTTCATGGCGCGGGTCTGCGCCGACCCGTACAACCACGATCTGCTGCGCCAGTACGCGGCCCCGCGCGGGCTTGCGGTGCCCGGACGCGGCGACACGATGCCCGTGGGGGTGGGGCGCACCGTCCCCGCAAAAATCGATCGCGGGCGGGTGTTCTTCGTGATCCAGCCCAGCAGCTTCAACCTGCTGCGCGAGTATCGATGGCCCGGCAACTTCCGCCAGCTTGAGATGATGCTCTCCAACCTGGTCGCGCTGACGCTCATCGAGCTGGTCGATCGCGCCGAAGAGGTCGAACCCGAGCATTTGGGGGAGGGAGCCCGGCCGGATGTTGTGCCGATCCTGCCGCGGACGGTCCGCGATCTGCTGCGCCCGATGGAGCCGCCCACCCACAGCGCAAAGGACCCGACAGCGGCGGTCGTGGAGTCCGACGATGGGACCCATCGTGTCGCGGTCGACGTTCAAGCGGGGGAGTCGCTCAACGCGGTGAGCTGCGCGGTTGAGCGCCAGTACCTAGAGAAGCTGTTCGAGAAATACGGCGGCGACTTGGGGCGTATCGCTCAAGTCCTGCTCGACGAGCCGACCGCTGGCCGGAAGGTGCAGTTGCGTATGAACCAGCTCGGCATCAAGCTCAGACGGTTGAAGCGGCGCACGGAGTCGGCCTCTTGAAAGGGGCTCCGAAGCGGCGTGCGTTCAACCAGCTGCTGGCGGGCCTGATGGTGTTGGCGGTTGGCCTGGGTGTGCTCGGCGGGCGGGCGGCACACTCGGCCCCTCCCGCAGGCCCAGCGCTGCCTCGCGTCGATGACCCGCCCCCGGGTGGCGAGGACGGCGGAGGCAAGGCGCCCGTGCTCCCGCCGCCGCCCGTCGATGCGGATGGTGGCGGTGACGACGGCGATGACGACGGGCCCGATGCCGGGGACGGAGCGTCGGATGCGCCAGTACCCGTCGTCATCTCGGAGGCCGACCGGTTGGCCCGACGCGCCGATGAGGTCGAGGGGCACCTGCGTCGCGCCGAAGCGGCGCAGAAAAAGGGGCGGCACGACGACGCGATTCGCGCCTACACGGCGGCGCTCGAGCTCGAGCCGGGTGACCCGACCGCCCTGTTGGGGCGGGCCCAGTCACGCAAAGCGCGTTGGCCCCCCGGTCGCTGCCCGCGGCGGGCGCTGATCGATCTCAAACACTTGGGCACCTACGACCCACGTGGGGCGTGGGTCAAGCAACGGCAGGTTGCCATCGAGTGGATGGCGGCGTGCCCGCGCGAGGCGGCCGACCGCCTGGCGCTCGCCAAAGAACTCGCCGCGGAGGACTTTGGGTCACCGGGTCGTCCTGATCACATCCGCGAGGTGGTCGCACGCTTGTCGTACGACGCGTCCAAGGACAAGCCCGAGCCCGAGGCGTCGGCGCAGCGGGAGGACGCCCTGGCGGAGTTGCTTCGATACCGCCAGGAGTGCCGCGACGCGGGGATCGAGGCGCATCCCGCCGCCCTTCGCCATTTGGCCGACATCTACCGCGAAAAAGACGAACTCGCGCTGGCCAAAGAGAGCTACCGCGCGCTGTTGAAGGTTGCCGCTGGCAGCGACGCGGCCAAGGGCGTGGTCAAGCTCGTCGATGATATCGAGCTGGAACTGTCGCTGCGGGAGCTCGAGACCACCCAGGGCTGGAAGCCGAGCGATGCGGCCCGAGCCTCCTACACGGCCGGGGAGGCGGCGCTGCGTCGCAACGATCTCGTCGCGGCGCTCTCCGATCTCAACGCCGCCATCGAGGACTCACCACGGTTCCCGCGCGCCTATCACATGCGTGGGGTCGTGCACGCGCGCCAGGGGCGGTTCCTCAAGGCTGTCCGCGACCTCAAGCGAGCGATCATCATGGATCGGTCCGACTACGAGGCGCACATCAAGCTCGGACTCATCTACAAAAAAGAGTTCGCTGGCGCCGAGGACCCGTCGGCCATCGAACATCTCGAGGCCGCGCTGCGTTTGCGCCCCGACCTCACCCGTCTGCACCTGTTCTTGGGTGAGCTCAACGCCCGTACCAACCGCGAGCGCGCGCGCGAGCACTACGATCGCTTCCTCGATCTCGCGGATCTGGACGACCCGGATGCGGAGCGTGCACGCCGTGCCCTGCACGAGTTGGATCGCGAGATTCGCAAGGACGAGCCGCCCGTACTCCCGCCGCCGGCCGAGACGGCCCTGCGCTCGCTCGACATCGGGCTGCAGCGTTTGATCAACGAGGCCTACCTGCGGGGTACCGAGCATCAGGATTGGCGCATGGCCGAGAAAATCCTGCAGCAAGCGCGCGAGGAATTCCCCAACGAGCCGGTTGTTCTCAACCAGCTGGCGCGGGTCGTGTATGCCCAGGAAAAATGGGGTGACTCCCGCCGATACTGGGACGAGAGCCTGGCGATGGACGAGGGGCAGATGGAGGTCCACGAGCGCCTGGGCCTGCTCCTGCGCGACGACCTCCCCGACCAGGCCATCACGCACTTGCGGCGGGCTGCAGAGCTCGGATCGCTGACGGCGCGCTATGTGTTGGCGGATCTGCTTTGGGCGCAAACCCAGCCCCTGGCGGCCTCTGAGCAGCTCACGATGTATCTGGACACGGCGGGTGACTACGACCTGCACTGGGATCGGGCGCAGGCGCTACGCGCCGAGATCGACCGCCGATTCTTCCAGTTCTACCTCGTTGCGGGGATCGTGCTCACCATCGGGACGGTTCTGCCCGCGTG
>Ga0316189_10000182_pt1 | contig 60209 bp, 45 predicted proteins | sample LowCovwburrow_MG_FD_204930 | JGI IMG/M metagenome (GOLD analysis project Ga0316189, IMG submission 204930) | Coastal sediment microbial communities from Maine, United States - Lowes Cove worm burrow | ecosystem: Environmental > Aquatic > Marine > Coastal > Sediment | place: USA: Maine...
AATCGAATTTGGGGGTTCGCCAACCTAGTGGATGACCATGTCCCGCCTCATCCAACTTGTTACCGCCGCTTCGCTTGTCCTCACCCTCGGAGCCTGCCAGGAAGAAACCAACGATGAAGCCGCGCTCCGGCTGGTCGAAGAGGGCTTTGAGCTGACCACGGAGGTCGCCGATATCTTCTGTGACTGCTGGGATGAGTTCAACCTCGAGGGGGTCGACTCGCAGCGCGAGTGCGTCGACCGCTACGTCCGACTGCCGTCCGAGCAGCGGTGCATCAAGGAGGCGTACTTGGAGGATGCCGAGGCCGCAAAGATCTACCTCGAGTGCTGGAACGAGCTGCAGGATGATCTGGTGGCCTGCATGGACACCCGCCTCAGCTGCGGCGACCCGCAAGCCGCCGTCGACTGCTTTGAGGATCGAGACATCGGTGCCCAGCGCTGCATCGAGCTGCCCGAGAGCATCGACCGCGACCTCGGCAACTGCTTTGAGGGCTAACGCTTCGGCACGACGACGCCCACGGGATCAGCCCGGCGTCGTGAAGTCGTCGCAGGCCGACTTGATGGCGCCGACGGCTTCGTCGAAGAACGGCTCGTAGTCTCCGCAGACGGCGCCCACATAACCGTAGGTGAACATCTCGGTGAACTCGATAAGGCGGGGGGTCGGCTCGGCGCCCACGAGGCCGCCATCGCACTTGTCCAGCGGCGGACACGCGTCGGCACCCGTCGGCCCAACGAGCGAAAGCACGACCACGTTGCCCTCGACGCCACCCTTGGCGGCGACGATCGCATCGAACCAGTCCGCGGGTTCGCCGTCGGACCCGGGCTGCCCCTTGCCGTTGCAGGCCTCCGCCTCGGTCTCGTGGTCGTCCTCTTCGTCGGTGATGACGACCACGATGAGCAGCGCGTCGTCGCGCAAGAAGCCCTCGTTGCAGTCGCCTACGTCGGTGTTGGGCGACGACAGCGCGGACATGAGGGCCTGCATCGGCCGCTCATCACCGTCGCCACCGATCCCGACCCGCGCCGCGCATTCAAACGTCACGTCCAGGTCGTCCTCTTGCGTCATGTAGCGCAGGTCCGACGCGTACGGCGTGCATGTGGCCTGGCTGGAACCGACCGTGTAGTTGCGGGTCACGAACACGCCGTAGCGATTGGGCTCGCAAGAAATGTCGTTGTTGTCGGTGCGAATGACGGCGACGTTGTAGCCGTCGGTCTCCGCCAGCTCGTCGCGCATGGTGTCGATGAAGTTGGGGAAGCTGGCGACGAGGTTCGCTTGTTCGTCGTCCATGCTCCCCGAGCTGTCGATGACAAACAGCAGGTCGACCTTCTTGCAGGGCATCGACTCGAGGTCGCCCGCGCTGCCCGTCGGCATGCCATTGCCCACGTCGAGCTTGTCGGGTTCGGGCGTGACCGGAGCGGGCCCCGTGCTGGAGCCGCCCGTCGAGTCGCCCGCAGACGGCCCGTCGTCGGCGGGGACCATGCCGACGCTCGCGGCGTCGTCATCGCGCGTGGAGCCGCCGCATCCCACGACCAGCCCCGCTAGCGCCACGCCCCCCAAAGTCCGTTGAACCCATCCCACCAATGCAGTCTACTCCGCTGCCGCTCACGATTGGGGATGATGCACGTCGTTCCTGCGGCAATTCGCGGATCGCAGTCGGTGCTACAAGAGGCCGCGTGGCGATTGACGGCGATAGCGCGCCCACCTGGGCGGGGCGGCAGTGGTGGCCCCACGTGCGTGCCGCGCTCGTCGCCGCGCACATTGGGGCCGTCGTTGTCCTGGCGCTGCCCGATATCGCGGGTCCGGGGTCGAACAAGACGGCGTGGAAAAACCCCACGGTTCAGTCGGAGATCAGCGCATGGGCCGACCGCTTGGGCATGCCCAAAGAAGACCTCGAGCAGACCGCGTGGACGGTTGCGACCACGTGGACGATCTGGATGTCGCAGCTCCGCGCGCCGATCGAGCCCTACAGTCGTTACGCGGGAGTCCGGCAGAAGTGGCGCATGTTCGTCGCGCCGCATCGCTATCCCGCCACGCTGCACGTCGATGTGTACGAGCAAGGTGCCTGGCGCCCCGTGTATCTGTCTCGCTCGGACGAGCACACGTGGAATGCCCGAGCCCTCGACCACACGCGCATGCGCTCCATGCAGTTCCGCTACGCGTGGCCGCAGTACAAACGTCACTACCGCAGGTTTGCGCGGTGGGTCGCACGGGCTGCGTTCGAGGACTTCTCGGAGGCGTCCCGAGTTCGTGTGCGCTGGTACGGCTTCAAGACGCCAACGCCCGCGGAGGTGCGCGACGATGCCATCCCACGCGGGAAGTTCCGCAGCGCTCGCACGTTTGACCGGGAGGACGTGCAATGACCGGTTGGTTTGCCGACCGCTGGTCGCGGTGGGTCGCGTTTGTGGGGCAGCGCGAGACGGGCGAAGGCTTGGCGCTCTTCCGGATCTTGACCGGGGTAGCGTTGCTGATGACGATCGGCGGCCCCGCGGTGGCGGGGCTGGTCGGGAGTATCTGGGTCGACGTCGCGCACGGCGGGATCCGGCCGCTTCAGCCCGGGTGGCTCATGTCGCTGGTGGGCGGCGCGACCCCGCAGGGGGCCTGGACGCTCGTCGCGGTGGGGCTGACCGCAAGCGTCGCGCTCATCGCAGGCGTCGGCGGGCGGGCGACGGCCTTGGTGGCAGGGCAGACGATGATCGCGTTGTCGTCGGCCAACACCCACGCGCGCGGGAGCTACGACAGCCTCGTCATCAACGCGCTGTGGCTGCTCGTGCTGTCGGACTCCACGGCGACGTTGTCGGCGTCGTGCCGATGGAAGACGGGCGCATGGACAAGCGACCGGCTCGTTGCAGCCTGGCCGCGCTACTTGATCATTGTGCAGATAGGCGCCCTGTACTGGTTCACCGGCCTGCACAAGATCTCGATCTACTGGACCCCGGCCGGGGGCTTCTCGGCGCTGTATTACATCCTGCAGCAGCCGTCGTGGCAGCACGGCTCCATGCACTGGCTAGCGTGGGTCTATCCGCTGACCCAGGGGGCCACGATCGTGGCGTGGCTGTTCGAGGTCACGTGGCCGCTGGCCTTGCTGGCGTTGTACTTTCGCTTGCACCCCGACCGCCCGGGCCGCGTGCGACGCATGTTCAACCGGCTACGGGTGCGGTCTGTGTACGTCGTGGTTGGGTTCGGCATGCACCTGGGAATAGCGTGCTTGATGGATGTCGGCCCGTTTACACAAGCGACGCTGGCGTTCTATCCGTGCTTGTTTCGGCCCGATGAGCTGCGTGCGGCCGGGCGGCGCGTGGGCCGTGGGTGGGTGAGGTTGCGTTCGGCGCGCCGCAGCGACGCCCCCGCCTAAAACCGTTATCGTGGCCGCATGGTGAGTCGGACGACTGGCGCGTTGTTGGGCGTGGTCCTGGTGGTGCTGGGGGGCGCGCTTGCGTGGACCCTCCGCGGCCCGGATGTTCCAGAGGTCAACGCCGAGCAGATCGCGGCCATCACCCAGGAGTCCGAGATCTACTCGGAGGTGTTCACCATCGACAGAAAGTGGCGCTCGATGATGGGGCCCAAGGGCGTTGTCGAAGGTGCGATCAGCGACGCCGACCCACCCGAGCTCCTGTGGATCACGGGATACAGCGCGGTGATGATGGACGCGGCCGCCGAGAAGACCGTGGCCGCGGAGTTCATGTGCCACGCCAACCTCAACCTCGACATGAAGGCGCACCGCAAGCGTTTTGGCTGGAAGAAGAACGCCAGCCGTCGCTTGTTTACGCTCTCGCAAGGGCAGAACTCGATTCGGTTTCCGCCGGGTTTTGGAATCCCCGTGGCGTCCGACGAGCAGATCAGCGTCGAGATGCAGGTCCTCAACCTCAACGAAGAGGGAGAATCGTTCGACGTGCGACACAAGGTCACGCTCGAGTATGTGCGCGACGCCGACCTGACCGAGCCGATGCGCCCACTGTTCATGAAAGCGGCCACGGGCCTCGTGTCGTTGGGCGAAGGCAAGGCGCACTACAACATGCCCGATGCCGACCCGGGGGAGCACGGTGAGGGCTGCATGCCCGGCGAACGAGCGGCGGGGAACGTGCGCACCGACAAGTTCGGAGCGGAGTTCTCGGGGCACTGGGTCGTCAAACCCGGTCGCGAGGAGAACCACACCCTGGTCACCTCATGGATCAACCTGCCGTTCGATACCACGGTGCATTACATCGCCGCGCACGTGCACCCGTACGCCGAGTCGATCGAGCTGCACGATCTGACGACGGGCAAAACAGTCTTCTCCAGCCACGCGCACAACTACGACAACCGCATTGGCCTCAAGGAGGTCGAGTTTTACTCGAGCGCAGAGGGCTTCAAGGTGTTCAAAGACCACGAGTACGAGCTTGTCTCGGTCTACAACAACACCAGCGGCGTCGACCAAGACAGTATGGCGGTGTTGTTCTTGTATGTGCTCGATCAGGAGTACAAGCGGCCCGAGGAGTTTGCGGGCGCCTGAGTCCGCTCGATTCCTGCTATCGTCGCCGCGCTCATGCGACTGCTCGCGGCCTTGGTTCCACTCCTTCTTCTCAGCCTCCCTGGGTGCGCCTCCAAGGAGCGTCCTGCGTCACCGACGCAACAGACGCCCGACACGTTTCGGGTGAAGATGGAGACGACCAAGGGCGACGTGATCGTCGAGGTGCACCGCGAGTGGGCGCCTTTGGGCGCTGACCGGTTTTACAACCTCGTGGACGCCGGCTTTTACAACGACGTCGCGTTCTTTCGGGCGATAGCCGGCTTCATGGTGCAGTTCGGGATCAGCGGCGACCCGAAGCTGCAGCGCACGTGGAACGCCAGTCCGATTGCCGATGACCCCGTGATGCAGTCGAACCTTCGCGGCTACGTCACGTTTGCCAAGAAGAGCGCCCCGAACTCGCGGACGACGCAGATCTTTGTGAACTACAAAGACAACGTCAATCTCGATGCGATGGGGTTCGCGCCATTCGGCCAAGTGGTCGAGGGCATGGATGTGCTCGATAGCCTCTACAAGGGCTACGGCGAAGGCGGGCCGCGCGGCAAAGGCCCGATTCAACCCATGATGGAGTCGCGGGGCAACGCGTATTTGAAGGAGTCGTTCCCCAAGCTCGACTACGTGCGCACCGCGACCGTCGTGAAGTGACAAGAGCGCCGCTCACCGAATCGAGAACACGTAGTCGGTATTGTACGTGCGCACGTGCAGCCGATCGCCCTTGATGAAGAACAGCTTGGGGCCTGACTTGAGCGGGAGCTTTTGGGCGACCTTGCCGTTGCGCGCGTTGAGTACGTACAGGTAGTCCCGCTCCGCGGTGAAGCCGTACCCGCACAGGATCCAGCCGTCGCGCACGATGAAGTTGGTGCCGTTGGAGACCAGCGGCTTGCTCCGCCACAGCAACGCTCCTGTCTCAGCGTCGACCGCGGAGATGTAGGCGTTCTTGCCCATCGAGCTGGCGGCGTACGTGTTGTGCCCCGACTCGACAAACAGGGTGCCCTCAACCCGTTCGGCCCAGGCGACTTGCTGGTCCACAAAGCCCTCGTCGCCGCGCTTGGCCTTGGGGGCGCGGCGCCATCTCGCGAAGTCGAAGAAGCCTTCGAGCGTTAGGTCGGGGGTCGCCGTGGCCACGAATCGTCCGCTGGAGAAGTCTCGCCCGTACACAAAGATGGCGTGATCGGGATGGTGGATGGCGCGCAGCAGCTTGTTGGATTCGAAGCGTGCGGGGACCTCGGACGGGACATTGCCGTCGCGACCGTTGGCAGCGACGACCCAAGTCGGGAGCGCCAATCCGTGGGTTTCCAGCCATGCGTCCGTATCGGTGACACGATTCGGCTTTTTGGAGATGAGCTTGAGCTTTGGCTGACGGCCTTGCTCAATCTGCACTTTGCGGCGGACGGTGGCGTTCCACGGAGGGCTCTCGACCACGATGGCTTTGCCGATCTGAAGGTCGAACGATGGCGGGGCCAGATCCTGCCGCGGGACAGGATCAGCGTGCCGCGGCTGTGGGTCCCGCGGCACGGGATTCGTTTGCGCGGGTGGTTCGTTGGGCTGCGGATCCGCGGCGGGCGAACCTTGGACAAGGTCCCGACTCACCGCAATGCGGACGGGCTCGAGGGAGCCGTTCGGTGCAGGCTCCGTCGGGCCCGAGGTCGGTTGGGCTGGCTTGCAGGCGGCCAGGATGGCAAGCGCCGCGCTCACCATGAATCGTCGTTGTGCGGAGTGCAGCATGGGTCCGTCGCCCGGGAGCATACGCGCCACGCAGCGCGGTTGGTCCTTGATTTGTACGCTCGTTTAATCCAAGGTCGGGGGGTGGCAAGAGCGGGAAGGGCCGCCCAGAGCGTCGAAACGCGCAATCGGCTGCTCGATGCTGCGGTGGCGGTCGTTGCCACGCGAGGATGGGAAGGGGCGACGAGTCGCACGCTGGCAGCGGAAGCTGGAGTGAACCTCGCGCTTATCAACTACCACTTTCAGTCCAAGGACAACCTCCTCGTCGCGGGACTCGAGCACGCGATGCTGCGCTTGGAGGCTCTGGGTCCGATGCCCGTGGGCGGCGGTGCGCCCGATCTGGCGGACCTGCACGGCGTCGCCGGAGGCTTTGTGGCTGCCGTCCGGGAGGCGCCCGAAGCCCAGATGCTGTTCGAGGCGCTGCTGCACGCGCGTCACAACCCGCAGGTCGCGGCGGCGATTGTGGGGCACCTCGAAGCGTTCCGTGCGTATGCGACCCGCTGCGTGCAGCACAGCGCTGGGCGAAGCGAGCCGAACGCCGAAGACCGGGGGCTCGGGGTAGCATTGGCTGCAATCTTGGACGGGCTGCTCCTGCACGCGCTTGTCGATCCCACGCTTGATATGCGTGCTGCCCTCGGGGCGCTGTTTGGGCGGCTGGGTGTCGCGGGCCTCGGGCCCTGACGATGGGGTGAGCGCGTTGCTCGGAGTGTTCAACCCGCGCGGGGTGTGGCACACCCTCGACGTGCGTCGCCTGCTCCTCGGTCTTGTCGTCGTCCTGGGCTGTGGAGCCAAGGACGAGCCCGCACCCGCTCCGCCCGCGCCCGAACAAGGGGGGAGCGAGTCGGGGTCCGCTCCAGAGTCGGAGCCGGTGGCCCCACAGGTGCCGATCGATGAGGCACGGCGCTTCGTCAAAGAAGACCTCGATCGATTCATGGAGGCCTATCCCACCGCGCTGTCAGCGTCGCACGCGGAGTTGTTCAAGACGTGCTCGGGGGTCGGCTGCCTGGAGCACGGAGTCAGCGCGAGTGTGGGCCCATTCCAGGGCGCGGGCACCCGTTACCTGGTGCCGCTGTGGCTTCGCGGGTGTCTGACCGGGTCGGGCGAGGCGTGCTTGCTGGCGGGGCGCACCTACCAGAGCTCGCGCTTCACTCCGGACAGCGAGGTGCCCACGCACGAGAACTTCGACGCCGACGCCTTGGCCCGCAAGTTCAGGCAGTACATCGCGTTGGCGTGCGACCTCGACGCGTCCAAGTGCGAGCAATGGGCCGACTACACGTTGGGCGACGAAAAACCGAGCGAAGCCGACGTGACGCGGGCGGTGCAGCGGCTGCGTGCCGGCTGCGAGGGTGGTGCGCACGGTTCGTGCGCGGCGTTGGCTCGACACGCAAACGACACGCCCGCTCTTGGCGACGCGCGGCCCTGGTGGAAACAAGCCTGTGCCAAGGATCCGGCCAAGGACAGCCGACACTGTGCAAGCTACGCCAACGCGCTGTTCGCAACGGGCGAGCGCGCTGACACTGAGGCGGCGGCGAAGGTGCTTGGACCGATTTGCGACGCCAAGAGCGCGACGTGGGCCAGCCAATGCAAAGGCGATCCCGAGCTTGCACTGGAGGCGTGCGAGTTTACGTATCTCATCCCCCAGGGCGCCGCGTGCGTGCAGCTTGCCAAGACGTTGCCTCCCGAGGACGCGCTGCGTCTTCAGGCCGCGCTGTGCGTGAGCGCTGTCCTGCAAAGTAGAGCTCACGCTGTCGGTAAGCAGGCATGCCGTCGCGCCAAGGTGCTGGCGGCCAAGCTCGGGCGGTCGGCGGCATATCGGGAGAACCTTCGCAAGCGGACGTGCGAGCTCACCGAGGCGTGCGTCGTGGATGAGGATTTCGGGTTCGACACGTGCAGCGCCGCGAAAAAAGCGTGCATTGCTGCCGCCGGATAGTCGTGGCCGTGCACACTCGGACCGAGTCGGCGTCCGCGGTGGCCATCGGTCGCCCCAAAGGAGATTTCAGGATCAGTCGCGCACCCCACGCTGGGGCGGGTCGGCGTATTCTTGAGTTGCCTTCGGGAACTATCATGATGCGCCTAAATCACTTTTGTCTCCTCCTCAGCGGTGTCGTGGCTTGCGCGGCCGACCCCGTCGAAACCACCGACAGCTTCGCCGATGGCTCCACGGGTGAGCCGTCGATGACCACGACCGCTGCCAACGACGACGACGATACGACGGGCGCCGCGGACGAAGGCGTGGCCGAGAGTGAGGCGGACGGAACGCCGACCGCGGAGCCCATGTGCGGCAACGACATCATCGACGGTGCCGACGTCTGCGACGGAACGGACGTCGCCGGAGAGACCTGCGCCAGCCTCGGGTTCGAGCAAGGAGAGCTCGGCTGCACGATGAACTGCGGCGGATTCGATCTGACCGGCTGCGGCTTCTTCGAGTGCGGCGACGGCAGGGCCCAGGGCGACGAGGACTGCGACGGCACGGTCGGTGCGGCGACGTGTGCGAGCGAGGGCTTTGACAACGGCACCCTGTTCTGTACGACCAAGTGCGAGTACGACACCTCGCAGTGCGGGACGTGTGGCAACCGGATCATCGATCCGGCCGAGGAGTGCGACATCAAGAGCCAGCTGGAGGACAGTTGCTTCAGCCTCGGCTTCATGACGGGGCAGCTGCAGTGCGGCGACGATTGCCAGTACAACTCGGACGGGTGCTCGACGTGCGGCAACGACCTACAGGAGGGCAACGAGGACTGCGACGGTACGGACGTGCCGGGCAAGACGTGCGTGGGCGAGGGATTCGATAGCGGAACGTTGTCGTGTCAGGCCAACTGCCAGTACGACTTCACGGCCTGCGGTACGTGCGGCAACGGTTTGCGTGACGGTGACGAGCTCTGCGACGCGCCAGACTTTGGCGCCGACAGCTGCATCACCGAGGGCTTTGATAGCGGCGACCTGACCTGCAACGCGACCTGCGACACGGTCACGACCGATAGCTGCGGTGTGTGCGGCAACGGGGCGACCGACGGCGCCGAGGACTGCGACGACGTGGGCGAGTCCGCCACGTGCGACGCCGACTGCACCAGCGTGGTTTGCGGAGACGGGGTCACGAACGTCAGCGCAGGCGAGGAGTGCGATGGGGGTCCGGGTTGCGACATCATGACGTGCCTGAACTGCCCGGGCGGCGTGTGCCCGCTGTACTGGCAGTCTGGGGTCCAAACCAACGTCCCCGAGGACGCGCTCTCGGGGTGGACCGAGTGCTGGTCGTCGACCTACAACACAAATATCCCGAACCTGACCGCCCAGCTGTTGGGCGTGGAGTGCACGGGCGAGCTCTTGCTGGAGGCCTGTCGACCCGTCGGCAGTACCGACTTCACCGTGCTCGCCATGGCGAACCGGGTTGACGTCTTGTTTGACGTGGGTAACGGCGCCAACGCGGTCCACGACGCAAACGGAGTCTCCTGGTACTACAACAACAGCTACTCCATGGGATTTGCCGGGCTGGGCGATGGCGTGCAACGCAACTCGTGCGACGTGGCGAACATCAACCCCGAAAACCGGTTGTGCTGGCACACGGGTGGCGACGCGATCACGGGGGGCTACCGCTGCGGGGCCACGACCGGCCTCAACGGTAGCGTGGCGTGGGAGCGCATGCTGTTCCACGCCAACTGAGCCGACGGGGCTCTACGCTAAAAGGCGCAGTCGTCCGGCTGGGGCTGCGCCGTTTCGACTGCGGCTGCGATCGACGGGTCAAAGTCTGTCGCCGCCTCGAACGCGCCCGCTGCGGTTCCGGTGAAGACTTGTCCACCGTACCCACCGACGCTCATGTGCGCCCGCACGTAGATGCGGGTGTCGGCTTGGACATCGACGGGGCCGCCGCCGCGGGTGAACGGCTGCTCATCGACGTGGCTGTGCGCGAGGATACGGCGGTACAGCAGCGCGCCGTCCTCGCCCAGAACCTCCCACCAATCTGCGTACTGGTCGCACCCAGTGTCCGGGCTTCGGATGGTGACCGACAACGTATAGGCGCCCGGGCCACCGCTGATCGTCACGCCTTGGATGTCTGCATGGACGCTCGACGACGCCTCTCCCATGTCGGTGGACACCGTCGCGCTGTCGGGCTGCGCGGACTCCTGATTACCGGGCGGCGAGGAGCACGCGACGAGCAGCGATGCGACGGCGAGAGCAGACACGTGTCTCACGGACAAAACTCTACTCGAACTTGCGACGCGGGAGGAACGGTCGACAAGCGCGAAACGTCGCGCGAGCGAGTCTTGGGTGGGGCGGGTTCATGCGTTGACCCGCGTGTTCACCTGCTCGACGGACTCGACCCGCTCTGAGTACCGATCGACAAGCATGTCTTTGCGCCCGCGGGTCATCAGCGTGAAGCGAGCGAGCTCTTGCATGACGTCGACGATGCGATTGTAGTAGGGCGACGGCTTCATACGCCCTTCGTCAAACTCGCTCCATGCCTTGGCGACCGACGACTGATTGGGGATCGTCACCATCCGCATCCAGCGACCCAGAATTCGCATCTGGTTCACAGCATTGAACGACTGAGAGCCGCCGCAGACCTGCATGACGGCGAGCGTCTTGCCCTGCGTGGGACGGATGCCTCCGATCGGTGCTAGGGGCAGCCAGTCGATCTGCGTCTTCATGACCCCCGTCATCGCACCGTGGCGCTCCGGGCTGGACCAGACCATGCCCTCAGACCACAGTGCCAGCTCGCGGAGCTCAGCGACCTTGTCGTGGGAGCTATCGACATTGTCATCGACGAGCGGCAGGCCGTGGGGGTCGAAGAATCTCGCTTCGCACCCCAACTGGGTGAGGATTCGTGCGCCCTCCTCGGCGGCGGCGCGCGAGTAGCTCTGCTCCCGGAGCGAGCCGTACAGCAGCAGAATCCGTGGCGGATGCCCGCCGTCGTTCGGCGCGGCGAGTGCAGCGGGATCCAGCGGCGGCAATGCGCCTGGGACAACGTTGGGCAGGTCAGCGAGCTCAGACATCGTTGTGTTCGCCTGGTGGAGCTTCATATCGATCAGCGCTTTGTGCAACGGGTGCCCCGTCCACGACGTACGCGCAGCGATAAGGACGCAGACAATTCGCGACAATCGTGCACCGCTCGGTAGGCCCCTCCGCGCGGGGCGTGGCCTACTGGATGTTCGTGACGGGGGAGCCGGTGTCGCAACCCCAGCGCCAGTTGTCCAACAAAACGGCGGTGTCAAACATGGGGTCTCCCATATCGAACACCGCGAAGACGATGTCGATCGTCTCCTCGGGAGTGACCTCGACGGTGGTTGTTAGCCAAGGGGTGCCCGCATGGCCCTCCATGCCCGTGCCTGCAAGCTCGGGGGCAAAGCAGGCAAGGGGACAGTCGAACTTGTTGGGGGCGTCTTTGTAGATGAGGAAGTCTGAGCTGAGCGAGATTGGGTTCCCCGACGCATCGAACGACACGTTTCCCGTCCATGTCTCAGACTCCATCCAGGCGATGAACAGGTCGTTGTAGCCCGCGATTTGGTAGAAATCGGGGTACTCCGTCGAGAGCATGGCCAGGTCGAATGAGAAGCTGGTGATGAGCTGCGGGACATCCACCGAAAAGCGCAGCTCCGCGTAGTCGTAGGCCTGGGTGCCGCCTAGCTGCCATTGCGGCTCAATGGTGTTGCTGCAGTCACCCGTGCCGAGCAGCATTGGGTTGTCGATGCAGTCTTGTGCTGCGGAGACCGCGTTCGGGTCGAGGGGCGGTGGGAGCAGACCTGGGTCGGCGCCGGGGTTGTCGAATGAGGGGCTGGTGCCCGCGACCGTGAGGTTCTGGGCCCAGCCGCTGGAGAGCACAAGAAACCGATCACCCTCGGTCGGTGCAAACTCGGGGGGTAGCGAGGTGCCCAGAGCGCCCATGTGGACGTAGAACGCGTCCGACGCACCCAAGAACGAGTCGCCCGTCACACCGATGCCGCCCGGGCACTTGAGTCCCATCGCCTGCCACATGGCGTCCTCGGGCATCATCGGGTTCTGGTCGTCGCAGGAGACCGGCATCGGCGGTTCACACTCTGCACCGGTCGAGGAACCCGAGTCGGTATCGGTATCGGTATCGGTGTCGGTGTCGGTGTCGGTGTCCCCCGTGTCGGTATCGTCGTCGTCGTCGTCGTCGTCGGGGCCAGTTTCACCGGGCGTCGGGGGGGGCGGTGGCGTGGGCGGTGGCGTTCCGCCGTCGGTTGTCTCCCAAGGTGTTTCGGGCGGCGTCATCGGCCCCGTGCTGCTGTCGAAGTACGCGGGGTCGACCTCGAGGCAGCCCACCGTCATGATGCCCAGCACCACGACCGTCATGAACCTACGCGTCATACGACGCAGCATACCGTGCACGGGCTCGGAGCCGGGGTCAGAACCGGAACGAGACACTCGCGCCCTTTGGCCCGATGGCGACGCTCGCCTCGGCTTTACGCCGCTGGGCGCGGCGGCCCAGGACGACCGCCAGGACGCCGCCGAGCGCGGTTGCGACGCCAACGCCGATCGTCGCCGCCCCTGGTACGATCGTGGTGTAGCGGAGCGGAATGCACTCCCCGCCGCGAGGATCGTCCTGGCAGCCCGCTTCTCGTTCGTCCAGCCCGATGATCACGGCGCCGCCTGCGGCTGTCGCAACGCCTGCGCCCACGAGCCCCCATCCCACCGAGATCCATGGCGAGCGCGGGGGCGCGGGAGCCACCGCGGGGCAGGATTTGGGGACTTCGACGACTTCGACCACGGGTTCGGGGACGGGGCACTCAGGCGCGGGGGGCATCGCGGCGGCGGCCACCGCGGCGCGCCGACGCCGAACGATCTCAGCGCGGGCGTCCAGCGTCCGCAGCCGAACCATGTCGCGTACTTCGACAAACCCACAAATCGAGCACGCGTCTGTGAACGGCAGGATGACCTCGCCCGTCGCGCCATCGAATAGCGTCACGGTCACGTTGAACTCGTCTTCGTCACCCGAGATCTCGGACTGAACCAGGTAGTCCGCGTCGCGTGCCTTGGCCGCGTCCTGCCGACACGCGGTGTCGCAGTCGGTGGCCAGAGGGGGAGGTTCGTCGGGCAATAGCTCAATCGTTGCCTCGACAAGATTCGCGCGCAGCACCGACCGGACCTCGTTGTCGGTGCCCGGCGGGAGCTCGCCGTCCAGGCGGACGGGCAGAACGAGCACGCGGGACAGACCCACCGTGGCCTCGGCGTCCGCGTCTGCGGCAGCCTTGGCGTCGGACTCGGGCGGCGGCCCCGCTGCCGCGGCGACCCGGGGCGCGGCGTTGGTAGCAAGGGCTAGTGCGAGCGAGACCACCGCTGCTTGGATGCGCTGATCGTGACCCAATCTCATCGTCCGAGCTTCTTCCGTACGCGTGCGAGTCGTTCTTTGGCCTTGGTGTCGCCCATCGCTACCGCCTGAGTGTAGGCCGCCTCGGCGTCGGTCAGGCGGCCCACCTTGAAGTAGGCATCGCCCAAGGTCCGCCGATATCGAGACCGGCCGGGGGCATCTCGAACCGCCTTCTCGGCGTGCGGGACGGCCTCGGCGTACCGCCCGGCGTCGAATTTGATTCGTCGCAAGCCGTCGTGCGCTTTGGCGTTGCGCGAGTGCAGGCGCAGCGCGGCATAGAACTTGTTTTGTGCCGCGGAGGCCCGACCGGCTCGGCGCAGTCGCTCGGCCTCGGCGACGAGCGCAGCGGCCTGCTTCTTCGCCTGCGAGCGATCCACGGGCGACGCGGCGGGCGCGAGGCCGGACAGGTCGGGCGCGGGCTCAGGATCGGCGAGCGCGTCGGGGTCGAGGAGTACGTCGGGATCGAGCAGTCCCTCGGGGTCCGGCTCCGGGGTGGGTTCGGGCTCGGGCTCGGGTTTGTCGGGGGCAGGAGTCCGCTTGCTCGGTGCGCGGCCTGAACCCCGAGTGGCCTCCCGCCGATCGATGATCGTGGCGAGTGCCTCGGCCACGACCGTCTCCTCCGGTGCCGCCTCGTCGGGCTCGGTCAGCGCCACGGCGGCGAGCGCAGCGAGGTCTTCGCCCGCCTCGATCTCCACGGGCGTGAGCTCACCTGCCAACGCCCGCGCGCGGATCTCGGCAAGCTCGCCGTTGGTGAACCCAGAGCGCTCGCGGGGCACGGTTGCCGTGCCATCGAAGAGCGCGGCCTGGAGGTAGAAATCGCGAGCAAACGTGCGCCCGCCATCGCGATCCCAGTAGTAGTCACCCAGTCGAGACAGCGTCGCGCCAAAATCTTTGCGAAGGGTCTTGGCCTCGGAGATTGCGCTGTCGACGATGTCTCCTGGCTCGTCGTCGTCCTCGGCGAGCGCGTCAACTTTGTGGACCCACAGCAGTGCGGTGTCCTCGGGCGCGCCCGGCTCTGGGTAGACCCATCGCGCGTGAGCGCCAGCGAGGATCGCAGAGCGGGCGAGCTGGTCGACGCGTGACTGCCCCTCGGTCGGCTCGGGCTGCAGCAGCAGCAGGACGCCGAGCAGAGCGATCACGGCCATCGCCAAGAGACCGAGCACGGGGGCCAGCCAGGAGCGCTTCTTGCTGCCGGCCGCCGTCTCGAGGGCATCGACCAGGTCGGCCATCGAGGGCCAGCGCGCAGACTCCTCTTTGGACAAGCCGCGCATGATCACCAGGTGCACCGCGGCCGGAACGGCGTGACCGGCCGGCGGCGGAGTCATGTCGCCCTGCATGATCGCGTGGCAGATGGCGAGGCGGTTGCGGCCTTCGTAGGGACGCACGCCGTACAGGCCCCAGTAGGCCACGGCCGAGAAGCTGTATTGGTCGGTTGCAGCGTTGGTGGGCGCGCCCATGTGCTGCTCTGGGGACATGTACGCCGGAGTCCCCATGACGGTGCCGACGCGCGTGATCTCGGGTGACTGGGCGTCGAGTCGACCCGACGTGAAGCTCTCGGCCGCCGCTTGTGTCGGGTCGCTCGGGGGCTCGTCGTGGGCTTGCGCCAGTCCGAAGTCCAGCACCCGGGCTCGCGCCTCGCGGTCGACCATCACGTTGTCGGGTTTGAAATCACGGTGCACGACGCCCGCACGGTGGGCCGCGACCAAGCCGCGGCCGGCCTGCACCAAAATCTCGATCCGCTTGTCCAGCGGATGGTCCTCGGTGAGCCAAGCTTTGAGCGTCTTGCCCCGCACGTACTCCATGGCGATGTAGGTGAGCCCCTCGAACTCCCCGACCTCGTACACGTGGGCGACCCCCGGATCGGACAGCCGCGCCATCGCCTGCGCCTCACGACGGATTCGGACGCGGTTCTCCTCTTTGCGTGGACCCTCCTTGTTGCGTAGGAGCTTGATGGCAATGCGTCGATCGAGCTCCTCGTCGTAGGCGGCGTACACGACGCCCATGCCGCCCTCGCCGAGCGCGCCCAGGATGGGGTAGCGCCCGATGCGGCGTGGGATCGAGTCTTGTTGCGGGGCGTGATGAGCAGCCGTCGACACCGGACCGACATCGGTCTCGCCGAGCGTGTTGCCCGAAGGCGCTGTGATCATCTGCTCTTCCACGGCTACGGCCCGCGGCATGAGGTTACCACTGGGGCGAACGTGGCGTCTCGGGCTCCCACGGTACCGTCCGGCGTTGGCTGTGTAAGACGCCCTGTTGAATCCGGGCAGGATCTTGCGCGCGCGCGATGAGACGCGGAGGTTGCCAAACAGGGCTACCATCGGGCGTGCGCGGCGTTTCGACCCAGCCCATTTCGCTCCTTCCGTGGAGCCTGGTCGCAGCCATTGCGATGGCCTCTGGGTGTGGTGGGGAGCCGCGCGAGGATGCTGAGCAGCCGGTCACGACGGCAACCGGGGGGCCGTCCGCGGGGTCCGGCGACGCGGACGGCACGGGCGAAGGGACCGTGGGCGGCACGGCCGATGGCACGGCGGGCGGCGGCATCAAGCTTGATGTCGCTGGTGGCGTCGACCTCGGAGGCGGCGGCACGGTGGGGGACTGCGACAGCCTCGAAGAGCTGCCCACCAACCAGGGGTGCGAGTTCTGGGCCTTGGACCTGCCCAACGTCTCGGAGGTGCCGCCGCTGAGCATCGACACGGTGCCGGCCGATCAGCAGTTCGCGGTCGTGGTCACCAACCCGTCCGACATGGCGACGGCAAACGTCGAGATCTTTGTTGCGGATCAAGCCACGCCCGTCGTGTCCGGCCCTGTGCCCGTCGAGACGATGCGCGTGTTTCAGCTGCCCGCACTGAACATCACGCCGGGTGCCACCACGTCGGACGGCCAGGCGTATCGAATCGCATCGGATCTGCCGATCATCGCCTACCAGTTCCAGCCACTGGACAACACATCGCCGGTCTACTCCAACGACGCCACCCTGCTGTTCCCGACGCACGTGCTCACGGGCGACTACACGGCCATCACAGGCGACGCCACGCTGGTCGACAACGACGGCTTCGCGATCTCCGACGCCAACACGGGGGCGTTCGTTTCGGTGGTCGGTGTGGAGGACGAGACGACCGTGACGTTGTACCCAACCGGTGGCCTGCTCCCCGGAGCCTACGAAGATGTCGTGCTTGCCCGCGGGGCTGTGTTGACCGCGATCTCGTCGGAGCGGGGGGCGCCGAGCTGGGGCAACCTGTCGGGGACGAGAGTGGTGGCCGACAAGCCGGTCGCCGTGTTCTCGGGCAGTGTGTCGACCTCGGAGCCGTCCGACGCAAACGTTTGCTGTGCGGACCATCTGGAGCACCAGATGCTGCCGTTGTCGGCGTGGGGAGCCAGCTACGCATTCGCGCCCGCAGCCGCAGCCGCAGGGGGCGGCAGCGACGAGTCGCTGGTGCGGATCACGGGTGCGTTTGATGGCACGGCGCTCGTGTATGACCCCGCGACGCCCGCTGGGGCGCCCGCGAGCATCGACGCGGGCGAGACGGTTGCGTTTGTGACCGAGGCGGCCTTCACCGTGCACGCAACCGACGAGACGCAGGCGTTCGCCGTCAGCCAGTTTCTGCTCAGCAATCAGTATTTCAACGAGCCGCTCGGTCGGCCTGGCGACCCGACGATGATTCTGTTGCCCGCCGTCGCACAGTTTCAAGACAACTATGTCTTCCTGATGCCCCAGGGGTACAGGGGGAACTTCGTCACGGTCGTGCGTCCACAGGGCGTGCCGATGACGCTCGACGGCGGAGCGGCGCCTGGGGCGTTTGCACCGTTGGGCAATCTCGATGGCACCGACTACGAGTACGCCCACGTCCAGCTCGAGCCGGGCAACCACACCATCGAAGCCGACGAGCCGTTCGGGATCATCGTTGCCGGTCACGCGACCGACGTGAGCTACGGCTACACAGGCGGTAGCGGGGTGGGAGTCATCTCGACGCCGCCACCGCCGCCTGCGGGATGAGTTGACCTGGCAGCGTGTGGTGGAGGCGGCTAGCCCGCAGGGTTCGGATTGATGAATCCGAGCGCGAGCCCGCCCGGGTACGCATACGACGTGACGCCCGTGTACCCGACCTGGATGATCCCGAACGGCGCATCGCTGTCGGCGGAGTGGGGGCCCTCGGCGACCGGCCAGTCCGAGACCTCAAAATCGCCGATGGTGGTGTAGCCACCCACGAGAATCCCGTCGACAAACACGTCGGCGCCGTCCGTCGGGCGGGTCACCTGCACGAAGTTCTGGTTGTAGCCGACGCCCGTGACAAAGACGTAGCGCGGCAAGAACTGCTCGGTGGGAACCATCTGGTACGACGCCGGGTCCCCAGTCCCCGCACCGCCGTCTTGGCCCTCGAGGTACTGCACGGGCATGAAGCCACCGGTGCCCTCGAAGATCACGTGGTCGTAGGTGTTGAACTCGTAGAACTCGCCGCGATCCAACTGCACGGGAAACCCTGGCTGCGCTGGGCTCACGCTGACCGTGACGTCGTCGGCGCCCGAGTACACACGCCACCAGTAGCGCTCGTTGCCACGGTTGGGCGCGTGCGCGCCCACGTACTGCGTACCCCAGTACTCCACCGGGATGAGCAGCTCCTCGATGTGGTCGCAAAACGTAACGCCGTTGGGGATATTGGCGCAGGGGTTGGTCCCCACGACCCACGCGGGCTCGCTGGTTTCGATGATCGTGCCCGACACATCGGTCGCCGCGACCACTTGCAGCAGATCATTTTGATCGACGATCGCCGAGCCAAGCCCAAACGGCGGGACAGCTGCGATGCCTCCGCCTGCGCTGGTCTGATTGCGCGGCGTCCACTCAACCAGGGTGCCGTCGTGTACACCGATGACGTTGAACGCCGAGAGGTTGCCTGAAACCGTCGTCTGGTACGACGCCACGATGTAGAACTGACCCAGTGCGTGATCTGGGATCAGCATGGACGAATCGTTGCTCGCCACAGCGCTGATCGGCGAGTGCTGGTACGCGACCATCGGCAGGTCACTCTCGACGCGATAGGTGCCCGCCTCCCGGTTGACGGTCACACTGCCTGGCGTGTTGGGCTGAGACAGGACGAACTCGTGGCTCTGCAACGGCCCCACGGAAACCGCCGCCCCCTGGGCGACCTCACCAGCACCGGTTGTGAAGTACAGCTGCACCAGGGTGGCCTCGTCCTCGGACACGTTGCCGACCACGATCGACGCATCGTATTCCGCGAAGTTCTCCATCCGGTTGCCCCGAAAGCTGCAGCCGACGGTGCTCTGTGCGGCTTTGGCCTCGTCGCACGTTTCGGGGATGCCCTGGAACGTGCCGTCAGAATCCGGAACGTCGGGGATTGCCCCAATGTCAAAAAGAACGGGGGAGCCCGGGTCGTGGTCGTCCCCGTCGTCGCTGGTCGCGGCCGAGTCTGTGCCGGTTGTCGTGTCGGCAGCCCCGGAGTCCGCGCCGCTGTTGCTGTTGCTGCCGGGCCCGCTCGGTCCCGTCGTCCCGGGTCCAGACGGGACGACGACGCCCGTGTCGCCGGATGCCCGTGCGTCAGGGTCGCTGGGGCAGCCGGTCATGGCCAGCAGCACCGTGAATACTACCGCTGACTGCGTGTAATTGATCGCCATCCCGGGCCCAGCATCGCATGGATGGCGACAGACCCGAACTCAGGATTTGTCGGCGATGCGCCGATGGCGAACCGGCGATTCTCGCGCCCCTGGGGCGATCGGCAGGTCACCCCTGAAGCCGCGCGGTCGCGTCGTGGAACTCGCGAACGATCGCCTGGACAATCTCCTCGATCGGTTTCACGTCGTCGATGAGCGACACGCCTTGCCCCGCGCTCCAGATGTCCTTCCAGCGCTTGGCGGCCGCCGGGCTGTGATCGGGTCGCGTTGCATCGGGGATGGTGTCCTTGATGAAGTTCGCGTGGATGCCGGAGACGGCATCGGTGTACAGGATGTCGTCGTGCGTTGCCTCGACGACCTTGTCTTTGTAGGCCGCCGATGCGCCGCACTCCGTGGAGGCGATGAAGCGCGTCCCCAAGTAGGCCAGCTCCGCGCCGAGTGCGAGCGCAGCCGCCACCTGAGCGCCGCCGCTGATGCAACCGGCCGCGATGACGGGGATGGAGAGATTCTCGCGCAGGTACGGCACAAACACGTACGGGTTGATTTGGCCCGCGTGTCCGCCCGCGCCTTGGCTGACGCCGATGATCCCGTCGGCACCCGCGGCCTCGGCCTTCTTGGCATGGCGCAGATTGATCACGTCGTGAAAAACGGTGGCGCCCCGCGCATGGGCGGCCTTGATGATCTCGGTGGGGTTGCCGTAGCTCGTCAGCAGGACGGGCACCTCATACTCGAGGCACAGCTCAACGTCGCGGGCGAGTCGCTCTGGCTCGGTCAGGCCGATGGTGACGTTGATGCCAAACGGCTTGTCCGTGCGCTCGCGGATCCAGGCGAGGTCCGCCTGAAATCCCTCGGCCGTCCTGGCGTTGAGACTCGGCATGGTGCCGAGAATGCCGGCCTCAGCGGCCGCGACGATCATCTCCTTGTTCGAGATGAGGAACATCGGCGCGGCGACGACCGGGTAGCGGAGTCCGAGCTTGCGGGACAGCGGCGTGGAGAACGACGACATGTGCCCTGACTATGGCATTGCTCGCGGATGCGCTATACGAAGCAGACCGCGGCTGCTAGCCAGCCCGCCCCATCAGACCGGAGTTTCAGCCATTTCCACGCCAACGCCATCCCTGGGTGAACCCGCGCTGTCCGAGGCACCCGCCGCACAGGCGGCGCCAGCTGCAGAACCGTTCGTCGCGATCATCAATCCTGCAGCGGGCGGTGGTCGGTGCGGCAAGCTCTTCCCGGATGCCTTGGCGCGCGTTCGCAAGTCGGGGGTCGAGGTGGAGGTGGCCGAGACGACGCGTGCAGGCGAGGGCGCGGAGTTGGTCCAGGCGGCCTGGAAGCAAGGCCGGCGGCACTTCATCGCGGTTGGCGGCGACGGCACGGGCTACGAGGTCATCAACGGTCTGTTCCCGCTGGCCGACCCGGGTGAGACCCCAACGCTCGGCTTTCTCCCGATGGGCACGGGCAACTCGTTCTTGCGCGACTTCACCCAAGAGGGCGCCGAGTACTCCATCGCCGCACTGAGCGAGCGTAAGCGTCGCCCATGTGACGTGTTTCGTCTGACGTACGACGATACGGACGGTCCAGGCGAGCTGCACTTCATCAATCTGATGAGCATCGGTTTTGTGGCCGACGTCAACGGGATGCGGACCCAACGGTTCAAGAAGTGGGGCGAGATCGGCTACATCCTGTCGGTGATCTTGTGCGTGCTTGGGCTCAAACCACGCGCGTTTCCCATGCGTTCGGATGCAGGGCCCGTCGACGACAAGCCCATGGTCTTTGCGAGCTTCAACAACTCGAAGTTCACGGGGGGCAAGATGATGATGGCGCCCGAGGCTCAAACGAACAGCGGGAAGATTGCCTACGTTCGGGTGGGTCCGCTGAGCCGCTTGGGCTTGCTCCGCACGTTCCCAAAGATCTTCAAGGGCACGCATGTCGAGCACCCCTCGGTCGAGGCGAGTCAGATCGAGCGCATCGACTTCGACGGCACAGAGACCATCGACGTGATGATCGACGGTGAGGCGCTGCGGGTTCGGCCCAAGACGCTCGAGGTCCTTCCGGGCGCGATCAACATCGTGGCTTAGCCGGTTCGGCCCGCGACTAGATCCACAGTCGGATCCCGAGCATCGGACCGCCGATTCGGGCTTGCGCGCTGACGAGGTAGTCGGCCGAGGCCAGCAGCTCGACGCCGCGAATCATCACGCCTGCGCTGGCGCGCCAGTGCGCGACCCAGCCGGTCTGCAGTCGACCAAGGTCGACTCGACTCGACAGGACAAGCGGGCGACGCGGGAAAAAATCGGCCCCTGCGGTGACGTTCCACCCCAGCGCAAACGTGTCGAGACCCTCTTGCGGTACGCGGCTGCGTAGGGCGTAGCGGAGACCACCGCCAACACGCATGCTCAGTCGCTTGGTCATGATCGGCAGCGCCAGCGTGCTGGTGCCGTACGCGTGCGAGTCGTGGTCGGCAGCGCGCACCAAGCCATGTGCGGCCGCGCCCCACTCGAGAATGTTGCCGCCGACACGGGCGGCGACACGCGCCCGACCGTGGGTCTTGGGAATCACGCCTCCCTCGGCGCTGACACGAGCCCACACCGCGCGCCCGGCCACCGATCGGTCGTCGCGCCGCGCCTGTATGGTGTGTCCCACCGCGCCTGCCTCGTAGGGGTGGCGCAAGAATCGGGTGTCACGCGGCCCGGGTTGGGGCGCTGGTGGTGCGCAGTGAGGCTCGGGAACCATCGCGGGCGCCCGAATGGGACAGGCGGCCGTCGCGGTTTTTGGCGCCAAGGCGACGGCAGCCGACACGCAACCCAGCACCCCGAAAGCCATGAACCGAGCTGTCGTGTGCCGCACCCCTTCAGCCTCCCGCGCCTCGCGATGGGGCGCTAGCGGGGTTGCCCCACCAATCCGTTGCAGGGTTTCCCCCGATTGCACCCAGCGCCGGGGATCCCCTTGCTCGACGATGTCCGCCTGCGGCCTTATCGTCGGGTGTGGCTCAGCCGCCCAAGCAGCCCAGGCCCGCGCATCACCTGTACGCGCACCGAGGCCTCCCGCACACGTTCCTGCGCAACCCTCCCGGGATCATGGAGATCTTGGCTTCTCCGGACGGCCTCGAATTCCTGACGGGGATGTGGGGCGTCGTTGAGCAGGAGCTCCCCGCGGACCAACAGATGGGCGCGGCTGGACTCACGGTCGAGGTGTTCTCGATCGATGGCGACATTCACGCGGTCGTGGTCACGATGCCCCCACCGCTCCGCGAGTTCGAGGCGTTCTTCGTCGCACTGGTCGCGCGCTTGGAGGGCGAACACGCGTTTGCGCGGGTGTTCTCGTTGGTGCTGACAACGCCACCACCCGGTGAACCCGACGCCGCGATGCTGGAGTGGAACGCAAAGGGCGAGCACGAGTTCATTCAAGAGCGGGCGGACATCAGCCCTGGGGACTTCGTTGATGCCATTGAGCGTGTGCTCCCCCGAACTGCGGGTAGGGCGCCGTGATCGTTTCGGCCGCAGGGGCGACTGACATGTTGTGTCCCGCGTTAGCACGGTAAGCTCAGGAGCACGCATGCGACGAACGACCCTCACGCGACTGTGCATGCTCGGGCTGGTCGCCGGGATCTCAACCGGCTGCGTCGAGCGTGTGCTGTACGGTGAGATCAAGGAGGACGAAGTGGGTAGCTCGGATGGCGACCCGCTGTGCGACGCGGTCGTCGAGTGCGCGTCCGACGAGGTCTGCTTCGAGGGCGTCTGCGTCGGAACCGGCAGTCTTCGGTTTTCGCTCAGCTGGGATCAGCCGACCGACTTCGATCTCCATGTGCTCACGCCGACCAACGAGCACGTGCACTTTGCCCTCCCGTTCACCGACTACGGTCACCTCGACGTGGACGACTGCGTCGACAGCACCTGCTTCGATGAGGCGGGGGTCCACGTCGAGAACGCGTTCTTCGAAGAATTCGCACCCCGCGGCAAGTACGTGGTCTGGGTCGAGAACTTCAACGGCGCGTACGCCGACGACTACCAGATCGACGTCGTCGGTGAGGTCAACGTCACGCTCAACGGGTTTGTCCCGGGCACCGAGGGTGGCGAGGGGCAACGGCACGAAGTGCTCTGGAACTAGCCCACGAGGGCAGGGACGGGGGCGGCCCAACTTCGCTGATTCGCTCGTGTTTGCGCGGCTGGACCAAGCCAAGTGCGGTCGCTATCTTCCGCCCCGTGAACGACCTTGAGGTCATCGCCCACGCCAACACTCCGATCGGGACAATCTACCTGGGCCGCCGGCACGTGCTGGACCAGGAGCACTGGACCTACGAGATTCAGATCAGCGGCGCCTTGCTGATGAGCAGCATCAGCCCCGTGTCGGAGCGGCAGCTCGCGACGAGCGCGTTGGCGCTCGACAAGCGGCCGGGGCCCTTTCGTGTGTTGGTCGGCGGCCTGGGGCTTGGGTACACCGCCGAGGCCGCGCTCGAGGACCCTCGCGTCACGAGCGTGCGCGTCGTCGAGAAGATGGACTTTGTCGTCGACTGGATGAACGCGGGCAAGCTGCCCCTGTCGGAGGCCTTTGCCGTGGAGGAGCGTCTCGAGATCGCAATGGGCGACGTCTACGACGATCTACTGGGCCCCGCGACGGAGACCTACGATCTGATCCTCGTCGATGTGGACCATTCGCCGGACAACCGGTTGTCCGAGGCGAGCGCGCCTTTCTATACGGTCGAAGGTCAGCGCAAGGTTGCCGAGCATCTGACGCCGGGCGGCTGCCTCGCGGTGTGGTCCGCGTCCCACTACGATCCGTTCATGGACGTACTGGCGGAGGTCTATCCCAAGGTCAGCCGCGAAGACGTGCGGTGGAACGATGTCGAGGACCCAGCTCGGCCGTTTCACAACGTGTTGTTCTTCGGACAGCGTGCGGACGACTAGCGCACCGAAGCGTGCGGTCCTTCACGCTCCCCGTTCAATTCGAACGGGCTCGACAGGGGTTCGCCGGTCGCCGAAGATGGGCGGGCCATGGCGGGTCTGACGGGATTTCAGTTGTGGGCCCTGATGGTGACCGTCGCGGCGCTCGGCGGCTTGATCATCTACTTTGGCTTTGGTGGGTGGCTCTACCATCGCTACTACATCAAGCAGCGTGACCAGGCGGCGGACTGGAAGCTGCAGTCCAAGCGCTGGGTCCCCGACAAGCTTCATCGCTGGGCGATTCGGGTTGCGGCCGCCAACATGCTGCTCGGCGGCCTCTTGACCGGCACGTTTGCGTACTTCGTGCACACCGCGAAGATCTCGGCGCTGTACATGGACGTCGACGAGCACGGCTGGCTCTGGCTTGTCGTGAGCGCGGTGGTGATGTTCGTCGCGCTCGAGGCCGCGGCCTACTACACCCATCGGCTGCTTCACCACCCGTGGATGTTCAAGCGTTTCCACCGCTGGCACCACCGCGTGGTCGCAACGACCCCGTTTATCACCACGACGATGCACCCGGTCGAGTTCATGATGCTGCAGGCGACCGCGTTTGCGCCCGTGTTCTTCCTGCCCGTGCACTGGATGGTCTTCGCTGGGCTGCTCGTCTACGCGCTGGTGTTCAACCTGATGGATCACTCGGGAGTGCGGATGAAGCATTGGCTTCCGTGGCACTCGAGCAGCTCGTTTCACGACGACCACCACGTGCATTTTCACTGCAACTACGGCCAACACATCGCGTTGTTCGACAAGCTCCACGGCAGCCACCGTCGCGTGAATCGCCGCTACGGGGCCAAAGTGTTTGGCGGCAAGGGGGCTCCGGTCGAGCCCGGAGACGCCGACGCGGGCGAGTTCGTGAAGTACTGACCGCTCGCGGGAGCCAGCGGCATGTATGCGTGCGCGTTGGGGCGAGGTCGGGGGCGAGCCTTATCGTCGGCGTCGCACGGCGAGCAGCAGCAGTAGCGCCCAGCCCGAGCTGGTCGGACCGCGGTCCGTCGTGCAGCTGCAGCCGTCCTCGGTACCGTTCGCGGAAGCACCCGAGCCGGTACCCGTGCCTGCCGTCGCGGTCGTGCTGGTGAGACCTTCGTCGTCCGCATCGCTGGGCCCGCCGTTGTCCCCGCTTTCGTTGTCGCCGTCGGTTTCGTCGAGGCCCTGATCGTCGGCGTCGCTGCCGCCCTCGTCTTCGCCTCCCGTGGAGCCGCCCCCCGGGTCGTCGGGGCCGAGGCGACGCTCGACCATGGCTTCCCAGATGTTGGCCGGTTCGATCTCGTCCGGGTCGGTGGTCTCGAGCCACCAGTCAAACCGGGAGCGGGCCTCCGTGGCGTCGGTCTGAAATCCGACGAAGCTCAAGCGTGGCCCAAAGTCGTCGCTGGGCAGCTCCATGGCGGCGGCCGCCCGCACGTTCCATTGCATGTCGTACGCGGCGCTGTGCGGTCCGCGGTTGCTGGAGCCTCCGCTGACGAAGGGAGCGGTTCCCGCACCGCAGTCGAGCTCGGTCCACAGCGTGGCGTAGGGGGCCGCGCGATGGTGGTCCATGCGTAGGTTGTCGCCACGCCCCTTGGTGAACACGACACCGGTCGCGTACCACTCGTTGGTCAGGTCGTGGACAAACGTTGCCCGGATGTCGAAACCGATGAAGAGATTGTCGCTGCCGTGGCCGTTGTTGAGCCCGTGGTGGCCGACGAGGTTGCCTCGGTCGCCGGTCGTATCCAGCACAACATCGGCCACCGTCACGAAGTAGGAGTCGCGTACGTTGACCCCGTAGTCGGCGTTGAGAATCTCGACATCGCGGACCCAGGAATGTGCGACCTCTCGGAAGTCGATTGCGTTGTAGCCCTGCTCAGAGAAGTGTCCGGGGTAGGTCGTGAGCGGGAACTCGATGGTGAGGTGCTCGATCCCCATTTCAGCGACGGTGGCGCTCACGGGGCGGACGTCGGGCGACCACGCCAGGTCGATATCGACGGGCAGCGTGCGCTCCAGGACCAAGGTCGTGTCCGCGATGCTCGCGACGCGCGAGTGGAAGTTCATGCCACGGTCGCCGATGTTGTCTTCGCCGCCCTCCTGGAGGTCGGCGTGCAGGCGGTCCATCAGGGCACCGCCGACATCGGTTTGGGTGATGCGGATCCAGTCACCGGGGCTGAAGCCACTGGCATCGCCCACCTCGATGGTGTCGTCGCCGCGCTCGGCAGCAGCAACCACCATCGTCATGGGATCGCTATCGACATCACCGCGCCCCTCGATGAACGCCTGGCTGAACGCGTAGCTCGACGTGCCGCCGCCTTCGAGACCCGCGTTGCCCTGCACGTCGGTGAGACTCGAAGGCATGTACAGCGTGGTTTGGCCCGGGCCATCGCCTGAGAGCACAACCCCGCTGGGCAGGGTGAGCTTGTCCGTAATCACGAACGTCCCCGAAGGAACATGTACGACGCCGCCGCTGTCTGCGGCGGCTTCGAGGGCGGCGAGGAAGGCCGCCGTGTCGTCGGTGATCCCGTCTCCTGTCGCCCCGTGGTCGGTGACTTCGATTGTCGCAGCGCGGTCGGGAAGAGGGTCTTCACCGTAGTGATAGCCGGCGTACGACCAGTCCATCATGCGGCCCGTGGGGTCAAAGAGCTCGCCCTGTACGCCCCACAATGACGATGTTGCTGCCTGGGCACCTGCGCTGACGCCCAACGCCGTAGCCAGCACACTCATCACGAACCCACGTCGCATGGGCGCATTGTCGGCTGACAACGGGGAGAGGAGCAAACGCAAAGACGTTACTCGCCCGCACGCCTGTGCGGGGCGTGTGGGTGCGCGACGCTACAGCGGACCGCACCCGGCGATGCCGGCACCGTCGCCATTGTTGTCGTAGCTGCGCGACCAGAACTCGCTGTCGGTGACCTGCAGGGCGTTGTAAGCGTCGTCGATGGTTCCCGAGATATCGGCCGGCGACGACTGGTTCCAGTCGGTACACCAAACCGAATCCGCCTCGCGCACCGACAGATCGTACGCACTGGGCGACAGCAGGTCGTACAGTAGGCGCCAGTCCTCGTCGGACATGTTCAAGAGCGTGGCGACGCCACGTGGGGTTGCCTCGGGGTCGGCCCGGTCGTGGGTGACGAAGTCAGACGTCGCACCACGACGGGTCACGTAGATGACCTCGTCGCAGCCGAGGTTGTTGAGCACCAGCGTGGGGTGAAGGTCCGACCACCCGCCCGCGGAGACACGACTGTCGTCGATCTCCTGAGCACGGGTCAGGCCTGGCTCTGCGGGTGAGTACGTAAGCGCCGTCCGCCAAGTTACCGGACCCAGCGCGCGGAACTTGTCGGTCTTGAGGTCGTCATAGCCCTCATAGTTGGCCTCGGTCGCTGCAAGGTCTGCCTCGCTGCCGAAGTACCCAAACCCGACGTCGTCAAAGTCGACCTCGAGCGTGTGAGCGTCGGCGTTCTTGTAGTCCGCGAACGCGCGCTCCCACTGGTCCACGGCGTCATTCTCGAGCACCGACGTCGAGATCAACGCATGCATCTCACTGCCAACGATGTCGTCGATTCGCTTGGGGAATGCATCTTCGTCGGCGAGCAGCGCGGTCCGATACTCCGTGACGAGCCCCTTGAACAGCTCGCCGCAGGTGCCGCCATCCTCAATGGCGAGCCCGGACAGCTCGTCCCACGCCATGCCTGTGCCGGGCGTCGCACACTGGTCAAAGAAGCGGATCATGCCCGCGGCGTCGTAGGGGCCGTAGCCCGCGTAGAAGTTGGCGATGCGGCCCAGCTTCTCAGCAAGCTTGTCGAAGTCGATGATCCCGGGACGGACGAAGATAGTGTCGTCGGTGGCGTCAAACGCCGCGATCTTCGACAGCGCCTGCGCAACGTCCTGAACGTGAAAGGCGGGGTCGGGGGAGTTGGTGATCGTGTCGACGAGCTCGTCGTTGATGATGTCGGCCAGATCGTCGGAGCCCAGCAACGTCAACAGCGACTCGCGGGCAGCTTCGGCATCTTCGAGGGCCAGCGCCGAGAGGCCCTCGGTCTGGATGCTCTGCGCCAAGGGCCCAAGCTGCAGCAGTGCGACGGCCTCATCGGTCTCGCCAAGCACTTCGACATACCCCTGCAGCGACTTGAGCAGGAGCGCTGCACGGTTGGCGGCCTCCGCCTCACTGCATGCCGATCCATCGCAGTCGGGCAGGACTTTGTTGGTCTGGATCGAGTCCACGAGAAACGTCGTGATGCTTCCCGAGCTACCGCCGGAGGCGCCCCAAAACATACGCCCTGTGTTTTCGTAGATGCGTGCCAGGCTGCCGAAGTGGGCAAAGATGAGCTGGCCGTTGCCACGGACGCCAAAACAGACGCGGGCATCGGGGTCGGTGGTGTCGTCGACCGCATCGCACTTGGCTCCCTCGCAGTCGGCCCCGTCCTGTGCGGCTGAGTCGGGACTGCTGCAGGCGGCCAGGGTGAGGGTAGCCATCGAGAAACCCAGGGATTGGATGCGCTGCAGCATGAGGAATTAGTACACCTTTACCTACATGTGATTCAATGTAAGGCTTTCGCGACAGCTCACGAGCCGAGTACCCGCCTGGACCTCAAAGAACGGTGTTCTATTCTCCTAGAGGTTGTTCTGCTGGAGCCAAGCCTCGAGCACGGCGAGCTGCCACAAGGTGGATCCGCCCAGCGGGGTCAGGGTGGTCGATGGAGCCGCGAGCAGACCGTCGACCGTCGTGCGGCGGAACAGGCCCCGGCTCCGCGCGCGCTGGCTCGTTAGCCAGCCCCGCATCTGTTCGAGGAACGCGCCTTCGATCCAGCGGAGGGCGGGCACCGGGAAGTAGCCCTTGGGACGGTCAACCCACGGCTGCGGCAGAAACTCGCGCGCAACCGCTTTGAGCACAGCCTTGCCGGTCGACACCGAGAGCTCCGCGGGAATTCGTGAAGCAACCGCCACCACATCCTCATCCAAGAACGGGGTCCTGGCCTCGACACCTGACGCCATCATCATCGTGTCCAGCCGCGGGACGGGGTCACCGGTGAGCATCACGGAGCCATCGATCTGCAGCGTGGCGTCGATGGTCGTGTTTGCGCTGCACTGTGCAAACTGCTGGTCCAGCCATGGTCGCAGTGTGTCTCGTCGCGACCATGCCGGCTCCACCATCGATTGGTACGCGGCGTAGTCCCGGTCGAAGAATGCGCTCGCGTAGGCCGATGCACCGCCGGACGCGTGCAGCAGGCGGGCGTGCCAGTGGTAACCGCCCAGCAACTCGTCGGCGCCCTGACCGGACTGCACGACCTTGACGTGTTGGCGAACGGCGCGGCCCAGCAAGAAGAAGCCCACCGCGTCGTGGCTGACCATGGGCTCTGACATCGCGGCAATGGCCTCGGGTAGTGCCCCGAGCGTTTCGGCCTGTGAGACGCGGAGCTGCGTGTGCTCGGTCCCAAACCGCTGGGCCACCACGTCAGACCACGCGAACTCGTCGCCCGCCTCGCCGCGTACGGACTCAAAACCCACCGAGAACGTCTTGCTCGCGGTGGCGCCGTCGGCGTGCAGCATGGCGGTGATGAGGCTCGAATCCAGGCCGCCCGAGAGCAAGACGCCGACGTCTGTATCGGCGACGCGGCGCCGACGGACGGAGGCCATCAGGGCATCGCGCAATGCAAGCGCCCACTGCCGCGGCCCAAGCGTGCGGTCGGGCGCGCGCTCGAACTGCCAATACGTCTCCTCCTTGCGGGTGCCGTCGGCCTCGACCAGCATCCACGTCGCGGGGGGCAGCTTGCGGATGGCAGCGACAATCGTGCGCGGCGCGATGACGATCCCGTGCAGCGTACAGAACTGCTGCAGCGCGACAGGGTCCAGGGTGGAGTCGACGTCGCCGGCCGCGAGCAGGGCGGGCAGCGTCGATGCAAAACGAAACCGACCTGAGGTAGCACTCCAGTACAGGGGCTTTATCCCCATGCGGTCGCGCGCCAGGAACGTTCGCCCTGCCTGATCGGTGATCGCAAAAGCAAACATCCCACGCAGGTGGCGAACGCAGTCGGTACCCCACGCGTGGTAGGCCTTGAGCACGACCTCGGTATCGCCATCCGAGACAAAACGGTAGCCGAGCGCCTCGAGCTGGGCCCGCACCGCGCGGTACTCGTACAGCGCGCCGTTGTACACGAGCGTGAGCCCCGACATCGCGTCGGTCATCGGTTGTGCGGACCGCTCGGTCGGGTCGATCACCGCAAGGCGGCGGTGTCCGAAGACCCAAGTCTCTCCGCTGACCAGCCCCTCGCCGTCGGGCCCGCGCGCACGCAGAGAAACCAGCATGTCGGCGACGCTGGTGCGGGAGGGGGGAGACCCGTCCCAGCGCAGCTCACCCGCGATGCCGCACATAGGCGCTCACGTGCTGGCCTCGAAGATGCCGCGAACGGTATCGATGGTGTCGGCTTGCGCGGCGGCCTTGTCATCGCGGTAGCGTTTGACTCGGGCGAATCGGAGCGCCATGCCGCCCGGATAATGAGGGCTAGCTTGCACGTCGTTGAACGCGATCTCGACGACAAGCTCGGGCCGCACGTGCACGACATGGCCTTCTCGGCCTATTTCGCGGGCCAGCAAGGCCTCCGTCTGCCAGCGCAGCAACACGTCGGTGAGGCCCTTGAAGGTCTTGCCGAGCATGACGAAGCTGCCTGATCCTGCGTCGCGGGCACCCAGGTGGAGGTTGGAGAGCCAGCCCTTGCGGCGGCCGCTGCCCCACTCGGCGGCGATCACGACCAGATCGAGCGTGTGGGCAGTCTTGAGCTTGCGCCAACCTTTGCCGCGCTTGCCCGCCTCGTAGCGAGCGACGAGTGACTTGGCCATGACGCCTTCGTGGCCTTCGGCGAGCGCTTGGCTTGCAAACGCAGCGGCCTCCTCGAGGTTGGCCGGCACGACGCGCGGGACCAGCAGCCCGGGGGGCGCCGCTGCGTGGAGGGCGTCCCAGCGCTCGGTCCCGGGCGCGTCGATGAGTGTCGTCTCGCCCAAGCGCAAGCAGTCGAACAAGCGTACCGTGAGTGGAATCTCAGCACGCATGGCATCCACATTGAGGCGGCGGCCGAAACGTCGCATTGTGGTCTGGAACGGATGGGGCGAGCCGTCCTCTCGCAGCGCGATGGCTTCACCGTCGAAGATGGCAGTCTTGGCAGGCATCGCCAGCGCGGCCTCGACCAGCTCGGGAACCGCGGGCGTCACAACGTTGAGATTGCGGGTGTACACGTCGACCCGTTCGCCGTCTTTGTGAATCTGCACCCGCGCGCCGTCGAGCTTGTACTCCAGGCTCATCTCGCCCAGGGCCTCGTTGGCGGCCGCGACGCTGTCGGCCGGTTGCGCGAGCATCGGCTGCACGGGTCGAAAGAGCTCGAGGGTGAACGCCAACAGTGCGACATCACCACCTTCGCGGGCGGCTGTCGCAACGCGAGGCAGCGCGCCGCTGAGCATCATCGCGCGCCGCACGTTGGCCTTGTTGGTACTCGTCGCGGCTGCGAGCGCGTCCAGCACAACGGACTCCAGTGCGCCCTGGCGCATCTCGCCCAGCAGGAGCCGCACCATGAACTCCTGCTCTTCGGCGGTGCCCAGGCCGAGAAGCTCGCCGAGCATCGCCTCTCGTCGCGCAGTCGAACCTTTGCCTGCAACTGCCGCCAACGCGTCGATTCGGGCGTCAAGCTCGAGCAGTGGTAGCGAGGGCGCTGCCGCGGGCACGCTCGCGGTGTGAACGCGACGGGCCAACGTCCATCCGACGCCGACCTTCCCCTGGCGCGGCTGACCGGCCAGCATCGCAACCGCCAAGGGGAGCTGCTCTGCGTTTGCACTGCGCAGCAACTCGGCAAACACCGCGATCTTCTTGCTCCGCGCGCGTGTGTCGCGGGCGCTCGCCGAGGCGAGGACGAGATCGTTGAGCAGCACTGCCATGACGATACCAAGCCTGCTCCCGCTCGCACGTCCGCGGGATCAATCCGCGGCAGCCGATCGGGATCAATCCGCGGCAGCCGATCGGGGGCGGGCAAGCCATGCTTCTACGTCGTGGGCGGCCTCCTGATGCTCTCGGCCCGCCTCGGTAAGGAAGACAAGAGCCTCGGACGCGGCCGCGTGGGCGCGTGTGTCGTCGACCCCGCGCAAGGTCTTGGCAAGCACAAAGAGTGCCGCACCGAGTCGGGCGGGGCGGGAACCTCCGTGCTTCATCAGGGGCACTGCCTTTTCGGCGTGCTCGTGCGCGCCATCGCGGTCGCCCATCTCGAGCGCAGCCCTCGCAACGCCGAAGTGGCACAGGCCGAGCACGGCGCCTCCGTCGCCCGCTTCGGTCCAAATCGACAGCGCGCGTTCGAAGGCGGCTCTCGACGTCGCGTGGGCCCGCGTCGCGTGGGCTGCACTTCCGAGGCTCGTCAGAACACCGACAAGTTCCGGGTGCTTGGCTCCGAAGAGCTTCTCTCGGATCGCCAGGGCGCGCTGGAGCATCGGGACGGACTCCGAGCCGCGCCCCTGTGCGATGCGAACCCAGGCCAAGGCCTGGAGGATCCCAGCAACGTTGGGGTGATCGGGGCCAAGCGCCCGCTCGGTGATGGCCAGCGCGCGCTCCTGCAGTGCCTCCGACTCCGCCAGAGCTCCCCGCGCCTTACGGACGACGGCGAGGTTGCTCAGGCATACCGCCGTGCTCGGGTGGTCGGGGCCGTGCACCTTTTCATGGATGGCGAGTGCGCGCCGATACAACGGCTCCGCTCGCGAAAAGTCGCCGTCTGACCGTGCAATCCCGGCGATGTTGTTGATCGTGACGGCAACGTCGATGTGATCTGGCCCGAATGCGCGCTCGCGGATGGCAAGCGCGCGCTCGTGCCACGTCAAGGCGTGCTCGCCGTCGCCGCGACTTTGGAGGAGCGCACCCATGTTCGCCAAGATGCTCGCGACGCCCGGGTGCTCGGTCCCGAGCGCCTCCTCGCGGATGGACAGCGCACGCTCATATGCCGCCTGGGCGTCGTGGTGACGCGCCATTGCAGCCAGTGTGTTTCCCAGTGCGTTGAGGGCGTTGGCAAGACCCGGGTGCGCGGGCCCGAGCGCGCGCTCCTGGATGGAGAGTGCCTCTTGGAGTAGCGGCAGCGCCTCAGCAGAATCGCCGCGCGCCCAGTGGACTCTGGCCCGCGCAGAGAGGAGTGAAGCCGCCTGCAGCTGCAGTGGGTCGGGCAGACCCGCGAGGGCGATCTCTGCGTGCAGACTCCAGCGAAGGCCCTCGTCCCCACGCTGGAGCCGCGCTCCAACCAGAGACGTTAGCGCCACCGCAGCCCGCCCGGCGACCGCAGGAATCTTCGCCCGTGATGCGTCGAAGAACGCTCTTTGCAGCAGGGCCTCAGCTTCATCGAAGTCACCCGTGCTTCGGTGCAGCTGGCCCAACGTCAGCCGGCTCGCCGCGCTCGACTCCGGCCATCCAATCACCTCCGCATCCCGAAGGGCCTTGCGCGCGATCTCGAGGCCGGACGCGTAGGCGCCCGTACGATCCGCTGCGACCGCGGCTGCCAGGGCCATACGGACCTGCAGCACCGCGATCCGGTCTTCATCGGGTGGAGCGAGTCTGCTCTCCAGCGCCTCTTCATTCAGGCAATCCTCGACCCGACTCAGCGCAACGACTGCATGCACGGCTCCCTGCACTGAGGCCCCCGCCCCAGTCGATAGCCGCGCGACGAGGGCGTCGACGGCCTGCTTGCGTTCATCGAGGCACCACGCAGCATGATCGAGCGTACGCGCACTCCATTTGCGCTCGACCGTCGCGTTCAGACACGCCTCCACCCGGCTGCTCGACCAGTCCGCCGCGTAGGTGTCGAGCCACGCGCTGACTCTCGCGGCGGTCTGCTCTGCGTAGCTGAAACCGCTGCTCTGGATCGCCTGGTCCAGCTCGGCTCGCCGCGCGTCGTTCCAGACCTCGTCGATCTCGGCACCCGTTGCGTCGCAAACCTCAACCGCGTTGGCGCGCTCGATGCGTTCCGAGAGAGCGACGGCTCCGATCGCCGCCGTGACGGCAAACACAGCACCGCCGATGCGCCGCACGCGAGCGCGGTTTTGCCCTCGACGCAACCCACGGAGCAGCGCTGACATGTTCTCGAACCGGTCGTCGGGATGGTGTGCCAAGCCGCGGTCGCAAACACGCCGAAGCCACGCGGGCACCTTGGCGTTCGAGGGGGGCGGACGACGCCGATCCTCGATGACATTGAGGGCCAAGTCTGCCAGGTCGTCGCCTTTGAACGGGCGCTCGCCGTATAGCGCCTCCCAAAGGCTGACGCAGTACGCGAACTGATCGGCGGCCGGGCCCACGTCCAGGCCCGCGTACTGCTCGGGGGCCATGTAGGCCGGTGTTCCCGCGAGCAGGCCTGCCCCCGAGGCGAGGACGGACAGCGGTGCGGCATGCGACGTGCTCGCACCGCATGGTTGAGAGCAAGCGGGGCGGGCCAAGCCAAAGTCCATGACGCGAACGCGGCCTCCGACGGACACCATCACGTTGTCGGGTTTGAAGTCGCGGTGCACCAGTTCTTTGGCGTGGGCGGCGGCCAGCCCATCGCCCGCCGCCGCGAAGATGTCGACACACGCGCGCCATGTCCGTGGCTCTGCTTTCTCCCACTCGCGCAGGGTGGTTCCCGCGACGAGCTCCAGAGCGAGGTAGACCCGCCCCGCGTGCTCGCCTGCATCGTGTACGGTGACCACGTTCGGGTGGGACAGCTTCGCCATCGCTTGGGCTTCGCGGAGCAGCCGACGGTGTCCGGTCGTACGCGTGGCCCCGGTGTCCGCGGCGTGAAGCAGCTTGAGAGCCACCCTACGGTCAAGCTCTGGATCGTAGGCGGCGTAGACAACCCCCATCCCGCCGGCCCCGAGTTTGTTGACAATGACATACCGCCCGATGACGTCGCCGCGTCGTACGGGAGCGGGGTCTTTGTCCTGTTGCGCGGGGCTAGATCCCGTCAGCGTTTGCTGGCGGCTCTGCGTGTCCAGCACCCTCCACACCTATCACGTCCGGTTTCGTCGACCTCGGGGTTGCCGTTGTGTCAGGGCCCGCCGCGGCGCACGGTGGCCGCCAGCGTTCGTCAACGGGCGGGTGGGTCGATCGTGACACGACCCTCGCCGTCTGTGCCGCGCGGTATTACACCGTCGCTGTAATACCGAGGGCAGTTGTGCCACACACGTCCCAGTGGCTTCGCACCGACCCCGGCTGTTGCCCTTGAACACCCTCGTGTTGGCGCTAGCGCTGGGAGCATGGACTGGGAGTGAAGGGGACGGAGACGGCGCTGGCACAGATACGGGCACCGCAAGTGTCACTGCGACGGAGCCCGCGACCGAGGCGGCATCGACAGCGGCCACTCCGACTGGGGCGGACGAGACCGCGACAGCCTCCGATGGAAGCGCCAGTGATGGCGCAGGCTCGAGTGGAGACAGTGCGGGCCCGTCCCCACTCAAGGGCGAGTTCAGGGAGGGCAACGAGATTGTTCTCCACGGTGCCGGGTTCCCCCGGGTCTCGACAGGCTCTCCGCTTTGACCACTCCACTTCGAGCTCGGCGGGCGCCGCACGGGTCCCGTTCCAAACCGATGAACTCTACTTGTTCGTCAAGCGTTACTACGACTTTGATATCACCGACCCCGCCAACCACGGTCCGATCGGATTCAACCACAAGGTCACGCGGATCTGGTGGGGATTGGGCTCTTCGGCCGAGAAGAACAACATCCATCTGGGGTACCAAGGCACCGAAGGCGGGCGGACAGGCAACCCTCGGGTGTCCCCCGAGAACACCGACGGCGCCCTGTACACCGACGGGGCTCCGTTTGCGCCCGAGCAATGGCTGCAAGAGGAGTTCCTCTACCGCGTCAGCGGCCCCGACCAAGCCAACGGCACGTTCGATTACGTCCGTGACGGACAAAACCAGTGGGACGGCAGCTTCATCACTCGAGACGCCGCCCACCCCAACCGCTACGAGACGCTGGTCTTTGACCAGGTGAGCAACGGCCCCGGCCCCGGACCATACTGGACGTACTACGACGACATCTACGTCGACACGACTTGGACACGCGTTATGGTCATCGATGCCGAGAACCTCGCGGGCGCCACCGTCAGGGAGATCCAGATCCCCACGTCATGGGAGGAGGACGAGATCCGGTTCACCGTGCGGGTCGGTGCGATTTCGGATCTGTCCGCCGCCTTCGTCGTTGTGATCAATCCCGACGGGAGTCAGAACGTCAGCATACCGATCGCATCGGGCTGAGGCCCCGCTGGGCAGCTCATGCCCAGGCCACGACGATCTGCCGCGGTCCGCGATACGGGTTGCGTCCGTGGCTGACCGCGAGGTTGTCGATGAGCAGCAGGTCGCCGCGTTGCCAGCGAAACGCCGTCGTGTTGTGCCAGATGACCTCGCGCAGGGCTTGGATGTCCGCGCTAGGAATCTCGCTGCCGTCTCGATAGGTGCAGTGCGTCGGGAACTCGTCTGGTGTCGTGAACCGTCGGCGCAGTCGTGTGAGCGCGGCGAGAGCCAGTGCAAGCACGCCGTGTTTGAGTTTGTGATCGCGCTGCCACAGGTGTCGGAACTCGGCCTCACCCGTGGCGATGTGAAACGAGGTGAGGTGGGTATGCCATGCAGCAAGGCCGGACGGAGGATGCACGCGGGTGACCTCTTGGGTGCTGATCAGCCGCAAGCGATCGTTTGCGCACCAGCGCAGCTCCCAGCCCAGCGCTTCGACCTTGAGCGCCACCTCGTCGCGATCGGTCGTCTTGAAGATCGAGTCCCACGTCGTGTACTTCATCGGGTCCCCGAGTCCACGGGTCGCAGGCCCGTCGTAGTTGCGGACGATGCGAAGACCGCCGCGCTCGAACCGCTGACGCACGGCAGTCGGGAGCGCCGCCCAGACGCTGCGAAAATCCGCCAGCGGCGTCTCGCCACCTTTGGGCGGCGCTACCATGCAACCGAACAGCAAGTGCCTGGGTGGCTCGGCCGAGAAGCTCATCTCGCAATGTTGCGGGATAGGGTAGTGGCGTGACAGCTCGGTGGAGTTGTGTACAAATCCGCGGATCTTCTTCCGAGGGACCACTCCCGGGTACGTCGTCTGCAGGCCGGTCGTGAACGCCTCGGCGACCCGCGAAAAATCGTCGATCGTGTCGATCGGGAAACCGCGGAGCAGCACTGCGCCTTGCTGCTGCACCTGCTGCTTGAGCCACGGGTTGCCATCGATGGCGCCAACAAGCGCGTCGACGGAGGCATCGCGGGTTGGCCGGAGCTGGGTCGGTAGTGCGCTCCAGCGCACTTCAGCAAAATGCGGCGACGTAGACACGAGCGGTTCTTGGATTGGTTGATGCGGATCCATCGTGCGCCTTAGCTCGCGGCGGTGCCCAGCGTGACCAACGCGACGAGTTCGCCCACAAAGGCGGCGTCGAAGTTGAGCTCGGAGACGGTGGCGCGGAAGAACAGTCCGCCGACCAAGGCGGCCAGCGCTGTGGGGACCGAGGCCGATGGACGGAGTTCCCCGCGCTCAGCTGCACGCTCGAACGGAATCACAAGTTGCGCCCGCGCGCGCGACAGAAAACTCTGTTGCACGACTTGCCGCAGCGGGTCGGCGCTTGTGAAGTCTGTGAGCAGCCCCGGCATTGCGGCGCGGGCGACAGGCGACCCCAACACGCCTGCGATCTCCGCGACCAAACGCGTGAGGTCCTCTTGCAGCGTGCCGGTGTCGGGCAGGATGGTCTCCGCGACGACGGTGCCGAAGACGGCATCCCAGACGAGGACCGCCTTGCTGGGCCACCGTCGATAGACGGTCGTCTTGGCGACGCGACTCTGACGCGCGATGCCTTCGATCGACAACCGCGCATAGCCCGCGTCGACGAGGGCTGCTCGGGTCGTTTCCAGGATTGCCTCGTCAAAAAGGGGGTTCCGTGGCCGCCCCCGGGCCTTTGTCGGCTCGGTCACTAAAATACGATACGTATCGTATCGTATTTAGGCAAGCCAGGGGACGATGCGTTTGGCGGCGCCTGCCACCCCGTCGGCGACAATGCCCGCGTGCTTACTGCTGGTCAGCAAAAGCAGCTCGATCGGGACGGCTTTGTCGTGCTCGAGCGCGCAATTGAGTTGGCGCCGCTCGCTTCGATTCGCCAGGCGGCACTCGAGATCGTCGACGCGTTCGACTTGGACGCGCATCGCACGGTGTTCACGACCCGCGACCGCGACGCAGGTCGCGATGACGCGTTCTTTGCGTCGGCGGAGACCGTCCACTGCTTCTTGGAGGAAGACGCGCTGGACGAGGCAGGCGGACTCCTGCGAGAGCCTCGACTCGCGATCAACAAGATCGGTCATGCGATGCACGACCTCGTTCCTGCGTTCACCGAGTTTTGTCGCGCTCCGGTGTTTGGCGAGATCCTGCGCAGCGTCGGCTACCGGGCACCGCAGCTGTGGCAGACGATGTACATCTTCAAGCAACCCCGAATCGGTGGTGAGGTCCGCTGGCACCAGGACGCAAGCTACCTGGCCACGGAGCCGTCTTGCGTCACGGGTCTGTGGATCGCCGTCGAAGACGCGCACGTGGGAAACGGGTGTCTGTGGGTGGAGCCAGGAGGCCACCACTCCCCGCTGCGGGAGCGGTACCACGTCGATTGGGACGCGCGCGTCGGCACGCTGCGTGAGCTCGACACAACGCCGTGGCCCGCGCGGGCTCAGGCGGTGCCGCTCGAGGTGCCTGCGGGGAGCGTGGTCGTCTTCGACGACCGGCTGCCGCATTGCAGTGACGTCAATCGCTCCGCGCACTCCCGTCACGCGTTCACCATGCACGTCGCCGAGCAGGAGGCGACGTGGCTGGGCGACAACTGGCTGCAGCGCCCGGAGCTCGGCCCCTTTGTGCTCTGACAACTGCGGCCGTGGTTTGGCGGAGGGCGACCGCGAGCGCGCCCACCCGCAGGTCCAACCGCGGCGCATGATGTCGCGTCCCTTGATTCGAGCAGCCCCGACGCAAAAACGCGGCCGTCCGAGTTGGACGACCGCGTTTGTTTCGGGGCGCGCTGAACCTCAGCCGGGGTCGGGCAGCTCGGCCGGCGGAACAAGGATGAACACGTCGCGCTCGTCCAGCTCGCTGCACCCATCGGCGAGCACGCGGATGGTGGCCACAAACAGGCGGGGGTCCGGGCCCTGGGGCACGAAGTCGTTGAAGGCTTCGATGGTGAACGTGACATCCGTGTCGGGCACAACACCCTCGAACGTGGTCGCGGTGAGCGTCGGGTCAGGCACGCCGCCCACGGGAACTGGACCGTGGCTAAACGGTGTCACGGACACGATGAAGTCGGCCGTAGTGGTTCCGGGCGGCGTGGCGACTCCATCTTGGTCCTGGGCGACGCCGTCGACCTCGGTCGAGACGGTAAAGGGGGCGTATCGGGTCAGCATCTGGACCCCATCGACCACGGTATCGTCCAGACCCGTGCCCGCCCCGGTAACGCGGTAGACCAGCGGGCAGAGCCCATCGGCTTGTGTCGCCACCCCGGTGCCGTTGAGACCGGTGCAGCACTGCCCGACCGCACAGCCCGGCGGACGCCCGCCGACCAGCTCGTCCCAGGCTTCGGGAGGAATGACCGCGCCAGATTCGGTCGCAAACTCCACCCCGTCGTTGAGCGGGCCGCAGGCGTCAAAGTCGTTGACGGCCACGGGCACAACGCGCGCGCAGATGTCGTCGAGCGCGTCGTACATTTCGTCGCGGGTGTGCGCGACCGCCGAAACGCTCGCGTTGCCACTGTAGCTGCTGCCCAAGCAGATCGCGGCGTCGTCTTGCGAGACCGCGTCCGAGATCGAGATGATCACGGGCATGGTCCCATCGCGGAACGCAACGCCGCCGATCCCGGCCGCGTTCGAGGCCACAAACGTGAGCCCTGGGCCTGCGAGCAGGCCGTCACCCGTGGCGATCTGATACAGCGCCTCGATGTTCGACTCGGGGAGGTCCCGGCCGCATCCGATGGGCGTTCCGCCGTTGGACAGGTTGTTCACCGCGGTCTGAACGTTCGCCGCAGAGTTGGTCATCTGCTGGAGAAGCTCGAACGGTTGGTCGGGCGCGCTCCCGCCAAATCCTGTGCACTCAAAGCCCCACCCAAACGGGTCAACCGGGAAGTCTTCGAAGGCGCCCGCGCCGAACCATGTGTCGTTGAGCTCGGCTTCGATGGTCGGGATGATGGTGGAGACCAGCGAGTTCTGAAGGTTCTGGATCGACCCGATCATGGATCCGGTCGTGTCCACGTTGAAGAAGACGTCCAGCGACTTGACGTCCGTGGAGAACGTCAGCGGGTTCTCTTGTGAGCCGCCTGGATCCTCGTAGGGCAGCACGAAGAAGAAGTCGGGTGACTCGCTGCTCTGGTCGTATGCCGCAACGGTGACCTGCGCGTTGCCCTCTTCGCCGTCGACGGTTGCCGTCACGACGGTGGCTGCGAAGTACGCATCCGCGAACGCGCCCATGTCGAGCTGGGCTCCGGTCATCGACCCGACCATGGGATTGGTGACCGTCCAACTTTCGACTTGGTCGGTGAGGTCCGCCTCGCTTCCGTCGTCGAAGACGCCGGTCACCGTGAATGCCAGTGAATCCATCTGCCCCAGGTCGAGCTCTACGATGGTGTCGGGCGGGTCGACCGCGAGGAACAGGAGCTCGGGCTCTGGCGTGCTCGTATCCGCGTCCTTGCCAGGCTCACCCGTGGTGCTGGTGGCATCGGTACCGCCGTCGTCACCTGCAGTGGTGGCGCCATCGCCCCCTGCGGTCGCGCTGTCCGCGGTGCCATCAGGCTGCGATGAGCCCGTGCCTCCGGTGCCGCCCGTGCCGCCTGTCTCGCCGACATCCCCGATTCCAACGCCGGAATCGTCACCCCCGCTGGGGCCGTCCTCGCTAGGGCATCCCAGTGCGAGCGATCCTGCTGCGATCAGCAGCAGCTTTCGAGTGCTGTAATTCATGCTTTCCCCCTTATGGAGCTGCGCTCCATCCCACGCCCAGTTTCCGACGCGCGCCATCGTCAAGTCAACGGTATGGCGCAAATGCCTGCACGTGCGGCGACTTGGCGTCCTAAGTTCGCCGCAGCTCGGCCGCGGGGGTGGGTTTGTGTGGGCTGAAGGCCTCACATTGCGACACACGGTCCGTGCGCGGCGTTCACGTCCGCTCGCGCAGCCTACTGAGGCGGAGGCGCGACGACCGTGTTTCCCGTTTGCGGGCCCGGGTTCGCCACGGGCCCGTCGTTTGGCTCGCCGTCGTCGGTGGTCGGGTCGGATCCGTGGCCAAAGCCGATGAGCGCGAGGAGATCGCCCAGGATCAGATAGTAGGCAGGCACCAGCAGCAGGATGATGAACGTCGCGAAAAGGACGCCGAAGCCCAGTGACAGGGCCATCGGGATCAGGAACTGCGCTTGGGCAGACGTCTCGCTGATCATGGGCACCAGGCCCAAGAAGGTGGTCAGCGAGGTCAGCAGGATCGGCCGAAAGCGCCGCACCCCTGCGGTGTGGATGGCTTTGAAGGCGGTCATCCCGCCCGCCTCGTAGTCGTTGGCGGCGTGGAGCAGCACCAGCGAGTCGTTGACCACAACGCCCGCCAACGCGACCAATCCCATCGAGCTGATCATCGACAGCTCAAACCCCATCAGCTCGTGCCCAATCACTGCGCCGACAAACCCGAATGGGATCGCCAGCATCACGATGAGCGGCTGGGTGTAGCTGCGAAATGGAATGGCCAGCAGCCCGTAGATCGCGAGCATCGCGATGAGGCCGCCTGAGGCGAGGGCACCCATCGTCTTTTTCTGCTCGCGCAGGGAGCCGCCGAACTCGTACACGAGACCGGGGTACTTCTCGATCAGGTCGGGGAGAGCGGTTGTGGCCAGGCCCTCGAGGATCTGGTTGGGGTTGCCCTCACCACTGCGCACGTCGCCGGTGACCTCGACCATCCGCTGGCCTTCTGCGCGCTGAATCACTGGATAGCTGCGACCGGACGAGATCTGGGCGACCTCGCGAAGGGGAACCTCGCCGCCCGAGGGCGTCCGGATCAACAGACTCTCGAAATCATGGATGTGCTCGCGCTCGACCTTGGGCAGGCGCACGACCACGCGCACTTCGTTGCGGCCCTCCTGCTGACGGAAGGCCTCGGTGCCGTAAAAAGCCGCTCGCACCTGCCGAGCAATGTCGCCCGAGGTCAGGCCGAGCACGGCGGCCTTTTTGGTGAGGCTGAGATCGAGCTGCGTTTTTCCGGGCTGGTAGCCGTCGTCGACGTCCCAGACACCAGGGTACTTCGCCATCGCGGCGGCGAGCTCCGTCGACGCCGCGTCGAGCACCTGCATGTCGCCGTGCTTGAGCTCTACGGAGAGCGCGGGCCCAGGGCTGGGACCCAGCGCGATCGAGAACTTCAGGCGCTCGATGCCTGCCAGCTGGCTGACCTCCTCGCGCCACTGCCGAAGGAAATCGCTGGCTGATATCTCGCGCTCCCCCGACGACACAAAGAACACGGTGACGTTGGCGATGTGGCCGCCGACGACCGAGGACATGGCGCGCCCGGGGTCGGTGGGCATTGGTGTGCCCAACTGGGCGTAGATGCCTTTGACGATCCCGTCTTCGCCGTTTTCTTCGATGATCTTCTCGGCCGCTTCCTGAAGCAGCTGCAGGTAGCGGTCGGTCTCGACGACGGAGGTGCCGTACGGAAGCTCGACCTCGGCGACCGCGACGTCCCCGTCGATCTCGGGCATGAACCGAAAGCCAATCTTGCCGCTGGCGACCCATCCCATCGTGACCGCCAAGATCGCGACGCCTATCGCGAGCGAGACGTAGCGCCGCCGCAACGCGGCACCAAGCACGGGGGCGTAGACGGTGTTGATGAAGCGGGTCAGCGCGTTGCCGACCTTTTGCTGCCGACGGTGGACCCAGCCGAAGATGCCGTTGGGGTCGGGCTCTTTCAGCGCGCGGAGGTGAGATGGAAGCACCCAGACCGACTCGATCAGCGAGATGACAAGCACCGAGATCACGATCGTGGGGATGACCGCGAACAGCTTGCCCATCGACCCCGGCACAAACAGCATCGGCATGAAGGCCACGACGCTGGTCGCGATGGAGAATGTCACGGGCACGGCAACGCCTTTGGCGCCGTCGACGGCGGCCTGGAATCGTGAGACCCCCTGCTGACGCAGCTCGTGGATGTTCTCGCCGACAACGATTGCGTCGTCGACCACCATCCCCAGCGTGATGATGAACGCGAAGAGCGAGATCATGTTGATCGACGCTCCGAGCGCAGGCATCAACATCAACGCGCCCAAGAAAGAAACGGGGATCCCGAGCGTCACCCAAAACGCCAGGCGCAGCTCGAGGAACAGCCCCAGGACAAGCAGCACCAAGATCAGGCCGATGCTCGCGTTGCGCATCAGCAGGTCGATGCGCTCCCGATAGATTTGCGACCAGTCGACCCAGATGCCCGCGTCAATGCCCGGAGGGAGGGTGGTCTGGAGCCGCTGGACGTGCTCCTTCACCCGGTCGGCGACTTCGATCGGTGTCTGATCGCCCGTGCGAAAGACCTTGATCATCACGGCGGGCTTGCCGTCGTAACGCGATGATTGGTCGGTCTCGGCAAACGTCTCGCGAATGGTGGCGATCTCGCCAAGCGTGACCTCGGTGCCGGTTGGGCTGGTGATGATCGCGATGTCGGCCAGCTCGGCGGCGCGATGACGGCGTTCGTTGGTGCGAACGAGGACCTCACCACCCGCCGTTTTCACCGAGCCTCCCGGTAGCTCCAGTGCCGTCACGCGGATCTTGGCGGAGACCTGCTCCAGGGTGAGACCGAACTCGCGGAGCTTGCCCGCTGAGATCTCGATGCTCCACTCGTGCGGGGGAGCGCCCGATATCTCGGCGTTTGTGATCCCGGGATCGGAGAGCAACTCTTCGCGTACGTTTTCGGCGAGCGCGCGCAGGAGCGCTGGATCTTCGTCACCGCTGATGACGATGTCGATCACCTGAAAGCGGTTGACGAGCAGCGCGACCTCCGGGCGCTCGGACTCTTCGGGCAGCGAGGTCAGCCGGTCGACCTCGTTCTTGATGTCGGACAGCGCGACGGTGCCGATGGCGTCCAGGGCCAAGTGCACAAAGACGATGGCGCCCCCTTCCTGGGCAGAAGACGTGATCCTGTCGACACCGTCGACGCCGCGCACGGACTCCTCAACGGCCTGAACGATGCCGCTCTCGACCTCGGTCGGGCTTGCCCCCGGGTAGGGGACGCGCACGGTGATGACGTCGAGCTTGAAGTCGGGGAAGACCTCCTGGCGAACCCTCAGACCCATGATGATGCCGCCCAGCAGCAGCATCGCCATCAGCAGATTCGCGGCGACCGGGTTCTCGACGAACCAGGCGACAGCCCCTTTTCGCTCCTTCATTGTCGCCATGGGGTCGCCTTACTCCTTGTTGGCGACGTCGCCGGCTTTGGCCGTCTTCTTGGAGCGCTTGGCCGGGGCTGCGGGCGCCTCGACGGCGGTGGGTTCGCCTTGGGGCGGTTGTTCGGCCTCGGGCTCGACGGCCGCGCTGGGCGGAGGCGCCGCGGCGGGGGCGGGTGCCGTCGCACCGTGCGGCGCGTCGAGGTCCTTGAACTCAACGCCCATGCCGTCGGTGGCGGTGGGAAGGGGGGTGACGACGACGCGGTCGCCCGCGTTCAGGCCGCCGCGGACCAGCACCCGACCTCGCTCCCGCCATGCGATGTCGATTTCCCGCGTCTCGAGCTTCCCGTCGGCTGCGACCACGAACACCCGCGTGTCGTCCCGCAGGGCTCGCCGCGGAAGCGGCACTACGTTCTCGAGCACGCGCCCCTCGAGCACGACCTCGGCGTAGGTACCGACAAGCAACGGAGTCGGCCGGCTGCCCGTCGGTAGCTTGAGCCCCAGGGGGTCGTCGACGGCGACGAGGACTTGCGCCATCCGCCCGCGTTCTTCGACCGCGGGCAGCACGCGCAGGACGGTGCCCTGTCGCGGCGCGTCGTTGAGCGCGGCGGCCTGCCGCAGCTCGGCCTTGGACCCGGTGTCACCGATAGCGTTGACCCCGGGGATGTCGAGGAACTGCAAGTGCGAGACCGGGACGCTTACCTGCACCCAGAACCGGTCGACGCCCGCGATTCGGGCGATCGGCGTGCCCGGCCCGACCACCTGGCCCAGGTCGACCGACTCACTGAGCACGACGCCATCGAAAGGCGCGCGTACGATTGTCTTTTGCAGGTCGCGCTTGGCCTTTTTGATCCGCTTTTGCACGGACGACACGCGCGCTTCGGCGGCGTCCAGGTGAGGCTCACGCATGATGTAGCGCAGCGAGTCATCGCTGAAGTCCTTGGGGATCTCGCGCCACTCGGCCTTGGCGACGCGTTGCTGCTGGGTCTCTTCGCGGACGGCCAGTCGGGCCTGGGCGAGGTCGGACTTGGTGAGCGACAGCTGCGTGTTGAGGTCGCGGGCGTCCAGGCGCACGAGCGGGTCGCCCACCCGCACCAGCCCGCCGTCGACCAGGTTCTCGCTCTGCTGGACGATCATCCCCGCAATCTCCGGCAGCAGCGTCACCTCACGTTCTGCGCGCACGATGCCCATGGCGGGGACCCGCACCCGATGGGCCCCTGGCTTGACGACGATCGTCTCGACCACCTTGGGCTTCACCTCGATGTCTGTGGGCTCGGGCTTCTCGGCGTTCGCAACCAGGAAGCCCGCGGTACCGATCCCGGCTGCGCAAATCGCCAGGGGGAGCAGGGCCTTCGTAATACGAGCCATCGAAAATAAGGGGAGCGCGGGCTCCAGGTTGTATCCTGACGCCGTCCGTGTGATCCGCAACTGACGTCCAACGAGTATCGCCGCCCAATGGCGCTCGGTTACGGCGGCCGCGTTGCAACCCGCGATGCAACGCGGCCTCCAGGACCCGAAAAGGGGAGCAGGGGCCTCTGGTCGTCAGTTCACCCCGGGCGCGTAGCGAGCCGAGGACCGGCCGTCTACGATGCGGACCTCGATTTTGTCGCTCATGACTTGGCGGTACACAGTTTGTTTCATCGCCGTCGCGCTCGGTGCACCAGCCGGATGCGCGTGGTCGCGAAAAGCTGCGCTGGATGTCGTGGATCCCGAGCTGCGCGCCAAGGGTGAGCCTCTCGCGCGCACCGAATCGAAGGGGTCTGGGGTCCGCTTAGGCTCGTACGAGGTGTCGGCGCCGAACCTCGCCCGCGAGGAGGCAGGGACGGAGGGGCTCTTGCCCGCCACGAGTGCACCGCGTCCGGTCGTCCAACATCGTCTCGATCTGGACCTGAGCGCGACGACGACGGGAAGGGCTTGGGCGGTCGAATGCGTGACGCAGCGGCGGCAGCCCGCGTCGATGGACTACGCCGCCGCACTCGACGAGAACCGGGACGAGATCGCGTTTCAGTGCACGCTCGTAGGTAGTGACTCGGGTCAATCCCTGGACTGGGCGTTTCGTGCCGAGGCGGAGCTATCGCACAACTTTGCGGCTCGGCTCTCGCGGCCCGGAATCGACCGTCAGCTCTCGGTCGAAGTTGTGGTCTGGGTTGAGCGCTTCGGCCGGATCCAGCGCCACCTGCCCATCCCCGTGGTGCAGGTCCGCGACGGCAAGACGACCGTCGCGGCGATGGTGCTCGACGAGCCCGAGCAAGCCTGGGTTTCCCGCACGGTCGAACCCGAAATCGCGGAAGTCGCGATGTCGGCGATGTTTGCGATTCACTACCTGCCGTTGGGGCTGCGATGACTCCACCTCAGCCGAAGATGACTACACAAAAACTCCGGTTCTCCTCTGTTGTGCTCCTGTGCGTTGCGGGGGCGTGTCATCCGGCCACCACGCCGATGCCCGCGGGTACGGGAGGGGCCGCTTCAGCCACCGACGATGGGGCCGGGACGTCCGAGCCCGACACGGTCGCCCCCTCCGGAGCGCCGACGACCGTCGTCGCCTCGAGCTACACGCCGTCGTCCGACCCGCGAAACGCATCGGGGTGGAAGCTCGATACCGTGCGGTCACCCACCGACAGCAAGGACGCGGCCAAGAAGCCCTTCGGACTCGACGCCTTGTATCGCCTGGTGGCGTTGGGCAAGCCCGAGTTCTCGCCCGACGGCACGCGGCTGCTCTTTACGACGACCGCGTACGACCTCGCCAAAGGCAAATCGAATGTCGATATCTGGCGGGTCGCTGTCGATGGCACCGATCTCAAGCAGCTCACGCGCGCCCCTGGCCGCGATGCGGACCCACGCTGGGCGCCCGATGGGCGCTCGTTCGTGTTTGTCTCCACCCGCAAGGGAGCGTCGACGACAGGCAAGCCGCAGCTGTGGCGCATGGACGTCGATGGGGGCGAGGCTGAGCAGCTCACCGATCTCTCAACGGGCGTGTCCGGGCCGCAGGTGTCGCCGGATGGGACTCGTGTCGGCTTCGTCTCTCACGTCTTCCCCGAGCACGGCGCAGACGACAAGGCCAACGCAGCGGCGGCTGCGGCCATCGATGAAACCCCGGTCACGGCACACGTGGCCGACGACCTGCTGTATCGCCATTGGACATCATGGGGCGACGGTCGCCGCGACCACATCTTGGTCATGGACTTGGCCACCCGTGGCGTTATCGATGTGACGCCCGGAGACTTCGACTCGCCCGCGTTTGGCGACGGTGCGTTTGCGTGGTCGCCCGATTCCAAGGAGCTGTGCTTTGTCAGCAATCGCGACAAACCCAGCGCGCAGGCGTGGACGACGAACAAAGACCTGTTTGTCGTGCCGGCCGGAGGCGGGAAGGTCGTCAATCTGACGCCAGACAATCCCGCGTACGACGGCTCGCCGCAGTACTCGCCCGACGGACGCTCGATCGCGTTTCGCCGTCAGACCAAGCCGGGCTACGAAGCCGACCGTTTCCGACTGGCGGTCTACGACCGGAAGTCCGGCAACGCGAAGGTTCTGACCGAGGGCTTTGATGACTGGGTGTCCGACTACCAGTGGTCGCTCGACAGCGCGTCGCTCGTGTTCTCGGCACCCCAGCAGGGGCGCACGCCGCTGTTCTCCGTTCCCGCGATGGGCGGGACTGTCGACAAGCTGCGCCTGCCGTCCGCGCGTTCGTTCGCGCTGGGGCCGAAGGGCGCAATCGCGTTTACGTTCGCCCGCGTCGGGCAACCTGTCGAGCTGTTTGTTGCCGATCGGCAGGGCGCCGAAGTCGAGCGCCTCACCGGGTTCAACGACGCCATCGCCGAGGCGTACGACGCCCGGCCCGCCGAAGAGATGTGGGTCGACGGCGCCGACGGCAAGAAAGTCCATGTCTTTGTCGTCAAGCCGCACGGCTTTCGCAAGGGCAAGCGCTACCCGCTGATCATCAACGTGCACGGCGGCCCCCAGTACCAGTGGGCCGACGATCTCCGCGGCGACTGGCAGGTCTATCCCGCCGCGGGCTACGTCGTTGCGTTTCTCAACCCGCACGGCTCCACGGGGTACGGTCAGGACTACACGGCGGCGATCAGCGGCGACTGGGGCGGGCGCGTCTACGACGACGTCATGGCTGTGACCGACGCGCTGGCCGGGCAGAGCTACGTCGATCCCAAGCGGATAGGTGCGATGGGATGGTCGTACGGCGGCTACATGATGAACTGGCTCATCGGCCACACCGACAGGTTCGCGGCGGTGGCATCGATGATGGGGATCTACGACCTGCCTTCGTTTTACGGTGCAACGGAGGAACTTTGGTTTCCCGAGTGGGATCTGAAAGGCGCGCCCTGGGATGCCGAAGAGGCCTACCGCAAGTGGTCCCCGTCGACGTACGCCGCGAAGTTCAAGACCCCCACGCTCGTGCTCACGGGCGAGCTCGATTACCGCGTTCCCTACACCCAGAGCCTCCAGCTCTTCACCGCGTTGCGGCGACGCGACGTGCCCGCGCGCCTCATCGTGTTTCCCAACGATGGGCACTGGCCCAGCTACGTCAAATCGATGCCGCTGTACTACGTCGCGCACCTGGATTGGTTCCACCGTTGGCTCGGTGGCAAACCGCCATCCACGGAGGTGCGCGAGCTGGTACGGGGCAGCGTGCCTGCCAAGGAGCGGTGAGGGGGGATGCCTGAGCTGCCCGAGGTTGAGCGCGCGCGCGGCATCATCGAGACGTTCGCGGTCGGGCGCACGGTCGAGCGAGTCTGGTGCGACACCACCGACGACATCGTCTTTGCTGGCGTGACGGGTCGGACGGTCGCTCGCAAGCTCAAGGGGCGTACGATCACCGCAGCGCGGCGGCGCGGCAAGCAGCTGTGGTGCGAGCTCGATACGAGGCCGTGGCTGTTGCTTCACCTGGGCATGACAGGGCAGATCCTCACGCCTGCGGCGGGCCCACTTCGGCTGATCTCAAGCCCGAAAGCGCTGGCGTCGGACTGGCCGCCCCGCTTCTTGAAGCTGCGCCTGTGGCTGTCGGACGGCGGCGAGCTGGCGATGACCAACGCGCGACGACTCGGCCGTATCCGCCTGCAGGATGACCCTGAGCGCGAGTTGCCCGTCGCGAAGCTGGGCTTTGACCCGTTGGTCGAGATGCTTCCCCGCGCGGAGTTCTGCGCGCGGCTCACCAAGCGCAAGGGGGTACTCAAGGCAGTCCTGCTCGACCAGAGCTTCGCCGCGGGCGTCGGCAACTGGATAGCCGATGAAGTCCTGTTCCAAGCCGGGATCGACCCGCGCCGTCGAGGACACTCGCTGTCGGCGGGCGAGGCCGCACGGATTCACGCCAAGCTGCGTGACGTGATCCGAAAGGCCTGCGATGTCGACGCGGACAAGGACCGCCTGCCCAAGACGTGGTTGTTCCACTCGCGGTGGGGCAAGGACGCGGACGCCAAGACCAGCCGCGGTGAGCGCATCGAGCACATCAGCATCGCCGGGCGAACGACGGCGTGGGTTCCCAGCCGGCAATCCTGAGGGACCAAGGCAGCATCGACATCCTGTGGACGTGCGGGTACGGTGCGCCGCATGACGATCGTGGTCACGGGTGCAACCGGACACGTGGGCGCCAATCTGGTGCGCACCCTGCTCGACGGTGGCGCGAAGGTTCGCGTGCTGCTGCACAGCTTTCGCGATGGGCTTGACGGCCTTGACGTTGAAAAGGCCGAGGGCGATATCAACGACCCCGAGGCGATGCGTCGGGTGTTCGATGGCGCCGAGACGGTCTACCACCTGGCCGCGATGATCTCGATCGTGGGCGACCCCGACGGCAGGGTGTTTCGCACCAACGTGGACGGGGCACGCAACGTGGCCACGGTCGCGCGCGAGGTGGGCGTCGGTCGCCTCGTGCACTTCAGCTCGGTGCACGCGTTTGACCACACAAACGGGGGCACGATCGATGAGACCAAGCCCCGAGTGCCCAACGACCCGGACAAGCACTTTGCGTACGACCGCTCCAAGGCACAGGGCGAGGTCGCAGTGCGCGAGCAGGTTGAGCTCGGGCTTGATGCCGTCATCGTGCACCCCAGCGGGGTTGTGGGTCCCAACGACTTTCGCCCGTCGCGGTTCGGGAAGGCGCTGTTGGCGATGGCCAAGGGCAACATGCCCGCGCTTGTCTCTGGGGGCTACGACTGGGTTGACGCGCGCGACGTGGCCAAGGGGGCCATCGCAGCTGCGGACCGCGGACGTACGGGCCAGAGCTATCTGTTGACCGGCGGCTTCGCCTCGCTGACGGAGATGGCCGAGGTCGCCGCCTCCCACACGGGAGCTCGAGCGCCGTTCTTCACGGTGCCGCTGGCACTGGCCAACGCGGTTGCTCCCGCTGGAGCCGCAGTCGCCCGCTTCTTGAACGCTGAGCCGTTGTTTACGGACGAATCACTCTCGGTGCTCAACACGGGCGTACGCTTCGACCACGGTCTGGCGACCAAAGAACTCGGCCACGAGCCGCGGACCCTCCAGGAGACAGTGGCAGACACCCTGGACTGGTTTCGCAGCACGGGGCAGCTGTCGCGCTAGCGGCACAGGCTGCTAGACACGCGCGCCTTAGTTCTCGGGAAGGACGATGGTGTCTTCGAAGTTGAGCGTGCCGTTCTCGTCGTACCAGGCGACCGTCATCTCTTCGTTGGCGATCTCGATCCACGCGAAACCGGGGATGGTGTCGTCTTCGAAGTAGGGCACGGGATTGTCGTCGCGGTGCTCGAAGTCGGTGTTCTTGGCCGCGGTACCGACCACGAGGAACTGCGTGCCGCAGTGCGTCGGGAACCACTGTCGATTGTGGTCGTGGCCGCAGATGTACACGGTTACCTGGTTGCACACCTCGTCCTCGAAAAAGTCTCGGACGTCTGCACCGCCGACGATCGGAATCGGGAAGCCTTCGTAGTTCCCGGCGTTGCCGTGCTGTCCATTGGAGATGAATGGATGGTGCCCAAACGCGACGGTGAAGCGCCGCTCATTGTTCGCGAGGACGTTTTGGACAAACGAGCGCTGTGCGTCGATCTCGTGGTTCCAAAACAGCTGCGCGGTGTCGAGCCCGATGAAGCGCACGTGGCCCGCATCAAACGAGTAGAACTCGCTGGGCAGTGTCCACTTGTCGCTGAACTCGCTGTACTCGACCTGATAGGTCGACTTCCACCACGCGTTGCCGAGGAGGTCGTAGTCGTGGTTGCCGAGCGTGATGTAAAATGGCAGGTCGAGATTGGCGTAGGGCATCTCGAATTTGTCGGTGAACTGTACGTCCATCGCCGAGTCGACTCCGCTGTCATAGAAGTTGTCGCCGAGGTAGAGCGCGAACTCGCATCCACGGTCGGCGCACACATCCTCGACGACGCCCGCGACCAAGTACTGCGAGGTGTTCCCCTCGCCGCCGTCACCCATAGCGATGAACCGAACGACACCTTCCTCGGGCTTGCCGGGTGGGCCATCGGTTGTATCGGTGCTGTCGGCCGCGTCTGTCGTGGGAGGCGTCGCTGTGGTGCCGTCGTTGGACTCGGCTCCGGACGCGCCCGTCTCTGTTTGGGGCGCAGGGGTCGGAGCGTCGGCCGTGTCGGCCGCGTCGGTCTGCGCGGACTGCTGCGTCCCGCCCTCGTCCGTCGCCAACGGGGCGTTGGTTCCGCATGCGGCGCCGCCGGTCGACACAGCCGCCGCCCACACCAGGACCCTACAGAGATTGCTCCGTGTTCCCACCGAAGCCCACGTTAGATCAATGTGGCGGCGAATGCAGCGCGTGATCTCGATGCGCGATTTTTCGCAGCGGGCGCATCGAGATCAGGCCGTTAGCGCTAGGCCGTTGGGTCCTGCGTCGTGCGCAGGTAGGGCTTGACCGTGGTGTAGCCGGGGAACTTCTCCGCGGCGTCCTCGTCGGAAACGCTCGGTACGATGATGACGTCGTCGCCGTGCGTCCAGTTGACGGGGGTCGCGACTTTGTGGACGGCCGTGAGCTGGAGCGAGTCGACGACGCGCAGAATCTCGTTGAAGTTACGGCCCGTGGCCGCCGGGTAGGTCAGGGTGAGCTTGACCTTCTTGTCGGGGCCGATAATGAAGACCGAGCGCACCGTCAGCGTATTGTCGGCGTTCTCGTGGATCATGTCGTACAGCGTTGCCACGGTCCGCTGGGGATCCGCCAGCAGCGGGTAGTTGAGCGCCGTGCCCTGCGTCTCTTCGATGTCGGAGGCCCACGCGTTGTGGTCTTCGACGGTGTCGACCGAAAGGCCGACGACCTTGACGTTGCGCTTGTCCCACTCAGCCTTGAGCTTGGCGACGGCGCCCAGCTCGGTGGTGCACACGGGAGTGAAGTCCTTGGGGTGGGAGAACAAGATGCCCCAGCCGTCTCCCAGGTACTCGTGGAACTTGATGGTTCCTTCGGTGGAATCCGCGGTGAAGTCGGGTGCTGTGTCGCCTAGTCGAATCGCCATTCGTTTGCTCGCTCTTTGGGGTGAAGGGCGGGATGAACTCGCCGCCGGGCGGGGAGCATACAGTGATTTGCCGTGCGGGTGCTGGGGCCGAGCCTCGCTCAACGCCTTGTGAATCCGGAGTCGTCCGTTGCATCGAACATCTGTGGCCACAGCGCGTGGAGGCTGTCGTTGATCGTCGCTAGCACACGCTTGTACTCCTCCTCTTTGCCGTCATCGGAGAGACCGCCCATCAGCTTTTGGAAACTTCGGAGCGAAGCGGTGAGCAGCACCAATGACCCTTTCGCGGCGGGGAACGCGATATTGACCGCCTCCTGAAAGGTCTTGTCGCGGCGTCGAGGCGGCGTGGCGGCACAACGCACCGCGTCGACCTCGTGTTGGGTCGCTCGAAGTACGCGCTGCATCGGCTCGAGCAGCTCGGGCTCGAGCACGACGACGGGCGGGGAGGCCTGGGCGGGGGTGCGCGCCACCGTGAGCCGTGACAGGTGCAGGATGTCGCGCTGGCATGCCAGCTCGTGCTCCACCGCGCAGGAGTGCCCAGCGACAAGGATGTTGAGGCTCACGGTGTGGGCCACGGAAAAGTGGCCATGTTTGGCGATGACGTCGAACATCGCCTCGGGGGGTCGGTCCGCTGGGTTGAGGTAGGCCATGTCTGCGCTAAAGCCCATCATCGCGGCGTGTTCCGAGCGGATCCGCTCGACATCGATCGACGATTGTCGCACGGGGGTACCGCCCACGCCGCAGATCGCCGCGACAGGCGCGCGGATAAACTGGCACGCGTCGTCGTAGAACGGCACGCCCGCCGCGACCATCAGGCGCATCGAGCGCTCCGGCATTGGGACGCGCTCGATCGACCGCCACAGTGCGTCAAGGTCGATCCACCGCACGCCCTGTTGAACGGACCACACGTGAGGCGCCGTATGTGTCGCGAAGCAGGCTTGCGCCACCTCGGCGAGCGGTTGTGGGTCGCCCTTGGCGTCGTAGCTGACGTAGGAAGGATCGAAGAGCGGGTGGGCGCCGAGCCAGGTGCGGCGGTCATCCTCCGAGATCATCTGGCGCGCCACCATCTGATCCAGGTTCGCCGCATACAGGCGCTCCAGCCGCTCGATGGCGATGCGATCCAACGGCCCGCGCAGCGTTCGCATCATTGTCAGCCCCGTCTGCCGGGCGTTGGGCAAAAAGTCCCAGGTCGCGAACAGCAGCGCCTGACCTACAAAGAACCTCCGGGCCCCATTGGCCGCGGGAGCCTCATCGGAGCGGCACGCGGGGCTTTGTACGCGATCGGCAATGCGGGCGAAGGCGCGCTCAAAGACGGCGCTGACGATCCCGTCGAGCGTGCCGCTGTCGCAATTGCGGTCGGTGGAAACCTCGCGGGCCAGATCGTCGAGTCGCGACAATCCGCAACGCTCGAAGAGCTCGGGACCCACCATCGCGCCCCAACGGCCGAACACATCGCCCCGGGTGACCATGGCGTCGAAGTTGTCGACAGTCCAACGCCAGTCCGCCCGGAAGTAGCCCTCGTACTTGCCGCAGTAATCAGCAAGCGCCGCGTCGAATGCCTGCGTCGAGACGCCAGGGCGGGCCAACGCGCGCAGACCCTGCGTATCGCCGAGGAGTGCGTACCGAGCATTGGCCCACAGCAGCTTGCGAAGTGGCGGCTCGATCCCCTCGGTGAAATCGATGTCGAGTACCGCGTACAGCGGCCAAATGCCTCGCTTGGCGAAGTCGTACTCCAGGCCTGAGCGGACCAAGCCGTCGACAAACAGCATGTCCGCCAGGACTATCGTGAACGCCTCACTGAGCATCCGCCAGACGCAGTACACGTTGCGCCACAAGCCCGGATCCTCGCCCTGTGGAATGCCCGTGAACACGAGGTCGGGGAGGGCTTGGTGCATGATGTCGTGCATCATGAATGTGATCTCGTGAACGGGATCGCTCTTGGGTGTGAGCGGGATGCCTCCGTTGAGACCCGGAGCCCAGTAGTTGCGCTGGCGCCGATTCTCGGCCGAACGAAAGAACACGCCGTCGGCGAGCACATGATCCAGCAGAGCGGAGAGGCCGTAGGGGGCCATTGCGCTCCTGTCGACAAGCGCGTTGCTGTCGATAAACTCGGCCACCGAGGAGTCGAAGTCGACCGTTTGGGCCTGGTGCCGCGGCGACCAGTTCAAGTCGACGCGCTGGTCGAAGTAGACGTGCGTGATCAAAAAGTCGGCGGTGACCAGGTCGCGCACCGAGTTCTTCAGCCCGCGTCGCCGCATGTGGTCGTACGTCACGCCCGTCGCCGCGACGACGAACACCGCGTCCCAGTCGAAGACCTCGTCGTCCTCGGCGCTCGCTGTGTGGTCGATCCATCCGACGATTTGCCGCTCGTAGATCTTCTTTTGTACGCCCTCGTCGCTGGGCGTCCACGCGACGAGGCGTCCTCGATTGACGACCGGCAGCAGGTGGTGCCGCGTGTCGCGCCAGTCGGAGAGCTTGTCGGTATCGTCGCGTCGGGTCAGCCGACTCGTTTCGTCCAGGACGGCCTTGAGCTTGGGTCGGTCGCGGAACCACTGCGGGAGATCCGCCTCATCGAAGGCGTCGCGGCGCACCTGCTCGAGCGCAATGTTGTAGCGGCCAAAGATCTGACGCAGCTCGGTCACCTTCCGGGCGTTTTCGGTGACCACGATGATCATGACTACGGTGGTATCTCATTCGCGGCGCTCGTGCTTGAGTGCCGTTGCGGTGCAGGAGTCACCGCTACCGACCTCGCTATCGGTACGGGGCGGGCTTGTTGGCACGCGTCATGCTGTCGTCGCCCGGACCGGCCCGTGATGCAGTAGCGTTGTCCGGCATGGCCGCGTCCCATCGCACCGCAGCCCGTCCAACCCCCGCGCGGTGGGTGGCGCTCGGGCTGCTGGCGGTCACGCTTGTCGTTGGCTTGGGGCTCGCACGGAGAGCCATCGTGCTGTCGTGGTTTGCGCCTGCGCGCGACCAGACCTTCTCCCTGGCTCCAGAGGCACGGCTCGGCCCGGCGGCCGCTCGGGTGCGCGTGGTCCTCATCGATGGATTGGGCCGTGCGGACGCCGATGCCGTGACCCCGCTGCAGCGTGTTTGTGCGCGTGGCGAGAGATTTGTGGTCGACACCGGCTTCCCCACGGTGTCGCTCCCCGTGCAGCACGTGCTGTGGACGGGCCTGACGCAGCAGCAGTCTGGGGTGGTGTTTTCCAACCGCCGACTGACGCCGCCCGCGTTCGCGATTCCCTCGCGCGTCGAGAGCGTTGCCGTCGCCGAGTCGCACGGCGAGATCGTGCGATCCTTCGGGTTCGGGCAGGTGCAGGCGCCGCCGGATTCCGAGCACGACAAAGTGTGGGGAGCTGGGGGGTTTGCGGCTGCTGCCGAGCTCGCGCTGCACAGCGACAAGCCACTGGTGTTTGTGCACATCTTGAGAGTCGACGAGGCCGGCCATGCGCACGGTCGCGACTCGTCCGAGTATCGAGCCGCGGCGTCGAGCGCGGGCACCCTCGTGGAGGACTGGCTCCCGGACGCCGTGCCCGATGACGAGGTGTGGCTGGTGTTGGCCGACCACGGGCACCGCGATGGTGGCGGGCACGGTGGCGTCGAGCGGTCGATTCGGGAGGTCCGGGCGTGCATCGTGGCGGGGGCCTCGGTTCAGGTTGGCGCTGCGGACCGCGTGCCCTTGGTCGCGATCCCCCCGACGCTTTCGGCCTGGCTCCAAACGCCGCTTGCCGAGTCCGCGCGCGGAGTCTCGTTGTATCGGTACGCGGTTGAACCTGTCCCCGAGCACGACTTGCCGCGGCCGGGCTCCGTTGCCTTGCTGCTCGGCCTGGGCGTGCTGCTCGCAGGCGCATGGGTCGGTCACCGGAGCGGGCACTCCGGCTGGGCACGTCCCTGGTGGGTGCTGGTCGCCTTTGCCAGCGTATGGGTGCAGCATGGCATGCCGACCCTGTCGCAGGCACTCGTGTTCCCACCGTACGGCAGCGCCGCGCTGCTCGCTGCCGCACCTGCGGGGATTGTCGTCGCCGTCTCGGCGAAGGTTGTCATCGCACGCGGGCAGTCCGTGTTCTCGACGGCAACGGCGTTGCTCAGCGCACCGCTGGCTCTTTGGGCGGCGGTGCTCGTGGCCGGCGGAGTGTTGGCCGCCCCGTGGGCTGAGGCGGCGGGACCCGCGGTCATGCCGTACCTCTCCGCGCACGCGAGTGTGCTGGCCAGCGTGCTGCAAGTGGGCGTGCTGGGGGTCGCCGTCGGCGTTGCGGTGGCGCACATCGGCCGAAGCCGCGGCTGACGTGAATTACGGCGAGGCCGCGGCGCGGAACCGTGCGTCGCGTTTCGCTCTGCCGCGACGGGTGCGCTGGATCTCCAGCGCGGGCAGCGAGCCGTACAGCGCAAGCAACTCCGCGACCAAAGGCTTGTTGGCGTCCGCCAGATCGGTGCGCTCCATCGGATCGTTCGAGAGATCGTACAGCTCGGTGAGGCCTGATTCGCGGGTGGCGATCAGCTTGTGTGGCCACAGAACGACCCCGAACTGGTCGCTCTCGTTGAGCGGAAGCGGACGCGGGCCACGAGGGGGCGGAGGCTCGGTACCGAACCACGCGATCTGACTGGTTCCGTCCAGGCCGTCAACCGTCGTCCCGGACAGCTGCGCCAGGGTTGGATACACATCGAGCAAACTCACCGCTTCGTCGACGCTGCGGCCGCGGACGCCCGGGACTCGAATCGCCAGCGGCACCCGTACCAGCTCGTTGTACACGACGCGGCCGTGCGTCTCGGGGAGACGCGGCTGCTCGGCCAGCCCCTCACCGTGGTCGGCGAAGAACACGACGATCGTGTTTTCGCTCTGTCCTGCCTGCTCCAGGCCCGCCAAGAGCGAGCCAACTTCGGTGTCGACCTCAGTCACCGCCGCCTGGTACCGACCATGGCGACGATCGACGTCGTCGGTGGCCTTGATCCGACGCAGCCCCTTGAGCTCCGCGTGCTCGTGCACGTCGAAGTAGTGCGCCGACAGATACCAGGGTTTGGCAGTGTGCTCGCCGATAAACTCCAGTGCCAGCGCGGTCAGACGTGCGCTGGTCATGTAGGAGCCAACGTCCGCTTCCAGCTGATCGTTGATGAGACGGACGAAGTCGTCGAGGCCACGGGTCAGGATCGGCTTGCCCACGTACCGCAACACCTCGCTAGGAATGATCGCGTGGGTGACTCTCCCCGCCGCCTGCATCGTTTGCGGCAGGGTGGGGCCCGCCGCTCCAAACGCGTCGATCTTTCCGGTGTAGACGGCGCCCATCGAATAGTCCGTGCCCGCGGCCGCGGCGAACGCCCAGGGAAACTCCACCGACTCGTGCATCAGGTCGGTGATGTTGGGGGCGGACGTCGGATTGATGGCGTCGGCACGGAGTCCGTCGACGACCACGACAAGCACGTTCATCGTCTTGGTCCGAGCGACGAGTGCTTTGCCTTCGGGGGTGGTGATCCACGGCGGCCGAGCGGCTTGGCCCGCATGTGCAGCGGCGACGCTCTCCACAAGGACTCCGGAGGCGGCGATCCCATCACAGTCCTCGTCGATGTCGTTGCCCGCCAGCTCGGGCGCACCAGGGTAGCGCTGGGGATCGTCGTCGTCGCAGTCACCGCCGCCGAACAACGCGGACCGGTTGTCCCCGTCTCCGTCGGTCATCGACCGCGCCAGGCGTACCAACGCGCGGCCGTCTACGCCCTGCGTCTGGAGTGGACGGCGTGCGTCGGGAGGTTCAAGCCCGGCGACGGCGCTCCACGTCACGGCAGCACCGCAGGCCAGGACGAGCACAGCAACAAATACCGCTTGGATTGAGCGGGCGCGCTTGTGCTTGGCGAAGGTGGCTGCGAACGGATTGGGTGCGAACAACAGGAGGCCACCAACGAGGATGACGACCCCCGCAAGTGACAACGAGGTGTGCACGTCGGGGTACTCGGTGCGGTACAGCCGACGGTTGGCAAACTCGACCATGGTCAGCGCCGCAACGGTCCCGACCATGGCGACCGCGCGTCGGTGGCGGACGCGGGGCGCGAGCGCGTGCCCCACGGCGAGCATGACGGCCGTGCCGAGGTAGGCGAGCGCGGGCGCCCACAGGTAGCCCCACTGCGCCATCGGAAGCGTCGCAGCCCGGGCGCCGTCGAAGAGGCTGTGGGCGGATGGAATCGTCACGAGCAGGCTCATCGCGGCGAAGCAACCAGCGAACGACCATCCCGAAGGGCGAAGGCGATACAGCCTCCCCAGGGCAAACGCGATCGCACCCGTCGTCACGCCGATCGCTACCAGCAGCGCCGCGACGGAGGCGTGCGTCTGAAGCGGGGCGTCGAGCGTCACCGACTCGATAGCGCTGAGCACAGCGCCCGCAACTGCGCCGTGCCCCAAGGCGGCGTGCAGAGGAATCGCGGGGGGCGGGCTGGAGTCGACCAGAACCTTCTAGTAACGCTTCGGCCGCAATCCCGAAAACGATTGGGGATTTCGCGCGCGCGCGTTGGGGGAATGACTGTGTTGTTGTGGCCGAGGTCTAGGCGATAACGCTGTCATTCTCGATGTTTCGGTTGATTTGAGCGCAAGGGGCGCGGGCCCTGGCCGCGCGGGCGAGGCGTGGGGCGAGTTGCGGCAGCCATCGACCTGGTCGCGCGCTCCCGGAGACGAGCGCATTCCATCGTGGGGCAGGGCGCCGTGCGCCGCCCGAGCGGAGTCAGGGTCCACCCCTCGACATGCGCAGGTTGCCCAACTTCGATGAGCAGTTCGCACCAAGTTCGGTCGGTTCGCGCAGTCGTTTTATGCCGCGCCCGCGCTCGCGGAAATTGAGTAGCGAGCGTTGCGAAGTTCCCAATCCGATTCGCACCGCATCGTGTGGTCGCACCCAAATGCATGCTGTAGCTTGGGCTGTACGGCACGCGTGGGGCGGGCTGTTTGGTGTGGGCCGATCGTGCGGCCCGCGGAGGTTTGTCATGCAAGTTCGCACAATCCCACTCGCCGTGTTGTTGAGCTTCGTTCCCGTGTCGTGTCAGTTGGAGCAGGCCGAGCGCTCTGCCTGGAACGGAGCGGAAGATGCGGGCGCCAGTGCCGACGGCGACGACACCGATGACGCGACGTCGGGTCACAACCACGATGGAGAGGGAGACTCCGCTGGCGGAACGTCGCATGCGGGTATCCCATGCGATGTGGTGGAGATCCTCGTTGCCGAGTGTGGGACGTGCCACAGCGACCCACCTGCGTTTGGTGCTCCGATGCCGCTGACCGACTACGACCACTTCGTGGTTCCGTCTGTCAGTACGCCTTCCGTTGCCAATGCGGACATGGTCGCGGAGCGCTTGCACTCGCCCGAC
>Ga0316189_10000183_pt1 | contig 60067 bp, 56 predicted proteins | sample LowCovwburrow_MG_FD_204930 | JGI IMG/M metagenome (GOLD analysis project Ga0316189, IMG submission 204930) | Coastal sediment microbial communities from Maine, United States - Lowes Cove worm burrow | ecosystem: Environmental > Aquatic > Marine > Coastal > Sediment | place: USA: Maine...
ATTTGGTTTTTTGTCTTGCGAAAATAGCGTGATGCTGAATAATAAAAATGCGATATATGATAATGGTTTCATATTATATTGATGGCTTGTTAAAGCTGAATTTTTAAAGGTTCGTTTAACGGTTAGTATAAGAATATGTGTCCGACTGCGTGGTACTTTACTGTTAATTTACAAAATAGTTGACGCGGGCTACAACCTTTTAATAAACTACTAAACTGGCTATTATTTTTACACATTGTTGTGTGCAGTACGTTATGTTGTAGATAATCAGTATATTGATCTAGTTTAAGATTCATGTTATTAAGGTTTCTTCTGCGTTACTTTAATGTAATCAATCTCCATTGTAAGTGGTAGATCAGATTCTTTGAGAACCAAACCATTAGAAGTTGCATCTCCATCTACCCAACCGCCACCAATTTGCTGGCTAAGAATAAAATGAAAGTCTTTGTCAAAAGGCCATCGTAGAAAACCACTTACGGTATTGTTGCTACCTCTATTAAATGTATGATAAAGTTTGTCGTTTAAGAGAAAATCAATTTTGTCTTCAGTCCACACCATCTTATAAACATTCCATTCTTTTACGTCTGCAGTTTTTTGGGTGTATCGCTCTGGGTCATTGCTATACTGTCTATTATTTGCCCAGTGGTATTCTGTATGGATTGTTGAATAATAGAAATTATCATAATTTAGACTTTCCACTATGTCAATCTCTCCACTATTTGGATTACCCCCGTAAACATTGTCAGTAGCATGCAACCATATAGCTGGCCAAGCTCGAGGAGCTTGTCCTATTTTTGCACGAATTTCAACTACACCGTATGTGAAATCAAACTTGTGAGAAGACTCTATTGCACCTGTCCAAACAGAAGAGCGATTAATGGATACAACATCTTCTAAGTTACCAGTTAAGTTAGGATTTTTAATTCCTCTCAGTTTTAATGTTCCGTTTGAAACTTCAACAACTCGGGAATCATTTTTAGCTGTATTATTCCATGCCGAAGAACCGCCATTTACAATTGTCCAATTTGATTCATCTAGAGAGGTTCCATCAAAATTCTCTTCAAAAATAACTACCTTAGTTTCATTTGTTACTTCTTGAGTTTCATTTGTTACTTCTTGGCTTGAGCAACTCTCATTAAGTAATCCAACGATTATTAATGAAAAAAACATAATTCTGTACTTTTTCATATTTATATTATTTATTAAAAAAATTGTTTTGCAGTACCAAAACTTAACCTTTCCTAATTCTGTATTGGGTTCGTATAATACTATAAAAATTTCAAATTAAAGAATTATGTAGCCTTATTTCAGGACGGGTCAGTATTGCACACAACGTTTTTTTAGTATATGAATCCGTTTTAATGATTTATATACAACGTTAAACGAATTTCGACTTTTTTTCTGACAAAGTCAAGTTATTAAAACAGTTCTTTTATATCAAAACTTTCATCATCATCTTCTTTAGTATCTATTTGTTCAATAGTGTATTTTGGGAAATTGTCTTTTCTGTAAAAGTTTATTGGCACTGGCAAGACTGAAGCTAGTGCAATTATTAAAACCAAGGCTAAAAGCCTTAAACCTTTTTTTAATGTTCTTTTCATAAAATAAAATAATAAGCTTATAACACTTTTTAAATGCTATAGATTAATTTGAAATGTTACCAAATATGGCAAGTAGAATGTTTACTTTATGAGGTCATCTAGGGTAATCGCTAGAAAAGATTTGAGCAATTCGATTTTGCTCTAAAAGCAAGTGCTTATTAAATTGTAAAACCGTCTTCTTTTGAGACTTAAACCTAATGCTTAAGTTATATTGTTGAGAATATAATAACCATTTAAAACAAAAAGTGGTGTATTGATTAAAGCTTATGCTTTGGGTTGTTCGCTTTAAAAACTTAAAGGTTTTAGTTGTAATAGGATTAATAGAAGGATTACTAACTACTAGTTCGGTTTGTGGTTTTTGAGGATAAGATTGATAATTAGTAAATCCTGAAAACGAGACCATAACCGCTAATAAAGCGACGCTTGTTAACCATTTATGTAAACCTTTTAAAAACATTGTGAATTACTATAAAGGTATAAAATATTTGTATTTTAATGACTTATATTATTTTCTTTTTTTAATTACAGTTTAGTGAAGTCACTGTTTTTAAACGTTTTACAAGGTATAACTTATACGGTCTCCAACCGACAGTTTCCAAGTATCCACTAAGCCTGCATTAACTTCTAAAACATATTTTGCAGGTGCATTTGATGGTAACGAACTTTCATCAAAAGGTTTTGCATTTTTTTGAAAACTTACAATGGTTTTAGTATCACTAATAAAGATTAAATCTAAAGGAATTTTGGTGTTCTTCATATAAAAAGAACGTTCTGTAACATCATCAAAAACAAACAACATACCTTGATTGTTTTGCATAGCATTACGGTACATTAAACCGGTTTGGGTTTCGTATTCGGTATCAGAAATTTCAATATCAATGGTTATTTTTGTTGAGTCTGTAGTGGTTTTAAAAAGCGTGAGTTCACCTTCTTTTGTAAAAGTAACTTCGGCTTGTTTAATTAGCTTTTTATCTTTTTTACAAGCAGATATGCTTATTATAATTAGCAGAAATAAAACTGATTTTAAAGGCCTAGCGCACATTTTATTTATTCGCTGTTTTTGGTTTGTAAATAAACATAAAATACAAGCCAATGAGGATAAAAGGGATGCTTAACCACTGCCCAGTATTTAATCCATACCAGTTAATATATTCGTCACCTTGTGGTTCTTTTACGCGTTCAACAAAAAAGCGAACAGTCCAAAGTAAAATTAAAAACAATCCAAAAAGGAAACCTGATTGGTCTTTTTTAGATGTTTTAGAATAAAAATACCAAAGTATTAAAAACACAAAAATATAACAAAACGATTCGTATAATTGTGCTGGATGCCTGTACGGTACTTTTTCTAATAATTCGGCAAATTGCGGATTATCAGTTACAGCAGCATAAGCTTTTTTAACATCTTTAATACCTGTAAGTTGAGTAATTTCTCGTTTATAATATTCGTCTTGAATAAACCGAACACCAAAATTAGAATCGGTTACTTTACCTATAATTTCAGAATTTATAAAATTTCCAATTCTAATAAAAACAGCTCCAGAAGCTACAGAAATGACTACACGGTCTAAAACCCAAAGCAAAGATTTATAGTTGTATTTTTTACGATATAAATACATACCTACAATAATACCAATAGCGGCACCATGACTCGCCAAACCTTGAAAGCCTGTAAATTCAATACCGTTTTTAAAACTACAAGGTAGAAAAATGCTAAAAAAGTCTTCAGAGATTAATTCGGATTGATAAAACAAAACATGTCCTAAGCGCGCACCAAGCATGGTTGCTAAAACCGTATAAATAAATAAAGGGTCTAAGTAGGTAAGCGAAATTTTTTCTTTAGTAAAAATACGCTTCATAATATACAAACCCAGAACAAAAGCAATAAGCCACATGAGGCTGTAAAAATGAAGCTTAAAGTTGCCAATTATATCAATTCCTGTTACGGGATTCCAGTCAAATTTTAAGAGATACATAGATTTTGTTTTTCAGCGTAAATATAAGATTTGCTATAGGTTTTAAGGTGTTATTTAACAATTTCTAAAACTTCTACCTCAAATATGATGTTGGATTTAGGTGGAATGCCTCTATTTCCTGATTCGCCATAAGCTAAATGATAAGGAATGAATAAAGTCGCCTTGTCTCCTACATTTAATTGTTGTAAGCCCTCTTTAAACCCTGAAATCATTCTTGCATTTGGACTTAAATTTGCTGTTAAGGGTTGATATTTATCTGCAAGTTTACGGTTTTTGTCAACCACATCAAGTGCTTCGGCAATTTTTAAACTGCTAGTTTCAAGTAATTTCCCGTTTTCAAAATAGACGGCATAATGTGTTAAAATTTTATGGGTTTCTTTTAATTTTTCACCTGTGCCTTTTTCTGTAATTATATATTGTAAGCCTGAAGGTAAAGTTATAGCTGCTACTTTTTGTTTGTTAAATTTTTCTTTAGTAGCTTTTAAAATAGCTTCTGCTTTTGCTGCTTTTTCTTTTTCTAAGCGTTCTACTTCTGCAAAATGATTAGTAAAAATATGTGGTGCATCAAAATTTTTGGCTTCCTTTCCTTTTTTAATAATATTTAATTCATTAATTACAACATCCTTAATAGGTTTGTTTCTTGCACCAATTTTCACATTAGATATGGTGTCAAGAACATCTAATCCTAAAACTAATTTTCCGAAAACACTATGTACATTATCTAAATGAGGTTTTGGAACTTCGGTGATAAAAAATTGACTTCCGTTTGAATTTGGACCTCCATTTGCCATTGATAAAATACCGATTGTATCATGTTTTAAATCTGAATGAAATTCATCATTAAACCTATAGCCTGGGTTTCCTCCACCAGTACCTAAAGGGTCACCACCTTGAATCATAAATTTATCCATTACACGATGAAAAATAAGGCCGTTATAGAATTTTTTATCTTTATAAACACTATCAACCATAGTGTTAGTACCTTCTGCTAACGATACAAAGTTAGCTACGGTAATGGGTGTTTTTTTATAATTTAATTTAGCAACCATAACACCTTTTGTGGTTACAAATTCGGCATAAATACCATCTTCAAGGTCTGGGTATTGCGCTTTGCAAGATGTGTAGTTTATTAATAAAGCTAATCCTAAAAATTTAATAATTCGCATAATTTAATTAGATTGATTTTGGGTAATAGAATTGATAGTTACTTCACAAATTAAAGGCGTATTCGACCCTATTTTATTTTGGTCGCCATAGTAGCCATAAGCTTTTTGAGAAGGGAATAGAAAGGTAACGGTTTCTCCAGTTTTCATAAGTTTTAAACCTTCACGTAGGCCTGTAAATAGTTCTTCTTGATCCATGGCATAGGTTTGTGTTTTAATGTCTGCTTTGGAGTAAATTAATCCGCCATTTATATCTTTTATATTGTAATTATAGTTTATGATATCTCCAAAATTTGGCGTGTTTAAAGTGTCTGTTTCTGTTTTAATATTGTAATAATACCAAAATCCACTTTCTGATGCTATATATTTATTATCTTTTTTTTGGGTCATAAGTTTTTGAATAATAGCTTGCTCTTTAGCATTTAATTGTTTGTTTCGTTCAACCGAAGCATCAATAAAAGAGCCTGTTTTTACCGAAATGGGTTTTCTGGCTTCTGGGGTTTTACAGTTAAATAAAAAAAGTAACGCAAATACTATGGTTAATTGTTTAGTCATTATTCAGGGCTTTATTATAACTAGGCAATATACTAATAAATTTTTCTACCGTTGTTTTTAAAGGTAATTCACTACGTCCGCCAGCGGCATTAGTATGTCCGCCACCATTGAAATGATTACGCGAAAATTCGTTTACAGAAAAGTTGCCTTTAGAGCGCAACGATATTTTTATAATACCTTCCTGTTTATCTTCTATAAAAATGGCTGCAAATACAATGTTTTTTAGCGATAGTCCATAATTAACAACGCCCTCGGTATCACCTTTTTTATAATTAAACGTATTAAGTTCGTTTTGAGAAAGTGTTATATATGCTGTTCGTGCTTCTGGAAGAACTTTTAAATTACTTAATGCACATCCTAAAAGTTGTATCTTTTCGTAGCTATTGGTATCGTAAATATGATTATGAATGTCTGCATTATTCGCGCCTTTTTCAATAAGACTTGCTATAATTTTATGCGTTTTACTTGTGGTTAAAGGAAATCTAAACGAGCCGGTATCTGTCATAATACCCACATAAATACAGGTGGCAATATTTGAATCGATTCGGCTTGTACTTCCTAACATTTCTATGAAATGATAAACCATTTCTGCTGTAGAACTCATGCGCACATCAGAAAACATATAAGTCGCATAATCATCTGGCGCTTGATGATGATCTATCATGATTTTTAAAGCCTTACTTTCTGCTAAAATACTTTCCATATTTCCTGTTCTATGAAACGCATTAAAATCTAAAGTAAAAATAATATCGGCAGATTTTATAAGTGTTTCGCAAGTTTCAGTTTGAGAATCATGTTTTAAAATATGGTCATTCCCTGGTATCCATTTTAAAAAATTTGGATAATCATTAGGCACTATAACTGTAGCATTATGTTTGTCTTTTATAAGGTAATGATATAAGGCTAGGGTAGAACCAATAGCGTCTCCATCTGGGTTTTTATGCGGTACTATAACTATGTTTTTTGGCGTAGCTAATAGTTGTTTTATGTTTTTAATGTCTTCTTTTGTCATAGGTAGCGAATATACAATTTTTTAAAATTTGACAGACTTGTTTTTAACTAGAAATACATTACTTTTGCACAAAATTTAAAATAACAAAATGGCAACAAATAGAACATTTACTATGCTTAAGCCAGATGCTGTTGAAAAAGGACACATTGGCGCAATATTAGAAAAAATTTCTGCTTCAGGTTTTAGAATTGTAGCAATGAAATTAACACAAATGACAAAAGCAGATGCTGAAGCATTTTATGCAATACATAACGAACGCCCATTTTTTGGAGAACTAGTTGAGTATATGACTCGCGGTCCAATTGTAGCGGCTATTTTAGAAAAAGATAATGCAGTTGAAGATTTTAGAACTTTAATAGGTACTACAAATCCTGCTGATGCTGCCGAAGGAACTATACGTAAAATGTATGCAGATTCTATAAGCGAAAATGCTGTACATGGAAGTGATAGTGATGATAACGCCGCTATTGAAGGTGCTTTTCATTTTTCAGGTAGAGAACAATTTTAATTGACTTTATAAGCGAAACACTGCAAGGTTTTTAAAACCTTGGTAAGTATTAAAATTAAAAATCCCGCAACACAGTTGCGGGATTTTTTGTTTTAAAAAGTATGGTATATTTTACTAGACTACTTTTACGTTTACGGCATTTAGGCCTTTTTTACCTTCCTGTAAATCAAATTCAACGAAGTCACCTTCGCGAATTTCATCGATTAATCCAGAAATGTGGACAAAATGCTCTTTGTTTGAACCTTCTTCAGTTATAAACCCGAATCCTTTAGAATCGTTGAAGAATTTTACTGTTCCTTTACTCATTGTATTTAAATATTAAATTAATACTAATAAGCATACAAACATGATGCCAAAAAAAAAGCCTATCAAATAAATGATAGACTTTTTAAGTTGTAATTGTTAAAGTATATATCTTTTAGATTACTTTTACGTTTACGGCGTTTAATCCTTTTTTGCCTTCTTGTAGATCGAATTCTACGGCATCACCTTCACGAATTTCATCGATTAATCCAGAAATGTGTACAAAATGTTCTTTGTTGTTGTCATCTTCAGTTATGAATCCAAATCCTTTAGAATCATTGAAAAATTTTACTGTTCCTTTACTCATTATTTAAACTATTAAATTAATATATTTTTGTAAAGGTAGTGCAATTAATCTATAAATCACTAAAAACAAAAAAAGTCTATCAAATTGATTGATAGACTTTTAGTTGTAATTGTTAAAAGTATATTCTTAGATTACTTTTACGTTTACGGCGTTTAATCCTTTTCTACCTTCTTGTAGATCGAATTCAACTGCATCACCTTCACGAATTTCATCGATAAGTCCTGAAATGTGTACGAAATGTTCTTTGTTGTTGTCATCTTCAGTTATGAATCCAAAACCTTTTGAATCATTGAAGAATTTTACGGTACCTTTACTCATTGTAATATGTATTAAAATAATAATTAAGGTACAAAGTTAATATAAAAAACGATATTTTGGTGGTTTCTGTAAAAAAATTTCTTTTAAAAAGTGATTTGTAATTACCGAAGTACCAGTTTTTTAATGATTTCTTTCCCCAATTCTTCGTTAAGCATATTAATTATTTTTTGTTTGCCATAGCTTAATTCTTCTCGTAGTACGCTAGAACTTAGTTGTACATAAAGTGTATGCCGCTCTAAATTTACAGCTTTAGTATAGTTGTTTACACCATTACCCATAAGTTTAACCCAAGCATCGGCAACATTAACTTTGTTTAAACCTTTTTCTAGTCTGTTGGTTTCTACAAATTCTTTTAATGCATCTTGAATGCTAATATGTTCGTTGTTGCGTTTTGCCATAAAACGGTCGTATTTTTTATAATATTATTTTTGAGCGTTACCACACCTTTCGACTCCGCTCAGGGCAAATGGTGGGGCTAGGAGTTTTCCTGAACGTAGTCGAAGGGTTCCAAGTTCTCGTGCCTGCGGGCTTTCCTTTACTATCCCTAACGCGCTCCTAACTAGACTTCAAATGTAAGATTCCATTATTATATTTCTATAGTATCAAACATTTTTTATCGTGCACTATATTGATGGTTGCTTTTTATTCTTATTCTTTAAAAATACTAAAATCAATCCAATAATAATAAAAGGAATACTTAATAATTGCCCCATATTTAATGCCATTTCATTTTCGAACCCCACTTGGTTCTCTTTAAAAAACTCAATAATAAATCTAGCAAAAAACAATAAAATTAAGAGTGCTCCAAAAATAAAGCCGTTAGATTTTTTTTGACGGCTATACTTATAGATAGAAATTAAAATTATAAATATAAGAATATATGAAAACGCTTCGTATAACTGTGTTGGATGCCGCGGAATTAAATCATCTTTTTGAAAAACAACGCCCCAGTTTCCATTTGTTGGTTTGCCATAAATTTCTGAATTCATGAAATTTCCAAACCTTATAAAAGCCGCTGTAATTGGTGCTGCAATAGCAATTCTATCTAAAATCCATAAAAAGTTAGTTTTATATTTTTTACAATATATGCCGATTGCTATAAAGACTCCTATGGTTCCACCATGACTTGCTAAGCCTTGAAAGCCAATAAACAGGTAAGACTCACCAATTTTTTTAATAGGAAGAAGTATTTCCAAGGGGTTTTGAAAATAATATGTAGGATCGTAAAATAAACAATGCCCAAGTCTAGCTCCTAATAATGTTCCAATAAAAATATATGTTGAAAGTTTTTCTAATCTTTCAAAAGGAATATTTTCCTTTTTATAAATGCGTTTAACAATATAAAATGCTAAAAGTAAACCTGTAATAAAAAACAAGCCATAATATTTTAAAGGAAATGTATCTGTTATCCAAAATATTTCTGGATCGACATTCCAATTTATAATTTTTTCAGTCATTAATCACGGTATTGTTTTAACAGAAGTTATAGTTTAAAAAGCTCATAACTTTGATGTACCTGCTTTACGGCAGCTTCAGTACGTTCAGCATGGGTGTCGCTTATAAAGAGTTGTCCGAAATTTTCATCATCTACTAATTTAATAATTTGAGCTACGCGTTGCTCATCTAGTTTATCAAAAATATCATCTAACAATAAAATAGGGTTCACACCGCTTTGTGCTTTTATAAAATCGAACTGTGCCAACTTTAAAGCAATTAAAAACGATTTTTGCTGCCCTTGACTACCAAATTTTTTAATAGGATGTGTTTCAATATTAAAGTGTAAATCGTCTTTATGTACACCAACACTCGTGTATTGTAACGCTTTATCTTTATTTATAGCGTTTTGTAAAAGCGTGTTTAAATTATTTTCGAACAAATCGCTGTGATAAACTAAATTTACGTCTTCATTACCATTACTAATAGCCTCGTAACGCGCTTTAAAAATGGGGATAAATGTTTTTAAAAAGGCGTCACGTTTTTCAAAAATTTTAGTACCGTAATCGGTTAATTGGCTGTTGTAAATATCTAAAGTATCAGCATTAAAGGTGTGATTCAATGCAAAATATTTAAGTAAAGCATTGCGCTGCTCCAATATTTTATTGTACTTAATTATATGGGTTAAATAGCTTTTATCGCTTTGCGAAATCACAGAATCTATAAACTTTCGACGTGTTGTGCTGCCTTCAATAATTAAATCTCTATCGGCTGGCGATATAATGACTAGAGGCAAAAAACCAATGTGTTCGCTAAATTTTTCGTAAGCTTTTCCGTTTCGTTTTATAACTTTTTTTTGTCCGCGCTTTAAACTAACAATTACTTTTTCGGGTTTTTCATCTTTTTCGTAGTTGCCATTAATCACAAAAAAAGCTTCATCGTGTTTAATATTTTGAGTAGCTATTGGATTAAAATAACTTTTTCCGAAGGATAAATGATAAATAGCATCTAAAACATTGGTTTTACCTATACCATTATTGCCAACAATACAATTTATTTTGTTGTTGAAAGTGAACGACTTACTATCAAGATTCTTATAATTAAGTAACGAAAGTGATTTTAAAATCATATAATAAGTAACATATAAAGTGTTAAGAAGCGGTAATGCATTAGTTAGGAAGTGCAAATTATTGAAAAATATCAAATAAATACCCTTTTAGTTCTTAAGAAAAATTATATTTTTGCCCCACATTAATTATAAAGTATAGAATGGCAACTTACAAGAAAAAATATAAAGCAAAGACCAAAGCAGAGAAAGAGCAAAATATCGAAGATGGCTCAACTACGGCAGAAGTTTTTAATACACTCGACGAAACGGCATCGAAAACAGAAGCGTTTGTTGAGAAGAATCAAAAATACATTTTCATTATTATTGCTGTAGTGGCTTTGGTGGTTTTGGGGTCTTTGGCCTATAAAGAATACATAGCAAAACCAAAACAGTTAAATGCTATGAACGATATGTTTCAAGCACAAAAATATTTTGATCAAGCTGTAAATGGTGTCGCAAAAGATTCGTTATTCAATTTAGCATTAAATGGTGGTGAAGGTAAATTTGGTATGTTAGATATTATTGAAGAATATAGCGGAACACCGTCAGCTAATTTAGCAAGTTATTATGCAGGAACGGCTTATTTAAAATTGAAAGATTATAAAAATGCAGTTGAGCATTTAAGTAATTTTAAAAGTGATGATGAAGTTTTAGTTGCTTTAGCAAAAGGAAATATTGGTGACGCGTTTGTACAATTAGATCAAAAAGAAGATGCTTTAACTTATTACGAACAAGCTGCCAAATTGCGAGATAATGAATATACTACGCCAATGTATTTGCACAAAGCTGGAATTATTGCTTTAGATTTAGGGAAAGCCGATAAATCCTTAACTTATTTTGAAAGCATTAAAGATAATTATCCTACGTCTACAGAAGCTACAAATATTGATGTATTTATAGGAAAAGCGCAAGTATTGGCAAATAAATAATACCAATTTAAATGGCAACGGTAAATAAAAATTTATCCGATTACGATAAAGCAACAATCCCAAATGCGAATAAATTTCGGTTTGGGATTGTTGTTTCAGAGTGGAACGATACCATTACCGAAGGCTTGTATAAAGGCGCGTACGATACTTTAATTGAGAATGGAGTATTGCCAAGCAATATTGTACGTTGGGATGTTCCTGGAAGTTTCGAGCTTATTTATGGTTGCAAAAAAATGCAAGAACAAATGGTAAATGCGGTTATTGCCATTGGTAGTGTTATTCAAGGTGAAACCAAACATTTCGATTTTGTTTGCGAAGCCGTTTCTCAAGGTATAAAAGACTTAAATGTAATACGCGAAACACCTGTTATTTTCTGTGTACTTACAGATAATAATATGCAACAAGCTATTGAGCGCTCTGGTGGGAAGCACGGTAATAAAGGTACCGAAGCTGCTGTTGCTGCTATCAAAATGGCAGAACTGCGTAAAAATAGTTAGATTATAGTCTCAGTCTCAGTTGATGGCTTTTGTTATCGGTCTTCAGTCTTCTATCTAAATGTTAACAATTTTTGGCATGTCAACTTCTATATTCTGCCTATTTTTAAGTATTTTTGAGATATATATTACTGTATTTTGTTTAAACAGCCAAAACATAAAACTTTTAATTATCAATCTCGGTTTTCTAAAGAAAATGAAAGGGATTCTAATTTTGGAGAAAATTCAGAAAAAGATTTTGTTTCTAAATGGAAACGAGAACGAAGTACTAAAACAAAGATGGGTTTAAGTATGTCAATACGAACACTAATCTTAGTTTTGGTATTATTATTGATTTGTATGTATATATTGGATTCTAAATTCAATTAACTTCAAAACATTAGAAATTATGGGACCTATAAAATTCACTTTAATTAAGAGATTACCTAGAAATAAGAGGTTTAATTATACGCCGCGATATTACAAAGGGAAAGAAGATACGGACGAATTAAAATATGCAACAAAGTTTGATGCCTATGCCGACAACTATAATAAAAGCGATTTTTCTGGACAATGGCATGAAACCAGAGTAAGTAGCAGAAACAGAGGTAATTCAGGGTTTAATAAAACAATCCTAATTTTAGTTTCACTTTTTGTTTTAATTTTTCTATTTATCATCGATTTCGATTTATCTATTTTCTTTTCTAAATAAGTATATGTCAGACATCATTCAACTTTTACCAGACCATGTTGCTAATCAAATAGCTGCTGGAGAAGTTGTACAACGACCAGCATCGGTAGTTAAAGAGCTGTTAGAAAATGCTATTGATGCAGAAGCAACAACCATTAAACTTATTATAAAAGACGCTGGTAAAACCCTCATTCAAGTTATTGATGATGGCAAAGGCATGAGTACCACCGATGCACGATTGAGTTTCGAGCGTCATGCCACATCAAAAATTAGAACAGCCGACGATTTATTTCAATTACATACTAAAGGCTTTCGTGGTGAAGCTTTAGCAAGTATTGCCGCCATTGCCCATGTCGAGTTAAAAACCAAGCAAGAGCAAGACGATGTTGGTAATACCATTATTATTGAAGGTAGTAATGTAACATCGCAAGATGTTGTAGTTACTCCAAAGGGGACATCGATTGCTGTGAAAAATCTGTTTTTTAATATTCCTGCGCGACGCAATTTTTTAAAGTCTAATACCGTAGAATTACGCCATATTATTGATGAGTTTCATCGTGTGGCATTAGCACATCCAAGTATAAGTTTTGCTATGTATAATAACGGAAGCGAAACCTTTAATTTACCAGTTAGTAATTACAGACAGCGCATTGTAAATATATTTGGAAATAAAACCAATGAGAAATTAGTACCTGTTGAAGAAGATACCGAAGTGCTTAAGATTTCAGGTTTTGTTGGAAAACCAGAATATGCTAAAAAAACGAGAGGTGAACAGTATTTTTTTGTTAATGATAGATTTATAAAAAGCGCCTATTTAAACCATGCTATTGCCTCTGCATTTGATGGCTTGCTTAAAAACGGAACACATCCAAGCTATTTTTTAAACTTAAAAGTCAATCCGCAAACTATAGATATTAATATTCATCCCACAAAAACAGAGATAAAGTTTGATGACGAGCATACGCTTTATGCCTTATTACGGTCGGCTGTAAAACATAGTTTAGGGCAATTTAATATTGCACCTGTATTAGATTTTGATAGAGATTCAAACCTAGATACACCCTATAATTATAATAAAACCAATACAAATACACCAACGATTGAAGTTGATAAAAGCTTTAATCCGTTTCAAGAAGAAACACAATCTAAAGCTAGGGCTGTAGCATATAAAAAAGAACCCGTTGGCAGTTGGGAAAATTTGTATGTTGGATTAGAGTCTAAAGGCACAAAAACACAGCAAGATTTTAGTGAGGTACATTTTGAAAGTGAGGAATCTACAGGGTCTATATTTAATGATGATAAACAAGTCGATAAAATTCAAACCACCTATCAACTTCATAATAAATATATAGTGAGTACTATTAAATCTGGGATGTTAGTTATCGATCAGCATCGCGCGCATCAACGTGTTTTGTACGAAGATTTTCTTAAAAACATGACGATAAAAGAAGCCGTAAGTCAACAATTATTGTTTCCGCTTCAGCTACATTTTTCGGTACAAGACATAGAAATAATAAATCAATTAAAAGAAGATTTAGAACATACAGGTTTTATATTTTCTAGCGTTAATAAAGAATCGGTTGAAATTATTGGTGTTCCTGTAAGTGTACCAGAAAGCGAGGTATCTATTATATTAGAACAACTTATTAGCGATGTAGAAAACGAAGTGCCCGATACGCATTTTAGTGCTACCGATTTATTAGCAAAATCGATGGCAAAAAGTTTAGCCATTAAAACAGGGCAATCTTTGCAAAAAGACGAGCAAGAGCATTTGGTAAACCGTTTGTTTGCCTGTAAAGAACCTAATGTGTCACCTACTAATAGAACAACATTTATAACGATGAGTGTTGACGAATTGGATAAAAAGTTTATATAGAAGACGGGAGACAGAAGATACGAAGTTTTGAAGTTTTGTTAGAATGTCACCTAGAGCATTACCGAAATGAAAGTATAATTTCATTTAAAGTAGCTTGTGAAATAAGTCGAAAGGTCTTAATAAGAAAAAGAAAGATTAAAATTATGATGAGAATTTCTGATACCGTTAAGCATTTATTAATTATAAACGTTGTTTTTTGGATTGGGACGTTGACAATTGGTCAATATGGAAGTGTGTTTGATAATCTTTTTGCTATGCATTTTCCAATGAATGATGGTTTTAAGCCGTGGCAGATTATTACACATATGTTTATGCATGCATCTTATGTGAACTTTGGAAATGGACTTTCAATTTTTCCACTTCATATATTATTTAATATGCTTGGGTTATGGATGTTTGGTAGTCCATTGGAGCAGATGTGGGGAAGAAATAAGTTTTTATTCTTTTATATATCTTGTGGTTTAGGAGCTTTATTACTTCCATTAATTATTGATTATATTAATTTTTATTCATTGACATCCCCTTTAGTTGAAAAAGGTTTAAGTGTAGAAGCTTTAACTTCAGCATTGAATGAGGGTAAATATTACCCAAAGAGTATTGAAATTATAGGAGAAGAAAATTGGCAAAGTATTAGAGAGATATTTAATACTAGAGGATTAGGTGCTTCGGGTTGTATAATGGGCTTGTTAGTTGCATTTGGGATGATGTTTCCTAATAGTGAATTGATGCTAATATTTCTACCCATCCCAATAAAAGCAAAATATTTTATTCCATTAATATTAGGTTATGAAATTTATTCAGGAATTGCAGGTGGAACTTCAATGTTTGGTTTTAATGTTGGGCATTTCGCCCACGTTGGTGGCGCACTAACAGGTTTTCTAATTATGTGGTACTGGAAAAAAACGCAGTTTAATAAAAAACGTTGGAATTAATGACCTCACTTACTCAAGACATAAAGGGTAAAATATCTAATCTTAATGTATTAGAAAAAATTATAGCAATTAACCTTGTTGTTTTTGTTATTGGTTTAATTTTTAAAAACGGATTTTCTTGGTTAGAATTACCAAGTGATTTCTCAGATTTTATTCTAAAACCCTGGTCCATTGTTACCTATGCTTTTTTACATGGCGATTTTTGGCATATCGTATTTAATATGCTTTGGCTCTATTTTATAGGGCGTATGTTTTTAAATCTATTCAGTGCTAAAATGGCACTCAATATTTACTTTCTTGGTGCTATTTTTGGCGGATTATTATTTATGCTTTGTTATACCTTACTTCCAAATGTATTCGATGTAAATTCAAGATTAGTTGGTGCTTCTGCATCTGTAAGAGCATTATTAATTTTTATTTGCGCTTATATGCCCAATCAAGAAGTACGCTTTTTTACGTTTAGTTTAAAGCTTTGGTACATTGGTGTTGCTATTGTTATTTTAGATATTTTAGGATTAATATCTGGTATTTCAGACCCTATTTACGGGAATTCTGGGGGCTATTTAGCACATTTAGGAGGCAATTTATTAGGCTATTATTACGCCAAACAATTATTAAAAGGAAAAGACATAGGTAAAGGTTTTGAAAAACTTATGGACGCCATTGCAAATATGCTTAAACCTTCAAAAAAAGCGCCTTTAAAAACGGTACATAAAAATAAAAGTAAAGTTGGAGGCTATACTAAAGGCGAATTTAATCAGTTTAATAATCAGAAAAAAATTGATATTATTTTAGATAAGATTAGCAAAAGTGGTTACGATAGTTTAACTGCTAAAGAAAAGGAATTCCTTTTTAAAGCGGGGAAGTAGGTTTTTTGCGGAAGACAGAAGACGGAAGAACATTGAGCTTTAAAACTTTAATAATGATATGAGTTAGTTTTTAGAAATTTATAATAATATCGGTCATCAAACTTCTAGCATAATACTATGAAAAAACTAAGTTTTATAAATAAAATCATTTACTTTATAAATGCCATTTTTGCTATTCTTCTTCTTTTATCTTACGTTTTGCCTTTTACACCACCTAAAACTTTTTCGATATTATCTGTACTTAGTTTAGGTGTTGCTTTTTTAATTTTATGTAATGCTTTGTTTTTTTTATACTGGTTAATTAAGCTTAAAAAACAATTTGTATTATCATTTGTGGTGCTTTTAATTGGTTACTTTTTTTTCGGATCATTATATAAATTTTCATCTTCCAATAGTATTGAAAGCCCAAATAACTTTAAAGTTATGAATTATAACGTAAGGTTATTTAATCTTTATAATTGGATTGCTAAAGATAGTATAGAAAACATAATTGTTGATTTTATTAAAACAGAGTCACCAGAAATTTTAAGCATTCAAGAATATCATCCACATAAAAACGTAGACTTATCTTTTTTTAAATATAAATTTGAAAAGCTTTCTGGTAATAAAACAAAGTATGGCCAAGCTATTTTTTCTCAATACCCCATAGTGCATTCAGGTTCTATTGAATTTCCAGACACAGGTAATAACGCCATTTTTGTTGATGTTGTGAAAAAAACAGATACCTTAAGGATTTATAATATTCATTTAGAATCTTTACGTATTGATACCAAGGTAGAAAGTCTTAAAAAAGAAGATTCCGAACGTCTTTTTAAAAGAATTGGTACCACGTTTAAAATGCAACAATTTCAAAGCGAATTGTTTTTAATGCATAAAAAGCAATGCAACTATAAAATGATAATTTGTGGCGATTTTAATAACACCGCCTTTTCGTATGTGTACCGAAAAATTAAAGGGAACTTAAACGATGTTTTTATTGAAGCTGGAAATGGTTTTGGACGAACTTACGATTTTAAATTCTTCCCTGTAAGAATCGACTTTATTTTAACCGATGATGCTTTTTCGGTTAACGGATTTAAAGCTTATAATGAACATTATTCCGATCATTACCCCATAGTGGCAACTTTAAGTTTAGAATAGTGAGGTCATTGCGAGGAGGAACGAAAGCCTGTGTTGAGCGCAGTCGAAATATGGCAATCTGCTTATTGGTAACTAATCACATAAAAGAACAATCCAAAACATCTGCAATAATATGTATTACTAGCCCTAAAGCAACTAATCTAGATTTTTTTGGAACTAAGAGAAACAGATAAAATGTTATAGCAAAATAGGAGTGAAGCGGATGAAAACCAATACTACACCTATTCGGGTCGAAAATAGGGTTTGCTAAAAGGTGGTCTAAATCTATCAACATACCAGAAATCATAATTAAAAATGCGTATTTCCAATTCGGTTTAAACCAAATTAAAGCTACAAAAAGAGGTATTAAAAAATGAGAACCATAATGTGCAAATGTTTGTAACATTATAGGGGTGCTAAGGTTTGAGATACTAAATAATTTAGTGCATTCGGTCCTTCGTTAAACAATAGATCTAAAACACTTAAATTAGAGATAAAACCGTGTTTGTTGCTAAAAACTTGGGTGTAAGTTTCAAATTGTTGAGGGTGCTCTTTTTTTGCATTTACTAAGTATCTAAAATCCTTTTTGTTTTCAACAGTTTTCTGGAAAGTTTCAGTTTTTGAGGTGTTTAATTCTAATTGTAAACAATCACAGATAACCTCGAAACACTTCAAATTGAAATCTAAAATATAATCTGCTTTTATTTCGAACAACGGACGAAGGTCGTCTTCATAATACTCAAAAAAAGGTGAAGTCCTGTATGCTGAAAGCATGGATTTCCAATGAAGACTTTGCCATTTTTCTTCATTAAAAATTTTGACATCACGGTACTTCTGACGCTTTTTTTGCGAATGCATTACAGGTATATTTAAAGCCAATTTTCCGTTTGCGCCGTAAATATAAGCGCGATTTCTGTAGGTTTGTTTTACAAAATTATCATCCATTTCAAAAACGACTTCTTCGGCATTAATCATGGCCGCAAAATGTGCCATATTTGGGAAGTATGTTGGGTGTAATAGGATGTTCATTATTTCGAAATAAAACTACCAAGCCAGGTATAGCCAATAAACATGAAACCAATTATAGTCCCTATGGAAGAAATTGGATACTCTAGAAGGCTTCCAACTATTGCTACTAAAATCATGACATCACCATAAATTAAATTAATAACTTTAGAGTTCTTTTTACTAGACATAACACCACGAGTTAATGGTAAAATTACAGCCAAAAATGTTAAACTAAGGATGGTAAAGTAAGTGTTGTTTGTTATTATTGAAAGAATGAACATTAATAAAGAAGACAATAAAAGACTAAAAAATATTTGACCACTTAGTTTTTCATCTTTAGCTAAAAGATATTTTCCATATTTATCAAATAAAAGTATCATGTTAGATAACGGGTCCATAATCCAACTACCTAGGGCAAATAATAAATAAAGAATAATAAGTGGTATTGCAAGATAAGTTAACCCTGTAGCAGAAAGGATTTTAACTGATACTCTATAAGCAACATATAAACCAATAATGAAAATCCATTGATTTTTATCCGATTTATTGCTTATCCAAAACGCATATCTTAAATAGAGGTTGTAGATTTTATTTTTTGATTTTAAGGCTGTTACCATACCAGATCTAGCATGTTCAAGATTGGGATTTAAAGTTAAAGCTTCTTTAAAATGATTTAGTGCCTTATCAGTATCATTATGTTCTAAATAACTCCAGCCAACATTGGCATGAGAGTGAGCATCTTCTGGATCGTCCTGTAATAGGAACTCAATTGAAGATTTAGCTTCTTCTTTTCTGTTTAATTTAGTGAGTGCTGTGGTTCTTGCATTTAAGCAAAAGTTACTTTTAGGGTTTATTTTTAAACCTTCATTTGCATATTTTAAAGCTTCTTCAAACTTTTTTTCATGTAATAGAATATGTGCTTTTTGTCCAAAACATGTTTCCACATATGGGTCTAGCTCTATTGCCTTGTCTATGTTTTCTTTGGCTTCCTTTATTTCTTCTTTATGAAGGTAAATTTGAGATAATAAGAAGTATACATTTGAAGAATTAGGGATTTCTCCTCTTAAATCTAACGTTAGATTTAAAGCTTTTTCTAATTCATCAGTTTGAAAAAGACATTGTGCTAAAAAGTATTTTGCATTATGATTATCAACATTTTCGGATAATGCAGTTTGAAAGTATTTAATGGCTTCTTTATATCTACGGATTTCGAAAAGCTGAATGCCACGTTCAAGATTTGGGCTCTCCATTACTTTTTGATTTTTAGATAGGTTAGGATGTCATCATATAACCCCGAATCATTAGAATATAATGCGTAGTTTTTCGCAGAACTAAACCATTCTTTAGTTGAAGGTTTCATTTTATCGAATGCCTTTAAAATATCTTTAGTTGTTAAAGGTTTTGGAATACCGTCTTTAAATGATTCTAATAATTTTTGCTCGATAGCTATGTCTATACTTGCATTAATATCTGCACCTGAAAATTCTTTACTTTTTTTAGCTAAATCCTGTAATTTAATATTATCAGTAGGCTTTTCCTTTAATTGAATATTAAAAATAGCTTTTCTCGCAACTTCATCTGGTGGTGCAACAAATATAATTCTATCAAAACGCCCTGGGCGTCTAAACGCAGGATCAATATACCAAGGCGCATTTGTAGCACCTAAAACAAGTACACCATCATTATTAGAATCTATGCCATCAAGTTCTGATAAAAATTGATTGATAACAGTTCTACCTGCAGTTTTATTAATATCATTTCTATTGGCACCTAAAGCGTCAATCTCGTCAATAAATATGACGCAAGGTTTGTTGGCTCTGGCAGTCTCGAATATTTCATGTAGATTCTTTTCGGAACTACCTAACCACATATCTAGAATATCGTTGATACCTATGTTGATGAAATTAGCATTAATTTCTCCAGCTGTTGCTCTGGCTATATGTGTTTTGCCACATCCTGGAGGCCCATAAAGTAAAATACCACCGCCTATTTTTTTTCCGTAAGCTTTATATAAATCTTTGTGTAAAAGAGGCTTGATTATTTTTAAGTCAATTTCCTCTTTGACCTTGTCCATGCCACCAACACTTTCAAAATTAACATCGGGTTTTTTTAAAAATGAAAGAGCATCTTGATCGGTAAAATCATCGTTCCCATTATGAGTAGAAACTTTAAAGAGATTTTCAAAATCATCATTTCTGTAAGAAGTATCAATGTTAAGAATACGCTGATAAGAAGCAAGAGCATCCTCTGCACATCCTTGTTCAATATAGCAAGAACATTGAAGCTCTAGATATTTTATTTGTTCGTTCTTATCTATTAATTCCTCAATAATAACTTCGGTTAAGTTAAATTTTGATTGTTTGAAATAGCATTCAGCTAAAAGAAATTTATAATCATCTGTTGGTTGTTTATCTATAATATATAAAAGATGTTTTTCAGCTTCCTCATAATGTAAACTGTCAAAATAAATTTTAGCAATTTGAAATCGTAATTCAGTATTCTCGGGAGAAAATTTTAAAGCTTTAAGAAGGCTTTCAAGTAAAGAGTTATCCATATTCACTCAATTATTAACTATTTGCTTTTTTACGTTTTGTCTAATTTAATTACAACCGATTTTGCAACATTATCATGAATTGCTTTTTTCTTATCATCTCCCGTTATAGTAAGAAGAGAAATCCAACCAAGAAGATATTTTAAAAGAAATCTAATTATTGCTGAAGGTAAGGATATATGTTTGTTAAATTCTTCATCCTTTCTAACTCCAATTTTCATTAGAGAATGTCCAATAGTGCCTCCTTTTATTGAAGTAAATAATGGATCATATAACCAGAATATAATTATATAAGTAATGATTTTAACAAAATTTGGAATTGAATCAAAACCCGCAAAAATTCGAGAGAATATATACATCATAATTATGAGTATTACAGAATCTATAAATAATGCTTTTATTCTATCAAATATTGATGCATAGACTACATTAGAATTTGAAAATTCTGCATCAAATATTGATTTATTTTTCCTAAACCATCTATTTAAAAGAATTATTCCAATTAATAAAACTAGAAATGGAATAAACATTGAAGAGGCTTCTCCACTACCACCAACTGTAGTAAAGAAACGTTCCCACCTTGCATTTGGGAAACCATCCCAACTCATCCAAATAAATACAGGTTTGCCTAAAACATGATCGAAAGGTACAAAGCCCCAACGTCTAGCATCAATGGAGTTATGGCGATTATCCCCCATCATCCAATAATAATTTTGTTTAAAGGTATAGGTGTTCGCAGCTTTACCATTTATTAAAATTTGATTTCCTTTTACTTGTAATGTGTTGCCTTCGTACTCGGTAATTACACGTTTATAAAGTGGTAAAACATCTAAATTAATGTCGATGGTTTTGCCTTTTTCGGGGATATAAAGTGGCCCGAAAAAATCGACATTCCAATTATAATTTGGATCATGAGGAAAAATATCGGGATCTCTTTTTCCTTTTACTGCTTTATTTGGCGTAATGCTAACAACATTGGGGTGATTTTTAAATTTTGCTAAAGCTTCATCAGATATTGCTGAAAAATAATAAGAAGAATGCATGTTGTCTACTGGACCAAATCCATCTGTGATATCATAACGTTCTTTAAGATAATTAATATCATTCCTGGTAAACTGATTGGTTTTTGGCTTTACCAAATAGCTAAATTGTAAATGTGCTCTGTCTGGCAATTCATTTTTCTTACCGTTAATATATACGTAACCATCTCGAACTTCTAAAGAATCTCCAGCAACTGCCACGCAGCGTTTTACTAAATTGGTTTTCTTATCTATAGGTTTGTAGTAGTTTCTATCTGGAGTAAAATCATTCATGTCCCTGAGCGTGTCCGCTGGCTGATTAAAAACAACAATCTCGTTTCTATCAATTTTTTCAAACCCAGGCAATCGTAAGTAGGGTAATTGTAATTTGTTTATCCACGAGGTTTTTCTTTCTTCAAAACGATCATTAAACAAATACGATTTTTTATTTAAAACAGGAATGGTGTCGTGTACCATAGGTGCTCCTACTGTTGTCATAGGTATTCTGGCGCCATAATGAAACTTGCTAACAAACAGAAAGTCGCCAACTAACAAAGATTTTTCTAAAGATGATGATGGAATAGTAAAGGGTTGAATAAAATACGTGTGTACTATGGTTGCTGCAACAATAGCAAAAAGGATAGAACTCGTCCACTCGCCAGAACCAGATTTTGGTTGTAAACCTCTTTCTTTTACATATTCTACATCTGCTATATAATTTAAATAGTAATTATAAAAACCAAGGGTTATAACGGCTAAAAAAGTATCTAAATATGTGTTTTTTCCAAAGCTTCTTGCGGTTTCAACCCAAACCACCATAAGCATAATAAGGTTTACAATGGGTAAGAATAACAAAATAACCCACCACCACGGACGGTTTATTATTTTCATTAAAACGATGCCATTATAAATAGGAACAAAAGCTTCCCAAGCTTGTCTACCCGCTTTAATATATAATTTCCAAGTCCCTAAACCATGAATTACTTGAATAATCAAAATGAATATAAACCATTGCATTAACGTCATAATCGTAATTTTTTTTTATTTTGTTAGTAGTTAAGCTTTATAGTGTTGTTACACATTTATTAAGCATTAACCAATATTTAACACATCGTTCATTGTAAAAACACCTGTTTTTCCCACAATCCATTCTGCCGCAACTACAGCACCTAAAGCAAATCCTTGTCGGTTATGCGCTATATGTTCTATAGAAATACTATCTACTTCACTGCTGTAATTTACAGTATGCGTTCCTGGTACATTTTCAATACGTTTTGCGGTAATAGGAATGGTGTTTTCTCCGCTTTCGTCTAGCTTCCAATGATCGAATCCATCGTGTTTAGCAATAATACCTTCAGCTAAAGTAATGGCTGTCCCACTTGGTGCATCTATTTTTTGTGTGTGATGAATCTCTTCCATAGAAACATGGTATTGTTTTAATGTACTCATCATTTTAGCTAGTGTTTTATTTAATTCAAAAAATATATTTACACCTAAGCTATAGTTTGACGCGTAAATAAACGCGCCCTTTTTTTCTTCACATAAAGCCACAGCTTTATCATAATTTTCTAACCAGCCCGTTGTTCCAGAAATAGCTGGTACGTTGTTATTTAAACAATTAGAAATATTGTTGAATGCTACATTGGGGATGCTAAAATCTATAGCAACATCGGCTTTAGTAATGTCGTAATTTTTATCATCTTTGTCAACCTTTAAAACAATGTTATGCCCTCGTTTAATAGCAATTTGTTCTATGGTTTTTCCCATTCTTCCATATCCAAGTAAAGCGATGTTCATATGTATTTATGTATTGTTTGCTTATGCCTATTATAGGCTAAAATTTAAAATTTAAGGTTAATCCAAGATTGCTTGTTGCGTCTCTTTCGTTTATTTTATAATGCGGCGTTAATGTTAAATTTTCATCTACGTTGTATTGTAGTAAATGTGCCGTTACATTAGCCCAAATTATATTTAAAGCGTATGTTCCAGCAATAACTAAAATAGTTACTTCTTTATTTTTTCTAAATAATTTTTGAGCACGTTGTAAACCTTCAAGTGTAATTCTAGGTTCTGCTAATTCATTGCCTTCAGCATCTAAATAAAATTCATCGTTTTTAAAACCTGCTAATCTACTTTTATATGCATCACGGTATCTTTTATATTCTTTATTATTTCGATTGTAGATATAAATTTCTGTACCTAAAGCTGCATATATAATGGGGATTTTCCAGTATTTTTTATTGTAAGCTTGTCCTAAACCTGGTAATATAGCCGAGTAAAAAGCCGCTTTTGCTGGAGATAAAGCATTGATGGGCTTTTTAATTTCTATAAGACTATCAATAACAATTTCTTTAGGTTGTTCTATTTCTTTTTGCTTTTTGTCTTGAGCAGCCATAGAGAAACAAAATACTATAAAGAATAATCCAGATATTAGAGATTTATTTAGAGTCACCTTGAACTAATTTTTTAATACGATTAAAATCTTCTTCAGAATGGAAAGGGATTGTGATTTTTCCTTTTCCGTTTTTAGAAACTTTAACGTCAATTTTATGTCCAAAGTATTCTGAAAATGCAGTAATTCCTGTTTTAATGAATTTTGGCACATCTTCAACATCTTCTTTTTTAGAAGCCGTTTCTGCGTTTTCATTAGTATTAAAATTACGCACTAAACCTTCAGTTTCTCTAACCGATAATTTATTAGAGAGTATTTTTTCGTAAATATCTAGTTGTATAGTTTTATCTTCAATAGTAATTAAAGCGCGGCCATGCCCCATAGAGATAAACCCATCTCGCATGCCTGTTTGAATGATTGGGTCTAGTTTTAATAAACGCAAATAGTTAGCAATGGTCGAGCGTTTTTTTCCAACACGCTCGCTCATTTGTTCTTGGGTTAAATTAATTTCGTCAATTAATCTTTGGTAAGATAAAGCAATTTCGATAGGGTCTAAATCTTGGCGTTGAATATTTTCAACCAAAGCCATTTCTAACGATTCTTGGTCGTTTGCAATTCTTACGTAAGCTGTAATAGTTTCTAAACCAAGTAGTTTAGAGGCTCTAAAACGACGTTCACCAGAAACTAACTGATATTTGTTTAGGTCTATTTTTCTAACCGTTATGGGTTGAATTATACCCAACTCTTTAATAGATGAAGCTAATTCTTGAAGTGATTCTTCGCTAAAATTGGTTCGAGGTTGAAATGGATTTACTTCGATGAAATCCATATCTAGTTCAACAATATTACCTATAATCTTATCTGCACCTTTATCTTGAACAGATTGAATATCGTTACTCGGATCTTTTAAAAGTGCCGATAAACCTCTACCTAAAGCCTGTTTTTTAGTTGCTTTAGCCATAATTTAGGAGTTTTTATTGATAATTTCTTTTGCCAAACTTAAGTAATTACTTGCTCCTTTGCTACCAGCATCATAATTAATTATGCTCTCTCCATAGCTTGGTGCTTCGCTTAAACGCACATTACGTTGTATAATCGTTTGAAATACCATATTGTTAAAGTGCTTTTGTACTTCTTCTACGACTTGGTTAGATAAGCGCAAACGCGAATCGTACATAGTAAGTAATAAGCCTTCAATATCTAATTCTGGATTGTGTATTTTTTGTACGCTTTTTATTGTATTTAAAAGTTTTCCTAAACCTTCAAGAGCAAAATATTCACATTGTATTGGAATAATTACAGCATCTGCAGCAGTAAGTGCGTTTAATGTTAATAAACCTAAAGAAGGAGCACAATCAATTAAAATATAATCGTAATCAGCTTTAATGTCTATTATAGCCTTTTTAAGCATATACTCACGCTCATCTTTATCAACCAGTTCTATTTCTATAGCCACTAAGTCAATATGAGCAGGAATAATATCTAAGTTAGGTGTTTCGGTTTTTAATATGGCTTCTTTTGCCGAGTTTGAATGTTCTAAAAGTTGGTAGGTTCCTATTTCTATTGATTCTACGTCGATGCCAATTCCGGAAGTTGCATTTGCTTGAGGGTCAGCATCTATAAGTAATACTTTTTTTTCCAGAACGCCTAAAGAGGCCGCTAAATTTATTGAGGTTGTTGTTTTGCCAACACCTCCTTTTTGGTTAGCAATTGCAATGATTTTACCCATTTAATGATTTGGTTTTAGTAAGCGTAAAAATACAATTATTTATGAGTATAGAAAATGGAAGTTGTTAACATTTGATTACCAATATTTTGTTGTGGGAAATATCTATTGTTTTTGTTAAATTATTAACAAAAAAGACAATTAGTTATCTTATATTTACAAAAAATATTAAACATTTCATCATGAGAAAAAATAATTATCTATTAAAAATTTCACTTTGCCTTGCTTTGTTAGTTTCATTTTCAGTAGCTGTTGAAGCTCAAATAAAAAAAACGGCAAGCGTAGAAGGTATTACAGAATATAAACTAGATAATGGTATGAAAGTACTATTGTTTCCAGATAATTCTGCACAAACTATTACAGTAAATATAACCTACATGGTTGGTTCTCGACACGAAGGTTATGGAGAAAAGGGTATGGCTCATTTGTTAGAACACATGGTTTTTAAAGGCACACCAAACCATCCAGATATTCCTAAAGAGTTAACAGAAAGAGGATCTAGACCAAACGGAACCACATGGTATGATAGAACCAATTATTACGAAACGTTTAATGCTAATGACGAAAATTTAGATTGGGCTTTAGATTTAGAAGCCGATAGAATGGTAAATTCATACATCGCTAAAAAAGATTTAGAATCAGAATTTTCTGTGGTTAGAAATGAATTTGAAAGTGGTGAAAACTCGCCAACTGACGTTTTAATGAAAAATGTTATTAGCGCCGCATTTTTATGGCATAATTATGGACAATCTACTATAGGAAACCGCTCTGATATTGAGCGTGTTCCTATTGAAAACTTACAAGCTTTTTATAAGAAATATTACCGGCCAGATAATGCTATTCTTATGGTTACAGGTAAGTTTGAAACTGAAAAAACTTTAGCTCTTATAGAGAAAAAATTTGCAGGTATTAAAAACCCAGATACGCCATTAAAAGATGTACCAACTATTGAACCTGCTCAAGATGGTGAAAAGCGTGTTAATTTAAGTCGTGTAGGCGATTTGCAAATTGTATCTGCGTTATATCATACACCAGCTGGATCTCACGAAGATTATGCTGCATTGGCAATTGCTGAAGAAGTTTTAACAGATCAGCCATCAGGTAGGTTGTATAAAGCTTTAGTTGATGGAAAAAAAGCCTCTAGTCTTTGGTCTTTTTCACCATTTACAAAAGAACCATCGTTCTTATATATAAATGTAGATGTGCCTTCTGATAAATCTTTAACAGAAGCAGAAACAGCAATGTTATCTGTGTTAGATGGCTTGAAAGATAAACCAGTTACGGAAGAGGAAGTTAAACGTGCTAAGGCTAATTTGTTAAAGCAAATAGACCAAATTAGTAGGAATTCTGCTTATTTAGGAACGTATATGAGCGAATTTATTGGTGCTGGCGATTGGAGATTAGCTTTTATAACAAGAGATAGAATTGAAAACATGACGGTCGAAAAAGTGAATGCAGCTGCACAACGTTATTTAATAAATACCAATAGAACAGTTGGTAATTTTAATCCGACAAAAACGCCTATTCGAGTAGAGATTGAGCATACCGAGGGACTTGATGTTCTAGTTTCAAACTATAAAGGAAAAGAAGGATATGGAGCAGGAGAAGCTTTTAATGTGTCTTACGAAAATATTCAAAACCGACTAGACTCCGGAATGTTAAATAAAACACCAATAGAGTACGGTTTTATTAAGAAAGATAACAGAGGTAAGTCTGTGACATTGTCATTCACTTTTAGAAATGGAAATGTAAATGATTTTATGAATAAAGGAAAAGTTGCTAGTTATACAGCAAGAATGCTTAACAAAGGCACACAAAGTAAATCCAGACAAGATATTGAAGATAAATTAAGTGCTTTAAAATCGTCTATTCGTTTTGGCGGATCTAATGGTCGTGTTAGTGCAAACATAAGTACTACAGAAGAAAATTTAATGGAAACATTAGCTTTAATGACTGATATGCTGAAAAACCCTAAGTTTGATCAAGCAGAATTAGAGAAGCTAAAAACTCAAGAATTAGCTGGTATTGAACAAAACAAAACAGAACCTCAATTTTTAGCTCAAAAGAAATTAGGAGAATTAAATCAAAATTATAAAAAAGGACATCCACTTTATAAAACCTCTTTAGAAGAAGATATTGAAGATGTTAACTCAGTAACAGTTGAAGCTATTCAAGACTATTATAATGAGTTTTATGGTATTTCAGATAACGCAACATTAATTGCCATAGGAAATATAAATGAGCAATCATTAAAAGATTATTTTGAAAAAGAATTCTCAGATTTTAAATCTAATAAAGCTTACACACCAATATCTGATAAATATATACCGAATAATGCTGCAAACGAAAAAATTAAAACTCCAGATAAAAAGAATGCCATAAGTATTGGTGTTTTAGCTTTTGAAGGCAGTCAGGTAGATGAGGATTATGCCGCACTTCAAATAGCAGGATCTATTTTTGGTGGCGGGTTTTTAAACTCAAGAATAGCTGGACGTTTACGCCAAAAAGACGGAGTTAGTTATGGAGCTGGAGGACGAGTAGGTGTAGATGGTGATGAGAAAGACAAGAAATCTTCTATATTAGTTTATGCTATTTATGCACCAGAAAACGCATCAAAAGTACAAACAGGTTTTAGCGAAGAAATTGAACGTTTTATTGCAGATGGAATTACAGAAGATGAGCTTAAAGTTGCTGTTACAAGTTGGGTGCAAGGACAAAATGTATCTAGAGCAAAAGACAACGAATTATCATCTACAATCAACAATAATTTATATTTCGATAGAGACATGATGTTTCATAAATCTATTGAAGACCGTGTTACTAGTTTAACAGTAAAAGATGTAAATAAAGTAATTAAAAAATACTTTAAAACTTTTAATAATTGGACAGTTGTAAATGCAGGAGATTTTGAAAAATCGCCAGAAATAAAGAGTGATAAAAAAGTAGATTAAGTAATTATACTAAAATTTAAAAGCCAATTTATACTTTTATGAATTGGCTTTTTTTATTCTATAAAAACATAAGGTTGCGTCCAAGCATTTTCAAATAACAAATATTCAATAGGGTTTTTATGTAATTTTGAAGATGTTATTTTACACCTTATAAAAAGCAGATTATTTGTCAACTTAAAACTAGCTTTATTGCTTTCAAAAGAAGCGAACTCTTCAGGTTCACCTTGTTCTTTTTTACATCCGATAAATGATATTTTGTAAGTCACGTTTTTATCTGCTTTAACTTCAACAGAAAGCGAGTTATTTTCGAATGTTAAGTCTTCTAATTCTACACCAGTACTGGCATAAAATTGCCCAGCTTCCATAGCGTTTATTAAAGATTTTGGGTTGAGCGAATCGGCTTGAACCATAATCCAACCTCTACCAGCATTACTCCATTTACTGCCTTTAGTATGGTAATGGTGAGAGTCATCAGTAGCAAGACCATACATTATTGGCTTGTTGTTTTCTATATAAGCGATGTTAATATAATCCCACATCAATTCAGTAGATATATGCTCGTCATTTCCAGAATTATTTACTGCTGGATGCCCATTGTAAACCTCAAAAAATTGTTCGTTTTTTAATGCTTTCATGTCTTCAAGGTCAATGGCATAACCAAAATTTGGATGGTTAATATGAGCAATTATTGGGTTACCGAATTCTTCTTTATGTTTTGTTACTTCATCTAAGTTATTTTGCATCACTTCTAAAACACTATGTCCACCTTGTGGGTCTATTTTCTTTTTTACATTGGTAGCATTAATATGTATGGGTTTACCATTATAACTATCTGTTATTTCTTCAGATTGAATAATTAAAAACTTGTCTTTCTCTTCAAACTTAGGTTTGTATTCTTTGTAGGTTTTTAACTTGACTTGTGTTCTATTTAATGAATCAATTTTATAATGAATCCAATCTGTACCATAGCTGTCAAGATAATTTTTAAAAGCTTTTTGATAGATAGAATCATTTGAAATGGTTAGCCATTTATCGCCTTCAGCCAAAGTATTATGGTCTGTTAAAGCCACAAACTGATAATTGTTACTTTTATACCAATCCATAATAACTTCTGGAAATTCGTCGCCATCACTCCAATAAGAATGTGTGTGTAAATTACCTTTATACCACTGTTTTTTAGAGGATTCTTTTTCTTTATTACAACTTAAAAGTATGATGAAGAGTGCGAGTATTATTGGTTTTAAAGGTTTCATTTTGAGTAAGTATTTTTTATAGAACAAAACTCCTAATAAGAGTCTGTAGCTCTAAAAACGGGGTTTTATTTAAAATATGTATGACTAATATACGCAGAATTGATAACTTCAAGCATAAATTTATTTTAGCTTACTAACAGAAGATTTCAATAATTAGAATTCCCTGACGGTTGCAGCGGGTGTAACGTAAATATATGCAATTTTGGAATTATGAGTGTGCATATTTATATGAGCCATAATAAAAATTTGTTGCTGTACCATTTGGTTTGTTCAACTAAAATGTATAGCAAATGTTTAAGGCAAAAAACATGATAATAATGATTAGAGATTTTTTGCTTCTTCTAAACCTTTATCTAGAAAGGCGTCACCAAGTTCGTAGGTTTCTTTAATAATCAAGTATCGAAAAACCTCTATGGTTTGTTTTTTGTCCTACGAACATTGTTCGCGGAGTTCTTCTATGATGATAACCTGTTAGTAAAAAAAGTTCACAATAATATTATAGCACATAAGTAAGCCTTAAAACTCTGGAAAACAAAACGTATTAAAATTAAAGCATTATACTAAACATCTATATAAACAAAGAAGTATTGAATTATTCTTTATCTAATTAAGCTAAAATGACCACGATAGTTTTTTGTGTTACCCGTGATTTCAACCAATTCGGCTACAAACCAATAATCAGAATCTGGTAATAGTTGCCCATTAAACATACCATCCCAAGTATCATTTTTAGCATTTAATTGTTTAACTAGTTTTCCATAGCGATTGTAAATATTTATTTTTGAGGCGTTTGTGAAATCTGTCCCTAAGCCTTTAATCTGCCATGTATCATTTATTCCGTCGTTATTTGGTGTAAAAAACTTTGGAAACCCTAAAATAAAAACTTCTAATGGCGCTATACCGCATCCATTTTTATCTCTCACATAAATAGTATGTAAACCAGCTCCAACTCTATCAAAATAAGGTTCGTTTTGATAAGCCCCATTTATATTATCTAGCGAAAACTCATAATCTCCAATTCCTAAATTATTAGCGTCATTATTTATTGTAATACTATTATTGTCTGAAAGTTCAACAATGGTAATATCATTAATATCTACATTGGCAACAGCAGATTCAACTACTGGAAATGTTACAGGAAAAGATTCGCACCCAAAACTAGATGTGGCAATAACTGTGTAAGAACCACCAGAAATAACTTCGGCAAATGGTGAATTGCTAATTACATTTCCATTATTATCTTTCCATTCATAGCTATAATTACCTTTAGGATTAAAAGTAGTTAGCGTAATTGGATTATTATCTAAACAATAAATGGCAGAATGATCTACTTCAAACTCAGGTCTTGGATGCACCGTTAATAATAAGTGTGGACCAAGCCCGAAGCAATCACCATTACTATCACTTTCTACACGCACATATAATAGCTGTGAAAAAGGTGTTTCATTTATAAAATTATTGACTTCTGTTATTTCATTTAATTCTAATTGGGCATCATTTAAATTTCTATAGTATTTAACACTTAAGTTTTGTCCTGTTGGAAATTCGTCTATAAAAGCATCTGACGCTTGAGTTAAATCGAAAACATGCATGCCATCAATTGTAGCATCATCATCACAGGTATTTAATTCTTGTAAATATTCGTTAATAAAAGCAGTTGTGGAAACCTCTAAATTAACTGTAGAGACTCTATAGCAGCCTTTATTGTTTTCAACTCTAGCATATACTATATTTGCTGTTGAATTATTGAATAATAAAGCGTTAACAGCGTCTGATCCTGAATTAGCATTAGCCATTGTTGAATGATAAGTGATATCAAATCCGTCTGAATTATTATTTGTAATAATTGCATTGGCTTCAGTTAAATTATAATCTGTAAATCCATCTGGATTGCCATCTTCATCACAATTTTTAAAAATAATATTAGATTGAATTACTGGTAATTCATTTACAATAATATCAAACGAAGTATCTACATAACAGGAGGTCCCTGCATTATTTTCAATTCTAACATAAATAATTTGTCCAAATGGTATGATGTTAGTAAAAGAAGTAGGATTATTTATAATGTTCGTATAACCCGCATCTGTAAAATAAGTAAAATTGAAATCTGTTGGAGATTTACCATTCAAAAGAAAAGATTCATTAGTTGTTAAATTGAAAGTTTCCACCAATCCATTAGTATCATCACCATCTAAATTAGTATCACACAATTCAAGCATAGGAATATCTTGCTGATTGGGAAGATTAACAGTTTCAAAAATAATAACATCAACTGCTAATCGCGAAGGGCTTTCGCAAGTGTTTACGGTTTGAGTGGTATAATAAGTTCTAGTTGCTAATGCAGTATTAGTATTTAAAGGCGTTCCTGCCACATCTGAATTGTACCATAACACATTTGTTCCTGTAATGGTTAAATTAGCAATGGTAGTATTATCAATATCACAAAATGATTGAGGACTATTAGCTATAGGTAATGCTGTGTTTTGAACAGTGGCTATTATTGGCGTTCTTGTGCCTGTTGTACAGCCATTTAAAGTTGCATCTATGTAATATGTTGTTGTAGAATTTAGTGTAGGCGTTATAAATGTTTCTCCAGTAAATATTGCTGTACCTCCAACTTCTGCCTCGTACCAATTAATTTCACCACCAGAAGCGGTCGCTATAAGTGTACCGATACCGCTTTCGCAAATAAGACCATTTGAAGTATTTGTAATTGTTGGAATTGGGTTTATAGTTGCTGTGACTGGAGTTCGAACACCTTCAATACAACCATTTACAGATGCTAAAGCGTAGTAGGTAGTGGTTGAATTTACATCAAGTGTTATAAAACTCGATCCACTAAATAGGGGAGTGTCACTAGTTTGAGCATCAAACCATAAGACCTCTCCTTCTGATGCTGTTGCTTGCAAATTAACAGAACCACTTCCACATATAGTTGCTGGCATACTATCAATGATATATGGTGTATAAATGCTTGAACTTGCAGAAATATTTATAATAGGATCTCCAGGAAGCCCACCATATTCAATAATATAGCCTTTAGGTTGGTAATCACCAGATGGACTTCCGGTATTTGTTAAATCATTCCAAGACCCAGGAATTCCAATATTTGGCGATGTTACATGGGCATAGTCTTCATCTCCAAATTGATTAGGTTCATTGGCATTCCAAAACGCAAAATTTGGGCTTGATCCATTACTTAATCCATTCCAAAAAATGGTTCCTGTTTCTGGACCAGTAACCCATTTCCAAATACCTTCGGTTTCAGAATCACTACCTCCAATCCACCCAGCACCTGCAGCTTGTTCTCCAGATAATTGAGCCTCTTCAGCCGATGTAATTGTTGCTAAATAACCTTGTAGACCAAAATAGGTTCTATTCTCTGCAGCCACTTTGGCAGATGTCCAAGTAATACCAATTGATGGAACATACTCATAATAATGGCCTGTTGAAGGTAAAAAATTGGCATCTCCTATGGTTATAGAAAATGTTTTATTTGTTGGATTATTACTTGTACTTTGAAAAACTATCTCTTTTGTTGCTGCGATTAAATCTGTATAGCTTACAAGGGTATTTCCTATTCCAAATAGCGTTAGTTTGCCTTCGGTTGTATTCCATGAAGTTAATATATTAGGGTGTGACCCAGTTAGTGTTAAAGTATCTTCTCCTTGAGCATATCCTGTAGAAATTTGAATAAAAAGTGATTCTATTTGCGTATCGTCGGGGTCGTTAATATCAAAAGTGGTAACAATATTAATTTGACTTTTAGGGCAATAGGGTTGGTTTCCAGTAGCCATTAAAGTTGGTGCTACATTTTGAGACCAACATAAATTAGATACAAGAAAAAAGAATACAAAAGAGATTGTGTTAAACTTTTTATTAGACATTAGGAAAATATAGCTTTATTTTTTTTCTAAATATAGCTCAAAACTTATGTGAGATACAAATGTTTAGGCTTAAAAACACGATAATACGGCTAAAGGTTTTTAACTTCCTTTTTTTGGTATTGGAGAATCTGTGAGTTTATAATCCTTCATTTTGGAAGCCGCTTTGCTTCCTCCCAAAACACATCCATTTCGGCAAGTGTCATGTCTTTTAAAGGCTTATTTAAACTTTTGGCTTTACTTTCTAGATACTGAAAACGTTTTGAAAACTTTTTATTGGTGCGCTCCAAAGCATTTTCTGGATTAATATTTAAAAATCGTGCGTAGTTAACCATTGAAAATATCACATCACCAAACTCGCTTTCCATTTTATCTTGGTTCCCTAAGTTTACTTCGGTTTTAAATTCGTTTAATTCTTCTTCGACCTTTTCCCAAACCTGATTGGATTCTTCCCAATCAAACCCAACGCCTGCAACTTTTTCTTGAATTCTATTGGCTTTTACTAGTGCGGGTAAACTTTTAGGAACACCTTCTAAAACACTTGTTTTACCTTCTTTAAGTTTTAGGTTTTCCCAGTTTCGTTTTACGTCATCTTCGTTTTCAACTTTTACATCGCTATAAATATGTGGATGTCTGCTTATCAGTTTTTCGCAAATACTATGGCATACATCGGCTATATCGAAATCGTTGGTTTCACTACCAATTTTTGAATAAAAAACAATATGTAATAATACATCACCTAATTCTTTTTTTACCTCTTCCAAATTTTTATCAAGAATGGCGTCACCGAGCTCGTAAGTTTCTTCAATGGTAAGATGACGCAGCGTTTCCATAGTTTGTTTTTTATCCCACGGACATTGCTCGCGGAGCTCGTCCATAATGGTTAACAACCTATCGAAAGCTTTAAGTTGATTTGCTCTGGAATTCATATTTTGTGTTTTTGTAAAAATACGGTTTTGATTTTCTGAATTGAAACTAATTTATTTAATATTTGTAATTAAGTCTATTGCTTGACTTTCTCAGAAAAAAACGATAACTTCGTTTAGTGCTTGATAAAAAACATTAAAACGATTTTTTATCAGTGAAATAGTTGTGCATCATTTTAAAAACTAGCGAGGAGATAAAAACACATTACAAAATTACCTAATATGAAATTTATATTAATTATTTCTATTGTTCTTATAATATCTGTTAGCTCTTGTAACAAAAATGCAACAGACAAGATTAAACCCAATATAATCATTATAAACATCGATGATTTGGGTTGGAAAGATGTTGGTTATATGGGAAGTGAATATTACGAGACACCCAATATTGATAATTTATCTGTATTCGGTATGGTTTTTACCAATGGATATGCTGCATCAGCAAATTGTGCTCCTAGTAGAGCATGTTTGATGACTGGACAGTGGACTCCCCGTCATGAAATTTATACAGTTGGGTCTTCTGAAAGGGGAGCTTCTAAACACAGAAAATTAATACCTACTGAAAATACTGAGACTTTAGCTGAAAAGTTTGAAATTATTCCTGAGATATTAAAGGGAAATGGTTATAAAACGTGCCATGCTGGGAAATGGCATTTAAGCGATAATCCTTTAGAATATGGTTTTGATGTTAATATTGGGGGGGGGCATAACGGTCATCCCAAGAGCTATTATCCACCGTATAAAAATGTAAAAATTAAAGCGGACAATGATGACTACCTAACCGATTTAATAATGGAGAAGACCATTGAACATATTGATACTGTTTCGTCTCCATTTTTTCTCTACTATGCTCCTTATGCTGTTCATACTCCAATTCAACCGGTAAAGAGTTTAATTGAAAAATACAATCAAAAACCAAGTTTGAATGGTCAGAACAATGCGAAATATGCCACTATGGTAGAAAATCTTGATAGGAATATTGGATTGTTGTTTGCAAAATTGAAAAATAAAGGAATCCTTGATAATACCTTAATAGTTTTCACTTCTGATAATGGGGGATTATATGGTATCACTAAACAGCATCCTTTGAGAGCAGGTAAGGGGAGTTATTATGAAGGAGGTATTCGAGAACCTTTTTTCTTTGTTTTTAAAGACCGAGTAAGTGAAAAATCAAAAAGTAACATACCAATAACGAACCTTGACATATTTCCAACCATTTTACATTATGCAGGCATCAATGATTCCCAGTTAAAATTAGATGGTATTAATCTATCTTCAATTTTAGAAGGGAAAACAGATAAATTAGACCGTCCACTTTATTGGCATTTCCCTATTTATTTGCAAGCATATAATAAATCGGATAATGAAAATCGAGATTCTTTATTTAGAACTCGACCTGGTTCTGTAATAAGGTATGGAGACTGGAAACTTCATTATTATTTTGAAAACGATGAAGTGGAACTATATAATTTAGCAGAAGATATTGGAGAAAGAAATAACCTTGCCATGGAAGAATTTGAGAAAAAGGATGAAATGTTGAATTACCTAAAGAATTGGTGGAATGAAACAAAAGCTCCAATTCCCACAAAGTTGAATCCTGAATATAGAGATTGACAAAAAACGAATGCACAACACGCAATATAGCAAAAAGCGGTGAAGTGCTTAATTGGAGAGGCTTTAGCAAGTTTCAACTTCATCTCAGTTTGATAGTTAATCGCTCGCAATCCGCTTCATGTCATATTGCAAATAGTTAAACGAACCTCTCCAAAAATAAAACCGCTTTCGATTTAAAAACAAAGCCCGCAGATATGTGCGTTAGGGATTGCACTGGAAAGCCCACAGCGACCTTTTCGGGAGTGAGGTCTTTGTAACCCTCCTACTTGGCTCAGGATAAACTCCAAGCCCGACCTGACACCTTGAGCGTAGTCGAAAGGCTAAGGTGACGCCCAAAACATAAATCTATTAAACTAAAAAATCCAGCTTTATCAGCTGGATTTTTCATGTGATATATTATCTAATAACTAAGCATTTTGCTTCTTAATCAAATTAAGAGCTGAACCTTCATTATACCAAGCAATCTGTGCATCATTATAAGTGTGATTCAATTTAATAAGATCCTTTGATCCATCTGCATGAACAGCTTCAAGTGTTAATTGCTTTGCTGGAGCAAATTCGTTTAAATCTATAAAGTTGAATGTATCATCTTCTTGAATTAAATCGTAGTCTGCTTCATTTGCAAAGGTTAAACCTAACATCCCTTGTTTTTTAAGGTTTGTTTCATGGATACGCGCAAACGATTTTACAATTACTGCGGCAACACCTAAATGTCTAGGTTGCATGGCGGCATGCTCACGAGAAGACCCTTCGCCATAGTTATGGTCACCAACTACTATCGTTTTAATACCTGCTTTTTTGTATTCGCGTTGTACATCTGGTACCCCACCATAATCACTCGTTAATTGATTTTTTATAAAATTTGTTTTTTTGTTGAATGCATTTACTGCGCCAATTAAGGTGTTGTTTGCAATATTATCTAAATGCCCTCTAAAACGTAGCCATGGTCCAGCCATAGAAATATGATCTGTAGTACATTTGCCAAAGGCTTTAATTAATAGTTTGGCATTAGAAATATTTCCTCCAAGTGGTGTAAACGGTGTTAATAATTGTAAACGCTCAGAATCCTCTTTAACTGAAATTTGTACATGACTGCCATCTGCTTCGGGAGCTAAATAACCATTATCATCTACCGCAAAACCTTTTGGTGGTAATTCCCATCCTGTTGGTTCATCAAACATAACCTCTTGACCGTTTTCATTAATCAACTTATCTTTAAGCGGATTAAAATCTAGACGACCAGCAACCGCTATGGCAGCAGTTAATTCTGGTGATGCTACAAAAGCATGTGTATTAGGATTCCCATCTGCACGCTTAGCAAAGTTTCTATTAAAAGAATGTACGATACTGTTTTTTGGTGCATTTTTAGGATCGCTATATCTTGCCCATTGCCCAATACATGGGCCACAAGCATTGGTGAATATTTTAGCATCTAGATTTTCGAAAATACCAAGAATACCATCGCGTTCTGCTGTGAAGCGTACTTGCTCTGAGCCTGGATTAATTCCTAATTCTGCTTTCATTTTTAAGCCTTTATCTATAGCTTGTTGAGCAATAGATGACGCGCGCGATAAATCTTCGTAAGATGAATTAGTACAAGAACCAATTAATCCCCATTCTACCTTTAAAGGCCATGCGTTAGCTTTTGCTTTTTCAGTCATTTCTGAACCAACTGTTGTAGATAAATCTGGAGTAAAAGGACCGTTTAATAAGGGGCCTAATTCGCTTAAATTAATATCTATAACTTGATCGAAATAGCGTTCAGGATTTGCATAAACCTCGGCATCAGCAGTTAGGTGTCCTTTAACTGCGTTGGCAGCATCAGCAACATCGGCTCTATCAGTAGCACGTAAATAACGTTCCATAGATGCATCATAACCAAAAGTAGACGTTGTTGCACCTATTTCGGCACCCATATTACAAATGGTTCCTTTTCCTGTACAAGACATTGATGTGGCTCCAGGTCCAAAATATTCAACAATAGCGCCAGTTCCTCCTTTAACAGTAAGAATTTCTGCTACTTTTAAAATGACATCTTTAGGCGCAGTCCAACCCGATAGTTTACCAGTTAATCTTATACCTATAAGTTTCGGGAATTTAAGTTCCCAAGCCATACCAGCCATAACATCAACGGCATCTGCACCACCTACACCAATAGCTACCATTCCTAATCCACCAGCATTCACCGTGTGTGAATCGGTTCCAATCATCATCCCACCTGGGAATGCATAATTTTCTAAAACCACTTGATGTATAATTCCAGCACCGGGTTTCCAAAAACCAATACCGTATTTATTTGATACAGACTCTAAAAAATTAAACACTTCACTACTTACCGAATTTGCATGTTTTAGATCGACAGATGCGCCTTCTTTTGCTTGAATTAAATGGTCACAATGTACCGTAGTTGGTACTGCAACTTTAGATTTCCCTGCTTGCATAAATTGTAACAACGCCATTTGTGCCGTAGCATCTTGACATGCAATTCTGTCTGGAGCAAAGTCTACATAATCTTTACCTCGCGTAAACGTTTTAGTAGGATTTCCATCCCAAAGGTGAGAATACAATATCTTTTCAGAAAGTGTTAATGGGTTGCCTACAATTTCCCGTGCTTTGTCTACACGTTCGGCCATTTTGGTGTATACACCCTTAATCATGTCGATGTCAAATGCCATATTTTATATATTTTAATGTTCTTCTGTTTTAAACAGTCATGCAAAAATACGAATAATAGCATGTATTAAAAAAATCTAATCAAATCTATTATATTTTTGAATTATCCGTAATTTAACAATTGAATTTTTTGTCTAAAATGCCAATTCAATAAAATAATTAGATCAAAACTTTTAAATTAATAAAAAAATGCTGTTGCACAATTCATTTTCTTTCATCGAAAAAAGCAATATCAGAATAACAATACTCTATTTAATCTCTTAGAGTTTAATTCCCCGATGTTTGCACCGTATTATTTTTTGGAGAATTTGGAATTTTACCCTTTTGGAATTTGAAACCTGCTATGCTTGCATTGTGGTAGTTCATTCTTAATTTGATGAGATTCCGAAATAAATTCGGAATAACGTTCTATTTAGCAATAGAACTCAAAAAGATTAGAAATTCAAGAAAACTTAAAACAACCCATTTATAATTTGCTCTTCGGTAATGCCTTCAGCCTCCGCTTTATAATTTTTAATAATACGATGCCTTAAAATGCTATGCGATACGGCTTGAACATTTTCTATATCTGGAGAAAATTTCCCGTTTATTGCGGCATGAGTTTTAGCTGCTAAAATTAAGTTTTGAGATGCTCTTGGTCCAGCTCCCCAATCGATGTAAGTTTTTACCAAATCGTTGGCAGCATCACTATTTGGTCTTGTTTTGCCAACCATAGTCACTGCATATTCTACAACATTATCGGCAACAGGCATACGACGAATAAGCTGTTGGAAATCTATAATTTGTTGTGCAGAAAACAAAGCGTTTACGTCTACTTGTTTATCTGTAGTTGTTGCTTTTACCACTTGAACTTCTTCTTTAAAAGATGGATAATCCAAATTAATAGCAAACATAAAACGGTCTAATTGTGCTTCTGGCAACGGGTAAGTACCTTCTTGCTCAATAGGGTTTTGGGTTGCCAAAACAAAATACGGTAAACTTAATTTATAATGATGTCCAGCAACAGTAACAGCGCGTTCTTGCATGGCTTCTAATAAAGCCGCTTGCGTTTTTGGCGGTGTTCTGTTAATCTCGTCTGCTAAAATAATATTAGCAAAAATAGGTCCTTTTATAAATTTAAAGTGCCGGTCCTCATCTAGTATTTCACTACCTAGAATATCACTGGGCATTAAATCGGGTGTGAATTGAATACGCTTAAAATCAAGCCCTAAAGCCTGTGCAATGGTATTAACCATTAATGTTTTTGCTAAACCAGGGACACCAATAAGTAATGAATGTCCGCCAGAAAAAATAGAAATCAAAATTTGATTTACAACATCGTCTTGACCAACAATAACTTTGGCAATTTCTGTTTTTAAATCTTTATATCGCTTTACAAATTGTTCTACGGCAGCTACATCCGACATAATATTTATTGTTTTAACCAGTTACTAGAAAAAGCACAATCTCTATGTTTTCCACTAATTTTGATATAGGTGTCTAATATTTTTTCGGCTTGCCATTTTTCAATGACCTTAATCTTTTTTTCATTAAGGGCTTGATCTTTTATTTTTAAATAATCGCGTGCAAAATCAGCTTCGTGCTCATCAATTCTATCTGTAACGGTTAAAATTTTAAATTTAACTTTACCTGTTCTGTCTTGTTCAGTTAGCACAGGACTAACCTCATTATCTTTTAAGTTTTGAATTTGAGCATATAATTCAGGATCCATTCTAGTTAAATCAAAATTATAATCTTGAGTTTCCGGATTAATTAATTGTCCGCCATCTACACGAGTTTCTTTTTCATCACTCGATGCTCTTGCAGCATCTGCAAAAGCAATATCGCCAGCTACAATTTTTTCTCTTACTTTCTCAAGGCGTTCTTTGGCTTCTTTTAAGGCTTCGTTTGAAACTTGTGGAATTAATAAAATATGACTTACATCGTATTGCTGACCTCTAATTTTTTCAAGTTTAATAATATGGAAACCAAAATCTGTTTCAAAAGGGTCTGAAACTTCGCCTACTTGTAACGAAAAAGCAACATCTCTAAACTCTTTAACCATTTTAGGCTTTTTTCTATCTAAAGTATAAATGTATCCAGATTCTTTCATACCTGGATCTTCACCATACAATACTACTTTTGATCTGAAACTAGCACCGTTTTCTATAACATCGGCTTTAAAACCTTTTAAACGGTCAATTATTTTTTGTTTTTCATCTTCAGATACTTTTGGTTCTGAAACGATTTGCGCTACTTTAAGTTCTGTGCCAAATGTAGGTCTTTCGTCTTCTGGAATTTTATTGAAAAATATTCTAACCTCGTCTGGTGTTACATCAACTTCTTCAACAATTTTTGCTTGCATTTTTGCTGAAAGCTGGTTGCTTTTTATAATTTCAAATATTTCGTCTCTATAGCTTTTCTCGTCATCTTTTTTATGGATTTCAAGAAGTCTTTCCATAGAGCCACCAGTTTGCTGTAAAAATTGCTGAATAGTATAATCTGCTTGTTGACGAATTTCTGCATCAGACACTTGAATACTGTCTTGAATAGCATGATGCGCATATAATTTACGTTCTAATAAGCTTCCAAATAATTCGCAAGGCTTAATATCTTTTGTGTTTACACCTTGAGCTTGCAATTGTAAATATTCTTTATCTAAATCTGAATCTAAAACAATATAATCGCCTATTACGGCTGCTACGCCATCTACCTTTTTAGCATTAAAAGTGCTTTTTACAGTATCTACTTTTTTTACGGTTTCTTTAACTTCATCTTTAATAATCTCTTGTGCAGACGTAACATTTACGATTAGTAAGGTTATGCTTAAAACTACTATATGTTTTAAATTAATTGTAAATTTCAAATTGTTTGTTTTTAATAGCATCTTTAGTGATATCTTTTTCTAATTCTCTAATAAGTTCTAACTTCCTTTTATTAATAACTATTTGCTTAATTGTTGGTTTAACATATTCCAACGGTGCGGTCTCGTTACGTAGCAAAACATCATTAATTTGCATCAAATATACTCCTAATGAATCTTTGAGTTGTAAAAAATTAGATTTTTTTAACAGTTGATTTTTATTTTCTGGATTTATAACAGAAATTTTGTCGATAACTTGACTTACTTTTATCCAAATAGAGTCGTTTAATGAAAAGGATTTAAACTGAATGGATATAGAATCTAATTCTTTTTTATCTTCTGTATTGAAGCGCTTAAATTTTTCTTCAATAGATTTTAAGTTAATCATGTTTTCGTCTACATGCACATAACGAAATTTTATAAGCTCCTCGTTTAATTTAAAGCCTTCTTTGTTGTTTTTATAATACGTTTCGGCAGCATTATTAGTTAGGGTAGTGTCTAAGTTTTTTTTTACTAAGCCTTCAATATAAGCTTTGGTATATAAATCGTTTTTATACTGCTCTATTAATTTATTAAACGTTTCTTGCTTTTCTTCACTTAAATTAAGTATGGCACCATCGACAAGTAATTGTTGCGTTGCCCAACGGTTTATAAAGTTTTGAACTAGTAAAATACTATCTTGTTTTGTCGTTGCATCTCTAGTTAAATCTTTAATGTCGTCTTCATACAAATAGGTTTCGTTTACTCTAGCAATAGGGATTCTATCATCTGTCTTTTTAAAAAAAGAGCAGGATGTAGTTAGTATTGCTACGGGTATAAATATGAGGGTTTTAAATTTCAATGATTAATTTTTAATTTGATTTTTAATTTGATTTTTCACTTTGTTTAGTGCCTTTTGATTTACAGCTATTTTATATTTTTCTTTTAGTTGCTTAATCCAATTTTTTTCTTTGTAGGTTTGATAATCGCTAATAACCATGCCTTTAGCGTTTTCGAAAGTTTTTAATTGTTTTGGCAAAACAGCGTTTACTTTAGCAATTATAAAAGCTTTGTTGTGTTTGTAGATTTTAGAAATACCCTTTGTAAACTCAAAATTATCTGGAAGCGCTTGATGATTAGCGTCCATAATACCCGATGTAAAAACCACGTGTACTTCGCCATTATTATTTACGAGTTTTTTTATGTTTTCTAAATCCATATTTTGATTCAATAATTTCACAACCTTTTTTAAAGTTTTTTGTTTGGTAGACGATGCCACAACAGCATCTACACGTTTTGGAAGCACATATTTTTCTTTATTAGCGTTGTAGTAATTTTTGGTTTCTAAAGAATCTGATTTTGCGGCATTCCAAATGGTGGTTTCCATTAAATCGAATAGCAATAAACCATCTCTATACTCATTAAGGATGTTTGCAAACGCTTCGTTTTCTTCTTCTAAGTGTTCTTCTTGGTATTGTATTAATCGAGGATTTAAAAACGCATTATATTTTTCTGAAACAATAGTTTCAAGCGTAGACTTTGGATTTACACCACGTTGTGTTTTTTCTAAATAAGAACCAAATTCTTTAAATGTTATTTGTTGATTTCCTATTTTTATTAAAGGGAAATTGCTTTTAAAATCTGCAGGAAGTTTCCAAGTTGTTTTAAAATAGTCATCATTTAATATGGAAACAAAATAATCTAGAGCAGGTTGGGCATCACTAATATTAAATTTAGATTTAAGTTTAGCGATTAAGGCCCTATCTATTAATTTAGAACGCTCGTCTCGTTTAACTTTTGTTTCTAGCTCAGATTTTATGTCTTCAAATTGAGGTGTTAGTTTTTTAGCATGTAATTTTACAATATGCCAACCGTATTTCGTTTTAAAAGGTTTAGACACATCGCCAACATTTTTCAAGTTAAAAGCAACATCCTCAAACGCTGGAGCACTTAGTTGTCCGCTAGAAAAGGCCGCCAGCAATCCACCTTTAGATGCCGAATTTTTATCATCAGAAAACTGTTTTGCCAAAGCTTCAAAATCTTCTCCTTGACTTAACTTTTTATAAATATCTTGTATTCTAGCTTCTGGTTTGTCATTTAAAGTATCATTTCTTTTAATGTTAACCATGATGTGTGCTACGGTACGCTCGCCTCTAGATTTTCGTTTGTCTAAAACCTTTACTATATGGTAGCCAAAACGTGTTTTAAAAGGCTGAGATATTTCGCCTACAGGAGTGTTAAATGCTGCATTTTCGAATTTATAAACCATTCTAAAACCAGAAAAATACCCTAATGCTTCACCAAATACAGATGTTCCGTTGTGTACTTCTTTTCTAACTTTTTCAAAACCTTCTGTTAAAGCTCTATCTCTTAATTTGCTGATGGTATTAAACGCCACCAAAGTATCTTGCGGGTTTGCGTTTTCTGGCACTTTAATTAAAATATGTTTTGCTTTTATTTCGTAAGATATTCTATCGTAAGCTTCTTCAACCAACTCATCGGTCACTTTATTATCGTAAAGATAATTTTTAGTGAGCTGATTTTTATAGGTGTTTAACTCACTTAAATACGAAGATTTTTCATTAAGTTTTAATGCTTTTGCTTCTTTTAACTTTAATTTGTAAGTGATGAAAAGTGATAAATATTCATCGACATCTTTCTGAGATTCGTCTTGAACTAAATCGAGGTTTTTATTATACACTCTTAAAAATTCTGAAACATAAACGGGCTCATTATCAACTGTAAAAAGCACCTCTTTTGTATTAGATTGCGCATTAATATGTAAAGTTATAGTTGTTAATAGTAAGGTGAAAAAATGTTTTAATTTCATGTGTAAAAAATTATTCAAATGGTTACAAAAATAGTAATATAAACCTATAATACAAGTTGCTTTAACAAACGTTTAAAAAGTAAAAATATTACTTGTATTTATAGAACTCATATTGACTTTTTGTTTTTAACCGAAAATGAGATAAAACTTCTTTAGATGAGACTGTTTTTAAAAGGCATAGTATCACTACGCATAAGAAAATAGCTGAAATATAGACTAATTTTAGCCGTTTTTTAGGAAATAGAATAAATCAAGATAAATTCTATTATATATCTTTGTTTTCAATATCGGTTTTTATTTCTATAAATAATGCGTAAACTAAAACTTATTTGGGACTTTCGTGGTCCAGATGCTTTAAAAATTGCTGAACATCATCAGATTCATTTAAAAGATTACATTCTATTAGAAAAATTAGAATTAAATGTTACTGGTTTTGAGGCTGTTACAAATTTACATGCTATTGCTTTTATGGTTGTGCTGGAAAACTATATGAAACCTGTAAGAGACGCTTTAAAACCACATCGTGGACAGGTTTATATAGAAAAGGTATAAAATAAGATGATGGTGCTCTAATCATTCATTTAATTTTCTAGTAATTATTACCATTTTATTATCATTAATATCTGTGGTAAAAAACAAATACAGACTTCCGCCGTCTTTAATATTGAATTTTTTTCTGATTTGTTGAACCGTCTCAGGGAAATTTCGAGTTGTTATATTTGCTTTTTTTATAGTTTCTTTTTTTAATTTTTTTTTACTAAAAGCTAAAACCTTTTCAATTTTAAAGCGCCTTCCTGGAAAATTCAATAACACGTCACTTGTATATAAATGTGAATGTTGGTGAAGTTTAAAAACATTAAATTGATTTGATACAGAATGAAAACCACCAGCTTTTAAAATAGCAGCATTGGGCTCGTATAAATAGGTGAGTGGTTGGTTGTATCTTGATTGAGCATGTTTTTCTTCATCTAGCAAAAAATTAAAATGCACGGTTTTATCTTTTTTAATGTTTACCGTTTCAATAAAAATCCCTCTAGTGTAATTCCGTTCTAAAATCCAAAGCAACTCTTTTACTTCGTTATTTATAGCAACAACATAAATGCTTTTTACATGTTTTAACGCGTTAATACCAACCGAAAAATCTAATAGCGGCGAGGTTTTAATCATGATGTTTTTTGAATGCTTAAAAAGCAAACCAAGATGCTTAGGGATGTTTGGTAAACAATCGTTTAGAAAAAACACTTTTCCTTTGCTATCGTGCCGCCTTGAAGGGTCGACATAAATCCAATCGTATGGTTTTTTACTCGTTTTTATATATGCAATGCCATCAATATTATGTGTGTTAATATTTTGAATATGTAATTGTGAGAAATTATGTTTTACAATTTCTGAAAGAGTTTCGTTTATCTCACAATATTCAACAGTTTTAAAATGTTTAGAAAAGTATAAGCAATCTACTCCAAAACCGCCAGTTAAGTCTATAATGGATTCGCCGCAAATTAAATTAGATTTGTAGTTTGCTGTAATTTCAGAAGAGGTTTGTTCAATATTTAATTTGTTGGGGTAATAAATCTTTTCAGTATTAAACCAGGTAGGTAATTTTTTTTCACAACGTTTTTTGGCTTCAAGCTGTTCAATGATTTCTTTGGCTTCAACAGTATCAAATCCTATCCCTTTTAAGAGTAATTTAGAAATATTTGCATTTAAGTGTTTATTTATAAACTCTTGAATATCTGTATTTAAAATAGAAGGATTCAATAGAAACTACAAGCCTTTAGTGAGTTTTTTAACAATCTTGTTTTCAGATAAAAACTCCTTTAAAATCACTTTTATAGCCGTATAAGCTGGGACAGCTATTATTAAACCAATAACGCCAAAAAGAATGCCTGTAATTAAAATAACTAAAAATATTTCTAAAGGATGCGATTTTACACTTTTAGAAAATATGATGGGCTGACTTCCAAAATTATCTATGAGTTGTCCAATAATAAAGACTATAAAAACCCAAATCGTTTTTGGCAAAATTACGTCGCTAAAACTATCTCCAAGATTACTTGTCATAGTTAGCGTTACCATTAAAAAACCTCCAATTAATGGTCCTACATAAGGGATTAAGTTAAGTAATGCACATAAAAAAGCGATAACAATAGCGTTTTCTACACCAATAATTAAAAGTCCAATGGTGTAAATTATAAACAGAATGAGTATTTGAAAAATGAGTCCAACAAAATATCTTGAGAGTAAATCTTTTATTTTGGTCGAAGAATTTTTCCAACGAGATTCTTTATTATCTGGTATAAAAGTTAAAATACCATTTTCGAATAATTTACTGTCTTTTAAAAAGAAAAAAGAAATAAATAGTACCGAAAACAAACCTATACTAAAGCTGCCTAGACCACTTACTACTGAGTTTAAAAAATCAGGAATAATAGAATAATCTAATTTAGAGAGAAGATTAGAATTTTTAATCGATTTCTCGATATCAATTTGGTTTAAATCAAAATACGCAATTATTTCTCTGTATAAAGCTTCAATTTTACCTTGAAGTTGTTCAATATTTAATAGCGATAGATTTTGTCCTTGTTCGATAATTAAAGGAATAAATAAACTTACTAAACCAATAAACAATCCAATTAAAATAGCCATGGTTACTATAACGGCTATAATATTTTTAAACTTTAATTTTCGTCGTAAAAACAATACAATAGGTCTGCCAATTAACGAAATAACAGCTGCAATTGCTACATAAACTATAACGGATTGTATTTGGTATAAAAAGTAGAGTAATAATACTATACCTAGTATAATGCCAATGGCTTTTAAAAGACCTTTTGATATGGTATTTGAATTCAATTGAAGAAATTTAAAGTAAATCTAGTCATTTCGAATGAAAGTGAAAAATCGAATTCTAAATTTTCTAAAAAAATGATGAGGTATCTCGATCGAACCTCACTTCAACTTGATAAAAATTAAAGTCGTTGTTTAGTCATTTCGTATAAAGCAATATTGGTGGCTTGCACCACATTCATGCTGCTATTTTGTCCAAACATATCTATGTGAATTACAACATCAGAAATTTTTAGAATATGTTTTGAAACCCCAAAATTTTCGTCGCCTATAATAAGAGCAATTGGTTTTTCTTTTGAAAATTTAAAAGTGTGTATGGGTTTACTCGAGTTCGTAATTTCTAACGAAATAATTTGATAATCATGGCTTTTTAAATTTTGAATGACTTCTGAAGCCGATGGATGGATCTCAAAATTCACCACTTTTTCTGTTGCTCTTGATGTTTTTGTCATTTTACGTCCAAGTGGAATATGCTCGCCACAAAGAATCAGTTTTTCAATACCAAAAGCATCTGCAATTCTAAATAAACTGCCAATATTGGCTGCGTTGGTTACATTATCGCAAACCAACGTTATTGGGAATTTTTGTTTTTTAAAGTTAGTATTGTAGTGAGTTAGTTGCAAATGGTGTTTATTTGTTTAGTCGTTTGTTGTTTAGTTGTTTTGCCACACCTCGATAACTATCGGAATCACGAATGTTAATTTGATTCTTTGCGACTTTGTGTCTTTGCGAGAAAAACTAATTAATTCTCAAAAGCATATTTAACAATATTAGCGCCCATTTTTAGTGCTTTTTCTCTAATATTGGCAGGATCGTTATGTGTTTCGGCATCTTCCCAACCATCGCCTAAATCGCTTTCGTAAGTAAACAATAAAACCAATCTTGACTTATTGAAAATCCCAAATGCTTGTGGGCGTTTGCCGTCGTGTTCATGTATTTTTGGTAAGCCTCTTGGGAATTTATATGCACTATTAAATATTTTATGTGTTACAGGTAGCTCTACTAATTCTTGATTAGGAAATACTTTTTTTAACTCTTTAACAATATAAGCTTGCATACCGTAATTATCATCGATATGTAAAAAACCACCAGATATTAGATAGTTTCTTAAATTTTCTGCATCGGCTTCGTTAAAAAACACATTACCATGCCCTGTCATATGTAAAAAAGGATATTGAAAAATATCTGAGCTTCCCACTTCAACAGTTTGAGGTTTGGGGTTAATCTTTGTTTTTATGTTGTCATTACAAAATTTAATAAGATTTGGTAATGCTGTCGGGTTTCCGTACCAATCGCCACCACCTTTGTATTTTAAGATAGCTAAATCTTGACTGAAAGAGAACAAAGAAAAGAGAGAAAAGAATAGAGAAAAAAATAGCTTCATGTTTCTAAATAGATTACTGCCCATTATGGGCTTCATTTATAAACGCCACAGAAAGACAAGCAACTATAGCTGCCGTTTCGGTTCGTAATCTTGTTTCTCCCAAAGTTACAGGAATAAAATTATTAGCCAATGCTATTTCTATTTCTTTAACTGAAAAATCGCCTTCGGGTCCAATTAATATAATGATGTCTTGATTTGGTTTTAGTTCTTGTTTTAAAGATTTTTTATCGGTTTCCTCACAATGTGCTATAAACAAATGGTCTTTAAAATCTTGTTTTATAAAGTCTTTAAATGAAACAGCGTCATTCAGTTTTGGCAAATAACAGCTTAAAGATTGTTTCATTGCCGATTGCAAAATCTTTTGGTAACGTTCTGCTTTTATAATTTTTCGCTCGCTACGATCGCAAATAAGGGGCGTAATACTATCGATACCAATTTCGGTAGCTTTTTCTAAAAACCACTCGTAGCGGTCATTCATTTTTGTTGGCGCGACTGCTAAGTGTAAATGGTAATTTCGTTTAGGTTGTAATGATTTTGAAACAATAGTTGCTACACATTTATTAATGTTTGGTATGGTGATTTCTGCTTTAAATAACCAACCATTTCCGTTTGTAATATGTAAGATGTCTCCAACATTTTTACGTAACACTTTTACAATGTGTTTGCTTTCCTCTTTACTAAGAGTGAATTGCGAGGTAGATTCGTTAATTTTTGGATTATAAAAGAGTTGCATAAAATTCTTTTTTAAATTTTCAACCGCGCCGAAGCCATTACACTTTGCTCAGCAAAATCGCCTTCTAAATATTTTAAATACCCAACAATGGCAATCATAGCAGCGTTGTCTGTTGTAAATTCAAATTTAGGCACATAGGTTGTCCAACCAAATTTTTGTTCACCATTTTTTAAGGCTTGTCGAATACCAGAATTAGCCGAAACACCGCCACCAATAGCAATATGTTTAATACCTGTTTGTTTGGTAGCAAGTTTTAATTTATCAATTAAAATGCCAATAATGGTATATTGAATGGATGCACAAATATCGTTTAAGTGCTCTTCAATAAAATTAGGACTCGCTTTTACTTCACGTTGAATAAAATACAAAATCGCCGTTTTTAAACCCGAAAAACTAAAATTTAAACCAGCTACTTTTGGTTTGGTAAATTGGTACGCTTTTGGGTTTCCCAGTTTTGCACGTTTGTCAATCTCTGGTCCCGCAGGATAACCCAAACCTAAAATTTTTCCGCTTTTATCAAAGGCCTCACCAACGGCATCGTCTATGGTTTCTCCAATAACCGTCATGTTAAAATGACTTTCAACGTTAACAATTTGTGTATGCCCTCCAGAAATAGTCATGGCTAAAAACGGAAACGGAGGTTTTTCAAAGCCTTCTTCATCTATAAAGTGTGCCAAAATATGCGCTTGCATGTGGTTAACATCTATTAAAGGAATATTTAATCCGTATGCTAAAGATTTGGCGAAAGAAGTACCAACTAATAAAGACCCCATTAAACCAGGGCCGCGGGTAAAAGCAATGGCATGTAATTGTTCTTTAGTGATTTTTGCTTTTTTAAGGGCTTGATGCACTACTGGAACTATATTTTGTTGATGCGCACGCGATGCTAATTCTGGCACTACGCCACCATATTCTTCGTGTATTTTTTGACTTGCTATAACATTGCTTAAAATTTTGCCGTTGCGTATTACAGAAGCAGCTGTGTCGTCGCAAGAAGACTCAATTCCTAGTATATAAATATTTTGTGAGGACATTAATAAAAATTAGGCACAATAATTGTTAATTTTGACTCGATAATCGAGATTTAAATATTACCAAGATAGTTTAAAACAGGTGTCTGGTAGTATGTAAATATACGTATATACAAATGTAGTTTATTCTTAATAAAATCGTAACTTTAAGGGCATCAAAAAATTTCTAAAAATAATATCAAAAATAGCAGGCATTTTGTTGCTGCTTTTCATCATTTTGGTGTTGGTGCTTTCTATTCCTTTTGTTCAAACACATATTGGTAACCGTACAACTAAATGGCTTAATGAAGAATATGGAACAAATATTAATATAGATAAAGTTGGATTGCAGTTTAATGGCGATGTAGAATTAAAAAATATCTACATTAAAGATTATAAGCAAGATACGCTTATAAATATAACCGAATTGAACACATCAATCATTAATGTTCCTAATCTAATAAAAGGTAAGTTAGTTTTTGGAGATATTGATATTATCGACCTAGTTTTTAATATTAAAACCTACAAAGATACTACCGAAACGAATTTAGACATTTTTGTTGCGAAATTCGATAGTGATAATCCTAGACAAGAAAAAAGTGAATTTTTACTATCATCAAGTGATGTATCGATATATCATGGACATTTTATACTATCAGACGAAAACAAAGCCGTTGCAAAACGTCTCGATTTTGAAGATTTAAATATTAATGCTACCAATTTTTTAATTAACGGAAGCGATGTAAGTGCTAGAATTAACACCTTAGCGTTTAAAGACAGTAGAGGCGTAGTTGTAAAAAACTTGACGACTAATTTTGGCTATACCTTAACGGATATGACTTTTGATAATCTGAAAATTAAAACGCCAAATTCAGAATTAAAAGGCGATTTAAAGTTTTCGTACAATCGAGAAGATTTACAATTTTTTGAAGATAAGGTTTTAGTCTCTGCAAGTTTTAAAGACTCTAATGTTTTGCTTAATGAATTAAATACGTTTTATAACGAGTTTGGAGTAAACCAACATGCCCGATTTAGTGTTGATTTATCAGGTACTTTAAACGATTTAAAAACCACAAACTTAAAGTTAAATACTAGCAGAAACACCAGGATTTACGGCGACATTAACTTTAAAAATTTATTTAGTAAAGAAGCAGACGATTTTTATATGAATGGAAAGTTCAGGAATTTATCCTCAACATATAAAGATTTAACAGCATTATTGCCAAATGTTTTAGGCGCAGCTATTCCGTCGTCGTTTGATAGGTTAGGCAAGTTTAGAATCGTCGGACAGTCTCAAGTTACAGCGTCAACCATAAATGCAGATATAGAAATTGATACCGAATTAGGTTTTGTTGATTCCACCTTAGAAATAACTAAAATTAACGATATTGATAATGCATTATATAAAGGAAATATAATTTTTAAAGATTTCGATTTAGGCGTGTTAATCGACGACCCAAATGTTGGTTTAACATCACTAGATTTTAATGTAAACGGTACAGGTTTTGTTGCCGAAACCATAAGCACACAAGTAGATGGTAAAGTTTTCGATATAGTATATAATAATTATAATTACAATAAAATTGATGTCGCCGGAAAAATTAAAAATAAAATATTTGATGGTAATTTAGTGGTTAACGATAAAAATTTGCAATTAAATTTTAACGGATTAGTTGATTTTTCAGAAGTGGTTAAAAAATACGACTTTGAAGCCAAAATTGAATACTCTAATTTAAACGCTTTAAATTTTATTAAAAAAGATAGCATTTCAATTTTTGAAAGCCGTGTAAAAATGAATATGAATGCTAGTAATTACGACGATGCTCATGGCAGGGTACTGTTTCAAAACACATCGTATAAAAACCAAAAAGATACTTATTATTTTGATGAGTTTGCCATATCCTCGCGGTTTGATAAAAGTACACGATTTATAGAAATTGACTCCCCAGATATTATTGAAGGTAGCCTTGAAGGAACCTTTTTATTTAAAGATATTGGTAAACTTTTCGAAAATTCATTAGGACATATTTACACGAATTATATTCCGCATAAAGTAGGGGCAAATCAAAGTATCGATTTTAATTTTAAAATTTATAATAAAATAATTGAAGTGTTTTACCCAGAAATTCAATTAGGAAAAAACACCTTTGTTCGTGGTAAGGTCGAAAGTGACGAAAAAGCATTTAAACTTACTTTTAAATCACCGAAAATTAAATTGTTAGATCATTTTGCTAACCATATAGAATTGCAATTAGATAATAATAACCCATTATTTAACACCTATATAGAAGTAGACAGTATTAATACCAAATACTACAGTGTGTCTAAGTTTAATTTAATTAATGTTACGGTAAACGACACGCTTTTTATGCGTTCTGAGTTTAAAGGAGGGAAGCAGAGTAACGATATATTTAATTTGAGTTTTTACCACACTATTAATGAAGAAAACGAATCGGTAATTGGGTTTAAAAAATCTGATGCCACCATTAAAAACAGTAAATGGAATATTAACGAAGATAACGATAGATTTAATAAAGTATCATTCAATAAAAAGCTCACAGCATTTAATATAGATAAGTTTAAAATAAATCATAAAAATGAAGAAATTAAGCTTTCAGGGTTTTTAAAAGATTCAACACAAAAAGATTTAAAACTTAATTTTAAAAACGTAGATCTCGAAAAAATCATACCCGATATCGATAGCTTGTCACTAGCTGGAAATGTAAATGGTAAGTTAGATATTCTTCAGAAAAACGGAAGTTATTTACCTAATTCTTCCATTATTATAGATCATTTTAAAGTTAACGATTTTCCTTTAGGAGATTTTACTGCAACCATAGCAGGGAATAAAGATTTAACCAACTATAATGTTAATGCTACTATTAAAAACGATTATTCGAAATCATTTAGTGCAATAGGAGACATAAGTGTCATTGGAAAAAAATCTAACATTGATGTCGATTTAATTTTCGATGAATTTAATCTACAACCATTAAACCCTTTATTACAAGATGTTTTATCGAATATTAGAGGACTTGTTTCTGGTAAAGCTAAGGTTGTTGGAGATTTAAAACGTCCAGATATAAACGGAAAACTTACTTTAAACAATTCTGGACTTGGTATACCATATTTGAATGTAGACTATAATTTTAACGATAATGCATTAGTTACATTAAAAAACCAAAGCTTTAATTTCAATAACCTTCGATTAACCGATAGTAAGTATAATTCCGTAGGACAATTAAACGGGTCATTAAGCCATGTAAACCTCTCAAAATGGCGTTTAAATTTAAATATAAATACCAATAGACTGCTAGTATTAGACACTAAAGAGAGTGAAGAATCTTTATATTACGGCACAGGATTTATTGGTGGTAATGCTGGTATAAAAGGACATACAGACGAGTTGGTTATTAACGTTATTGGCGAAACCAAAAGAGGGACCGTTTTTAAAATACCACTTAACGATGCAGAATCTTTTGGCGATAATTCGTTTATTCATTTTATAACCAAAGAAGAAAAAATAGCAAAAGAGAAAGGTATAGCTATTGTTTTTGAAGATATTAAAGGTTTGGGGTTAGATTTTGATTTAGATATTACCGAAGATGCCGAAGTAGAAATTATTATAGATAAAAATACAGGGCATGCCTTAAAAGGACGTGGTGGAGGAAACCTTTTAGTCGAAATTAATACCAATGGAAAATTTAATATGTGGGGTGGTTTTTCGGTATTTGAAGGGGTTTATAATTTTGCTTATGGAGGACTCGTTCAAAAAGAGTTTGTTGTACAACCAGGTGGTACTTTGGCTTGGGATGGAGAACCTTTAAAAGCAAGAATAGATATGAAAGCTATTTATAAAACCCAAGCTAATCCATCACCATTATTAGATACTCCAATTAATAGAAGCATTCCAGTAGAGCTAAATATTGCTTTAACAGGAGAATTAGAGCAACCAGAACCTCAGTTTGAGTTTGAGTTCCCTAATGTAAGCTCTACTATTAAATCGGAGTTGCAATACCGATTAGAATCTCCAGACGATATACAAAATCAGGCGTTATATTTGCTGTCGACAGGTTCGTTTTCAAGAGGTTTAAACGATCTTAATTTTTCTGGTACCATTGCAGAAAGACTTAACGGTATAGTAAATGGTATTTTTTCTAGTGAAAATGGAAAATTCGATTTAGGGTTTAATTACGAAGTTGGAGAAAATAGACCAGATTACAAAACCGATGATAGGGTAAATGCAACCATTCAAACCAAAATTAGCGATAAAGTGTTTATTAATGGGAAATTGGGAGTTCCTGTTGGGGGTGCAACCTCAACCGTAATTGCTGGCGATGTAGAAATAAATTTTTTATTAAATGAAGAAGGCACCCTAACCGCAAAAGTGTTTAATAGAGAGAATAGCATTCGTAATTTTGGAGAAGCTATTGGTTATACCCAAGGTGTTGGTTTATCTTATAATGTAGATTTTGATACCTTTAAAGAATTAATTCAAAATTTATTTAAAAAGAAACCTAAGCAGGAAGAAGAATTGCCCAAAGAAGCTGAAAAAGATGACGACAGCGACACTTCTCCAAGTTTTATTACTCATAAATCATCTTCAAAAAAAGATAATTAGCATATTTTTCAACTTTTTGTTGTATATTTTTTTGTAAAATCATTTTTTTTATTAACTAAAACGTTATAGTTTAACAGCTATAGTTAAAATATGTTATATGTTATAAAATTATAATATTAGTTTACTAATTTTACTTCGTAATTATAGAATTAATGCCAAAGAAAATAAAAAAAATAGGTGTTTTAACATCTGGAGGAGATTCCCCAGGAATGAATGCAGCCATTAGGGCGGTGGTAAGAGCTTGTGCTTATCATGGTGTAGAGTGTGTTGGTGTATTTAGAGGTTATGAAGGTCTTATGGAAGGCGATTTTAAATCTATGGATGCCAGAAGCGTAAAAGGCATCATAAACAAAGGTGGCACCATACTAAAATCGGCGCGTTCTAAAGCATTTAGAACCAAAGAAGGTAGACAACAAGCTTTTAACAACTTAGTAAAAGCCGAAATTGAAGGTTTAGTGGTTATAGGAGGCGACGGTTCTTTTACAGGTGCCCTTATTTTTAATCAAGAATTTGATTTTCCAGTGATGGGAATTCCTGGAACTATTGATAACGATATCTTTGGTACGCTACGTACTTTAGGGTTTGATACGGCTTTAAACACCGTTGTAGACGCCATCGATAAGATTAGAGACACAGCAAGTTCTCATAACCGCTTATTCTTTATAGAAGTTATGGGTCGCGATGTAGGTCATATTGCTTTAAATGTGGGTATTGCTGGTGGTGCTGAGGAAATATTAATTCCTGAAGAAGATTTAGGACTAGATAGATTGGTGGAGTCTTTAAATAGAAGTCGAAAATCTGGAAAAACATCTAGTATTGTTGTCGTAGCAGAAGGTGATAAAATAGGGAAAAATATTTTTGAGCTAAAAGATTATGTTGATGAGAACATGGAAGGTTACGATGTTAGAGTTTCTGTACTTGGGCACATGCAACGTGGTGGAGCACCATCTTGTTTTGATCGTGTTTTAGCAAGCAGAATGGGTGTAAAAGCTGTTGAATCATTATTAGAAGGAAAATCTAACTATATGGTTGGGTTGCAAAATAATAAGATGGAATTAACACCTTTAGATAACGCCATAAAAGGAAAAACAAAAATAAATTTAGAATTATTACGTGTATCAGATATTATGAGCACATAAACATTAATAAATAAGATTATGTCAAAATTAAAAATTGGAATTAACGGATTTGGTAGAATAGGAAGAATAGCTTTTAGAGTAGCAGCTGCAAGACCAAATGTAGAAATAGTAGGAATTAATGACTTATTAGATGTAGAACATTTAGCATACTTATTAAAATATGATTCGGTACACGGTAAGTTTGATGGTTCTATTGAAACAAAAAATGGGAACTTAGTCGTTAACGGAAACGAAATAAGAATTACTGCAGAACGCAACCCAGAAGATTTAAAATGGAATGAAGTTGGAGCCGAAGTAGTTTTAGATTGTACAGGGATATTTACAAACTTAGAAGGTGCTCAAAAGCACATTACCGCTGGCGCTAAAAAGGTAGCCATATCTGCACCATCTGCAGATGCACCAATGTTTGTAATGGGTGTTAATCACAACGATATTACTGCTACAGACACTATTGTATCTAATGCATCATGTACTACGAACTGTTTAGCACCTTTAGCTAAAGTAATTAACGATAAATTCGGAATTGCAGAAGGTTTAATGACTACAGTCCATGCAGCAACAGCAACTCAATTTACTGTAGATGGACCATCAAGAAAAGATTACAGATTAGGGCGTGCCTCTTTAAATAATATAGTACCAGCTTCAACAGGAGCTGCAAAAGCAGTAGGAAAGGTAATTCCAGAATTAAACGGAAAACTAACAGGGATGGCATTTAGAGTACCAACTGTTGATGTATCTGTAGTAGATTTAACCTGCCGATTAGAAAAAAGTGCATCTTGGGATGAAGTAAAAACAGCTTTAAAAGACGCTTCAGAAAACGAATTAAAAGGTGTTTTAGGTTACACAGAAGAAGGTGTAGTATCTCAAGATTTTGTGTCAGAACCAAAAACGAGCACATTTGATGCTAATGCAAGTATGGCACTAAACGATAATTTTGTTAAATTAGTATCTTGGTACGATAACGAATATGGGTATTCAACTAAATTAGTCGATTTAGCGCAGCATATTGGTTCAATATAATTATTAATACAATGCCGCAGAATTATCGTGCATTAGCATTATAATTCTGTGGTTTTTTTACTTTTAAGCTTATGATTTTAATTGTTGATAGTGGTTCTACAAAATGCGATTGGATTGCAGTAGATAATAATGGTAATCAATTGCTAGAGAAAATGAGGACCAAAGGTCTAAACCCAGCAATACTACCAGAAAAAAAACTTAAAAAAATAATTAAAAAAAACGAAGATTTAAAAGCCAATAGAGAGCAAGTTACCAATATTTACTTTTATGGTGCTGGTTGTGGTACAGAAAAGCCAAAAGCACTTTTAAAAGGGGTGTTAAAAGAGATATTTGTAAATGCTGAGATAGAAGTTGAAGAAGACACCATGGCAGCAATTTATGCCACTATTAATAGTGTAAATGAAGCTGCAGTTGTATGTATTTTGGGTACGGGTTCTAATTGTAGTTATTATGATGGCGATAAAGTGCACCAGCGCGTAAGCTCTTTAGGGTATTCTATTATGGATGATGCATCAGGTAATTATTATGGGCGTCAATTACTTAGAGATTATTATTTTAACCACATGAGTCAAGATGTTAAAATTGCTTTTGAAACCAAGTTTAATGTTGAGAGTGATTATATAAAATACAATCTATACAAACAACCAAATCCAAATGCATATTTAGCAAATTTCGCTGAGTTTATGTTTTTACATAAAGATTCAGAATACATCGTTAACCTCATAAAAAAAGGGATACGATTGTTTACAACTAATATGATAATGCAATACAAAGAGGAGCTAAAAACCACTCCAGTTCATTTTGCAGGATCTATTGCTTTTTTCTCTCAGAACGAGATTAAAGAAGTTGCAGAAGAAATGGGATTTAAGGTAGGTAATTTTGAGCGAAGACCCATTGACGGGTTAGTTGCTTTCCACACTAAAAAGTTATAATAATAATCCAGTAAAATAATAGGTATTTGCTTAAACATGTTGCGCTCTATATTTCTAATAAAGATGATAAGCACCAACTTATTAAGCATATTGTTTCTGGAAATTTTATTATTGATTTTTCTACATTAAAAGGCGCTGTATTTTCTAAAAAAACTTTAGATAAATTTATAGATGAAGAAGTGCGCCATGGTAATTTCAATGTTGTTACTAACACAAAAAAAGGCTTACTAAATTCATCCGAAGGTGAACGCAAAAAAGCATTGTTAAAACATCTCATTTCTCAAAAACCTGAGTATATTTTAGTCGATAATGTTTTTGGGAATTTAGATACTACTTCCCAAAAAGATATTCAAGACATCTTAAAACAGTTAAGTGAAAACATACCTGTAATACAAATTACCAATAGAAAAAGAGATATACTGCCTTTTATAAATGAGCTTTATAAATTAGAGAATAACATTCTTGTTTTGTGCCAAAAAGAAGATGTTATAAAAGAAAATAAAACAAAACATTTTTCACTAAAGTTACCTAAACCCTACATCCTTAATAATAACCAATTCGATTTGCTAGTTAAATTTAATAATGTTACAGTAAGTTATGGAGACAGAACGATTGTAAAACATATTAGCTGGGAAATTAAGCCAGGAGAGTTTTGGCAATTAACAGGGCCAAATGGTTCGGGAAAAAGCACACTTTTGAGCCTTATATCTGGCGACAACCCTAAAGCTTACAATCAAGATATTACATTGTTTGGTATTAAAAAAGGAAGCGGAGAAAGTGTTTGGGATATAAAACGGAAAATTGGTTATTTTTCGTCTGAATATTTACGAGGTTTTGAGCGTTTACAAGCCATTGAAAAAATGATTATCTCTGGTTTTTTCGATTCTATAGGGCTATATAAAATACCAAATGAAAGGCAAATAAAGTTAGCGCATCAATGGTTAAAAGTATTGGACATGTTCCATATAAAAGATAAGTCTTTTTTGTCTTTATCGGTAGGGCACCAGCGTTTGGTATTAATCGCTAGAGCTATGGTAAAGCATCCGCCATTACTTATTTTAGACGAGCCCACTAATGGATTAGATGACAACGATGCTGTATTGTTTTGTAAGTTAGTAAACAAAATAGCATCAGAAAGTAATACAGCCATTCTATACGTTTCGCACAGAAAAGAAGAAAATTTATTAAAACCCGATTTTATTTATCAATTAGAGCCGCAAGAAACAGGGTCTATTGGTATAGTCTGTTAATAGATATATTCAACCAAACTTGTCATAGTGTTTTTTGGAAAATGTGAAGGCTTTTAAGATGTGCGTCTGTGGACACAATCTCGTTTATACTTAAACTGGTATTACTCCTCTTAGTCGCAAATAAAAATTAGAATTGGTTATGCCAGTAAATTGCTTATTGAAAACAAATTACCCTCAATATATAAACGCCTGATAGCTGCCCAAATCAGGAAACCAACTTATTAAATACTCGCTTGCAAATTGGTGAATCTTATTCATTTTAAAAATCCCTTGATGGTGCATTACAAACAGGTAAATGGTTATAATTTC
>Ga0316189_10000184_pt1 | contig 60033 bp, 47 predicted proteins | sample LowCovwburrow_MG_FD_204930 | JGI IMG/M metagenome (GOLD analysis project Ga0316189, IMG submission 204930) | Coastal sediment microbial communities from Maine, United States - Lowes Cove worm burrow | ecosystem: Environmental > Aquatic > Marine > Coastal > Sediment | place: USA: Maine...
GGTGCTTGCTCGGGGATCGAGCGATGGAGGGGTGCTTGCTCGGGGCTCCAGGCTAGCGATGAAGCGGTGCTTGCTCCAGGCGAGCGATAGAGGGGTGCTTGCTCGGGGATCGAGCGATGGAGGGGTGCTTGCTCGGGGCTCCAGGCTAGCGATGTATCGGCGCCGCGCTGGCGAGGCCGCGCATCGCGGCCTGAACGGCGATCTCTGGGAGGTCTCGGTCGGCGGTGAGCGGCAGGGCGACATGGATGTCTGGATCGACGCCATTGCCGTCGATCACCCGATCTTTGGGCGAGAAGTAGCGGGCGATCGTCAGGGTGAGGAGCGAGCCGTCGGGCATGCCGATTACGTCCTGAACGGTCCCTTTGCCGTAGCTCCGCTCGCCGATGACGGTGGCTCGCCCGTGGTCCTGGAGGGTCGACGCTAGGAGTTCAGAGGCGGAGGCGGAGTGGCGATCCTGGATCACGACGATGCCGGTGCTCTCGTCGGAGCCGCCGGTGTGGGCGGTCTCTTCGCGGAGGATCTGTCCGCCGCGTCCCCGTGTCCGGACGAGCACACCTTCGCTGATGAAGAGATCGGCGATCGCGACGGCCTCTTTGACGTCGCCGCCGGGGTTGCCGCGAAGATCGAGGATGATCCCGGCGAGCCCTGCGGAGCCGGCAGCGCGACGGAGCTCGACGAGTGACCGTTTGACCTGCTCTCCGACCCCCGAGCGGAAGGCTCGGATGACGATATGGGCGTGTTTGGAGCCTCCTCGCTCGAGCAGGTGGGACTCGACGAGGAACTTGGCGTTGGTCCGCGCGAGGGTCAGGGCGAGGGCTCGCGGAGACGGGTCGGCCCGCCGTTGGACGGAGAGCTGCACCCTCTCGCCGGGGCGTCCTGCGAGGAGGCCGTGGACCTCAGCCTGCGAGAGCAAGAACGCGACGTCGTGGCCGTTAATGCTGAGGATCTGGTCGCCAGCGGCGAGGCCGATCTTGGCTGCGGGTGACTCCGGGAAGACGGTCGTCACCTCCAGCCACGCGGGCTTGCGACTTTCGGCGTCGTTGTCGCGGCGATGGAGGTGGACGGTCATCCCGGCGGAGCCGCCCTGGCCCCGCTTTTTGATGGTCCGACGCTCGGCGGCGGTGAGGAAGTGGCTGTGCTCGTCGAGGCCGCTGACCAGGTGCTTGAGGGCGACCGCGAGGACGCGGCTGCGGTCGACAGGATCGACGTAGCGGTCGAGCACGGTGTCGAGCGCTACGTCGAATTGTCCGCGCGTTAGATCTGCGTGGCCTGCCTCCGCCTGGTTGATCGACCAGGCTGACTGAAACGCCAGGGTGAGACCGACGCCGGCGATGAGGCCGAAGAGTGTAGAGGTGCGGAGCACGACGATCGATGTTGACGGATACAGAGCCTGGGGTCCAGGCGGAGCGGTGATTCTACAGGTCTCGGGGCGTGGGGGGCGTTGGCCTGCGAGTTCAGAGCCTGGGGTCTGACAGCGGGCGGGCGCGAAGGTTCCGCGGATATATGGTTTTGTCTTCGTTGAGGTGTAGGTGGCGCCCTCCGGGCGGGCTTGAGCGTTGCTAGGCGGCCTGCTCGCGGATCTGCTCGGCGGGCTCGAAGCGGCGAAGCGGTGCGCGGTCGAGTTGCGCGAGGGAGCGGCGCTCGGCCGCTTCGCGCTGACGCTTGAGGCCGAGGAGGGAGGAGAAGAGGGGGTTGATCGAGGCGTCGTCGACGAGGGCGCGGATGAAGGAGGAGCTGGGGGTCTGCATGGTGCTGAATACGTATGCATGCTCCGTGCCAAGCACAACCGGGCCCTCCGGTGCTGTTCATCGGCTGGCCCATCGGGCCAGCGCTGGCGACTTGTCACAGCTGGCGGGCCTCCAGGGCAGCTTCGTCAGGGGGCTTCGCGCGTTCGCATGACCCACTGGTCGTCATCGCGAGCCGTGGGCTGGCCGGCGCTCGCCTTCCGACCACTTCGAGCGAGGTTCGCGAAGGTGTCCTGTCAGAACCCTGGGGTCGGACATCAGGGGCCTTGTGGGTGCGGGGACTCTGCGAACCGAGGGAGGCGGGCATCGGACGATGTCCGCTTCCCTCGTCGCGGGGTCTCTCTCGCCTCGAGCGAAGGCGAAGCTCCCGAATCGTCATCGGGGCATCGGGCCGGCGGCGTGGAGCGCCGGGCAAACGAGGGAGCTGGACATCGGCGGTCGGACGATGTCCGGCGAGGGCCCGGCACCGGACATCGCAGGGGGCGGTCAGCTCTTCACCTCGAGCGAAGGCGAAGCTCCCGAATCGTCATCGGGGTCATCGGCGGTCGGACGATGTCCGGCGAGGGCCGGCACCGGACATCGCAGGGGGCGGTCTGCTCTTCACCGCGGGCGAAGGCGAGAAGCTCCCGAATCGTCATCGGGGCATCGGGCCGGCGGCGTGGAGCGCCGGGCAAACGAGGGAGCTGGACATCGGCGGTCGGACGATGTCCGGCGAGGGCCCGTCATCGGGCTTCGTTGGATGCGGTCTGCTCTTCGCCTCGAGCGAAGGCGAAGCTCCCGAATCGTCATCGGGGTCATCGGGGTCATCGGCGGTCGGACGATGTCCGGCGAGGACCCGGCACCGGACATCGCAGGGGGCGGTCTGCTCTTCACCGCGGGCGAAGGCGAGAAGCTCCCGAAGTGTCATCGGGGCATCGGGCCGGCGGCGTGGAGCGCCGGGCAAACGAGGGAGCCGGACATCGGCGGTCGGACGATGTCCGGCGAGGGCCCGTCACCGGACATCGCAGGGGGCGGTCTACTCTTCGCCGCGGGCGAAGGCGAGAAGCTCCCGAATCTTCTTCGGGGTCATCTGGCTGGCGACGGCGTGGAGCTCCTCGAGGAGTTCGTTCTTGGTGGACGACCGACCGCGGACCTTGGGCAGCAGATCGTTGGGCTCACAGCTGAGCGCGTTGCAGAGAAGGAGAAGCGACTCGATGCGCGGCGACTTGTAGGCGAGTTCGATCTTGTTGACCGTAGTCACCGTCAGGCCCGTCGCGTTGGCGAGCTCCTCGATGGTCATGTGATCACGCCAGCCGGTCTCTCCGCGCCGCTTGCGGCGGGTCTTCGGTGGCGGGGTTGCTAGACGCCACCTCCGGATGCGCTTCCCGATCTCTTGCGATATTTCGTTCATTCGTGCGGTCTCCTCAACATGACCGTACCGTCATGGCGCGAAGTTCATGGCGCTTAGAACAGTCTCCATATGGGGAGTCGACCTGCTCCAAACAACAATCAGAATACACCACGAAGACCGATCGAAGGCAAGACGTAACGGAGCGCTTGAGCGTTACAGCCAGCTGCACCGAAGACCATGGTCGCGGCGCCGGATGTCTCGGGCGGGAGACAGGCGAGGACCTCTGACGCATACGTGCTGTTGATCACGTCCAACGTCGCTTGCAGCATCCAGGTCCGAAAAACCCAGCGTCGTTCAATTCGCAGATCGAGCTGGAAGAAGGGTGTTAGACGCCGATTATTGCGGTTCTGTGAGAGGGCGTCGGCGAAGCTTTGATCGCCGATCATGGAGGTGTAGGGGCGTCCCGAGTGGGCGTGTACGCGGCCACCGAAGCTCCACTTGCGGCCGAGACGATAGCCGAGGACGACGTTGAGGATGTGTCGCTGATCCCAGTTCGACGGAGCACTGCCGCCGACTCGGAAGTCACGGGTCGAACGGGAAAGGGTGTAAGCAACCCAACCAAAGAGTCTTTTCTGCGGGGCCAATCGCAGCATGGTCTCTAGGCCATAGGACCAGCCATTAACCTGAGTGACGAGGTCTTCGATCTCGAGCACCTCACCGGTGAGGGCGGCCGAGAGGTCGTAGTCTTGTAGGTTGGTCAGTCGTCCGAGGTAGGCGTCTTGGGTCAGGATCACCTGCTCCCCGAGGCTCAGCTCGTATCCGGTAGAACCCTGAATATTGCGCTGTAGTCCCCGCTCAAAGCCGAAGCTCTCAAAGCCTGGGATCGGAAACGGAGCGCTCGGTGGTTGGTGATAGGCGCCGATGTTCTGGCGCAGGGTCCAGCGCTCATTGAGCCGCTGGCGGACGAGGATGCGAGGATCGAGGCCCCACGCGTGGGTGACGCTCGAGGCCTCCGGGAGAACTGGCGACGCTCCATTTTGTATGTAGACGTCGGCGCGCAAGCCAGGTCGCACCTCGAACTTCCCCTTCTTCCAGAGGAGCTCTCCGTAGAGTCCGGTCGCCGAGACGGAGCGATCGCTGAAGAGCTGGGTCGTCGCGTCGGTCGTGTTGGTCGGGTCGTTGACGTCGGGGCTGCCGCGGAAGATCTGGAACTCCTGATCGATACCGAAGCCGATGACCGCGTTCTTTGAGCGTCGGACGGGGAGGCGGATGTCGGTCCGCGGGGCGACGATCCACTCGTTGGTCCGGGTCTGACCGAAGCCGGAGCGGTCGAGCCCGAGGGCGAGGCTGTAATCGACGTAGCCGTCATCGCGTAGACGCTGGCGGACGCGCTGGACGACGCGGTGGAACTCAAAGCGTAGGAAGGGGTCTGGGGCCGCCTTCTCGCCGATCTCATCGTAGGAGCCGAAGACGAAGGCGGTGTAGTTCGCGCGGGAGCCGAGGCGGTGGTCGAGGCGGGCCTGATAGTCCCAGAAGGCGATCTTCGCGGTCGACTGGACGAGCGAGAGGACCCCTGCCGTGTAGCTGTAGCGACCGGCGATGGTGAGCGAACCGCGGGCGTCTCCCCGCTCACATTTGCGGCGCTCTTTCTCGTTGCAGCCGGGCTTGATCCGGCGGTCGAAGGGCACCTCGAGGATGCCGCCTGCGTCGGTCAGGCGGACCTCAAAGTCGCCGCGGGGGCGGTCGCGGCGTGCCGCCTTGGTCCGGCCCTCGATCATCCCGCTGGTGTAGCGGCCGAGGCGAACCGGGGCGCCGCTCGGGTAGAAGTCGACGGACTCGATGAAGTAGGGGTGAATGACGGAGGGGCCGACGGCGACGTGGAAGATGATCGGTACGCGGACGCCGTCGAGGTAGTAGCCGGTGTTGCCCGGGGCCGCGCCGCGGACGACGACATAGGGGAGGAAGCCGGCGACCTGGGAGGCGCCGGGGAGGCTTTGGATGACCCGAAAGGGATCTCCACGGGCGCCGGGGACAGCGTGGATCTCGTCTCCGGTGAGCGATGTCTTGGAGATCGCGACCTCGCGCTGCTGACGGACGACGGTCCTGTAGCGGTTGCCGTCGATGTCGGTGTCGAGGCGGTACTCGTACTCGAGGTCATCGTTCGGTCGGAGCGCGACCTGGACCTGGAGATCCTCGTAGCCGGCTGCGCGGACGATGACTGTGTGATCCCCCGGCGGCAGCCAGAGCGAGAAGAGGCCGTCTGCGTCGGTGGTCGCCTGGGGTCCGTCGACGGCGACGACGACGGCGCCCGCGAGGGAATCACGACTGCCGAGCGGAAAGACCTTGCCGCGGAGGCGAGCGCGGCTCGTCGTGAGGCTGCCGAAGTCTGAGATGCCGGTCGAGGACGGGGTCGTGGGCGCCTTGGGCACCGGCGAGGGGGTCGGTCGGAGCGGCTCAGCCGGAACCTCGAGGGGGGTCTGCGCGGGGCGCCCCTGCGCTCCGACCGGCGCGCCCGCGAGGGCGAGGGCGACGGCCAGAGGCGTGGCGAGCGGCACCGCGGGAGGATAGCGGAGGGCCGCGCGTTGAGGCCACGACGGTCCGGTCTTTTGGGCGCTCGGATGCGGGCTCGGGGCTTTGCGAGACCTCGGCCCTCGGCCGCCCTCGGCCGCCCTCGGCGGTCCGCGCCCAGAGCATCGTCGGATGCGGGGTCTTGATGGGCCGTACTGCAGGGGGCGTTGCTGGCGTTCTAGGGGTCGTCGCGAGAGTGTTCGCGGCGTCTCCCGGCCGACGTCGCTCGTCACTCGTCGCAGGCTCCGCTAGGAGCTCGAGCTGGGAGCCCCTGCGCGGCCGAGGCCGAGCTCGCGGATCAGCTCGTCGGCGTAGGCCTGATAGTCGCCGAGGCACTTCGAGAGGGCGCAGGCCTGCCAAAAGCCGGTGTTGACGGCGGTGCTGAGCTGCTGGAGAAAACCCTCCCAGAAGGTCCCCGAGACCCGCCTCGCGAGGGCCGCGTTGGCGAATTCGCGCAGGCGAGAGCCGAAGTTCTCCGACTTGTTGGTGCCCTCGAAGCAGACCACGCCGATCGCGTTGCGGGTGCCGGCGTCGCCGATGATCGGGACGCCGACGGCCCAGTCATCCTCCTGCAGTTCGCCCCACTCGGGGCTCCAGGATTGGCTGAGGAGAGAGGGGTGCTCGCGAAGACCGGGGAGCGGCTGGCAGGAGGCGCAGACGCGGTTGAAGCGGAAGGCTTGACCGCCGACGCCAGCACCGTAGGCGAAGGAGACCGCCCACTGGCGGTTGGGGAAGGAGCCGAAGGCGGCGCGGAGGCGTCGCTGGCCGTTGTCCCAGATGAGCCCGCGCCAGGTCAGACCGTGCAGCGAGGGGACCTCGAAGACCGCTGATAGCGCGCCGGCGATCGCCTGCTGGAAGAGGAGCGCGAGGTAGTGCGGGTCATCTTTGTCGTCGAGGCAGCGCTCGATCAGCTTGGTGGCGATCCTCGCCGGCATGTAGTCGAGGGAGGTCCCCTCGCTGCGCGGCTCCAGGGCGACGCCGTAGCGGTAGCCGACGATCGGCGCTTCGATGGTCAAGGTGATGTTGCGGGGGTCGTCGGCCGAGAGCTGGCAGCGCTCCTCCTCGGCGGCGACCCGCTCCCAGAAGATCTCACCTGGTCCATGGGTCAGGCGCTCGACCTGAGGGTAGGCGACCTGCGGGCTGAGCTCGTCGCCCTCGAAGTGGAAGCCGAGCTCCAAACGCTTGCAGGGGAAGGCGACGGGGTGGGTCTGGATGATCGCCCCCGCCCGGGTGGGGTCAGGACTACGGCGATGGTTGGCCTCGTAGAGCGGGACTTCGGCGCGGTTCAGCGGCAGGGCGTTGGCGGCACCGTAGCTCCAGGAGAGGTCGTTGGCGCGGTACTCGAGGGGGTAGAGGGTGAAGCGGATCGTCCCTTCGCTGGGGATGTGGGTCCGCCGGATCTCAAAGCCCGGAGAGTTGGTCAGGGCGTCCGCGTCGGCGTCGGTGAGCACCGGCGGCGAGACCTCCGCGAGGATCACCGGCCGCGGGCTCTGAAACTCGGTCAAGCGGACGTCGACGGTGACCGTGCCGTTGGCCTTGACCTGGTAGCGTCGGCGGTGGAGGTCGGCGGTGACCTCACGGTGGTCTTTCTCGACCGGCGAGAGGAGCGAGAAGGTCCGGCTCCGCTTGCGGATGTAGGCTGAGATGTCGCCGCCGCGCTCGTAGACCTGGACGTAGGCCTGGTGCGGGTAGAGGCGCGCGATCGAGAACTGACGGCCGACGGCGTCGGGGCGGTGGTGCTGGTTGGCGCCGAGCGAGCCGGTGGAGACGATGACAAAGCGATCGGTGAGCCAGTCGAGCTGCTCGGACGAGGCCTTGTGGGTGTGACCGTGGAAGCCGACCTGAAAGCCGGAGATGATCAGCTCGCCGATGTCGGCTTGGTTGAGATAGTCGGGGCGGTAGGAGTCGGTGTGGACCCCGTGGTGCCAGACTGCGATCCGCAGGCAGCCCTCGGCCTGCTCGTGGAGGTAGGTGGTCGCCTGGGCGATCGACTCGCGGGAGATCGCGGCGCCGGTCCAGTAGCGGTCATTCATGAAGCAGGAGTTGAAGCCGACGAAGGCGACCTGCTCCTCAGGAAAGACGTGCGCCGACCAGTCTTCGCCCTCGCGGGGGTCGAGGAGATCAAAGCGGCGGCAGGGGTGGGTGAGGCTGTCGCCGTAGAGTTCGCCCAGGAAGCGCTGGACGTTGCTAAAGCGGTTGGCCTGCTTCGCCTCGTCGAGGAGGAGCCACTCGACGTGGCCGTACTTGGAGATCATCTGACGGATCCCGGAGCGGGCAGGATCCTCGCGGTAGCGGCGTAGGTGTCGCTCGAGGGTGCTGTCTCCGCCGAAGGACTCGAGCAGCGCGGAGAGCTGGAGCGGCGCGCCGAGGTCCGCGCTCCAGTTGACGTCGTGATTACCGGGGACGAAGATCAGGCGGCGTCGATCCTCAGGCTCGCGGAGGTAGCCGCAGAGCGTGCTCTGGGTGAACTCGAGGAGCTCGTCGTATTCGCTCGGATGGGCGCGCTCGGAGAGGTCGCCGCTGACGACGATGAAGTCGAAGCGTTGCTCGCTCTCCGGCAGCTTTCGCAGCGCGCTTTGGGGGCCGCCCCAGATCGACTTGAGGGTCTCGGAGCCGCCGCGGTGGAGGTCGGAGATGTGGAGAATACGCATGTAGACGAGTCGGAGCCGGCCCGCGGAGGTCGAACGAACGTCGAGCTCAGGGGCGACGAGGTGGCGCAGGATAGCACCCAGATGGCCACTAGTGCGCACCGAGGGGCGACTTCAGGGGGCTCCGACGGCGAGACGCTGGCGAGAACGGCGATCGATCGCCTCACCTGGGAGGCCTGTGGAGGGGCCGCCGAAGAGGGGCCGCCGAAGAGGGGCCGCCGAAGAGGGGCCGCCGAAGAGGCCGCCGAAGAGGGGCCGCCGAAGAGGGGCCGCCGAAGAGGGGCCGCCGAAGAGGGGCCGCCGAAGCGGGAGAGGACAGGCTGCGTTCAGGGTTGGGCCGGGGTCTTGTGCTCGGGGGTTGAGGGCAGGGGCTCGACCTTGGCGGAGCGGGAGCGGCGGGGCGCTCCGAAGCGGGCGGACATCCATTCGAGGGCGGCCCTTGCGGCCTCGGTCGCCTTATCTACGACCTCCGTGTTGACCTCGAATGGCTCTGGTAGGAGAGCTGTGTCGACTTGGGGGTCCAGATTGGGCGAGCTCATGGCTGACCTTCCGTGGAGTTGACCACGACCATCTCGTAGCATTGCGGACTGTTCAAAGGCTCGTCAAGTACGGGGCCGCTGGGCCGGCCGCCTGGGGGCGTCTCGTGGCAGCCTCGTTGGCAGGGGAAACGGGGTTGATCGCCCATTTCTAGTGGACAGGGGCGAGCGCGGTGATCGCGTGCCACGGCCGAAAAAAAGGGGCTGCGGCGTCGGCTCCGCTCAGCTTCCCGGGCCCGGGGGGGCTGGCTGCGTCGGGTCGACGCGGAGGGTCGTCGCGTCGACGGCGAGGTCTCCGGGTGCGGGAGGTGGGAGCTCGAAGACTGGGACCTCGGGCGCGACCTCTCGGGTCAGGTCGACGATGTGGTGATGGCAGGTGAAGAGGAGCACCTGGGTCGAGCGGGCGACCTCGCAGAGCGCCTCGAGGGTCGAGCGGGCTCGGCCGCGGTCGAAGTTGACGAGCACGTCGTCGATGATCACCGGCAGGGGCTCGGCGCGGTCGCAGTAGTCGAGCACGTAGGCGAGGCGGAGCGCGAGGAAGAGCTGCTCGCGGGTTCCGGTCGACAGCTCCTGCGACTTGCGGGGCTCGCCGTTGGCATCGTGGACCAGCAGGGTCCCCGCCTGGCGATCGGCGCTGACCCGGACGTGCCTGCCGCCGGTGATCCGGCCGAGGAGGGCTGAGATCTGCTGGAGGATCGCCGGTTGGCTCTCTCGGGCGAAGCGCTCGGTCACCGCGTCGAGGATCCTGTGGGCGACGTGGACGAGGACGTAGCGATCGACCTCTTCGCCGAGCCCTGCGAGGAGGGACTGCGCCTCGGCGCTGAGCCGGGCCGCCCGATCGCCGCCGAGGGACTCGATCTCCTGGTCGAGCTTGCCGCGCTGCTCGGCGAGCTGGGTCCGCTCGCGCTCGCGCTCGGCGAGGCGCGGCTGGATCGTCGCGAGCTCGTCGCGGAGGGCCTCGGGGTCCGAGGAGCCGAGCTCTCCCTCAAAGACCAGTCGCGGGGCCGCGGCGTCGCTGAGGTGTTGTTCGACGCGCTGCTCGAGCTCGCGTCGTCGGGCCTCGAGGGTCTCGCGTCGGAGGGTGTGCTCGGCCGCAGCGGCGAGCTCCCGATCGTCGGCGCAGCCGGAGCGCAGCCGGAGCTTGGCGAGCTCCGCGTCGGTCTTGGCGAGCTCGGTCTGGGCCTGCTCCCGCAGCGGGAGCCGCTGGGCGAGGGTCTCGCGGGCGTGGGCCCGGGCGAGGGCGTTGCCGCGGGCGGTCGTCAGCCGGCGGCTGAGCTCGTCGACGGCGGCGGCGAGGGAGCGGGGCTGCTCTGCGGTGCCGAGACGAGCGAGGAGCGACGTGGCCTCGGACTCGGCCTCAGCGAGCTCGGCCTCTTTGCTGGCGAGGGCCTGCCGACGCTGGCGGAGCGCGGCGCCCTGATCGCGGAGAATGCCGCGGCGATCGAGGCGACGAAGCGCCTGCTCAGGATCGAGCTCGGGCTCGAGGCCGACCTCGGCGAGGAGACCGCGGAGCTGGTCGCGGAGCTCGGTGGTGGTCTGCTGGGCACGCTCGAGCTCGCCCCGGGCGTGCTCGCGGGCGGCCTCGAGCTCGGCGAGGCGCTCACGGGTCGACTCGCGGCGACCTCGGCGGGTCTGCGCCTCTGCGGCGCGCTCGCGCAGATGTTTGACGAGGAGGGGCCAGCCGGCGTGCTCCTGGCCGACGTGACGGCGGAGGCGGGCCTCGAAGTCGTCGTGGAGCGGGCGGAGATCCTCCTCGCGGCGACGGGCGTTGGCGAGGCGGATCGCGGCTTCGCGGGCGACCTCGAGGCCACGGTGGAGGGCGAGCGCCGCCGAAGGTTCTGGGGCGCTGCTCGGCACCTTCGACCAGAGCTTCTTCCAGCGCGCGCGCCAGCTCCTCCGCGTGGCCTCAAGCGCGCTCTCGTCAGCCTTGAGCGTCTCGGCGGCGGTCTCGAGCTCCTGCGCTTCGAGCTGGTCGGCGCGGAGACGGGCGAGCTGGTCGGCGTGCTCGCGGAGGTGATCTGCGGCGATGTCGGCCGCTTCGATCGCGGCCTCGACGGAGCGGAGGATCCCGTAGCGCTCGAGCTCGGTGATCCGCTCTGGGCCGGTCAGCCAGGCTTGGCGGAGATCCTCCCAGGCGCTGCGCCGTCGCGAGCGGGCGTCTTCGATCTTGGCGAGGGCTTCGCGGGCGGCGAGCTGCCTCGGCCCGGCGCTGCGCCGCTTCGGGGCCGCCTCGCGCGTGGCGTCGATCCGGGCCTGCTCACGGGTGAGGCCACGGCTGCGGTCGTCGAGCTCGGTGTGCTCGGCGAGGAGCTCCTTTAGGGCGTCGGCGTCGGGCCCCTCGACGCTCGCCGCCTCGTCAGCGTCGAGGCGGAGGCCGAAGGGGGCGAGGGCAGCGGCGAGCTCGACCTCGCCGCGCTCTTTGTCGGCGGAGCTCCGGGCGAGCTGGGCGCGACGATCGCTGAGCTCTTCGAGCTCGGTCGCGAGGAAGATCGTCTCCCGGTCGGCGACGTCGTCGTCTTGGCCGCCGCCGAGGGATCGTCGTGCGGCTTCGATCTTGGTCCGGTGTTGCTGCTCATCACGGTCGGCTCGGGCGGCAGCCTCGGTCGCCTCACGCCAGGCGGCGGTGCGCTCGCGGAGGCGGAGGAGGAGCGCCGGATCGGGGGAAGATTCTTGATGCGGCCCCTGGCCGAGCTCGCCGGCCTCTTCCTTCAGGCGGAGCGCGGCGGCGTCGAGCGAGGCTCGCTCTGCCGGGACCTCACGCCGGAGCGCGGTCAGGTGGCCGAGGCCGCGGCTGAGGCGTTCGACGCTGGCCTCTTCGGCGAGGAGCTGCTCGTCGACGGCGAGGGAGGCTATCCGCTCCTCTTGTCGCTCGATCTCTGCGTCGAGGCTGTGCAGGCGGGGGCGGGCAGCGTTGGCCTCGGCGAGGAGCTGCCTGACGCGGAGGGCCTCTGCCTCGCTGAGCCCCTCGGCGCTGGCCTGGAGCTGCTCGGCGAGCGTCTTGAGCTCGCGGAAGTCGGCGGCGGCTCGGAGGAGGAGGCTCGCCCGGTCACGGCGGGTGCGGAGCGCGGCGATGTCACGATCCGCGCGCTGGAACCGCTCGTGGATCTCCGCTTGCCTCCGCGTGAGCCCCTGGTAGGCCGACTGTTGGAGGGTCGAGTCGCGGAGCTGCTGCTGGGTCTCCTTGATCGCGGTCAGGGAGCGGTTGATCGGCCGGACTTTCCCCTGCTTGCGGTAGAGGTCGCGGCTCTCGCGCTCGAGGTCGGCGAGCACAGTCGCGATCCTGTCACCACCGCCGCCGAGGGCGGAGCCGCCGAGCACCTCATTGAGGCCAGCTTTCTCTAGGGTGACCGCGCCTTGCCGAAGATCGTCGAGCGAGAAGCCGAAGAGCGCGTTGTAGAGGTCCGCCTTGATCCCGCCGAAGTAGGCGGCGAACTCCTCGGCGTTGATCTCGGCGACGCCGGCCTGGGAGCTGAGGGTCCCGGTGAGCGAGGCCTTTCGTTTTTTGCGGCGCTCGACGTCGAGGCGTTGACCGGCGCTGTCGCGGAGCTTGGCCCGGAGGAGGATCGACTTGTAGTCGTAGCGGAAGGCGAGCGGGGTCCGATCGTCGATGCCAAAGAAGAGGTCGCGGACTGACTGGAGGAGGGTGCTCTTGCCGGCCTCGTTGGCGCCGTAGATCACCGTCATGCCGCCTCGGCCGGGGCCGAGGTCGAGCTCCATGCGCTCAAAGTGGCCGTAGCGCTCGACGATCAGGCGGTCGATGATCACAGCGAACCCCTCGGAGGCGTCATCTTCTTTTTCTTGCGCTTGCCTGGCGAGAGCGGGTCGCCGGCGCCGAGCTTGCCGAGGAGCAGCGACTCGATCTCGCCTAGGCGCTCGCGGAGGGCGTGGGGATCGTCGAGGCGCCCGCGGAGGGCGTATGGATCGTCGGAGCGGGTGTTGAGGAGGGGGGCGACGCTCGCGGCGAGCGGCTCCAGGTCGCTGAGGTAGCCGCGGAGGGCCTCGGGATCCTCCTTGAGGCGGGAGAGCTCAGCCCGGAGGGCCGTCAGCAGCTCGACGTTTCCGCCGAGTTCTGGCTCACCCTCAGGGTGGTGGGTCGAGAAGAGGATCCGCTCTGGCCAGACCGGGCCGAGGTCCGCGGCGATCGCCCGGATCTTGGCCTCGACAGGCTCCGGGTTCGCGGCGAGGGCCTCGTGCATCGGCGTCGGGCCGTCGATGATCACGCGGGTGAGGAGGGGGCGCCCGTCGGCCTCGGCGAGGGCGTCGCTGAGGGCGCGGCGGACCTCCTGGAGCAGGTCGTCGATGTCGGCCGTGCCGCTCGCAGAGGCGCGGACGGTCTCCCAGCGGACGACGTCGACGTCGCGCGGCTCGACCTTGGTGATCACGAGGTCGTCGACGTCGATGAGGACGCAGCCCTTGGCGCCGGTCTCCCGGGCGTGGCGCCCCTGGAGGTTGCCGGGGTAGACAACCCACGGCGCCGGGCCAGCGCTGAGGATCTCGCGGCGGTGGACATGGCCGAGGGCCCAGTACTCGTAGCCGTGATCGACGAGCTGACCTACAGTACAGGGGGCGTAGTTGGCGTGGACGCTGGAGCCTGTGGCGTTGGTGTGGAGGAGGCCGATGTTGAGAAGATCGTTGCGGCGGCTGGGGTAGGCCCTGGCGAGGTTGGCCTCGACGCTGCGCTCGCTGTAGCTCTGGCCGTGGACCGCGACCCCGAGATCCTCGAAAATTACGGTCTCGGGGGCGTCGGCGGCGAGGAGCGTGACGTGCTCCGGTAGCGGCACCGAGCGGGAGATCACCGACTCTGCGTCGTGATTGCCGCGGATCATCACCACTCGGGTCGCGCTCTCCCGCAGACGGCTGAGCTCGCGGACAAAGAAGATCCCGGTGTTGTGGTCCGGCCAGTCGCCGTCGAAGACATCACCGGCGAGGAGGAGGAGCTCGGCCTCTTGGTCGAGGCAGAGCTGGATCAGGGCCCTGAAGGCGCGGCGGGTCGCGAGGCGAATATCCTCGACCGGCGCACCCTCGAGGCGTCGAAGGCCGCGGAGGGGGCTGTCGATGTGGAGATCTGCGGCGTGGACGACCCGCATGCGGTGGGGGACGTTCGCACCTTCGTGATCGAGATGCCAGGGCTCTCGGTGAAATCCTCGAGAACGGGACCCCGGTGACGGGCCTGCGGGCTGTGCCTAGGGCCCGTAGGTTGTTAGGATAGGTCGACCACGGGGCTCCGCGAACGCCGCGGGGTCGGCGATCCTCGCCCCGAACCGCAGACCAGACCGCAGACCGCAGACCGCGAAGCCCGGAGCAAGCATACGGTGGCCGACAAGAACGACTCCTCTCGGACGGTGCAGCAGACCGCACGCACGATCCTCCGCTTTCTCCGCGACAACCCGGAGGGGACGACCAAGGACGTGCTCTCGAAGCGCGCTGGGGTCGCGCCGGTGACAGCCCAGCGGGCGCTGAAGTTCATGCGCGAGGAGTGGGACGCGCCGCTCGAGTTCCAGCACAGCTCCAAGCGCTGGGTGCTCCACGATCCCAAGTTCACCCTGCCGCTGACCGACCCCGATCCAGAGGATCTGACCGCGGTCGTCTTCGCCTCGGCCCTGCTCGCGCCCGTCGGCGACGAGGAGCTCAATTCCAGGGTCAAGCGGCTGATCGAACAGATGGACGACGCCCTCGAGGAGAACGGTCCGCGGAGCAAGAACGACGCGAAGGTCCGGCCGCGCAGCGTCACGGCGACGGTCACCACCGGCTCCCAGGTCGACTACCGGATGGTCTCGAAGCTTCTCCTCGCGATCGGCAGCGGCGTCGTCCGGATGGAGTACGAGAGCCCCTGGGCGAACACCCACAAGACCTACGACATCGAGCCCTGGCAGATCCGGATCCACGACGGGCAGATGTACATGCGGGCCTACTCGCGGACCCACGGCGAGGCGCGCTCGTTCCGGGTCGCCCAGGTCACCCACGCGCGGGTTCTGCCGGAGGAGACGCCGCGGGAGACGGTCCCGCCGAAGGACGAGCTGTGGGGCGGGGGGCCGGCCTACGGGATCGACTCGGATCGCCCCGGGGTCGCTACCGTCCGTCTGCGTGGCGGCGTCGCCCGCTGGGTGGCGCGAATGCTCTGGGATCCAGGCCAGGAGGATCGCTGGATCGAGGAGGGGGAGCTCCTCGAGCGCAAGGTCCCCTACCACTCGTGCCGGGAGCTCGCCCGCCGCCTGCTCTTTCACGCCGACGGTCTCGAGATGATCGAGCCGGAGGAGCTGCGCCGCGAGGTCTTCGCCTTCTCGCGCGGGCTCCTAGAGCGCATGGACGCGGGCTGAGCGGACCTGCCTTCAGGGCCAGTGAGGCCCCATCGCCTCGCTCGACCCGGGCGAGAACTTCGGCTTGATCTCGTCTGGATCACCTGTCCCTGTCAGACTCTTTGAGCAGGGAGGGGCGGACGTGGTGCCCGCTCCGCGTGGGGAGCGTGCGTGGGGCCTGGAATCCCTGCGTACGCTCCCCACATCCCTGCACTATTCCTGACTTCACTCTTCTTCGTGGACCGGTCCGCGAAGAAGAGATGATGTCTGAAGAGCCAGGGGCGCCCTCGCCGTAAGAGGACGAGGACAAGCGGAGGGCCCTCAGGCTTTGCGGCTGGTCGCGAACCAGTTTGGCAGGGTCGGCTCGAGCCCCTCGCCTTCGAGCCGGTCGATCGCCTCTTTCATCTCCTCGAGCGCGGCGCCGTCCTCATCGAGGAGAATCACCACCGGGTAGGAGCCCTTCTTTGGGTACCAGCGGGCGCGGAGCTCGTTGAATTCGGACATCCGGGTGACCTCGGCCCAGTCCTCTTCCTTGAGCTCGAAGATCCGCACGTCTTCGATCTGCTCGGCCGGCTGGAGGTTGCCGAGCTCGGCCTCGAGCTGCTTGCAGGGGGCGCACCAATCGGCGCTGAAGAGCACGGCGACGCGCTTGTTGTCGGCCTTGGCCTGGGTGTGGAGACGCTCGAACATCGCCGCGAGGTTCTCGTCGTCGCGGGGGCGGAGGCGGCGAAGATCGTAGCCGATCATCTTCGCCTGGGCAGAGGCGGAGGCGGAGGCGGCAGGCGAGTCCGCAGCAGGGGTGCTCGAGGCCGCGGTTGAGGCTGGGTCGCTCGGACCGCAGGCGAAGGTCGTGGCGATGGCGAGGGCGGCGAGGGGGGGGAGGATGTGGCGGCTAGGCTTCATGATCGGCCAGGGGGGTGGCGGTCTCGGGGGAGCGCGGGCGGGGGCGTTTGCTGGGGTCGGCGATGAGCTCGCCGGCGAGGTCCTCTTGGATCCGAGCGCGGACGTCGGCCGCGGGAGCGCCGGTGGCGAGGAGGCAGTAGAGCTTGGTCAGCGCAGCTTCGGGGGTCATATCGTAGCCGCTCGTCACGCCGGCGCGGGCGAGGCTCATACCGGTGCCGTAGCGGAGCTGGTCGACGCGGCCGCCGTGGCACTGCGAGCAGTTGATGATCACGACATCGCGGGGCGGCGCGATCGCCTGGGCGAGGGCCTTGAGGAAGGACTGATCGCGGCTCGGCGCGTTGCCGTTGCCGTAGGTCTCGAGGACCAGGCCGTCGAGGGGCTCGACCATCCGCCGGATCATCTCGCCGTCGATCCCGGGGAAGATCCGCAGCGACGCGACCTTGGGCTTGCGGATGAGCTTGAGCGGGCGGAGGGGGCCAGGGGTCGGCTGCCGGCAGAGGCGGTGGGCGACGCGGATCGACGCGCCGATCCTGGCGAGCGCGGCCAGGTTGCCGCTGTTGAAGGCGAAGAAGTCCTGGTTGTGGATCTTCTGGGCACGGTTGCCGCGGATCAGCCGCGCGGCGAAGTAGATGGTCACCTCTGGGATCTGGACGGATCCTGCGAGGTAGATCGCGGTGATCAGGTGCTCGCGGCCGTCGCTGCGGACGTCCGTCAGGCTGAGCTGAGAGCCGGTCAGGATCACCGGCTTGCCGAGGCCAGGGAGGAGAAACGAGAGGGCCGACGCCGTGTAGGCCATGGTGTCGGTGCCGTGGACGACGACGAAGCCGTCGTAGTCGTCGTAGCGGCGGGCGATCTCTTCGGAGATCCGGAGCCAGTCGTCCGGGTCCATGTCCGATGAGTCGAGCAGCGGATCGAGGACGACGAGCTCGTGCTCGGGCATCTCCTCGCGGATCAGCTCAGGCATCGCCCGCATGTAGTCGGCGAGGAAGCCCGGCTGCGGTCGGTAGCCGTCGGCGTGGGCGACCATACCGATGGTCCCGCCGACATGAAGCACGCAGACCCGAGGACGTTGGCTCATCGTCGCGGATTGTACTGGATTGGTCGGAGCGGCTGGACCCGCAGCGCTTGGATCGCTTGGATCGCTTGGATCGCTTGGAGCTGCTGGAGCTGCTGGAGTGGCTGGAGCCGCAGGACCCCCTCACTACAGACAGCTCATCCGCTCCCCGGTTCAGCTAGCTCGAGCGTCCACCCGGTCCGCACCCGCGCATCTGCCACATTCTCGCGACGAGGACGTCGAACCACGCGAACGCGGCGTCGAGGTCGAAAATTTGCGGTCTCTCCCTGTCGACAGCCGCGCTGACATCCGCGTCGACCGCGGTGACGACATCCGAGTCCGACTCTGCGCGGGTGAGCACGTCGGTCGCTCTGCAGATAGCCTCGAAGGTCGAGAGCGCCTCCGGGCGCGGTGCGGTCCGGATCCGCCATCGCGAAGGAGGTCCGTCGGGGAGGGTGTAGCAGGGCATCTCGGTGATGAGCGGCGCCCGCCGGGCCATCCGCGAGCACTGATGCCAGGTGCCGTCGAGGACCACCAGGGTCCGCACCCGTCCGGGAGCGGGCGTCGGTGCCTGGGCGAGCGGCCGGGCCTCGTCGCCGGGGAAGAGGAGCACGTAGTCGCGGTCGGGCTGCTCCAGCGGGGCTGTGTCCAGCTCTGTGTCGCGGGCGCCGTAGTGGATCATCTGTGCGTCCTCGAACATCGCTAGGCCGAGGCGGGCGGTGTTGGTCGGCTTGTGGCGCTCGCGGTTGTGCTGGACGATCAGGAGCTTGGTCGCGAGGCTAAACCTCGGCATCGACGGGCATACGCAGAGCTCATCGTGGAGCCCGCAGACCCCGCAACGGTTCGCCTTGTTCTTACGTTGACCCACCGGGAGGTTCCGTAGTTCCGTAGTTCCGTAGTTCCGAGGCCTTCGAGCAGTGCTGAGGGAGAAGCTCGCGGCTCGGGTCTAGCGGAACTCGGCGAGGGCCGCCCGGACCTCCGCTCGGATCTCTGGCGGGAAGATCGCCCGGTGCTGGACGAAGCGTTCGCGGCTGAGGCCGCGGAGCACCGGCGAGGCGTCGATCAGCCGCTCGCGCCGGCCGCTCGAGGAGATCACGACGAGAGCGGCGTCGTCAGTGTAGGCGTCGAGGTCGACGCGGTCGACGATCCCGAGGTAGGCCGGCTCGATCCCGGCCTCTTTGAGGACTGCGTCGAGGCGGGCCTTGACCGCCTTCGAGTCAGCCTCGGGGCGCAGGCGCAGGCTCTTGAAGAGCTTCCGGTGGCGGAGGCGGCTGGCGAGGTCGGCGAGCACTGGATCGACGCTGTCACAGTAGGCGTGGAGCGCTGTCTCGAGGGTCCGATCGTCCATGTCGAGGTACTCGCCGGTGCTCAGCGGATCGCCGCGGAGGAGTTTGGCTATCGCCGACGGCGTGCCGGGCTGGGGCCCGAGCTCGCAGAGGCGACGGACGAGGGAGCGAAGGACGACCTCGGCCGAGCGCACCGCCTTGTGGAGGTAGACCTGGCGGTACATGTAGAGGCGAGCGAGGAAGAAGCTCTCGACCGCGGTCAGGCCCTTGTCGCCGTCGACCGCGAGGTAGGCCGCGCTCTGCCCCTCGGGCACGTAGAGGCGCAGCGACGCCAGCAGCCAGTCGAGGTCGAGGGTCCCGTAGCGGACCCCCGTCATGTAGGAGTCGCGCAGGAGGTAGTCGCAGCGGTCGACGTCGAAGGTCCCGGAGACCGCGCGGGCGAGGTGGCGGATCTCGCTCTCGCCGTGGATCAGCCGGTCGACCTCGCGCGGCATCGTCGGGTCGATCGACGCTAGCACCTGATGGACGTCGCTGTCGGGGTCGAGGAGGATCCGCGAGGTCCACAGCTCGTGGCGCGGCATCCCGGGGATCACCGCCTCGAAGGTGTGGCTGTAGGGTCCGTGTCCGAGGTCGTGGAGGAGCGCCGCGGCGAGGGCGATCATCGCGTGCTCGTCGTCGATCCGATCGTGGGCGGGCACGTCCTCGGCGAGGGCGGCGACCCGGTCGAGGTAGCGGCGCATCACGTGCGCGGAGCCGATGGCGTGGGCGAAGCGCGAGTGCTCGCCGCCGGGGTAGGCGAGGCTGGCGAGGCCGAGGGCGCGGATCCGGCGTAGGCGCTGGACCTCGCGGCAGTCGAGGAGGCGGACGACGACCGACTCGACGGGGCTCTTGAAGGCGATCAGCCCGTGGACAGGGTCGCGGAGGATCATGGACGGCGGAAGCCTACACGGGCTCGGCCGTAGCGGCCAGCCGCGGGCCCCGTCGTCGATCGCTTTCGCCGACAAGCGGCTCGCTCTTCGGTACCTCGCCCGACGGTGCTCAGCCTGCCGATGAGGTCATCGCCGAGGCGAGCGGGGTCGACTGGGACTCGAGCTCGAGCTCCGCGTTGGCGTCGGATTCGGAGCTCCTTCGCTCGCCGCGGCAGCGGCTGTTCCAGTCCTCACAGCGGAAGCGGACGTGCATGTGGTTCACATGCCCGCGCCAGTGCTTGATGATCGCGCTCGGCGAGTCCGGGTGGCGCGGATGCTGAAAGATCCGCCGCACCTCCTCCTCCGGCAGCCCTTGGGCCTTGGCCGCCCGGTAGAGGAACTTTTGCAGGCGCGAGGAGATGAAGATCGTGTCGACGTTGCCGCTCTTGATCAGCTCGTGGATCAGAAACCAGCTCTTCTCCGCGTCGAGCGTCGACTCTCCCATCCGCTGCCAGCGGACCTCGCCGTCGTCCTCGGCGACGCCGATGTAGCCGAGGTCGACGTCACGGCCGGTGCGGTGGGATGCGTGCGGCTTGGCCCGGCCGCCGCGGCGCTTGGCGATCTCGCCGACCCGGACCGGGGGCGCGTCGGGGTAGCGCTCGCCGTAGGCCTGGAAGGCGTCGACCAGGGTCGAGATCGTCTTGTGGGTGCCAAAGGTCCGGCGGCGGTTGGGACGGAGGCGCCAAGAGCTCCCCTCCGGCAGCGGCAGCCCGTTTTGCAGGCGGCCGCGGTTGGGATGGCCGACCGATCGCGTCGGCTTTGTCGGGTCGGCGGCGTAGACCTTGATCCGGGCCCCGGCGTCGACCTTCTCGCCGGGCTCGAGCGCCGGATTGAGGGTGAAGAAGGTGCTGCCGAGGCCCCAGTTGGCGGCGAGCAGATCGGTGGTGCTCCGCTCCGGCACCGTCCAGTAGACCTCGCGCAGGTGCTCGTCGACCTTGGCCAGAGCCTCGGTCTCCGCGGAGCCCGCGTCGTCGTCTTCGGCGCTGGGCTCGGCGAGGGTCGGCGAGGGGCCGGCGAGGGCTTCGGCCTGGGAGAGGCGGATCGACCGAGAGATCGCCCGCAGGACCAGCGGGTTGGGCTCAAAGTGCAGCGCCTGATGGGTCGTCACCACCGCGGGCTGCGGCGTAGCCTCGGTCCCGGGCGCTGTGAGCAGGCTCGCCGCTCCGACCCCGCACGCGAGGATGACTGCGATCCCGAGGGCTCGGGCGAGGTGGTCACGGACGGTTGACCTGGGGGAACCGGCGGTCATGGCGAGAGCTGGGACAGAACGCTGTCCAACAGGAGAACTAGCTTAAGCATAGGAGCCCCAGGCGCCAACCTCAGAGGCCTGCAAAAAACCGTAGAATCGCCTCGCAGACCCTGCCCTTGGGCCTTCAGGTAGGTGCAGGTCGGGCTCACGACGACACACCCAGAAGCCTCGGCGGCCGAGGCCTCGCTCCGAGGTGATCTCTGATCCTCGCGAGGATGATGCGCAGATGCGCGTCGCAAGCGCGATCTCGTGCTTTCGCGGAGGCGAAGCGTTCGGGGCGCGGGGTCGTGCAAATGGCCGCTTGAGGAGTCCTCGTGCTGCGGTTTCTGGGTCGCGGTGGGCGACCAGGGGGGATCCCCCGGGTCGCCCCCGGGGATCGTGAGGGGCCTTGCCCTTGGCGTGTGCTCCGGGGTTTTCCGGATTGTCAGGGCTCGTCGCTATGTCGCCCAATGGTCAGGTACCGCACGTCATTCGGGGGCTGCGCGCGGGGTCAATGATGGTTCTTCGCGCAGCCCCCGTTCTTTGACTGGACGTGCGCGTCCTGTAGAGGTTCAACAATGCTCCGTCTTGGTTTGCTCCGCTCTTGGTGCTCCCCCTGCGCGCCTGTGGTGTCGCTGGGTCTTGGCCTTTTCTTGCTCACCGCATGTCCCGCGGGGGATCCGGGGGAGACCGCGACCGAGAGCAGCACGGCGTCCGCGGGCTCCGGCAGCGAGAGCGAGACCGGGTCGGTCGATCCGAGCTGTGAGGGGCTGGAGGTCGCGCCCCTCGAGGAGGCGAGCTGCCAGCCCCAGGAGTCGGACTACCTGCCCCGCCTCGACAACTCCGCGAGCGACGCGTGGGAGGCCTGTGCCCCCGACGGGGGGGCCTACCCGCTGATCGCAGACACCCCGAGCTCCGTCGCCCGGGTCGAGGCGTACGAGTCGATCGCCGCGCTCCTCTGGGCCGACGGCGCGAGCCCCAGCTCCGAGGACTTCACCGCCGCCCGCGACGTCTACGTGACGCCGGAGGGGCTCGAGTCTCGCCTCGTCCGTCGCGAGGATCTCCACTACCCGGAGATCGACATGGCCGACTGGGATCCGCTGGTCGACGCCGACAAGCAATGCACGGTCGAGGCGAACTTCGCCAAGTACCCGGAGCGCTGCGCGGGTCCCGGACAGATAAGCCCGCTGATCGTCGACGCGTTCGCTGCGGGACAGACCGGCGACGGCAGCCCCGAGGTCAACGCCGCGAGGATCCATGCGGGGCTCCTGTGGTTCCTCTACCTCTCGGTCTACAAGGAGGCCAACACCTGCGCGACGAGCAAGGCGAAGGACTGCGACTCGGCCTGGGCCTACTACGGCGGTGGTGCGGACATCTCCGGCGGGCTCGGCCTCGCCGCTGCGGTGCGAGAGGTCAGCGTCCCGAGCCACGAGCGGATCTGGGACGGCGTGCTCGCGGTCCGTTGCTGGCGCGATCTGACCCAGGCGGGCGAGGAGTACCCGCTCCTCTCGGAGCTCGACGCCGCCGATCAACAGCTCTTCGCTCAGGCCGCCGAGCAGCTCGACCAGGGCCTCCACCGCGGCTATGCCCGCGTCATCCGGGCGCGCCTCGAGGCGATGATCGCCAGCAAGTGCGACGGCTCGTCGACCGCCGCCGACTGGGCTTTTCTTCAGGTCGCCGGCGCTGTGCTCGACCGGGAGGCGATCGAGCGCGGCTCCCCCGAGGCTGCGACCCTCGAGGCGCTCTGGGACCTCGAGGATCCGAGCGCGCAAAACCTCGCCGACGGGATCGCGGCGCTCGACGCCGTGTTCCCCTGCGGCTGAGGCCGGGCCGGATCGCCGGCCTCGATCGGTCTTCGGCGGGCTCGCGTCCCCGCTAGACGAGCGATGACAGGATGCGATGAGGCCGCGTCTAGCTCCGGCGCGGCCTCTCCTTGTTGATGCGTGGCTTGGTCTGCTTCGTCGTCGGCGCGCCGCGGTCGCGTGAGCCGACGTGCAGAGCCCCTAGAGCTTCTCGCAGTCGACCGGATCGTTGATCACGCAGGTCTCGCCTAGATCCTTGCCGGCGAGCCGAGCCAAGGCCCAGTCGCGCTGGTAGCGGAGGGAGTAGATCGCCCCGTCGGTGTGACCGGCACCGGCGCACTCGATGACCTCGATGTCGTAGCCCTGCTCGCAGAGGGTCGGGATGTCGTCGCGGACCGTCGGCGTGTGGACCAGGTCGTCGAGCTCGCCGAGGCTGACGAGGACCGGCGTGTCGCTGATCCGCTCGATCACCGAGGAGTGGAGCGTCGCCTGCTCGAGCATGCAGCCCCAGTTGCCGAGGCCGTCGATGTCGCCGTCGGCGAGGGCCTCGCGGATCCACGGGGTGTAGACATCATCGACGTCGGAGATGTCGTCGAACTGGGAGAAGGAGCAGCTCTCCAGCAGGATCTGCTTGAGGTCGGCGTCCCAGGGCGAGGCGAGGACCTCGGAGAGGGGTTCCTCGAGCTCGTACCAGTCATGTCCGGTGGCGAGGGCTGCCGCGAGGGCGCCCGTCGCCGGGCTGATGCCGCTCGTGGCGTACTGGGTCAGCGCTGTGGTGTCGGTCGGCGGCACCGCGGCGATGACCGCGGTGATCTCCAGCTCGGGGGCGTAGTGGGGCGCGTAGCGGTCGGTCCAGAAGGCGGCGAAGCCCCCCTCGGAGGCGCCCCAGAGGAGGGTCTGCGAGGACGCTGCGATCCCGAGGTCGGCGCTCTCGCCCTCGACGAAGCGACGGACGGCGCGGATCGAGTCGAGCGAGGCGATCGCCGTCGGCTCGGCGACGACGTAGGGGTGGAGCATCCCGGAGGGGGCGCCCCAGCCGTTGAGCCCGAGGTAGTCCGGGGCGACGGTGATGAAGCCCATCGACGCCATCAAGAGGGGGACGGCGCCGGCCTCCGAATCCGCGGTCGGTCCGCAGGAGTCGTTGAAGCCGGATGTACCGTGGAGCCAGACCGCGATCGGCAGCGGCCCCTCGAGGTCGGTCGGCAGCGCGACATAGCCGGTGGTCTCGACCGTGATGCCGCGGTCCTGGGTGGTGTAGCGGATGAGGAAGAGCGTCGCCCCGCTGCTCGCCGGCCCCAGGCTCTCAAAGCCCTGGAGCGTGAGCAGGTCATCGATCTCGGGGGCGGTGAAGCTGTAGAGCTCGAGGGCGTCGGTGATCTCGCCCATCTCGCCAGCGTCGACGAGGGGGTACTCCGGGAGGCCGCAGCCAGCGACCGGGAAGTCGTTGAGCATGCCGCCGGAGTCGGAGTCGGAGTCGGAGTCGGAGTCGGAGTCGGTGCCCGTGCCCGTGTCGCTCGTGGTCGTGATCGTCGTGCCGACCGTGCTCTCGCTCTCCGAGCTTGAGCCGGTCGTCGTCGTATCGTCGGTGTCGGACGCGGTGGCGGCGGTGGCGGCCGAGTCGTCGCCGCAGGCGCTCAGGCCTAGGAGGCTGACCGCGAGGGCGAGGGGGGCCGCGAGAGCGATGCGGGGCTTGAAGTCCATAGACGGGACTATAGCCTCGCTCTTTCGCCGGGTGGCGCGCTCTTCAGATTCCCGGCAGAGACCTGCTAGGGGTCAAATCTGTGGTATCTGCGCCGTTGAGGTGAGCGATGAAGACGGACGTAGATGAGGGATCGATGCAGGGCAAAACCGTGGTGATCACCGGGGGCAACGGTGGCATTGGCAGGGAGACCGCGGTCGGCCTCGCGAGCCGAGGAGCGCGAGTGATCATCACCTCACGCGATCCGGATCGCGGAGCCGCCGCCCTCGCCGATATCCGCGAGCGCTCGGGATCCGCCGCGGTGGAGGTCGTCAATCTCGACCTCGCGTCGCTGGCCAACGTCCGCGCCTGTACCGACGAGCTCCACCGCCGCTGCTCGCATATCGACGTCCTGGTCAACAACGCGGGGCTGATCCTCGGCGAGCGGGCGGAGTCGGCCGACGGTATCGAGATGACCCTCGCGGTCAATCATTTCGGGCCGATGGCGCTGACGCTCCGGCTCATCGACCTGCTCGCGGCGAGCGACGCCGGCAGGATCGTCAACGTCTCCTCCGACGCCCATCGCATGGCCCGCGCCTTCGACTTCGACGACCTCCACTCCAGCCGTCGCTACCGGAGCATGAAGGCCTACTCGCAGTCGAAGCTCGCCAACATCCTCTTCACCCGCGAGCTCGCGCCGCGGGTCGACGGTCGGGGGATCACCGTCAACGCGCTACACCCTGGGTTTGTCCGCTCGAGCTTCGCCCGTGATGGGGATCTCGGCGGCGTTTTCGGGGTCGTCTTCGCGGCCTTCACGAGGATCGCGGCGATCAGCCCAGAGGCCGGGGCGCGCACCTCGATCTATCTCGCCTCGTCGTCGGAGGTCGCGTCGACGACAGGCGAGTACTTCGCCCGCTGTCGTTCTCGTCGACCGAACGCGGCCGCGCGAGACAGCGCGGCCGCGCGCAGGCTCTGGGAACTCAGCGAAGAGCTGATCGGAGAGTCGCTGTCCGAGTGAGCGACCGACGGGCGATGGGCGACGGGCGACGGGGCGTCTACCGCCTCGGCAGGGCTGCTCGACTTGGCAGGCGCGCGGCAGGGCTCGGCTGTCCACCGCCTCGGCGCAGCGACCCTTCTCGGCTGAGGGCCGATCTCTGTGTGGGCGGCGCCGGTGACATGGCTGCGCTCGGCCATGAGCCATGAGTCATGAGCCCGCGCTTGCGTGCGGGCGCTGGGCTAGCTAACCCATGATGGGTGCGATGCGAGCCGCTCCCATACCCGCCCGGAGAGGGCCCCTTTCGCGCTCGAGGGATGATCTTCAAGGGATATCTGAGCTACTTGAGCGCTCGTTATCCTGGGGGACTCGCGGCGCTCCATCATGATCTCGGAGATCCGGAGCAGGCGGCGTTCCTCGGCCGGATCTTCTTGGCGATGAGCTACTACGATCTGGGTCCGCTGATCTGCGCGGTCCGCCTCGCCGCGAAGGTCGAGAAGGTCCCGCTCGCCTGCTTCATCCGCGATCGCTCGGCCGCGTCGGCCAAGGTAGACGTCCCCGGGGTCTACGCGCCGCTGCTCAAGTCGGGCTCTGTCGAGGCGATGGCGAGGAGCCTGCCGAGGGTCTTCTCGCGCTACTTCGAGGGGGTGAAGAGCGAGGTGGTGGAGCGGACGACCGCGGCGCCTGGAGTGCACGAGTTCCGCTTTCGCGGCCTCCCGGAGCCGATGCTGGGCTGGTACGTCTGGTCCAATGAGGGCTTTATCGGCGAGTCCCTCGTCCTCGCTGGCGCTCGCTCGCCGACCTTCGAGCTGTGCGAGCCGGTGCCAGACGGCGACCGCGACGGGATCCCGCTGCGCTCGATCGTCACCCGCGTGAAGTGGTAGCGCGCTTGCCTCGATCGACCGGGGCGGGCACCATCGGCCGCTCGATGGTGCCCAGCTTTCTCTACTGCGTCTGCCAGGTCGGCGCTGAAGCGGCCCTTCGGCGGGAGATCGGCGGGATCGACCCGACCCTGCGCTCGGCCTTCGCCCGCCCGGGGCTGGTCACCTTCAAGCTGGAGGACGGCGCCGACGTCGACGCCTCGACGGCGGTGATCAACGTCCGCTCGGTGCTCGCTCGGGCCTGCGGGGGATCGCTCGGATCGGCGAGCTCGGCGACAGAGGTGACGGACCTGCTCTGTCGGGCGAGCGCCGCCGGCTCCCGCCTTCGCCTCCAGGTCTGGGAGCGCGACCGCTGGCGCCCCGGCGAGGAGCCCCTGGGCTTTGTCTACGGGGTTGAGGCCGCCGCCGTTCGCCGCTCGCTCGTCGCGGCTTGGCCGGAGGAGCTCGAGCTCGCCGAGGGCGAGCTGGCCCTCGCGGGGGAGCTCGTCGCGGACGTGATCATCGTCGGCCCAGGGGAGCCGTGGCTGGTCGGTCTGCGTCGTCAGGGGGAGGGGCAGCTCCCCTACGGCGGCGGACGGATCCCGATCGAGGAGTGTCCAGAGGCGCCCTCGCGGGCCTACTACAAGCTCGAGGAGGCGCTGGTCTACGCCGACGTGCCGCTGCGCGCCGGTGATGTCGCGGTCGAGCTGGGCAGCGCTCCGGGGGGCGCGAGCTTGGCCCTCCTCCGCCGCGGGCTCGAGGTCCACGGCGTCGATCCGGGGGCGATGGATCCGCAGGTCCGCGACTACGTCGGCGCTGGCGGAAATCGCTTCACCCACCACGCGTCGACGATGGGCCAGGTGAGCCGCGGCGACCTTCCGAAGGCGCTGCACTGGATCGTCGCCGATGTGAACCTCGCGCCCCAGATCGCTCTGCAGACGGTCCGCCGGCTCGGCGCGCGTCCACGGCCTGCGCTCCTCGGGGTGCTCCTCACCCTCAAGATCGACAACTGGAAGGCGATGCGCCACCTGCCGGGGTGGCTCCGTCAGATCGAGGCGATGGGCATGGCCGAGGTCGGCGCGACCCAGCTCTCGCGCAACCGGATGGAGGTCTTCGCCTGCGGCTTTACGCCGGCGGGGCTGGCTCGACGGGGGGGGTCCAGCCGGCCTTCTCCACGTCGGCGCCGCACTCGTCGCAGCTCGCGGGCGCGCGGATGATCGCCAGGGCGGGCCCCATCCCGCTCAGGTAGAGCATCGTCAGCGGCAGCATGACGATGAACTCGGAGCCGATCATCGGCAGGAAGGGGACAAAGGGCACGCCCAGGAAGAAGTAGCCCTTGACCCAGCGCCGCCGCTTTGGGTGCTCGAAGCTCGCAGAGACCTCTGTCTCACATCGCTGGCAGTGGCGGCGCATGGCGTGCCTGTCGCTCGTGGTCGTTGACCTGCCGAGAGTCTACGCCTGCGTTCGGCGTCTCGACGATGCTGCGACCTGCCGCCGCATCGTCAGCAGGCCGGAGCCGGCGCTAGCGGAGAAATGTCTCTAGGGATAGGTAAGCGGTGGCCCCCGCTGGGGGCGGCCGCCGCCGTGATCATGACTCTTTCTTGCGCATGCCGAGGAGCCCCTTGATCCCCGCGATCCCGCCGATGACGATGAATAGGATGAACTTCTTGCCGGCGATCAGGAGCTTGAGCAGGCCTGCCCAGAGTCCGGCCTTGAGCGCGACCTTGCCGGCGATAAGGCCCCCGAGCCCGTAGGCCGCGACCTCGTCGATGTCCGGGTCGAAGTCGATGTAGCGGTTGCCCTCCTCGAACTCGACCTTGGCGAAGATCGCCTCCATCTCCGGCTTGATCGTCGCGAGCTGGTCGATCCCGGAGACCGCGTTGAATTCGAGAACGCCCTTCCGGCCGAGCACGCGGATCGCGTAGTTGAGCGAGTGCTGGGGAGCGCCGTCGACCGCGAGCTCCTGGGCCCAGTAGAGGGAGTGTTTGTCGCCGACATAGCGCGGTGGCTCGGCCCAGCCGACCAGGTGCATCGGCTCGTAGCCGCCCGCGCTCCGCTCGGCGTTGGCCTCCTCGGTCGCCTCCTGGAGCTGCTCTAGGAGCTCGTCGTAGTCGATCTCGTCCGCGTCGTCGTCGCTGACATGACCCTCTTCGCTGTAGGTGATGATGACGCCCCAGCCGCTCTCTGGGTCGAGCGGGCTGGTGTCTGCGGGGACGATCATGCCGAGGCTGACGTTGCCCGGCGGGTTGCCCCAGGCCTCGGTGAGCACCCGCTCCGCGTCGCTCGGGTTGAGGTAGCGGAACTCCTCGCCGAGGTGGAGGGTGGCGAGCCCCTCGCTCAGCGTGACGTCGCCGAATTGGTAGTTCAGCTCCGCGTCGAAGGCCTTGAGCATCGCCGCGGTCAGGGCGTCGACGACCTTGCGCTCGGGCGGGCTGAGCTGCTCACCGCGCTGGGAACGGTCAAAGAGCTCGCGGGTCGCGGCTTCGTCGAGGGTCAGGAAGAGGGCCCTTGACTCGTCGTCGAGCCCGGCGAGCAGCTCGAGGATCTCCGGCGAGTAGTCCTCTGTGTCGGCGGCCTGCGGCGCGTCGGCGTCGGGGGCTGGAGCCTCGATCGCCTCGGCTGTGTCGGCGGTCGTCGGCGGGAGGACGTCGGCGAAGGTGAGCGCGACGGACAGAGTTGCGAAGAGTGGGGAGATCAGCATCGGGGCTTCGATCCTCCGCCGCCCGAGGGCGGCGGTTTGGCGGTGGCTGTGGTGGGGTCGTCCTACCGAGCCCCGGGCGCGCGGGGAGGCCCGCGACGGTCGAAGATACGAGCTTTTACGGGGAGATGGAGGTGCAGGGCGGGAAAAAGTCCTGGAGGGCCCAGACGAGCGCCTCAGGTCAGGGGGGGGAGGCCGGGGAAGAGGTCCTTGGGCTCGCGCCTGCTGGTCGACTCGGTCGATCCTGGCGGACGCCATCGCCGTAGAGGGGTCGGCCCGAGGCATGCGCGCGGCCTCCTTCGGGCCCACGGCCGGTCGCTAGTGCGAAATTTCGGAGTTCGGCTCGGGCTCGGGCTCGGGCTCGGGCTCGGGCTCTGAATCGCTCACGGGTCTAGGCTTGAGCATCGTCTCGGCGAGCATCGCCGCCTTCGCCCGTCGCATGCGCGCGGCCTCCTTCGGGTGAAAGCCGCGCTCCGCGAAGGGGGGGCCGCCGGGGCGCTTGTTCATCAGGCTCCCCGCGTAGGTCGAGTGGGGCAGGGAGAAGAAGTGGCCGAGCTCGTGGGTCAGGGTCATCGAGCCGGCGATCGACGACAGGATCACCCAGCGACGGGCGGTGTTGCTGCGGTCGCGCCAGTGGACGCCGCGGATCTCGCCCGGGTCGTCGACATCGGCGAGCGAGCCGACGACGAAGACGTGGACCACCCCGCGGCTGAAGTGCGGCCGACCGAGGCGATCGCGGTCGAGGCGGCTGACGATGTCGCGCTTGTCGCTCCCTAGGGGGTCGACGGCGACGACCTCGAAGCTGGCGTCGACGGAGGTCATGAAGCGGTCCTGGGCGCCTGCGAGCTGGGCGCTCACCCACTCGAGGTCCTGGACCGGCACGCCGTCGTCGCCTGTGACGACGTGGAGATGAACGCCAAAGCAGTGCTTTGACGGATCGGTGCAGCGGGGCGTCTGGGTGAGGAGGGCGCCTAGCGGGTCGGCGGGGGCGGGGTTGGAGAGAGGCGTCTCGACGTCGGCCTCGACCCTGGGCTCGGCGTTGTCGCTCTCCGAGGAGGGCTCCGCGATCTCCGCTGCCGAGGAATTCTCCGGCGAGCTGGGTCGACCCTTGCCGGGCGTTGTCGTCGCAGCGCCGAGCTCCCGAACGATCGTGGGAGCCTCGGAGGCCGGGTCGAGGTCGGGCTCGGGGAGAGGCGCGGGGGTGGGCGAAGCGGGCGGGCTCGCTGGCGTCGAGCAGCCGAGGCCGAGGCTGAGCGCAGAGGTGCAGAGCGCTCGCAGGTCGACGCTCCATCTCCTTCGCCGATGTCGAGAGTCCGGCACACCCTCGCTCGCCCCCGCCCGCGCGGACACAGCGCTCAGTCGATCGAAAGGTCGTTTCGGCGCCTGGTTGGCGACGGGGCTGACGAGGGTCGTGACGGTGCTGACGAGGTGGCTGGCGACGGCGCCGACGACGCTGCCAGCGACGTGTCTGGAGATGTTGCTGGTGACGGTGCTGGCGACGACGGTCACGCGACGGCCCGCGCGGAGCGCTCTGTGTCTCACGATGACGCCGCGGAGCGGGCCTCGATCGCCGCGGCGAAGCGCTCGACGATCGCCCCCGCGGGTTCGATCGCCGTGACCCCGTCGACGCTCTTGCCGGCCTGCCAGTAGTCGCGGTAGCCGGCGCCCTTCAGCGAAGCGCGCTTGAGCTGCCAGATGCTCCGCAAGGAGTAGATCATCCGCATCGTGTGCTTGAAGCGGGGGTGACGGAGCATCCGCTTGGCGACGAAGCCGGCCTTGGTCCCGATCTTCTCGATGTAGGGGGTCTTGATCACCGCGACCGGGACCCCGGAGATCCTGTCGGTGAGGACGATGTCCTCGGCGCGGGCGCGGACGATCGCATCCTTGTAGTCGGCGTGTGCCTTGCACTCTGCGGAGGCGATGAAGCGTGTGCCCATCTGGACCCCGGCGTAGCCGATGTCGAGCGCCTCGGCGAACTTCTCCGGGGAGCCGATCCCGCCGGCGCAGACAAGCGGGACCCCGAGGTCGGCGAGCTCGGCGTAGAGGGTCGCGGGGTCGCGCTCACCGGCGTGGCCGCCAGCCCGACTGTTGACGCAGATAAGCCCGTCGACGTCATGCTCGAGCGCCCGCATCGCCCACTTGCGCTCGGTGACGTCGTGGTAGACGACGCCGCCGACAGCGTGGACCTTGTCGACGACCCAACGCGGCTTTCCTAGGGCCGTGACGAAGAAGCGGACGCCCTCTTCGATGGCGATGTCGACCCACTGACGCATCCGGTCCTCATAGACCTTGGAGGACTGCTCGACGATCGCGTTGAAGCCGATCGGCTTGTCGGTCAGCTCGCGGATCATCCGCAACCCGGCCCGCAGCTCGTGGCCGTGGGCGTAGATCATCGAGATCGGCTGGACGATGCCGATCCCGCCGGCGGCCGAGGTCGCGGCGATCAGCTCGGGGTTGGAGCAGGGATACATCGCCCCGCAGATCAGGGGGACGTCGATCCCGACGGCCTCGGTGAAGGGGGTGACGATCCTGGGCATGGAGGGCTGGAAACGTAGCAGCCCCCGAGAGAACCCGACACTCCTATGGGTCGAGGCCTGGCTGGTATGGATCGAGGCCGGGCCGGGCCGGCCCCGACCCTGCGACGCCGGCCAGGAGCGCGGCTGCGAGCGTCGGAAGCTGTGGAGGCAGCGGTCGCGATGGCTCCGACGAGACACCGCTGTACTTGGTTTGTGCCTCGATCTGCGGCGTAGTCGGGGGGTCGAGAGGGTTGACTAGGGGCAAAGAGCGCGCGGCTAGGCCCGGCCTCCGAGACCCCCGGTCCCTCGAGCGCCGCGGCGTCGTCGTCCGCTGCGCCTCTGCGTGGCGGCGTGCTATAGGCCCGACCATGCGTATCTGCATCCTCGGCGCCACCGGGCTCGTCGGTCACGAGCTCCTCGACCTGATCCCCCGAGCCTGGCCGGACGCGGAACTCTCGCTCTTCGCTAGCCGCGGGCGGACCTTTGAGGTCGCCGGCGAGAGCTATCAGGTGCGCGCAGCGTCGGAGCTCGAGGGGGAGGGCGCGCCGGCGGGGGATGTCGCGTTTGTCGCCCTCGATGACGCCTACTCCGCCCGCTACGTCCCCCGCCTCCTCGAGCTCGGCTATCGGGTGGTCGACAAGAGCAACACCTACCGCCTCAACCCGAAGGTCCCGCTGGTGGTCGCGGGGGTCAACGACGCGGAGGTCCACGGTGAGGTGCGCCTGGTCGCCAACCCCAATTGTACGACGATCCCGCTGATGCTCGCGCTCGCCCCGCTTGTCCGGCGCTTGGGGGTCGAGAGCGTTCTCGTCGCCAGCTACCAGGCGATCAGCGGCGCCGGTGCGGCGACCCTCGATGGTTTTCTCGCCGACGTGAAGAGGGGCTACGCCGAGGCCGACAGGCTCGGGCTCGGGCTCGAGCCCGCGGGCTACGTCGGCAACACGGTCCCCCATAGCGGCGGCACCGACGAGAGCGGTTTCTCCAAGGAGGAGCGCAAGCTGATGGCTGAGAGCGCGAAGATCCTCGGTCGTCCAGGGCTCGAGCTGGTCGCCCAATGCTGCCGGGTGCCGGTCGCTGTAGGCCACTACGAGCAGGTGTGGGTGACCCTCGGAGAGAACGCCGAGGGGCTCGCCCCAGCCGACCTCGAGGCGATCTATCAGGAGACGTCGGCGCCGACGTCGGGCGGGGGGCACTTCCTCAAGCTCATGCCGGGCGCCGCCGGCGAGGGCCTGACCGGGCTCGCTTGCGTCCACGACCGAGACCTCGCGCTGGTCGGTCGGATCCGCCGAGACCCGCGACCGCGCGCGAGCCGGACCTTTTGCATGACAGTGGCGGCCGACAACCTGCGCCTCGGCGCGGCGACCAACGCGGTCCGGATCGCGAGCCGCTGGTACCGCTCGGCCGACCTGGAGCTCCAGGGTCCCGGGGCCGCGGTGGCGAGCGACGCCACCTGAGCGAGGCGGCGGAGAATGGTCGAAGGAGCGACAACAATGACGGACAAGAAGCCTCGACGGATCGGGATCACCACGGGCGGCGGCGACTGCCCCGGCCTCAACGCGGTGATCCGGGCGGTCGTCCTCCGGGCGGCGATGGAGGGGATCGAGGTCGTCGGCATCGAGGACGGCTTTGGCGGCCTGATGTCGGGGACTGAGTCGGGCGTCCGCGCCCTGACCCCGCGCGAGGTGCTCCCGCTCCTCGACCGTGGCGGGACGATCCTCGGGACGACCAACCGCGGCGATCCATTCTCCTTTCCGGGGCCGGGGGGGATCCGCGTCGATCGTTCCGCCGAGGTCGTCGCCAGGGCGCGCGAGCTCAAGCTCGACCTGGTGATCACGGTCGGTGGTGACGGGACCCAGCGGATCGCCTACGACTTCGACGCGCTCGGCCTGCCGGTGATCGGCGTGCCGAAGACGATCGACAACGACCTCGCGGCGACGGTCGAGACCTTCGGCTTCGGCACCGCGGTTCAGGTCGTCGTCGACGCCCTCGATCGCCTGCGGACGACCGCGGAGTCCCATGATCGGATCATGCTCCTCGAGGTGATGGGGCGGGACGCCGGGTGGATCGCCCTCCACTCCGGGATCGCCGGCGGGGCTGACGTGATCCTCTTGCCGGAGCTCCCCTACTCCCCGGAGAGCATCGCCGCGGCGCTACGCGAGCGGATCCGGAGGGGGCACCACTTCTCTCTCATCGTCGTCGCCGAGGGCGCTTCGGCGATCGGAGAAGAGGTCGCGACCAAAGAGGCGGCCGGGACCCTCGGCGGCCGTCAGGCGCCGCTCCTCGGCGGCGCCGGCTACCGAGCGGCGTCGCAGATCGCCGCCCTCCTCCCCGACCTCGAGTATCGGGTCACGGTGCTCGGTCATATCCAGCGCGGCGGCACGCCGACCGCCTACGATCGTCTGCTCGCCTCGCGCCTCGGGGTCGCGGCGGTCGAGGCTGCGCTTCGGGGCGACCACGGTGTGCTCGTCGCCTCGTTCCCGCCCGACATCCGCAGCGTGCCCCTGGCGGACGCGGTGAACCGGATCCGCTGCGTCGATCCGGAGGGTCAGCTGGTCGCCCACGCCCGCGGCCTCGGGATCGATTTTGGCGATCGACCGCCGCGGAGTCCGGCGTGGACCTCCTCGTAGAAGGCGAAAAGAACGCCGTTCACGGGCGAAAGCACCCCCCCGAGGGGGCCCTTGGGGTGGAAGTGCGCGGCTCGCGGCAGCTATCGTTGCGGCAGCCATGGTTCGTCTTGTCGCGTCGCTCCTCGCTCTTGTCCCACTAAGCGCCTCTGCGGCTCTCCAACCGGAGCCGGACGCGGCGCTGGGGGAGTCAGCGCGTGAGGAGCCGGGAGAGGCGAGCGCCGAGCCGGGGGAGGTGAGCGCTCTGGAGGAGGTGCCGGCCGAGGAAGCGGCGGCCGAGGAAGCGGCGGCCGAGGAAGCGGCGGCCGAGGAAGCGGCGGCGGTCGAGGAGCCGCCTGCGGCCGAGGCGGCGCCGACGGGCGAGGCGATGCCTCCTGAGGGGGGCGAGGCGGCGGTCGATGACCCCGTGGAGCCAGAATTTCCCCCCAAGCATTCGCTCTACTACGGCAACACCACGGCCCTCCGCCTCAACCCGCTCGGGCTCGAGAACCGCTTCCAGATCGACTACCGCTGGCGGGTCTACGACAACGCGACGAGCAAGCTGAAGAAGGGCTCCTACGTCGCGTTCGGCGTGGAGCCGCTCCTGAACCCGGCGATCACCCGGCTCAGCGCAGTGCTCACGGTCCAGCCGCTGGCGGTGCTCCAGCTCCGCGCGGCCTACGGGATGCTCGCGCACTTCGGCACCTTTGACTTCATGCAGTCGTACAACACGCCGACCGCGGAGCACTACACCGCCGAGTACGAGTCGACGACCGACAGTCGCTACAAGTCGGTCGGCGGTCAGGCGCAGCTCGCCGCGCTCCTCCAGGCGAAGGTCGGGCCGATCGCGATCCGGAACAATTTTCAGGCCTACCGGACTGACATCAACCTCGCCGACAACGACGGCGATGGCCGTCAGGACACGGTCTTCTACTACGTCCGCGACGACATCATGATCCAGGGTCACGGCTGGCACCTGATCAACGACAGCGATGTGCTCTTCGTCTCCAAGTTTGGCCTGACCGCCGGTGTCCGGGCGACGGTCGTCAAGCCGATCTACAAGAAGGAGGCGTTTCTCCCGGGGGAGGCGAACGACGATCCGAACGGGCCGACCTTCCGGGTCGGGCCGCTGCTCGCCTACACCTTCTTCGATCGCCCGGGCAAGCGCTTCAACAAGCCGGCGATCCTCCTGATCTCGCAGTGGTGGGTGAAGCATCGCTACCGTGTCAGCGGCTCGCCCGAGCTCAGCAGCGACGGGGCGGTCGAGCGCGGGAGCCTCGGCGACAGTCTTGCGGGCATGCCGACGCTCGTCCTCGGCTTCACCTTCCAGGGGCAGCTCTGGGGGAAGAACTAGCCCCGCGCTCTGTCCTAAGGCGCAGGAGTGGAGCCCCGGGGGGAGCGCTGAAGCGGTGATCCTCCTGGCGGCTTCGGCGGGGCGGCGCGGAGAATGCCGCTGCGGGTCGCTGCAGGGCCGTATTCGCCGGGGTTGCGCGACCGCGCGCCTGGGGTGACCATCCCCCCATGGGAGAAGCGCTCCGAGCTGCGATCATGGAAGCCGCTGCTAGCGAGGGGGAGCGCGGCGTTAGCATGGGAGTGCTCGTCGACGCGCTCACCGGCGGTGGCTACCGGGCTGAGGAGGTTGAACTCGCGATCTGGTCATTGCTCGGCGCCCGACTTCTGACCCCTAGCGGCTTTGTCTGCCGGATGCTCCAGCGTCGCGGCGAGGATGAGCGCCCGCGGGTCTCTCGCTCCTACGAGCTGCTCCTGCTCCCTTGGTCGCCGGCGGACGATCGTCAGCTCGACCTCGATCTCGACCGCGACGACAGATGAGCGGTTGGGAGCAGCGATGGGCGGCGAGAGCGACGATCGCCCGGGCCCCCGGCGACGAGGGGCTCTTCCTCGCGCTCGCGCCGATGGACGGCGTGACCGACTGGGTCTTTCGCGGGCTCGTCACCGGTCAATTCGGCGCTCGCTCAGGGATCTCGCTCTGCGTGTCGGAGTTTGTCAGGGTCACGACGCAGGTACCTCCGGCCGCGGTGCTCCTCCGCCATTGCCCAGAGCTCTCCCGCGGCGGGGTCACGGAGGGAGGCGTGCCGGTCTTCGTCCAGATCCTCGGCGGAGATGCGGAGCCGATGGCGGGGACCGCCCGCCTCGCCGCCTCGCTTGGGGCTCCGGGCGTCGACATCAACTTTGGCTGTCCTTCGAGGAAGGTGAACAAGCGGGACGGGGGAGCGACCCTGCTGAAGTACCCGGAGCGGCTGCGAGCGATCGTCGCCGCCGTCCGCGACGCGGTGCCCCCGGAGATCCCGGTGAGCGCGAAGATCCGGGTCGGCTGGGCCGACGACGACGACCTCGAGACGATCGTCCGTGCGGCGGGGGCGGGTGGCGCCTCATGGATCACGATCCACGCCCGCACGCGCATCCAGGGGTACAAGCCGCCGGTGCGTTGGCGGGCGCTCGCGCGGACAGTGGGGCTGACCGGGGCGACTGTCGTCGCCAACGGCGATCTCAATACGGTTGAGGATCTCGGCGCCTGCGCGGAGCAGAGCCGCTGTCAGGCCTTCATGATCGGTCGCGGGGCCATGTCGGCCCCCGACCTCTTTGCCCGAGCCCGCGGCGCCCGCGATCGCGAGCTGGAGCTCGGCGATTTCATCGAGCTGTGGCGAGAGTACTACGCGCGCTTGATCGCCGACGGAGCCGCTGAGATCAAGGCGATCTCGAGGGTCAAGCAGTGGCTTCGCTTCGCGTCGCCCGGCTCTCCCGCGATAGCCTCGCTCTTCGACGCCTTCAAGACGCTGCGCGAGTGGGAGCGGGGGGACGCGCTCCTCTCCCTCGCGCTCGAGTCTCCAGAGCGGTTGGGGATCGAGTTGTAGCCTGGTCCGGCCCGGCGTCGACGGTGGGACGTGGGTCTCGCGTGTCGGATGAGAGGGGTGGCCGCGAGGGTTGGCGGCGAGGGGGGCTGAACGAGCGAGCTTGCCGACGTCGTCAACTCCTCGCGTCGTCTTCACGGAGAGGCGGGGCGGACCGGCTCGCGGGGGGGTCTGCTAGGGTAGGCGCGATGTCGAATCGCAGCCTCAGTCGAGCAGAGGAGCGAGCCCTGGTGGACGACGCGATAGGCGGCGATCGCCGGGCGTTTGAGCGGCTGATCCGGCCGCACATGGGGCCGCTGCGCTCGTTTCTCTACCGGATGATCGCTCACCCGGAGGACGCGCAGGATCTCGCGCAGGAGACCGCGCTGCGGGCCCACCAGAAGCTCGTGACCTTCCGCGGCTCGTCATCGTTTCGGACCTGGCTCTTCTCGATCGGCTCGCGGCTCTGCCTTGACCTCCTGCGGGCGCGCCGTCGCTGGCCGGTCGAGGCGCAGATCGAAGGGGAGAAGACGGCCCTCGCGTCGACGGCGTTGATGCAGAGCCTCGACGAGCTCGTCCGCGAGGATGACTTTCGCTTTGAGTACCGTCAGCACGTCGCCTACTGCTTCTCCTGCGTCGCCCGCTCGTTGCCGCCGGAGGAGAGCGCCGCTCTCCTCCTGCGCGAGGTCTATCTCTTCGACGGGCCCGCAGCCGCGAAGGTGCTCGGGATGTCGGCGTCGACCCTCCGCCACCGCCTGAGCGCGGCCCGCGAGGCGATGAAGTCGCGCTTTGAGGGGTACTGCGCGCTGATCGGCAAGCAGGGGGTCTGTTACCAGTGCGCGGCCCTCCGGGATCATTGCCCCGAGGAGCATCGCGGGGACGCACCGCAGGCGATCGCCGCCGCGGATGCGTCCCCTGATGACAAGCTAGGTCATCGTCTCCGGGTCGTCCGCGACGCCGACCTCGAGGCCGGGCCGGGCCACGAGGTCCACGAGCTGCTCTTTCGCTTTATGAGCGATCTCTGGGAGCGGCCGCGCGGCGAGGCGGCACCGCGGGCGACCGACCGTCGGCGGGCGAGCTCGCCGAGCGAGGCTTGAGCGGCGAACCCTCGCGTTCTCCTGTGGCAGGCGCGGAGGTGGCCGTGGCAGGAGTCGCGCATGATGGCGTGCGATGGCGTGCGATGGCGTGCGATGGCGTGCCACTACGCGCCATCGCCGTCCCGCTCGGCGCCGACAGAGCCTGCACCGTAGCTCGGTCAAGCGCGGCTCCTTCGGTGTCGCGCGGGGTCTGAGGGTCCCCGTCCGAGGGGTCCCCGGGGTCCCCGGGGTCTGAGGGTCCCCTGGGCTCCTCGATCCGCTAGCGCCGCTCGATCACCGAGGTGTGGGTCGAACCGTTGCGCTCGACGGTCACCTCGACGCGGCCACGCTCCTTGGCGAGGGCGCGACCGATGTCGTTTCGCGAGCGGATCGTCTCGCCGTTGATCTCCTTGATCTGGTCGCCGGGTCGGAGCCCAAGATCGGCGGCGAGCGAGCCTCGGAGCACCTGGCGGATGCGGGTCGTGTCCTTCGGATCGATCTCGACGCCCAGGCGGGGGGGCTCTGAGCCGTAGAGATCACCGCGGGCGCCGGGAGGATTGCCGCGGGTGCCCGCCGCGAGTTGGCGCAGCTCCTCGTCGCTCGGGAGGGACCCGAGCTTGACCTTGACCTCGCTGGTCTTGCCGCTCTTGTCGCGGACGACCCGCATCGTCACGGTGCTCTCCGCGGGGATCTCGGCGACCCGGCCGCGGAGATCGGAGAAGTTCTCGATCGCTTTGCCGTCGACCGCGATGATCCGATCGCCTTTCCGGAGGCCCGACTTGGCCGCCGGTGTCTCGGGGTGGATCTGGCCGATGACGGCGCCGGGGACCGGGGCCTTGCCGACCGCGGGCTCGATGTCACGGCCGCCGATCCCGAGCCAGGCGCGCTTGACCTCGCCGGTCGCGATGAGCTGGGGGATCACCGTCTTCGCCTGATTGATCGGCACCGCAAAGCCGATTCCGCGGCCCATCGCCGAGATCGCGGTGTTGATGCCGATGACCTCGCCCTGGAGGTTGAAGAGGGGACCGCCGCTGTTCCCCGGGGAGATCGCCGCGTCGGTCTGGAGGAAGTCGATGTAGGAGTTGCTGTAGAGGCCGAGGCTGCCGCGCTTCTTCGCCGAGACGATCCCGGTGGTCGCGGTCTGCTCGAGCCCCATCGGCGAGCCGATCGCGAGAACCCAGTCGCCGACCCGGAGGTTGTCGCTGGCGCCGAGCTTGACCGTCGGCAGGTCGCTGGCGCCCTCGAGCTTGATCACCGCGACGTCGGTGTGAGGATCGCTTCCGAGGACTTTGGCGGCGAAGAGGCGACCGTCTGCGAGCTTTACCTCGACCTTGTCGCTGCCGTCGACGACGTGGTTGTTGGTGACGATGAGTCCGTCGCTGCGGATGATGAAGCCAGAGCCGAGCCCCTGTGCGGGGGTCTGGGGCATCTGCGGCAGGAAGGGGAGCATCCGCGGATCGACGCCGCCGCTACGCGGCCTCTTTCCGAGCGTCTTGACGCTGACGACCGCCGGCGAGATCGACTCGATCAGGGGCGCGAGGGAGCGGCGCGGCGCGTAGGCATCCGCGCTCGCCGAGGGGGTGGCGGCCCCCTCCTGCCATAGCGTAGGCGCGGCGGCGACGGCCCTACCTTCGCAGGAGGTGGCCATCGCCAGCGTGCCCGCGGCGGAGAGCGAGAAGAAGAGGGCGAGCGCCCTCGGGGAGCGGAGGCGGTTTCTTCGGAGGCTCGAGACGCGCATGTTCGGACAACCGAGGCGCGCCGTTGTCTATTCCCGGACCTCGGCGAGCGTTCGCGTCGGTGGAGTGCGCGTCAATGTCGTTCAAGACCGCCCCTGTTGCCGTTTCTCTGCGAATTTCTCACACTGAAGGGGGCAGGGTTGGAGGTTTCATGAGCTATCAGGAGAAGCGAGTTCGAGTGAAGCGCTACGGGAGGATGCAGCGGCGCTCGCCGTTGCTGACCACGGTCCCGTCGGCGAAGGAGAACCGGACGATGCGTCTGCACAAGCTCGCGGCGGCCGGCATGGAGGCGATGGGCGAGGCGCTCCTTAGCGATCTCGGGATCGAGCTGAGGATCGTCTCGGGCTGGCGAGCGCACCGCTGGAAGTCCTGGGAGCACTACGAGGAGACCCTGATCAGGAAGTACGGGTCGGTGAAGAAGGGTCGCCGTTGGCTCGCCTACGCCTCTCCGCACGAGACCGGGCTGGCGATGGACATCGGTGTCGGCGGGCTTTGGCCCAGCTCTAGGACTGCCGCGGCGCAGCGCAAGCAGCCCCTCCATGAGTGGCTCGTCGAGCACGCTTGGGAGTACGGCTGGCATCCCTACAAAAACGAGCCCTGGCACTGGGAGTTCCCGATCTCCAAGGAGGCCTGGAAGACCGGCGAGCGGGACATCGACGAGGCGATCGCCTTCGGCCTCGAGGACGAGTACGACGACTACGACGAGGACGACCAGGTCATCGAGGACAACTTCCTCGATGAGGGCGATGTGCAGGACTAGCTAGCCTAGGGGCCCGTGGCCAACATCCTGCGCGCTCGCCCTCCAAGGCTCGCTCAGCTCCGCCAAGCCTTGCGGTCCGGTCCGGTCCGGTACAGCGGCGTCTTGTCGAGGCTGACCGGGTCGACGATTGCGGCGGGCTGTCATGAAAATGGGCCGCGAAGCTGCCGACGCAGTCGAACTCCCAACGCCAGCCTCATAGAGAGGTGGTGCGGGCCCGCGCGCACGTGGGTCCGCCGGGCGGCGCGCCAGCGATGAGGGTGGCGCCTACTCGTGCGGGCCGAGCTGCGGCTTGAGGTCGACCGGGGTCTTGCGGGCGAAGTAGAGGAGCGCGCCGGCGAAGCAGACGAAGGAGACCGCGCCGGTCACGTAGGAGGCGCCGACGAAGAACTCGAGCCAGGAGAGGTTCGCCTGGCCGAAGTTCTTGTAGAGCAGGAGGCCGACGCTGCCGACGTAGCCGAAGGCGTCGGTCACGTAGATCATAAAGCCGGCTGTGCCGACAAAGCCCACCGCCGCGATCAGGCGGTCAAAGAGCACGCAGCCGAAGGGCACATAGCCGATGTAGAGGCCGAGGCCGACGAGGATCATCCACGCTGCCGGGCCGAGGAGGCCGACCTGCCAGGCCGCGGTCGAGCCGACGATCAGCAGGGCGCCTGCGGCCATGATCGCGTGGACCGCGAGGAGGGCCCGGCGATTGTCGCGGATCGTCATGATCGACGCCAACACGACAAGAACGCCGAAGGCGATCGGCAGCTCGGCGGTGGTCATGACCGACGGGGTCTCGGCGTAGCCGAGGGCGTCCCAGATGTCCGGGCCGAAGTTGTCGCGAAAGTCGCGAAAGGCGGTCAGCAGGACATAGAGCCCTGTAAGGAGGAGCAGACCTGGGGCGAAGCGGGCGAAGAAGCGGCCGCGGGTAGGACCGTCCATCGGCTCGCGTCGGGTCCGCAGGAGCTCGTCCTCGGCGCTCGGCGCCGGGAGCTGGGTGAGCATCCAGACCGCCAGGAGGAGCACCGGGAGGAAGAGGACGCCGGTCGTCGCTGGCATCCACGGCTCCGGGATCCCGGCGTCGAGGAGCCAGCGCCCGACCGTCTTGACGAAGCCGCTGGCGACGATGTAGCTGGCGCTAAGACCAGCTCCGAGGATCTCCGAGAGGCGCCGGCCTTCGAGGTAGCCGAAGACCAGCCCCCAGATCATCCCGAGGGGGAGGCCGTTGACGAAGAGCCAGGCGACCGAGTAGGGCGCGGGGGTCAGGGCGAAGCCGACGAGGGCGAGCTCCGCGACGGTGATGAGGGCGAGGATCGCCAGGCCACGGCGACCGCCGCTCATCTCGGAGATGACCTTGATCCCGAGGAACTTCGACAGGCAATAGCCGAGCACCTGGGCGATGATCAGGGCGATCTTGAGCTCGATCTCGCCGCCGCCGGGGAGCTCGAGCGAGCCCTCCCAGGCGCCCACCGTGAACGGCTTGCGAAAGCCGTACATGCAGAAGTAGGCGGAGAAGGCGGCGGCGATGGCGAAGGTGGCAAACCACGTCGGCGTGGTCTGCTTGAGCCAGCGGGTGACCGCTCCATCGTCGCGGGCGCCCATCCTCTGTCGCTTGGTCGGCCGTCAGCTGACGGCCGGGAGGACCCCGAGACGGGAGAAGATCTTCCAGACCGGGGCGGGCAGGCCGGCGAGCGGCTCGGCGAGCTCATCCTTCTTGAGGTAGATCTCCTCGCGATGACCGTCGCCGTGCTCGACCTTGAGGGAGAGCTCGTGGCGGTTGGGGCTGCGCCGGCTGATCTCTTGGGCCAGCGGCGCGAGGGTGTCGACCAGGCGCTCGAGCATCTCCATCAGGAGGTCGTGCTCGAGCACATCCTTCTCGTCGAGGCGGACCCAGAGGAGGCGGTGACGTCGGCGGATCGACACCTTCACCGTGTCGCGGAGGGCGTCGACCAGGCGGCGGAGCTCGGCCGCGTCCTCAGGGCTGGCGGCGAGGACCTCGTCGTCGCCGCCTACGCGGATGACCTCGCCGAGGGGAGGCTCGCCGAGGGGAGTCTCGAGGCGGATCATCAGCCCCTCTTCGGTCTCGAGCTTGCGCTTGAGCAGGAGCTCGGCGATCTCGTCGGTGAGCTCGACGGAGGCGATGTAGTAGTCGTTGAGGTAGCTCCGGTCGGGGACCATGGTCTTGGACAGGAACTTCTTCTTCATCCCGACCTGGATGTTCACGTCGCTCGCCAGCTCGCTGACGCGCCGGGGATGGCCCCACTCGGTCTCGGAGTCGAGGGTGAAGGCGGCCTCAAGACCCTGAGGAAAGGTGATGACCGCGCTCGCGTCGACGCTCTCGGCGGTGCGGCGCATGCTGAAGGCCCAGGCCTTCTCCTCGAGCGGCGACTGGACGAAGAAGTTGTTGAGGCAGGAGGGGATCTCCGCCTTGAGGTCGGCGATCTCGCGCGCTGTCGTGCCCTTGGTCGACTCGAGCTCGGCGAGGGCGCGCGAGCGGGTGCCCTCGTGGAGACGCCGCGCGAACTCGCTGAGCTCGGTCGCGAGCGGTCGGACCTCGGGCCCACGGGCTTCGCCCAGGCTAGAGATCTCAGGGATGACGACGTCGAAGTAGCCAGCCGCGGCGTCGAGCTGCTTGGTCGTCAAGGCGACGGCCTCGGCGAGCGTGCGCTCCTTTGCGGCGATATCGGCCTGGACCATCGCCGCCCGGCCGACATGAATGATGAAACCGCGGAGGATCTCGAGGAAGTTGTTCGAGCCGGGGAAGAGCCCAGAATCGCCAAATAGGTAACGAGCGGACATCATCGTCAAACCGCGTAAAAGCGTTCGCCAACATACGTCGGGGGCGTTATCGCTGTCCATGTTTTGCCAATTTCGCGGGCCTTGGGGCGTTTGTCGCTGAGCGCGTCGTGTGCGCGGAGGTCCGCTGACGGACATTGTTGCCAGCGGTGGAGCGGCACCGCATGCTTGCTCGCCATGGCTCAGGCTCGCTCTGTCTTCTCGCGCCCCCTCCGTCCGTTGCTCGCGCTCTTGCTGCCCCTCGCGGTCGGTGCATGCGACGCGAAGCCCAAGCCCGGCGCAGAGGCGGAGCCGGGGAAGGTCGAGACGCCCGCAGAGGCGACCCCCGCAGTTCCGGCGGCTCCGGTCGTCACCAAGAACGCCTGTTCGGACGCGGCCCTGACCCTGGCGGCGGACGAGGTCATCGCCACCGTCCGCGGTGAGGGGATCGTCGCCGGCGAGCTCGGCGAGCCGCTGAAGAACGCCGAGCGTGAGGCTCTCCGCACGTACTGCCAGGGGATCGCGCAGATCCGGCAGCAAGCGCTCGACCAGACGATCGACCGCGTGGTCCTCGAGGCCGCCGCCAAGGAGGCCGGCATGGACGTCGAGTCCTTCCTTAAAAGCAAGGTCGACGGCAAGGACCCGACCGACGAGGAGGCCCTCGCCTACTATGAGGCGCACAAGAGCCCGACCGCGCCGCCCTTCGACGCGGTCAAGGATCAGGTCATCGCGGCGATGGTCGACGAGACGACCGGGAAGATCCTAGAGGAGGTGGTCCGCGGTCTCCGGGCGGACGCGACGGTCGAGATCAAGCTCCCCGACGTCCGGCCGCCGGCGCTCGACCTCAAGAGCGGGCCGAACAACCCGTCGATGGGGGATCAGAGCGGCGTCGTCGAGGTCGTCGAGTTCTCCGACTTCGAGTGCCCCTACTGCTCGCGCGCCGCCGACACCCTGCGCGGGCTCAAGGAGCGCTACCCGGAGAAGGTCCGCTTCACCTTCCGTCACTTCCCGCTGAGCTTCCACCCGCGGGCGAAGCCGGCCGCTGAGCATGCCCAGTGCGCCCACGAGCAGGGGCTCTTTTGGCAGTTCCACGACCTCGTCTTCGCCAATCAGAAGGAGCTCGGCCCGGACAAGCTCGCCGAGTACGCGGTCCAGGCCGGGGTCGACAAGGGCAAGTTCGACGAGTGCCTGTCCTCCGGTCGTGCGAGCGCCCATGTCACCGCCGATCTGGCCAAGGGGCAGGAGGTCGGCGTCGGCGGGACCCCGAGCTTCTACATCAACGGCCAGGCCTTCGCCGGCAACCCGACCGTCGACGGAATCGCCGCGGCGATCGACGCCGAGCTGGCCGCAGCCGGCTAGGGCCTCCGAGCCCCGGCGCCCGCGCCAGCTCGCGCCGACTTCTGCGGCGATGGAGCCCGCGGGACGCCCTGCGCGGCGGCGTTTCGTCGAAGGCGGAGGGCATGAGCCAGAAGTCCGTCACTGCCCCGGCGAGCCGCTGCGCTGGGCTGGGACCCCAGAGCGCCCGCCGCGGCCCGGGCCGACAACAACTGTTGCGCGAGCTCTTCTAGGGGCGGTCCGAAGCCCGCGGATCCGCGGTAGAGTCCGCGGCCATGTCCGAGCCCTTCACCTTCCGCTCCGACAACAACGCTGGGCTCTGCCCCGAGGCCCTCGCGGCGCTCCAGGAGGCGGCCTCAGGCCATGTCATCGGCTACGGCGATGATATGGCGACCGCGTCGGCGAGCAGGGCGTTGCGCGGGCTCTTCGGCGAGGACACGAGCGTCTACTTCGTCGCCACAGGGACCGCCGCCAACACCCTCGCGGTCGCGGCGTTGACCGAGCCGTGGCAGCGTGTTCTCGCCCACGGTCACGCCCATTGGAGCGACGACGAGTCGACCGCGCCAGAGCGGATGACCCTCTGCCGGACGACGACGATCGAGCCCTGCGGAGAGCCGACGAGGCTCACGCCGGCGGACCTCGAGCGGGCGCTCGTCGGCGGCCGCGGCGATGTTCATCAGCCGGCGCCTGGGGTGCTGACGCTCTCCAACACCACCGAGTTTGGGACGGTGTACGCGCCCGAGCCCCTCGCCGAGCTCTGCGCGGTCGCCCATCGTCACGGCTTCTCGGTCCACGTCGACGGTGCTCGCTTCGCCAACGCGGTCGCGGCGACGATCTCGGCGCGGGGGTGGGCTCCGGCGGCCGCTTGCCGTGCGCTCAGCGTCGACGCAGGGGTCGACGCGCTCTCCTTTGGCGGGACGAAGAACGGGCTTGCGCTCGGCGAGGCTGTTCTCTTCTTCAAGCCGTCGGAGCGCGAGCAGGTCGCCCGCGCGGCCCGACGCTTTCCCTTCCTTCGCAAGTCGACCGGTCACCTCCTGAGCAAACATCGCTTCATCAGCGCCCCCTTCGCCAAGTGTCTCGAGGGGGGCGCGTGGCTGAGGCATGCCGATCACGCCAACCGGATGGCGATGCGCCTCGCAGCTGGTCTTGAGGCCAGAGGGATCGCGGCAGCCTTCCCTTGCGAGGCAAACGGTGTCTTTGTCGACCTGCCGCCCGAGGTCGACGAAGGTCTCCGAGCGCAGGGGCACGGCTACTACCCCTTCGCCTCGCCGATCGGCGTGGTGTCGCGTCTGATGTGCTCCTTCGACACTCCTGCCGAGGCTGTCGAAGGGCTGCTCGCCGACATCGACGGGATCCTGGCCGCGACGTCGTAGGGCCGGGTGACTCACGCGGTCATGCTGGGTCGCAGAGGCATCGCCCCGCTCGACCATGTTGGGGCGGGGAGCCTCGAGCTCGAGAGAGATCGACGCGCGCGATTCTGCCAGTGAGACCTCTGCGTACGGACCTCGGACGATGTCGCGCATGGGCCCCTGCTCCTCGGGGCAGGTCGCCTCTGAACCACGTAGAGCATCATCTACGACCGCTCGGGGCGCAAGAGCGAGCGCTCTTTCCTCTGCTTGTGGCGGCTCGATAGTCGGTACATTGACGATCGAGCATGGGTAGGCGAGCTGCTGAGCAAAAACTGTGTCCCGCAGGTGTGGCCTGGCGACTGGGCCGTGTCGGCGGTGTCCCTCTCTTCGCTCTGCTCCTAGGTGCATGTCAGCCGACGACGATGACGACGCCTCCGAGGGACGATCCTGCGGGGCCATCGTCGCCCGGCTATGACCCCAGCTCGTGGGTTCCGCCGCCCGGCGTCGATATCTCGACGCCCGGGGCCGGAGTGGAGTCAGAGACGCCGACGCCGACCCTGACCTGGAAGCAGCGGATGGCGATCGACGTCGACTCGCTCAAGCGAGACGATGCGCTCCGCTACATGCGGGTGCGGACGGCGATCCCGGACGGGGATGACCCGGATGATCCCACGTTCGTCGCCCTCCTCAGCGGCGAGCCGCGCTCCGCGGGGGTGATCCTGCAAAGGCTGATATCGGGGGCGGAGCCCCTCGAGGTCCGCGTCGCGCTCGCCGAGCAGCTGCCCTACACCCGCGGGGACTGGCATGAGGGCGCGGCGGTGTTGATCCGCCTCGATCCCGACCCCGAGGTCCGAAAGGTGCTGGTCGAGAAGATGCGCTACGCCGAGTCGCCGCACGCAGCGATCGGCCTGCGCAGCGGTCTCGAGGACGAATCTCCGACGGTGCGGGCGGCGGCGGCGCGGACCGCAGGGTTTCAGCCGAGCGCCTCGCTGATCGAGGCGGAACTCAAGGCCAGCTTGCTCGAGGACAGCGACTGGGAGACCCGGGCAGCGATCGCCCACAGCCTCGGCACCCTCGGCTTGGTGTCTGCGTTTCCGACGCTGACCCAGGCGCTTGGCGATCGGGACCGACGGGTCCGCCTCGCCTCTCTCCAGAGCATGGAGCGCCTCGACGTCCAGCAGGCCGCGGCCCTTGACGAGGTCAAGGCGCTCAGTCGGGGCCGCGATCGGGCGACAAGGGCCCAAGCCCGGAGGATCCTGAAGCTCGCGAAGGCTTCCTCATCGTCGAGCGCCGACCCGGCACCTGCTGAATAGATGTCTAGTAGGTGAGGGCCCGTGCCCGTCTTCTGGTCGATCCCTGGCCGTGGGGTATAACCCCGCCCACTCCGATGGTCAGCTCTCGCCCCAAGACTCCTAGCGTCGAAGATCTCGGGCCGCGCTTTGCGGCCTTCGCCAAGCGCCTCGAGCGACCGGTGATCTTCTTCGACACCGAGACCACCGGCACAGAGCCGTCGAGCGATCGAATCGTCGAGATTTCGTTGGTTCGGGTGATGCCCGATCCCGGAGGGGTCGAGGCGCCGCGGACCTGGAGGATCGACCCCAAGGTGCGGATTCCGATCGAGGCGACCGAGATCCACGGGATCACCAACAAGGACGTCGAGGGACTGCCGACCTTCGCCGACATCGCCGACGAGCTCCTCGGGCTCTTCAACGGGGCCGACCTCGCGGGCTTCAACCTCGGTCGTTTCGACATCCGCGTGCTCCAAGCGGAGCTGGTGAGGATCGGCAAGTCGCTCGACCTCTCGCCTACTCGGGTGATCGACGCGCAGGTGATCTTCCATCAGAAGGAGCCGCGTAACCTCGGGGCAGCGCTCCGTTTCTACTGTGACCGTGAGCTCGAGGGGGCCCACGGGGCGGAGGCCGACACGATCGCGACGCTCGAGGTGTTCGCCGGTCAGCTCGAGCGCTACTCCGATCTCGATCTCGACGTCGGGGCTCTGCATGCGACCTCCAACGCGATCGGCAGCGGCTATGTCGACATCACCCGGCGCTTCGCCTGGCGGGACAACGAGCCGGTCTTCAACTTCGGCAAGCACAAGGGCAAGAGCTTGCGCTGGGCCGCGAGCGAGCCGAGCCAGCGCGGCTACCTGCGCTCGATCCTCGGCTCGAACATCGACGAGAGTGCCAAGCTGATCATCCGCGAGGCGATGGAGGGCCGGATCCGGAGTCGCAAGCCGAGCTGATCGGCCGATGGATCTCACGACCTCCGCCGTGAGGCGATGGAGGGCGGATCCGCAAGCCGAGCGGATCGGCTGATGGACCTCACGACCTCCTCGGCGCGCTTGAGGTCGGGCTGTCTTGACCTCCTCGGCGCTCTTGGAGGTCGGGCCGGAGCGCTCCCTGCGAGCTCGCGAGCTCGGTTGTGATCGGAAGAGCGTCGGCTTGGGCCCTCGCTGTGATCTCGAGCGAGGGGGCGGGCGAGATGAAACGTTGTCCCCCTGCCGAGCAGGCGCAGACGAGCAGGCAGGCAAAGGCGAGCACGCGCCTGGCACTACACCATCGCGGTTGCGCGGAGGGGTCGACGGTCGCTCCCCTGGTGTCCGGACGATACGGGCGAGCCTGTCTTGGCGGTAGAGCCGGGTGGCTTCGCCTCGGTCGCGGCTCAGCCCTTCGCCCCGGCCTTGCCGCCGAGGTAGCGTTGCGAGGGCGCCTCGAGGATCACCGTCGTGCCCGGGAGGACCGACTCGGTCAGCCAGACATTGCCGCCGATGGTCGAGTCGCGGCCGATGACGGTATCTCCCCCGAGGATCGTCGCGCCGGCGTAGACCGTGACGTCATCTTCGATCGTCGGATGTCGTTGGGCGCCGTCGCGGTTCTTCTTGGAGACGGAGAGCGCCCCGAGGGTGACCCCCTGGTAGAGCTTGACGCGCTCGCCGATCCGAGTGGTCTCGCCGATGACCACGCCGGTCCCGTGGTCGATGAAGAACGAGCGGCCGATCGTCGCGCCTGGGTGGATGTCGATCCCCGTCCGGTTATGGACGATCTCCGCCATCATCCGCGGGATGAGGGGGATCTGCTGCTTGTAGAGGTGGTGGGCGATCCGGTGGAAGGTGATCGCGGAGATCCCGGGGTAGCTCATGATCACTTCAGAGCTCGAGCAGGCGGCGGGGTCTCCGGTGAGCGCCGCTTGGACGTCGGTGTGGATGAGCTCGCGGAGCTCCGGCACCGCCTGGAGGAGCTCGAAGGCCAGCTCATGGGCCGTCGCTTGGAGCTCGGCCCTCGCTCGTACCGGCCGGGGACGACGATCTGAGCACTCAACGGAGAGGGCCCGGACGAGCACACCTTCGAGGTGACGCAGGATCCGTGCGCAGCGCTCTCCGACGAAGTAGCGGGAGGTCAGCTCGTCGAGCAGGTCGCCGCGGAAGTAGCCCGGGAAGATGATTGAGACCAGATCATCGGCCAGGTCGGCGACTTCGCTCCGTGTCGGCAGGTTGCTGCCGTCGAGGTGGTTGATGTTGCCGTGCTCTTGGTACGACTCGAGGATCTCCTCGACGACGCGAGCTAGGCGATGTTCGTGGTCGTTCACGGCAAGGAAAGGTAGGACACCCGGGCTGACGACGCTTGTACGGGCCCGCGGGCCGTATCGTGCCAAGGCTCACGCGCTGAGCGCGGTTTATTAGTGGGCCTTGCGGCTTCGGGATAGGCTCTGCCCGCGTGTCGACGCCCCTGCACATCCTCGTTCAGCAGCTCCTCTTCGGTCGTACCGAGGGCCTCTCTGCGCCGCAGCTCGCGGCCTTCGTCGACGGCTGGAGCAGCCTTCTGGATCTCCTCGAACGGCCCGAGGTGTGCCTGCCGGACGCCTCCGATGAGGTTCGTGAGGGCCTTTCCGCCCTCGCGCAGCGGATACGTCAGGCGCAGGAAGAGATCCTCGACGACGAGGAGGGGTGAGCTTGCGAGGATGTTCATGGTGGATCCACCATGGCGGCTCTCCTGAAGAGTCGTTGCGCATTCGCGCATCCTCGCTCACCTTGAGTGATTAATCGTTCTGGCGGTTATGGTGGGATCTCTGTTCGGGCGATCGTTCGCGCCCATGATCGTTCCTGGCAGCTCAGAGTAAAGCTGCCATAGCCGTCATGCGGCACAAGTGTCCATCTGCGCGGATGCGATCCTCGGCGTACGTTGGTCGACTCGCGGATTCGAGCAGCCCACTGCGCTGAGTTTTCGGCGGGCGTTGCGGATACTTTCAGGCTGTCTTTTCCAACGTTGCTAGCATAAGTGATCCGTTTCTCGCCGCTGTTGACGTCCGCGATCGCCGCGGTCTGTGTCCCCCATCCCTGGGATTGGACCCGCTCGACGCTCGAATCTGCCCTCGCGTATTCGATCAATTTTCGCGACGGGAGATCTCACGCGGGGCGATCTCCCCCCGCCTCGGTTTCGCTCGACGAGCTCTGGCGGTGATCGGTGCTGCGCCTCGACGCGCGCTCGCACCCGCCGATGATCGCATGCGCTCACCTGTCCGAGCGTTCATGCGCGAATCATCGAGGTGGGGTCAGACTTGCCCCTGTGGAGCCTGGCCTGTCGCTGTCGATGACGGGGCTAGGCAGCGCGGCATCGATCCCTCACAGGCCGCGCTAGCACTCTGCAGAAGAGGCCTCCGCGACGGACCTGGCGGTCGGGTCAGGCGGAGAGGCGCGAGATTCCTGGGGGCTCGAAGCCCCGTACATCAGAACACTGAACCATCTTGCTGTGATCATGAGCGCGCGTCGTCTGATACGCAGATTCGGCGCATAAGCGCGCTCTGCCAGTGCGAATTCGAGACTATCAGCGCTGCCGTATGTGCGATCATGGGCACAAAAAACGCGAGAACGCGCGATGGAAACCCATCGCGCGTACCCGCGTGTCTATCGACTCTCTAGAGGTCCCGACTACTGAGCCGGAGGAGCAACAACGGCGTGCTGAGGGACAGCCTGGACCGTGTTCTCGATGGACTGGACGACCATCGGCTTCTTGCTCCGGGGCCAGTCGATCTTGTGCTTGATGATCCGGCGCTTGAGCGCGTGCCGGGTGATCCCAAGCAGGTTGGAGGCTTCGACGATGCTGCCAGCGGCAGTCAGGGCCTCTTCACAGAGGAGGCGTTCGGCGTCGGCGAGGTTGAGGCTTTCGAGGTGGAGGCGCATGACGGCAGTCTAGACAAAGACCCCGGAGCGGATAAAGACGAAAACGTATTCTCAAATTTCAAAAAGTCGCTCGCGTAACCCCGGGGTTGAAATGTTAGTTTTGTGAATTTCGGCACTTTAAGACCACGTTCGCTCGCCCCGATCACGGTTACAGAGGACCTACAGGTGTGATCTCGTACGTCCTTTACTTCCCAGGCGCCTCTTTTTCGGCGATAAATAGGACCTCTTCAGCACCTAGGAACATGGCAAATCTACCATGTGAAGAGCTGCGCTGATTGGCCGGCTCTCAGGGTCTGAACGCCCTGACGCGCTAAGATAGGCGGCCCGCGTGTCTGCATCGTCCCGCAAACCCTCAATCCACATCCTGATTGTTGTGGATGAGCCGACCCTCCAGGCGTCCATCGACAGGCGTCTCGTCGAGGAGGGCCATCGTACGGCGTCCGTGAGCAACGTTCGTAAGGCGATCGAGCGCCTGCGCCGCGAGCCCTACGACATCGTCATCTCGGACCTCCACGCGTCGCCTGGCGACGGCGCCGAGCTTCTCCAGTGGCTTGGCTCATACTATCCATCGATCCCGGTGCTGGTGCTCCTCGAGGGCCTCGGCGCCAAGGCTAAGCCCGACAGCAGCGGCCAGGTGAGGATCATCGAGAAGCCGGTCGACCTCGACCTGCTCGTCGAAAAGATCGAGGGGATCGGCCAGCGCGATGGGTTCTACAGCAACGCCATCGAGATCGAGCTCTTCGACTACGTCCAGATGATGGCGATCACCGGGCGCGACAAGCACATCCTGGTGACAACACCGATGGGCGTCGGCTCGATCTGGTTTGAGCATGGGGACATCGCCCACGCCCAGTTCCTCAGCTTTCGCGGTGAGGATGCGTTCTACAAGATCCTCGCCGTCGGTCAGGGGGTCTTCCGCGAGACGCTCTTCCGGCCGCCGCCGCAGCGGACCGTTTCTCGCTCCAGCACTCACCTCCTGATGGAGGCCGCTCGGCTCCAGGACGAGGGTCTCCTCAACATCGAGGAGGTCCAGCGGGCGGCGGCCGCCGCAGGCGCCGCGCCGCCGAAGCGGAAGCCGGAGCCGGAGCCGGAGCCCGAGCCCGAGTACGAGGACTGGACGAGCACCGCGGCGGAGGTCGCGGCCGAGGCGATCGATCGCCTCGAAGAGTTCACGATGCCCACGGACGACGACGAGGACGAGCCGCTAGAGCCCGACGTCGGTCGAACCCCGGTAGAGGCGCCGAAGCCGAAGAGCCAGCCGAGCTCGTCGGGGGTCCCGGTGGCCCGTCGCGCGCAGGAGAGCGACGGCGTCCCAGTCATGCGTCGACGGGTGCAGACCCTGGAGCGGGTGGTCAGCAAGCCGCACACCCAGCCAAACCTGCCCGCACAGCCAGACGCGATCGCCAAGCCGAGGCGCAAGCCAGAGCCGGTCCGTGAACCTGCGCCAGAGCGAGCTCCGCCGAAGAAGGGGGCCAACGATCTCTTCGACGATCCCGAGACCCGCGAGGCCCTGCTCGGTCAGTTCTGGCAGTACGAAGGGGTCGACGGCGTCGCGATTATCTCGAGCACCGGCAAGGTGATGGCCGAGGACATGCGCAACAACAGCACCGCGGTGACCCTCGCGGGTTTCTTTATGCGCGGTGCGGCACGGATGGCGCGGATGCTCGGGTACAACGTCTTCGACGGGGTGATCGCCCGGTCGAAGAACGGACAGCAAATCATCATGATCGGCATGGGGGCGACCTCCGCGGTGCTCTCGGTCGACCAGGAGCACGACCCCGACGTGATCCGCGATGAAATCATGGGGGTTGAGAGCGACCGATGAACGCCGACTCTGAGCGCCAGCTCGACAATTTCCTCAAGGAGATCGCGGCGATCCCAGGGGTTCGCGGTGCGTTGATCACGACCGGTGACGGCGCCCTCTTCGCCGGTGACGGGGTGTTCAACGAGAACATCGCCTCGGATCTCGCGCGCACCGTGAGGCGGATGGTGGTCGCATCGGCGACCGTCGGCGCTCCGCTGGCTGAGCTCCTGATCAACTTCGGCCGCGCGCGGATGATGATCATGCCGCTGCGCGAGGAGGCCAACCTCGCGATCCTGCTCGAGCGGGACAATGTGACGTCGACGGTCCGCTCGGTGGTCAAGCTGCAGATCGCCTCGCTCAAGGCGGTGCTCCGCTCCGCTTCGCCGGACGCCGCGGAGAGCGGGATCCACCCCCAGCTCTCGCAGAGCGAGCCCGAGGACGAGGTCGATCGGCTGATGCTCGGCGAGCTCGGTCCGGTGCTCCGCGATGTCCAGTCCTGCTTCACCGGCTACATCGAGCGCATCGGCAAGAGCCAGGCCGACGCGGCGACGATGATGCGCGAGCAGATGCGCGAGTGGCTGCTCTGCTGCAACCCCTCGCCCTACACTTTCCCCCTGCTCATCGACGGCCTCGCCCAGCTCCTCGGCGACGATCTCGATCGTCGGACCGCGTTCATGACCGACGTGCAGCAGGCGATGCGCCGGTCGAAGATCTGGAGCGGCAAGACCCGCTAGGCAGCGACCGAGAGCAAAACTGCGTGCTCTCCGCGGGATCTGATCTTGACGCTGGCTTGACCCTGCCGGGGTCGGCAGGGGAGCCGCTGTCCGCCGTGGTCGAGGGAAAAATCTGTCGCCTTCGTGGCGACGCAGGGCAAAGCGTTTAGAGTCCGCCGGTGCTCGCACTCCTGCGTGAATGTCTGCTCTCCGTCGCGCTCGCGTCCCCCGCGGGGGGAGCGTCGCCAGAGGTCAGCGATGTCCCCTCGGGGGCGGCGCTCGAGGGCGATGATGGGGGCGCCGTCGAGGTGTTCGCGGCGGATGACCCGCGGCGCTGCGCTCGGCAAGGCGGGAAAGGCGAGAAGCGCGGGAGCGACGGGCGTCACGGCGCGGAGGTTGACGAGGTTGAAGACGCCCGGTCATGGTCCTTTGACTGCGCGAATTACCGGACCGTGGTCGACCGAAAGACCGGCGAGACGCGCGTCGTCTTCCGCAGGAACCGCGTCGTCGCCCTGCCGCAGGTGCTGCAATCGCCTGCGTTCGGGACGGTCTTTGGTCTCCGTGGACGCTATGTGAACCGGGTCCCCGGGAGCTCGTTCGATCGGATTCAGCTCGATCTGGCGGCGAGGATCTCGACCCGGCTGATCCAGGATCACGATCTTCGCCTCCAGCTCCGCGATCTCCTCGGTCGCGACGAGGTGATCTTCGTTCTCGGCGGGATCGACATCGACCCGGCCTTTCCCTACTTGGGCGTCGCCAACAACCAGCGCCTGGTCGACGTCGACTTTCGCGATCCCCGCTACGCGGTGATGTTGCGGACCTTCCTCGGGTCGGTGGCCTATGCAGAGCCTGTCTTCGAGCTGCCGGCGACGATCGAGCGTCCGCGGGGGGTGCTCCGTTGGTTCGCCGGGGCGACCCTCGCCGTCGATCGATTGGAGGCCTACGAGGGCAGCCTCTTCGCCGAAGAGCGGCCGGAGGAGGAGGGGCTTCAACGTCGCGGCTACTACACTGGCGGGCTTCAATGGGATCGCCGCGACAACGAGTGGCACCCGACGACCGGCGCGTTCCATGAGGCCTCGTGGTCGCTCGCAGGTCCCTGGGCGGGCGGCTCGCGCTCCTGGTCACGCTTCAGCCTCCTCGCCCGCTGGTATCGGGCGTTGGGCACCGACAAGCTGGTCTTCGCCCAAGCGGCGATCGTCGACGCGCTGATCGGGATTCCTCCGCTGATCCCCTTGGGACAGGTCGGTGGGATGGAGCCGATCGAGGGCCTGGGCGGCCGCTCTATCGGTCGCGGCTTCTACCGGCGGCGCTTTGTCGGCGACACCAAGGCTGTCTTGATGACCGAGCTCCGCTACACGCCGATCGACTTCAAGCTGCTGCGCTGGTCGGTCGGCCTCGGCGTGCGGGCCTTCCTCGACACGGCCAAGGTCTTCCAGCCCAACGAGAGCTTGCACGCGAACATCCACCCGAGCGGCGGCGGCGGCCTCTACATCCTCTGGGACAGCTTCTTTGTCCTGCGGATGGACATCGGCTACTCGGCCGAGGGGGCGGGCCTCTACCTCGCCGGGGGGCACCCTTTTTGAGGGTCCGGCACCGCGACCGAAGTGTCGCCGCGGGCGCGCTAGCTCTCGGCGAGGGCTAGGCGAGCCTTCGGGGAGGCTGGCTTCGAGGGCGAGCGAGCCTTCGGGGAGGCTGGCCTCGAGGGCTGGCTAGTCTTCGGGGAGGCTGGCCTCGAGGGCGGCCTTGGTCGGGATCAAGCTCATCGCTCGTTCGGCGAGGGCGGTGATCGTCAGCGAGGGGTTGACCCCGGGGTTCGCCGAGATCGACGAGCCGTCGATCACGTAGAGGCCTTCGTAGCCGAAGACTCGGTGCGTGTGATCGATGACCCCGGTCTCCGCAGAGTCGCCCATGCAGCAGCCGCCGAGGATATGAGCGGTGGTCGGGATGTTGAGCGCGGTCTCGGTGATCAGCGAGTACGGGTCGCCGTCGACCTTGTCGCTGATCCGACGGGCTAGCTCGGTCGCCTCGGGGATCGAGGCTATCGGCTTGGCTCCGCTCTCGAGGCCGCTGCCCATCCGCCTGCCCGCGAGCTTGCCCAGGCGGAAGCGCAGGGTGCCGTCGGTGCTCCGCATGTAGAGGAGAATGATCGAGTACTTGGCCATGTCCGGGACCGCAGCGGCGCGCAGCGTGCGGAGCGGGTGGCGGGCGATGGTCCCGACCATCCGCGCGAGGCGGACGGCAGAGTTCTCGCCGGCGACGTGGGGGGCCATCAGGGTGCGGAAGAAGCCCGAGCCGGCGGGGTAGCGGACCGGCTCAAGGTGGGAGTGCTCGTCGGTCTGGATGATCGAGCCGATCGCGATCCCCCGCGAGAGGTCGTGCTTGCGCTGCTGACCGATGACGCCGATCAGCGACTCCGAGTTGGTCCGGATCTTGGAACCGAGCCGGTCGGAGAGCCTCGGCAGGCCCTTCGGATCTTTCTTCAGCTTGAGGAGGAGCTCGACCGTGCCGAGCACTCCGGCGGAGAAGATCACGTTGCGGGCGGTGAACGTACGCTTGCGGCGGCGCAGGCGGCTGTGCCCGTGGCGAGCGACGACCCGGTAGCCGCCGCCGGCGAGGGGCTCGACGCCCGTCACCTCGGTGTCGGCGTGGAGGTCGAGCCCGCGCTTGCGCGCGAGGTAGAGGTAGTTCTTGTCGAGGGTGTTTTTCGAGTTGTGACGGCAGCCGAGCATGCAGCCGCCGCAGAGGTTGCAGCCGGTCCGGTCCGGGCCCTCGCCGTCAAAGTAGGGGTCAGGGACAGTCTTCCCCGACTCGCCGAAATAGACGGCGACGTGCGGCTTGTCGAAGGGTCGACCGGTCTCCTCGGCGACTTGCTTGATGATCCGATCGACGGGCGTGAAGGTCGGGTTGGGCACGGCGCCGAGCATTCGTCGCGCGGTCGCGTAGTGGGGCCGGAGCTCGAGCTCCCAGTCGGCGAGATGGGCCCATGAGGGGGAGTCGAAGAAGCCGCGCTTGGGGATCGGCAGGGTGTTGGCGTAGACCAGCGAGCCTCCTCCGACGCCGACCCCCGCGAGGACCGTGACGTGGCGAAAGAAGCGCATCTGAAAGAGGCCGCGAAAGCCGATGGAGGGCATCCAGAGCCACTTTTTCAGGTTCCAGTTGCTCTTCGGAAAGTCCTTCGCCTTGAGCTCGCGGCCCTTCTCGAGGACGAGAACGCGGTAGCCCTTCTCGACGAGGCGGAGCGCGGAGACGGAGCCGCCGAAGCCGGAGCCGATAATGATGTAGTCGTAGTCAAAGCTGTCGGACGGGGCTGCGCTCACGATCCGAAATTAGCACGTGGTCGCGCCTTAGGGCGTGGATCGCTCTTGCTCAGGAGCGCGCATGGGCGCAAGATCAGCGGCACCTGAGGACCATGGAGCACCTGAGCAAAGAAGAGATCGAAGAGCTGCGCGAGCTGCTCCTCAGCGTACGAGAGAGCCTTCTCGGCCGCGCCGGCGCCTTTGTTCAGGAGAGCGCCGGGTTCGCGACAGACAGCGGTGATCGGCAGGACGCGGGGGCGCTTGAGGCCGCCCGGGCAGCGGTCGCTCGCCTCGCGGCCCACGATCGTCATCGTCTTCGCGAGGTCGAGGCGGCGCTCCGACGGTTGGCGGACGGGACCTACGGTGTCTGCGAAGAGACCGATGAGCCGATCCCTGTCGGTCGACTTCGGCTGGAGCCGACCGCACGCTACACGGTCGAGGCCCAAGAAGATCTCGAGGCGGAGGAGGCCGCGGCGCGCCGAACCGAGGGCGGCGAGGCCGGCGCGTACTAGGAGCGACGGCCAAGGTTCGGGGCGCTCCCACCTCGACGCGGGGCAAGGCGGATGCGCTACCATCGGGTCGATGTCGCGCTATGCCTCCGCACTGATCTCCCCTGCGCTCGCGCTGCTCCTCGCCTTGGGTGGTGCCTGTGGCGGTGACACGAGCCAACGCAGCGCTGCCGCGCCTGCGCCTGCGGAGGTGGGGAGCGCGGCGAAGACGGGCGACTCGGCGGTTCCGGAGGCGGGTCGCGACGCGCCGCCAACCGCGTCCCCGAGCAGCGCCGCGGCGGTCGCTTCAGGGGGGAGCGCTCCGCCTACCAAGGCCCCTGCGGCCGCTCGAGTCGTCGCGATCGGCGACGTGCACGGAGATCTCGAGGCGACCCGGACGGTGCTCCGCCTCGCCGGGGCGATCGACGACACGGACGCCTGGATCGGCGGTGAGCTGGTCGTCGTCCAGACCGGCGATCAGCTCGACCGCGGCGACGGCGAGCGCGAGATCCTCGAACTTCTCCGGAAGATCCGCGACGAGGCGAAGAGGACCGGGGGGGCGGTCTACATCCTCAACGGCAACCATGAGCTGATGAACGCCGCCGGCGATCTTCGCTATGTCACCGCCGGTGGAATGCTCGACTTCACCGACGTGCCTGGGGTCGACATCGACGATCCGCGGGGGCAGAGCGTCTCGCCGCAGATGCGAGGTCGGTTTCTGTCCTTTATGCCAGGTGGTGTCTACGGCCGGCGCTTCGCCGAGCGCAACGTGATCCAGCAGGTCGGCGATACGGTCTTCGTCCACGGGGGGGTGCTCCCTGAGCATGTTCGCTACGGGATCGAGCGGATCAACACGGAGACCCAGGCGTGGCTGCGGGGCGAGGGGCCGCCTCCGGCGAGCGTCATCTCCGACGACCAAAGCCCGGTCTGGACTCGACGCTACTCGGACAACCCCGGCCCCGCAGACTGCGCTGTGCTGAACGAGGCCCTCGCGGCGATCCCCGCGAAGCGGATGGTCGTCGGTCACACGGTCCACACCGAGGGGATCTCATCAGCCTGCGACGACAAGGTCTGGCTGATCGACGTGGGGATGGCGTCCTACTATGGCGGACACCCAGAGGCGCTCGAGATCGTCGGCGATCAGGTCCGGGTCCTCCGTCCTGAGTAGCGTAGCGGTGGACTCCAAGTGTGGGGCGAAGCTCGAGACCTGGGCGACCTTCGGCTCCTGCGCGGAGCTCGGGTGCCATGACTCCCTTTTTGGGCGTGGGCACCGGATGAGGCACGACCGCGGCGAGGAGATGACGACGGCCGCGGGGGCGGCAGGGCAGCCGCGGGGGCGGCAGGGCAGCCGCGGGGGCGGCAGGGCAGCCGCGAGGGCGGCGGTGACCTGGCGAGGGCGGCGGTGACCTGGCCAGGGGGCAGGGCAGCGGCGAGGCGACGCGCGCGCATACACCCGGACGCTAGGCGCTGGCGGAGTCGTCTCGTTGGTGGGAGGCGTAGGTCGCCGCGATCATCGCCTCGGCGTCCTCCTCCGAGAGGGGCTGCGAGAAGAAGTAGCCCTGCGCGCACTCGCAGCCCATCTCCAGGAGGAGCCGCCGCTGGTCGTCGGTCTCGACGCCCTCGGCGATCACCTTCATCCCGAGGTTGTGGGCGAGGTTGACGATCGTCCGGACGATCTCCGCGTTCTCACCCGACGGACCGATCCCGGAGATGAACGAGCGGTCGATCTTGACCGCGGACATCGGGAAGCGGTGGAGGTAGCTGAGCGACGAGTAGCCGGTACCGAAGTCGTCGACGTAGGACTGGATCTGCTGACCCTTGAGCTCCTGGAGGAGGGTGGACGCCGCTCGCGGATCCTCCATGATCACGCTCTCTGTGATCTCGAGCTTCAGGCTCGCTGGGTTGAGCGAGGTCTCGCGCAGCGCCTTGGCGATCAGCGCCGGCTGGGCGAACTGTTTGCCCGAGAGGTTGACGGAGATTGTCAGCTGGGGCTCTAGGGGATAGCGGAGATGCCAGCGTTGCATCTGCTGGCAGGCCTCCTGGAGCACCCACTCGCCTATGGCGATGATGAGCCCGGTCTCCTCGGCGACGGAGATGAAGTCGCCGGGGCTGACGAGGCCACGGGTCGGGTGGTTCCAGCGCAGGAGCGCCTCAAAGCCGGCGATGTCGCCGTTGGTCATGTCGACGACGGGCTGGTAGTAGAGGCAGAATTCGCGGCGGTCGATCGCTCGTCGGAGATCGTTCTCGAGGACCAGGAGATCGACCGCCTCCCGGTGCATCTTGGTGTCGAAGATCTCGAAGCGGTTCTTGCCGCGGCTCTTCGCCCGGAACATCGCCGTGTCTGCGTCGCGGAGGATATCTTCGGGGCGGGCGTAGTCGGGTGATGAGAGGGCGATGCCGACGCTGGTCGGCGTGTAGATCTGGTGCCCTGCGACCGAGAAGGGTCGCTGGAGGATCCCCAAGACCCGCTCTGCGAGCTTGAGCGCCTCAGTCGGATCGGCGAGGTCCTTGACGAGGATCGCGAATTCGTCGCCGCCGGTCCGCGCGAGGGTGTCCTCAGGGGCGATCGTCTCGAGGAGGCGGTTCGAAAACTGGATCAGCAGCTCATCGCCGACGGTGTGGCCGAGGCTGTCGTTGATGTTCTTGAAGCGGTCGAGGTCGAGGCAGAGCACCGCAAAGCGGTAGTCCGGGTGACGCTTGGCGTGGAGCACCTCGACCTCGATGCGATCGCGGAGGAGCACTCGGTTCGGCTGGCGCGTCAGCGGATCGTGCAACGACTCGTGGAGGGCGAGCTCTTCGCGCTCTTGGAGGGCGACCTCCGCCTGGCGTCGTGGCGAGATGTCGCGGATCAGGGCCTGGACGGCGTAGATGTTGCCGTCCGGATCGCGCACGGGTCGCAGTCGGGTGGAGAGCCAGCGGCACTCGTCGCCGAGCTCGAGCATCTCCTCGACGTCCATGCTCTCGCCGGTCTCGATGACCTG